>Ga0156178_104_pt1 | contig 33355 bp, 30 predicted proteins | sample RifCSPlowO2_12_FD_107831 | JGI IMG/M metagenome (GOLD analysis project Ga0156178, IMG submission 107831) | Burkholderiales bacterium RIFCSPLOWO2_12_FULL_65_40 | reverse complement strand
ACCCAGTTCATGGTGGACATGGTCAACCCGCAACTGGGCGAGGTGGTGCTCGACCCCGCCACCGGCACCGGCGGCTTCCTCGTCTGCGCCATTGAGCACCTGCGCAAGCAGGTGCACAACGCAGAGCAAGAGGCCGTGCTGCAAAACAGCATTCGCGGCGTCGAGAAAAAGCAGATGCCGCACATGCTGTGTGTGACGAACCTGCTGCTGCACGGCATCGAAGTGCCCAGCAACATCCGCCACGACAACACCCTGGTGCGCCCCCTGCGCGATTACACCCAGGCCGACCGCGTGGACGTGGTGCTCACCAACCCGCCCTTTGGCGGCGTGGAAGAGCCGGGCATCGAACAAGGCTACCCCGCCGATGTGCGCACCAAAGAAACGGCCGACCTGTTTTTGGTGCTCATCAAGCACATCCTCAAAACCAACGGCCGCGCCGCACTGGTGCTGCCCGACGGCACCCTGTTTGGCGAAGGCGTCAAAAGCCGCATCAAAGAGCAACTGCTGACCGAGTGCAACCTGCACACCATCGTGCGCCTGCCCAATGGCGTGTTTGCGCCCTACACCGGCATCAAGACCAACCTGCTGTTCTTCACCAAGGGCCAGGCGACGCAATCGGTCTGGTACTACGAACACCCGTACCCACCGGGCGTGAAGAACTACAACAAGACCAAGCCCATCCGCATCGAAGAATTCGACGCCGAGAAAGCTTGGTGGGGCAGCGAGCACGATGGCTTTGCCGCCCGCGTGGAAAACGAACGCGCCTGGAAGGTCAGCATCGACACCATCCGGGCCGCCAACTGGAACCTCGACCAGAAGAATCCCCACATCGGCGAACAAACCAGCCACGACCCCGACGTGCTGCTGGCCGACTACGCCCGCTTGCAAGCCGAAGCGCAGGCACTGCGCGACGAACTCAAGGGCATCCTGGCGCAGTCGCTGGGCCGCAATGAATAAGCCATCGGACTTTGACAAAAGCATGGCCTTCGTCGCCCCCCAGCTTCATCACCGATGTGGTCACGAACTGTGACCAGCCCAAGCAGTGATTTGGTCCACAATACGTTTCCAATTAAAAAACATTCGTTTCTCAATTGAAAACAAAATCTTCCCTTTCTGAACTGCTGTTCCCGAACCAGTACCGGCGCAAGGTGTTGGCGCTGTTGCTCATGCAACCGGGCCAAAAAATGCACCTGCGCGAGCTGGCGCGCCAGACGCAGGCCGCCCCCGGCACGCTCAAAAAAGAGCTGGACGCGCTGTGCCATGTGGGCCTGCTCACCAGCGAGCGCGTGGGCAACCAGGTGCAGTTCCAGGCCAACCAAAGCCACCCCATCTTTGCCGAGCTGCAAGCCCTCGTCCGCAAAACCACCGGCCTCGCCGACGTGCTGCGCCAGGCCCTGCAGCCGCTGGGCGAGCAGGTGGCGCTGGCCTTTGTGTTTGGCTCCATGGCCAGCGGCAGCGCCCACGCAGGCAGCGACGTGGATCTGCTGGTGGTGGGCAACGCCAGCTTTGCCCAGGTGGTGGAGGCCACCTATGCCGCCCAAACCCAGCTGGGGCGCGACATCAACCCCAAGGTCATGACCCCCGCCGAGTGGGCCGCCAAACGCGCAGAAGGCCACCCCTTTGTGCAAGAACTGCTCGCCAAGCCCCGAATTTTGCTGATCGGAACCCTCGATGCCTGAAGAAGAACTCGCCAACCTGGCCCGCATCGGCCAGCTCGACCAAGTGCCGTTTTCTGCCGCCCTGCTGCACAAAATGCTGGCCACCGCGCGCACCCGCCTGCAAGACGCGCAGCGCACCGACAACAGCATGGAGACCCGCTTCGACTGCGCCTACACCGCCATCCGCGCCGTGGCCGACGCCGCTTTGCACGCCCAGGGCTGGCGCACCTCCACCAGCAAGCCCGGTCACCACCAAACCACCATCGGTTGCCTGGTGCACACCTTGGGCGTCAGCCCCGCCACCGTGCGCGTGCTCGATGCCCTGCGCAAACAGCGCAACCTGAGCGACTACGACGGCGAGTTGGTCACCGAGCAAGCCCTGATCGAATGCCTGCAACAGGCCCAGACCCTCAGCCTGCTGGCGCAGCAGAAGCTGGCCCCGTTTTTGAATAAAAACGCCTCTGGCGCTTGAGGAGCAAGCGCATGCTGCTATCCAATTTAGATTTACTGGCCACCGCCCCCGGCGGCGTGGCGCGCCTGCGTGAACTCATCCTGACCCTGGCCGTGCAGGGCAAGCTGGTGCCGCAAGACCCTGCCGACGAACCAGCGGGTGTGCTGCTGCAGAAGATTCGGGCGGAGAAGGATCGGCTGATTGCGGAAGGCAAGATCAAGCGGGACAAGCCGTTGGCGGAGATTGGGGAAGAGGAGAAGCCGTTTGGGTTGCCGGTGGGGTGGGAGTGGGTGCGACTTGGAGCGGTGGTGAACGCCAGTGAAGCGGGCTGGAGCCCCACGTGTATTGGCTCGCCCCGTCGCCCCGGCCATTGGGGCGTTTTGAAGGTCAGCGCAGTATCTTGGGGGAGTTTTGACCCGACAGCTAACAAGGAGCTTCCTTCGGAGCTGACGCCCAAGCCTGAATACGAGGTCAAGGATGGCGACTTCCTTTTGTCTCGCGCGAACACTGCTGAACTCGTTGCGCGCTCGGTGGTGGTCGGAGTAGCGGAACCACAGCTCATGTTGAGCGACAAGATCATTCGGTTGTCGGTTTCCAGCCAGATGAATCGTGCCTTTCTCAACATGGTGAACAACGCGAACTACTCGCGTGAGCACTACGCGGCGAATGCGTCTGGCACCAGCAGTTCGATGAAAAACGTATCGCGTGAGGTGGTGCTGGCTCTGCCGGTCCCGCTCCCACCCCTCGCCGAACAATCCCGCATCGTCACCCGCGTCGAAGCCCTCATGCGCCTGTGCGATGCGCTGGAGGCCAAGGGCCAGCTGGAGGCCGCGCAACACGCCCAACTGGTCAGCACCCTGCTGGGCACGCTCACCGCCAGCACCACGCCCGAAGAGCTGGCCGCCAACTGGCAGCGCGTGGCCCAGCACTTTGACCTGTTGCTGGACCGCCTCGAAGCCATCGACGCCCTGGAGCAAACCCTGCTGCAACTGGCCGTGCGCGGCCTGCTCGTGCCCCAAGACCCCCAGGATGAACCCGCCAGTCAGCTGTTGGTGAGATTGCGACGTGATCGCGCCACTTGGTTGGCGACACGGGCTTCAACTGATTCTGAGTGCCGTGCGACCATCAAGAAGTTGCGAGACTTACCTGACGCTGATAACCCTTTCTCGATTCCATCGGGTTGGCAGTTCGTGAGGCTTTTGGATTGTTGCCGGTTGCTTGTCGATTGCCACAACAAGACAGCACCTTATGCTGCTGCAGGCATACCGATCATCAGAACCAGCAACATCCGAGACGGTCGATTCCGCATGGATGACTTGCGGTACGTGACCGAAGAAACCTACGATTTCTGGTCGCGCCGCTGTCCACCAGAACCTGGTGACATCATGTTTACGCGAGAGGCCCCAATGGGCGAAGCTGCCATCATTCCGCCCGGAGCTAAGTATTGCTTGGGGCAAAGAACGATGCTGGTTAGACCAATGCATGAATTCATTGACAAAGAGTATTTGCTCTTGGCACTAACTGAGCCGCATCTGCTTGAGCGGGCGGCCCCTTCGGCTATTGGGTCAACAGTCAAGCATTTGAGAGTTGGTGACGTCGAGGGGTTGACTATTCCGCTCCCACCCCTCGCCGAACAATCCCGCATCGTCACCCGCGTCACCGCCCTGCGCCGCCTGTGCGCCGACCTGCGCCAGCGCTTAGCCGAGCGCCAGTCCGTGCAGGCCCGTCTGGCCCAAGCGCTGGTGGCTTCGGTGGCGTGATGGGGCAACCCCCAACAAAAAGGCCGGTAGCTCTTGAAAGCGTCCGGCCTTTTCCGGCGGGCAGGCCATTGCGAAATGGCTTGATGCTGTCGGGCTCTTCGAGCAGTTTCATGTGCTCCATGTCGGCGCAGCGAAGATCCAGCGAATGCCCACGGTGTCCCACCTCGGGAAAACGTGGCAAGGCAGGTTACGCGATGATCTCGCCCGTCTGGATGAAATGGTCGGCCACGGTGGCGAACTGAAGCATCAGTTGGCGTGCGTCGGGGCTCTTCATCAGGGCGATTTCGTGCGATCCTGGCTCATCCAGAATCCACAACAACAAATGGCCGTAGTACGGGTCACTGACATAGACCAAGTGGCGGTCGCTGCGCTTGCGTGTCCGCCTCCTCCAGTCTTTGTCCCACCGGGTCAGTGTGGACACATCTTTCAGCGGTACGAGGTGGACGTGTCGAAGGGTGTTGGGAACTCCGTTGACCTCGGGAGAGCCATAAGCGCCGTCCTTGCCAAAAAGATAACTGCTGTACTCTCCATTCGGGCCCCTGGATTTCCAGAGATCGAATTCAGCAGCAAAATTGGTGGGATCCAGGCCCGATTCGCGCAACTGATTGCGAATCGCTTCTGTCAACTTGGTAGCCAACAGCGCTCCCGATCAGACTTTGACGTGTGCGAAAGCCTTGCGCGCTGCATCCTTTGAGAAAAGGTGCGCGTTCGCCGGGTCAGAGATGAACTCGAATGTGCGACGAGTCTGCTCGGAGAGTTTGGGCACAGGAGCGCGCGCCAACATGACCTTTTTCACCATTCTCGCCTTGGTAAACACGCGCACCTGACCGCCCGGCGATGCTGAAGTCGCTGGAGAGATGTGGTGCTTGATGGCAGTGGCGTGCATGGCTATCTTGGTGTGTGAGGTATCCAATAGGTTCATTTTGCCACCAAGGAGGGTCATGCGGACTTGCTGTTGTGCGCTTCCCACGCGGTAAGCGAAGGCCTATCGGCTAAGCAACCTGTCACACTTCTCTGCACGCTATGGCACTGGCCGAAGCCTCTCCCCTTAGGGAAAAAGAAAAAGGCCGGAAGCTTGCGGAAGCTACCGGCCTTATCTGTGGTGCCCGGGGCCGGAATCGAACCGGCACGCCTTGCGGCGGGGGATTTTGAGTCCCCTGCGTCTACCAATTTCACCACCCGGGCGGGAATTCGTGAAGACCCAAATTATGGCACAGTAGGGTGCATGAACTATCCGACGATTGAAGATGCAGTAGGCCGCACGCCGCTGGTCGCACTGCAGCGCATCGGCGCGCGCGACAACGCCGAGCGTGGCAACGTCATCCTGGGCAAGCTTGAAGGCAACAACCCCGCCGGTTCGGTGAAGGACCGGCCCGCGCTGTCGATGATCCGGCGCGCCGAGGAGCGTGGCGACATCCAGCCGGGCGACACGCTGATCGAGGCCACCTCGGGCAACACCGGCATTGCGCTGGCGATGGCGGCGGCCATCAAGGGCTACCGCATGGTGCTGGTGATGCCCGAAGACCTGTCCATCGAGCGCGCGCAGACCATGAAGGCCTTTGGCGCCGAGCTGATGCTGACCCCCAAGAGCGGCGGCATGGAGCTGGCGCGCGACCTGGCCGAGGCGATGCAGAAGCGCGGCGAGGGCAAGGTGCTCGACCAGTTTGCCAACCAGGACAACCCGCGCATCCACTACGAGACCACCGGCCCCGAGATCTGGGAGCAGACGGGCGGGCGCATCACGCACTTTGTGTCAGCCATGGGCACCACGGGCACGATCACGGGTGTGTCGCGTTTTCTCAAGGAAAAGAACCCCAACGTGCTGGTGATCGGCGCGCAGCCGCAGGAGGGCTCGCGCATTCCGGGCATCCGCAAGTGGCCCGAGGAATACCTGCCCGCCATCTACGACCCCAAGGCGGTGGACGAGCTGGTGCTGGTCAGCCAGGACGACGCCGAGGACATGTGCCGCCGCCTGGCGCGCGAGGAGGGCATTTTCGCCGGCATTTCAGCCGCGGGCGCCTGCTGGGTGGCGCAGCAGATCGCGCTGCGCGAGCGCGATGCGCACATCGTTTTTGTGGTGTGCGACCGGGGCGACCGGTATCTTTCCACCGGCGTCTTTCCGGCCTGAGGCCAAATCAGCCTCTAGCGCTTATCAGATAAGCGCAAGAGGCTATCAAAATAATAGCAATGCACTACGAAACCCGCTTTTGCAGCCACTGCGCCACGCCGCTCGCGCTGATCACCCAGACGGAAGACGGCGGCGACGTTCAGCGCCTGCGCTGCCCCGCCTGCGGCTGGACGCACTGGAACAACCCCACCCCCGTGCTTGCTGCCATCGTCGAGGTGGGTGGCAAGGTGCTGCTGGCGCGCAACGCTGCCTGGCCGGTGAAAATGTTTGCGCTGATCACCGGCTTCATGGAGGCGGGCGAATCGCCGCAAGAGGGCATTGCCCGCGAGGTGAAGGAAGAGACCAACCTCGATGTGGTGTCGTGCTCGCTCGTGGGGGCCTATGAATTCATTCGCATGAACCAGGTCATCATTGCCTACCATGTGGTGGCTGAAGGGCAGGTGCGGCTATCGCCCGAGCTGGTGGACTACCGGCTGTTCGACCTGCACGAGCTCAAATGCTGGCCTGCCGGCACGGGCTACGCGCTGGCCGACTGGCTGCGCACACGCGGGCACGAGCCGGTGTTTTTCACGGCAGAGGAAAATGCCGAACGCCGCCGGGGGCTGGACCAGCCGCCCGCCAAGGACTGACACCATGCAAATCCACAAAGAAATCGACACGCGCGGGCTCAACTGCCCCCTGCCCATCCTGAAAGCCAAGAAGGCCCTGGCCGACATGCAGAGCGGCGAACTGCTCAAGGTTCTGGCCACCGATGGTGGCTCGCTGCGCGACTTTCAGGCCTTCGCCAAGCAGACCGGCAACGAGCTGGTGGAGCAGCAGACGGTGGGTGAGGAGTACATCCACGTCTTGCGCCGCCGCTGAGGGTAGGGCCGCTTTGCTACTGCGCGGGCCGATCCCGGGCCTGCGCTCCTCGCCGTACGCCAGTACGGCTGCGGTGCTCTACCCACGCTCAGCCCGCTCGCTACGCAAATCGACCCCACCCTGGAGCGTTGGGGGTGGACTGCTTGCACCAAGCCGCAGCGGACTCGGTGCAGAAATTCAAAGACTCAGCGTTTTGAGATATTCCCGGAACGATGCCCCCACCTCCGGGTGCTGCAGGGCCAATTCCACGGTGGCCTCCAGAAAGCCTTCCTTGCTGCCGCAGTCGTAGCGCTTGCCCTCGTACTGGAAGGCGTACACGGCCTCGTGCGCCATCAGGCGGGCGATGGCGTCGGTGAGCTGGATCTCGCCGCCCGCGCCCTTGGGCTGGTTGCGGATTTCCTCGAAGATGGCCGGGGTGAGGATGTAGCGGCCCGCCACGCCCATGCGCGAGGGGGCAGCCTCGGGTGCAGGCTTCTCAACGATGCGCTGCACGCGCATCAGCGGGCCACCGGCCGGTTCGCCGGCGACGATGCCGTAGCGGCGCACCTGGTCCAGCGGCACCTCCTGCACGGCCAGCAGTGAGCGGCCTTGCTGGCGGAAGGCCTGCGCCATCTGTGCGAGCACCGGCGTGCCGCCGCGCGGGCCGATCATCAGGTCGTCGGCCAGCAGCACGGCGAAGGGTTCGTTGCCCACCAGCGGCTCGGCGCACAGCACGGCGTGGCCCAGGCCCAGGCTGCGCGGCTGGCGCACGTAGGCGCAGTCCATGTCGTCGGGCTGGACCGAGCGGACCAGGGCCAGCAGTTCCTGCTTGCCCGCCGCTTCCAGTTCGCTCTCCAGCTCGTAGGCGGTGTCGAAATGGTCCTCAATGGCGCGTTTGCTGCGGCCGGTGACGAAGATCATGTGGCGGATGCCGGCGGCGTAGGCCTCTTCCACGGCGTACTGGATCAGCGGCTTGTCCACCACGGGCAGCATCTCTTTGGGCGATGCCTTGGTGGCCGGCAGGAAGCGCGTGCCCAGGCCCGCGACGGGGAAAACGGCCTTGCGGACGGGGGCTTGGTGCATGGTGTTTGCTCCTTAAAAATGAGCTGCTGGCGCTTGTGGGTCAATGAATTTGAATGGTTTTATATAAAAAACCAATGGAAATAAGCGCTGATAGCTCTTATTTTGATAGTGAATGGCCAGGGGGCGAGCTCCGCCCGCCTGCGGTGCAAGGGGCACGGCCCGGGCCACCCCCCCGCTACAGGGGGCCGTGGCGGTGGTGCATCATGCACCCAGTCGGGCCAGCTGGCCCTGCAGGCGTTCCAGGGTGGCACCAAAGTCGGCCAGGCGCTTCTTTTCCTGGTCGAGCACGGCGGCCGGGGCCTTGGCCACAAAGGCTTCGTTGGACAGCTTGGCGTGGGCCTTGGTCATTTCGCCCTCGATGCGGGCGGCTTCCTTGGACAGGCGGGCTTTTTCGGCGGCCACGTCAATCTCCATGTGCAGGCACAGGCGTGCCTCGCCCGCCATGGCCACGGGGGCGGCCTGCGCGGCCTGGGCCCATTGCGCTTCGTCGTCGAACACCTTGACCTCGCTGAGCTTGGCCAGGGCCTGCAGCACGGGCGCTGCGCCACGCAGAAACTCTGCGTCGCCCACGGCGTACAGCGGCAGGCGCGTGGCGGGCGAGACGCTCATCTCGCCGCGCAGCGTGCGGCAGGCGTCCACCACCGATTTGAGCCGCGCCACATGGGCCTCGGCGGCTTCGTCGATGCGCTCGGGCTGTGCTTGCGGGTAGGCCGCGATGCTGACCGAAGGGCCGCTGCGCCCCGCCACGGGCGCCACCTTCTGCCACAGCTCTTCGGTGATGAAGGGCGTGATGGGGTGCGCCAGGCGCAGGATGGTCTCCAGCGTGCGGATCAGCGTGCGGCGCGTGCCGCGCTGCTGGGCGGCGTCGCCGGTCTGGATCTGCACCTTGGCGATTTCGAGGTACCAGTCGCAGAACTCGTTCCAGACGAAGTCGTAGATCGTGTTGGCGACATTGTCGAGGCGGTAGTCGGCAAAGCCCTTGGCCACTTCGGCCTCGACGCGCTGCAGGCGCGAGGCGATCCAGCGGTCGGCCTGGGTGAAGCTCAGGTGGCCGTCGTTGCAGCTGCCGCCGCCCTGCGGGGCATTGATGCCGCAGTCCTGGCCTTCGCAGTTCATCAGCACGAAGCGGCTGGCGTTCCAGAGCTTGTTGCAGAAGTTGCGGTAGCCCTCGCAGCGCTTGCTGTCGAAGTTGATGCTGCGGCCCAGGGATGCCAGCGCCGCGAAGGTGAAGCGCAGCGCGTCGGCGCCGTAGGCCGGAATGCCGTCGGGGAACTCTTTTTGCGTGTTCTTGCGCACCTGGGGCGCCGTCTCGGGCTTGCGCAGGCCCTGGGTGCGCTTGTCGAGCAGGGGGTCGAGCGCGATGCCGTCGATCAGGTCCACGGGGTCGAGCACGTTGCCCTCGGACTTGCTCATCTTCTTGCCCTGCGCATCGCGCACCAGGCCGTGGATGTAGACATGCTTGAACGGCACGCGGCCCGTGAAGTGCGTGGTCATCATGATCATCCGGGCGACCCAGAAGAAGATGATGTCGTAGCCCGTCACCAGCACGCTGCTGGGCAGGTAGAGGTTGTAGTCGTCCGTCTCGGCCGTGCCATGCTCGGGCCAGCCCATGGTGCTGAAAGGGACCAGCGCGGAGGAGTACCAGGTGTCGAGCACGTCGTCATCGCGGCGCAGCTTTTTGCCTGGGGCCTGGGCCTGCGCTTCGGCCTCGTCGCGCGCCACGTAGACCTTGCCGTCTTCGTCGTACCAGGCCGGAATCTGGTGGCCCCACCAGAGCTGGCGCGAAATGCACCAGTCCTGGATGTTGTTCATCCACTGGTTGTAGGTGTTGACCCAGTTCTCGGGCACAAAGCTCACCTGGCCCGTGGCCACGGCGTCAATCGCTTTCTGCGCGATGCTCTTGCCCGTGGCATCGCCTTCGCCCACCTTGCTCATGGCGACGAACCACTGGTCGGTCAGCATCGGCTCGACCACCTGGCCGGTGCGGGTGCAGATGGGCACCATGAGCTTGTGCTTCTTGGTCTCGACCAGCAGGCCCAGCGCTTCGAGGTCTGCCACCACGGCCTTGCGGGCCACGAAGCGGTCCATGCCCTGGTATTTGGCGGGGGCGTTCTCGTTGACGGTGGCCTGTAGCGTCAGCACGCAAATCATCGGCAGCTTGTGACGCTGGCCCACGGCATAGTCGTTCTGGTCGTGCGCGGGCGTGACCTTGACCACGCCGGTGCCGAATTCGCGGTCCACGTAGTCGTCGGCGATCACCGGGATCTGGCGCTCGCAGAGCGGCAGGTTCACCATCTGGCCTATGAGGTGCTTGTAGCGCTCATCCTCGGGGTGCACCATCACGGCCACGTCGCCCAGCATGGTCTCGGGGCGGGTGGTTGCCACCACGAGCTGGCCCGAGCCGTCGGCCAGCGGGTAGGCGATGTGCCACAGTGAGCCGTCTTTCTCCTCGTTCTCCACTTCCAGGTCCGACACGGCGGACTGGAGCTTGGGGTCCCAGTTGACGAGGCGCTTGCCGCGGTAGATCAGGCCCTGCTGGTACAGGCGCACGAAGGTTTCGGTGACGACCTTGCTGAGCTTGTCGTCCATGGTGAAGTACTCGCGGCTCCAGTCCACGCTGTCGCCCATGCGGCGCATCTGCGTGGTGATGGTGTTGCCCGACTTTTCTTTCCATTCCCACACCTTGGCGACAAAGTTCTTGCGCGCCTCGGGGGGCGTGGGGCCCATGTCGTGGCGGCTGATGCCCTGTTCCTGCAACTGGCGCTCCACCACGATCTGCGTGGCGATGCCCGCGTGGTCGGTGCCGGGCACCCAGACTGTGTTGCAACCCTTCATGCGGTGGTAGCGCGTGAGGCTGTCCATGATGGTCTGGTTGAACGCATGGCCCATGTGCAGCGTGCCCGTCACGTTGGGTGGCGGCAGCTGGATGGAAAACGCCGGTTCGCCTGCCTGGGCCTTGCCGGTGCCCCGGAATCCGGCCGTGCCGTAGCCCCGGGCTTCCCATTCGGGGCCCCAGTGGGCTTCCAGCGCGGCGGGCTCGAAGGATTTGGACAGGGATTGCAGGCCGGGTTGCTGGACAGGATCGTTCATGGGTGCACTGGTCTGTAAAGAGCAACGGCATCCCTCGGGATGCCGTTGGGCCACCGGGCGTGGCGGGAAAGGGATAGGGAACCGCAGATTTTATGCGATCAGGCTGTGTTTCCGCCGTGCTGGCGCAGCCGCACCATGCGCCAGGCCGCCATTGCCACCAGCCCCGCCAGCGCCAGACCAGACCACTGCACCGCGCGGATCACGCCCGTGCTGTGGACCAGCACGCCCGCAGCCACGCCCGAGAGCGCCGGCACCACCTGCGAGATGATGGAATACATGGCCATTACCCGCCCGCGCAGGGCCAGGGGTGCCCGGGCCTGGATGCCTGCCACCACCAGGCTGATGACCAGTCCTCCTGCCAGCCCCACGCCCGCCAGCGCCAGGGCAGACTGTTGCGCCTGCGTGAGCAGGCCCAGAGTGGCGAACAGCAGCCCCCCGGTGCCGATACCGGCCAGCACCACGCGGCCATGGTGCAAGCGACGCGCCAACGCCAGTGCGGCGATGCCCCCGGCGATGAGCGACAGCGCCAGCAGGCCGAGGTAGGCACCGCGCTGCAGCTCGGTCAGCTGCAGCACCTCACGTGCCAGCTTGGGCAGCAGGATCTGCAGTGGTCCTGTCATGGCATAGCCCAGAATGGCCGCCAGCATGAGCTGGGTGAGCAGCGGGTCGGCCGCCACGGTGGTGAAGCCCTGGCGGATGTCGGCCAGCACCGAGGCCTGGGCGCCCTGGGCCACGGCCCTTGTGCGCAGCCGCACCAGCAGCAGCGATGCGGCGGCGAAGCACCCGGCCGCCACGGCCAGCACGGCCTCCCAGCCGGCACGGCTGCGCACCAGACCGATCAGCAGAGGGGCCAGGCCAAAGCCCACCAGCACCTGCAGGTTGAACACGATGGTGGCGGGGCGCAGTTCCTCGGCGCTGGCGATCTGGCCGATGGTGGCGAGCCGTGCCGGACCGACGAACGACCAGGCCAGTCCGCCGAGGAAGGCGCCGCCCAGCGTCCAGCCCACGCGGCCCGTGGCCCCGCCTGCCTGTGCCCACCACAGGCAGGCCAGCCCCGCAAGAAACAGCGCCTGCGCGCCGTGGATGATGCGGTGGGGCGGCACGCGGTCGCACAGCACACCGGCAAACCAGCCGAACACGAGTGAGCTGCCGAAGGCCAGCCCGAAGCCCACGCCCGAGAGCCAGTCCGAACCCACGGCCTCCTGCAGGTACAGGATCACGGTGTAGTTGAACATGTGGCCGGCCGTGAAGGCCAGCAGGCACGACAGGAAGAAGGCGCCGTGGCGGCGCATCATGGCGCTTTACCGCCGGGAGTGAGCTGGATCAGCGTGGGCTGGGCATCCTCGATGTGCCACGACGGGAAACTCGCGCCCGACAGCAGCACGCGCCCGTCGGGCATGAACTCCACGTCGCGCGTGAAGGTGGCGCGGCGCGGCAGCGGGAAATGCGTCCACTGGCCGGTGGCGATGTCGAGCCGGTGCACGCTGTCGGAGTTGGTGCCGTTGACCCAGACCTGGTGGCGCTCGCGGTCCACGTTGAGGGCGTAGGGCGTGTCGCTGCCGCGTGGCTCCACGGGCAGCTCGAACGGCGTGAAGCGGCCGCTGGCGGGCTCGTAGCGCAGGATGGCCGATTCGCTGAACATGGCGATCCAGAGGTTGCCGTCGCGGTCGGTGCGCAGGCGGCGCGGGTTCTTCAGGGGGGTGGGGATCATGGTCACCGTGCCGGTCTCGGGGTCGATGCGGCCGATCTCCTGGGTGTGCAGGCGCGCGATCCAGACCTTGCCGTCGGGGGTGATGTCAATGCCGTAGGGCAGGGGCACGCCGGTGGAAACGGCATCGACCTTCACCCAGTTGGTGATGGGAAGCCCCCAGCCGATGAGTTGGAAGATCAGCGGCGTGAGTTTCACCGTGAGCCGTTCCATGAGGCTGCGGAACGGCAGATCGTAGGTGCGGAAGGTTTGCGTGGCGCGGTCGAACATGGCCACCTGGTTGGACAGCGCCAGCGTGAACCACACGCGGTCCTTGCCGTCCACGCGCACGGTGTGCGGGTAGAAGCCGCCGTCCATGGCGTGTCCCTTGAAGCGCTTGGTGCGCGGGTCGAACTCGATCAGGCGGCGCTGGTAGGAGGGGGTGATGAAGATGTGGCCGTCGCGCGGTGCCTCCACCAGCGAGTGGATGCCCTGGTAGGTCTCGTGCTTGGGAAAGTCGCGCAGCCGCCCGGCCAGCAGGCCACCGAGTGCATCGCCCGGCTGGGCAGGGATGCGGTACACGGTGTAGGCGCCGGTCTGCGGGTCGATCTCGTACAGCCGGTCCTGCAGGTTGTCGCCCACGTACACCATGCCGTTGCTGTGGCGCAGCAGGTCGTGCATCTGCGAGAAGCGGTCGCCAATGGCCAGTTCGCTGATGGCCGCGCCGGACAGCGCCTGGGGCCAGGGCGTGCCCGCAGGCACCTTGCCGGGGTGTGCCTGGATCTCCTTCCAGTGGGCTTCGAGCACGGCGGGCAGCTCTTTCTGCGCCGCGCTGGACAGGCGCGCCCCGTAGCGCACCATGCGGGCGATGGTCTCGTCCCATTCCTGCGCGCTGCGCTCGCGCCGCAGGAAGGCCGAGCCCTGCTGGTGGCAGAAGCCGCACTGCGCCATGAACTCCTTGCGCAGGTCGTCGCGACCGGGCAGGAGCGTGGAGGTCCAGGCGTTGGACGGGCGCTGCTCGGCCAGTGCCTTGAGGTCGGTCTCAGGCTCCATGCGCCAGGCGGCGGGCCGGGCCAGCGCGTCCGGTTCGATCACGCGGTCGCGGTAGCCGGGCTTGCGCAGCCGCACCCGGTAGGCGCCGGGCGTGTCCGGCAGCGCCACGCGGCCCTGCGCATCGGTAAAGCGCGTGTGCTCGAAGACGCCTTGCTGCAACAGGCCCGAGGCCGGGTAGTCGTTGTCGGATGCATCCACCTGGGCTGGCTGCACAGCCGTGCGTGTCACCATGGCCAGGCCCAGCGGCTTGCCGTCCGGGCCGGCCACGGTGAAGTCAGCCGCCAGCGGCGAGAGGCTGAACCCGGCCAGCAGGGCCAGTGTGCTCCAGTGTTTTTTCATACAGAAGTCTCCTTGGGGTGCGGCAGGAAGTCGGCGCGCAGGCGGCGCTTCATCACGGCGGCATAGCGCGCGGGCCACAGCCGGGTGAGCCACCAGGCCAGTTGCGCGGTGCGGCTGTGCAGCAGCAGCGGGCGGCCGCTGCGGGCGGCCTGCACGATGGCCCGCGCCACGGCTTCGGGTGTGGCCTGGCCGCCGGTGGTCTGGCGTGGCTGCGCGGCGGGGCGGCCGTCCGCACCGAGCGCGGCGCGATCGATGCCGGTGGCGATGAACGACGGGCAGACCACGAGCACGCCCACGCCGTCGTCTTCCACTTCCGAGCGCAAGCTGTCGAAAAAACCGTGCAGCGCATGCTTGCTGGCGGCGTAGCCCGTGCGGCCGATCAGCGGCGCGAAACCCGCCACGCTCGATACCGCCACGACCAGGCCGCGCCGCGCGCGCAGGCTGGGCAGCGCGGCGTGCGTGCAGTGCACGGCGCCGAAGAAGTTGATGTCCATGACCTGGCGCAGCACTGCCACATGGGTGTCGGCAAAGAGGCTGCGGTGTGCGATGCCGGCGTTGTTGATCAGTACGTCGACGCCGCCGAAACGTTCGATGGCCTGTGCCATGGCCGCCTTGCAGGCAGTCAGGTCGGTTACATCGCAGGCGATGGCCAGCCAGGGTTGTCCGGTCTGAAGGGCCGGGTCGGTCTGCAGCGCCCCCAGCGCTTGCCGGTCGCGGTCCAGCGCCACGACCTGTGCACCTGCTGCGTGAAAGGCGTTCAGCAGTGCCCGGCCCAGCCCGCTGGCCGCGCCGGTGACCACCACGCAGCGGCCCTGGAAGGATCGTGTGCTCATGTGTTTTCCGGGCCTTGTCTGTGGCGGGTCAGGCGGTAGAGATCAAACACCTCGGACGAGCTGTACTGGGGCGTGTAGCCGAAAACTTCCTTCAGTCGCGTGTTCAGCAGCACCGGCCGGTAGCGCAGAAAGTCGAGCTGCTCCGGCCCGTACTGCGTCAGTCCCAGCGGCTTGAGCAGCGCCAGCGCCGTGCGCAGCAGGGCGGCGGGCAGCACCAGGCAGCGCTTGCCCAGGCGCGCGGCGATCTCGTGGATGGTGAGCGCGCCATCGCCCGCCACGTTGTAGATGCCCGCAGGCCCGTCGCCCACGGCGCGCACGATGATGCCCACCACGTCCTGGTCCCAGATGAAGACGAAGGGGCTGTCCGAACCCCGGAGAGCCAGCAGCCGGGGCTTCTCGAACAGGTCGGTGATCTGGTTGCGCACGGTGGCGCCGAGGATGGTGCCGATGCGCAGCACCACCTGTTCCAGCGCCGGGTGCTGCGCCCGGTATTGCGCCAGCATCTCCTCCACCAGCCGCTTGTGGTGGGCGTAGGCGAAGACCTCGTTGCCGCGCACGGGCATGTCCTCGGTCAGCCAGGCGGCGTTGTCCGCGTGGTAGCCGTAGGCTGCGCCGCTGGAGGACACGACGATGCGCTGCACGCCATGCTGCACGCAGGCCTGCAGCACGTTGCGCGTGCCGTTCACGTCCACGTCGTATTCGAAGTCGCGCCGGCTGTCCTTGCCCGGCGTGACGATGGAGGCCAGGTGCACTACGGTATCGATGCCATGGCGCGCGATGGTGTCGGCCAGGCGCGGGTCGCGGATGTCGGCCTCCTCGTACACCACGCCGGGCAGGCGTTCGGTGCTGGCGCGAATGTCGTGGGCCACAACGCAGGCGGGGCCGGCCTGAAGTGCGGGGTCGGCCAGACGGGCCACCACCTGGCGGCCCAGGTAGCCGCTGGCGCCTGTGACCAGGATGCGCCGGCCCATCATCGCGTGGCCTCCTGCCCCGTGGCGCGTGCAGGGCCGTCGGGGTCGCGGCGCTTCCAGTACAGCGCCAGGGTCATGCCCGCCACGATGTGCCAGATGCCCCACCACGCGGTGACAATGGCCATACCGCCCAGACCGTTGAAAAAATTGAAGATCAGGATCAGGCCCAGCCCCGAGTTCTGGATGCCCATCTCGAAGGTGATGGCGCGCCGGTCGCGCTCGGGCAGTCCGAGTGCCGCCGACAAGCCATAGCCGGTGGCCAGCGCCAGCAGGTTGTGGATGAACACCACCAGCACGACGAAGTGCACATAGGCCATGAAATGCCGGAAGTTCGCCGCCAGCGCCCCCACGATAAAGCCGACGAGCACCAGCAGCGACAGCCATTTCATGGGCCGGTGGATGCGCCGCGTGAAGCCGGGAAAGCGCCGCGCCACCCACATACCCAGCACCAGGGGCACACCCAGCAGCAGCACGATGACTTCGAGCATTTCCCAGGGGCTCATGGCCACTTCCTTCATCAGACCGCTGGTGATCGGGTGCAGATTGCCCCAGAAGGCGAAGTTCAGCGGTGTCATCACCAGTGCGACCACGGTGGACAGGGCGCTGACACTGACCGACAGCGCCGTGTTGCCGCGCGAGAAATGCACCAGGAAGTTGGAGATGTGCCCGGCCGGGCACGATGACACCAGAATCATGCCCAGCGCGATGCTGGGCTGGGGCTGCAGGATCCAGACCAGCACATAGGTCATGGCCGGGAAGAGGATGTGGTGGCCGAGCAGGCCCAGGGCGAGCGCCTTGGGCGTCTTGAGCGCGTTGCGAAAGTCCGAGACCCTGAGTTCCAGGGCCACGCCAAACATCACCAGCCCGAGCACGCTGTTGAGCAGCGTGAGGGTTTGCGGGTTGAAACTGAGCTGCACCTGGTCGATGGGCGCCATGATGTTGTCTCCTGTGCTTGTATGGCAGGGGGCAAAGCCCCGCTGTCCTTGTTGTGCAGGCACTTTAGGAGAAACTTGGGCCGCCGTCCCGCTCCATGCGGGACACTCGGACGTCAATTCAGGACAGGGAGCCCATGGAGAACACGCGCGAGAGTTTCAGCGTCACGGCCCGCTTCACGCGGGCCCTGGTCGAGGCCATCACCCGCCAGGGCGGCACCGTGCCCGATGAGATGCGCCAGGCCATGGACCAGGGCGCCCGCGTGGACATGGCCCGGCAAGAGGCGCTGTGGGCACTGTTCGTTGCGGCCTGCCCCGGCGAACCTCTGGCCGCGCTGCGCCTGGGCACCGATCTGCAGGCGGGCCACCTGGACATCGTGGGCATGCTGCTGCTCAGTTGTGACACCCTGGGCGATGCTCTGGAGGTGTTGACCGAGTACGCCCCCATCATCGGTGACAACGCGCGCTTCGAAATTGTCCCGCTGGGCGCGCAGGTGCACCTGCGGTATGTGCCCGACTATGTTCAGTGCCGCGAGCAGCGCGTGGAAGCGGTCATGGGCTGCGTGGCGGGCCTTGCGCGCTGGATGACCAATGGGCGCTTTGCACCGCGCGAGATCCTGTTCTCCCATGGGGCGCGGGCCGAGCCCGCAGCCTACGAGGCGCTGCTGGGTTGCCCGGTGCGCTTCGGCCAGGCAGTCAATGCGGTGGTGATGGACACCTCTGCGCTGGGCCAGGGCATCGTACAGGCGGGTGGCGCGCTGCACTTGCATCTGCGCGCACTGGCCGACGACATGCTGGCCTCGCTGGCGCAGGACAGCGTGTCCGCGCGCGTGCAGCAGCTCATCCGCGAGCACCCGCGCTGGGGCAAGGAGCGCATTGGCGAGCAACTAGGCATGAGCGGGCGCCACCTCAACCGCAAGCTCGCCGCCGAGGCCATCTCCTTCAAGGGCCTGCGCGAGGCGCTGCTGCACGACATGGCCAAACAGGCGCTGGCCGCAGGGCAGGGCGGCGCCGTGGTCAGCGAGGCGCTGGGTTTTTCGGATGAAAACGCGTTTGCTCGGGCTTTCCGCCGCTGGACGGGCCAGACCCCGGCGCAGTATGCAAAATCTATAAAAACAAGATCTGGCATCTATCAATAAAGCGTTGGTAGCTATGAAAATAATAGCATTCATGGTGCTTGCCAGACCATGAAAAAACCCGCCAGCCCAGGAGCCCAGGCGGCGGGTTGCGATGGGGCTGTACCGCTTACTGCTTGACGGCCTCGACCTGCACCACCAGGCGCACGTTCTTGGCAAAGCCCCAGTCCACGCCGTAGTTCATGCCCCACTGGGTGCGATCGATGGTGGCCTCGAAATCGCCGCCGCAGACCTCGCGCTTGAGCATGGGGCTCTGGTAGCAGTTGAACTGGTTGGCCTTGAGCGTGATGGGGGCCGTCTTGCCCAGCAGCGTGAGCTGGCCGGTCACTTCGCTGACTTTGTCGCCATTGAAGACAAACTTGTCCGAAACGAAGCTGATCTTGGGGTGCTGGGCGGCATTGAAAAGGTCGGCGCTCTGCAGGTGTTTGTCAAAGGCCGGGGTGCCGGTGTTCACCGAAGTTGCGTCGAAGCTGATCTCCACCTTGCCCGACTTGGCGGCCTTGTCCAGTTGCACGCTGCCTTCCTTCTTGTCGAAACGGCCCCGGTTCACTGCGGCGCCAAAGTGGTTGATCTCGAAGGTCACGAAGGTGTGCGTGGGGTCGATGGCGTAGCTGGCAGGCTCGGCCTGGGCGATGCCGGTGGCGAGAGTGGCGGCTGCGGCCAGGGCGAAGAGGGAAGTGCGCATGAAAGAGCTCCTGTGGAAAAAGAACGAAGAAAAACGTGGGAGAAAAACGGGGGTTGAAAGTGCAGGTCAGAGCTTGCCCACGCCGGTCAGCGCAAGCTTGAACTTCACCTGCACCTCGTCGGCCACCATGGAGGTGTCGGCCCATTCGCCGTCGCCGATCTTGAAGGCCAGGCGCTTGATGGGCAGGCTGCCCGTGGCCGTGGTGGTGGCGCCCGACTGAACCAGTGTGACCGGCACGCTGACGTTGACCGCCGAACCCTTGATGGTGAGCTTGCCGGCCACGTCGAACTTGCCACCGCCCAGTGCCTTGATGGCCGAGGATTCGAACGTGGCCTGCGGGAATTGGGGCACGTTGAACCAAGGGGCCTTGGGTAGCTCGGCATCGGTCTCGCGGGCGCCCATGGTGGCGCTGCCCGTGTCCACCGTGAAGCGGATGCGGCTGGCAGCCAGTTGGGCCGGGTCGAACGCGACCTGGGCGTCAAACTTCTTGAAGTGGCCCTGCAGGGGCACGCCCATCTGCTTGGCGGTGAACTCGACGCTGCTCTGGGCGGCTACCAGCTGTTGCGCCTGGGCGGGCAACGCTGCCAGCAAGAGGGTGCTGGCCAGGGCCAGGCCGGAGAAGAAGGTGGTTTTCTGCATGGTGAGGGGCGGTGTGAAGAAGGAGGAAGGGCTCAGCCGCGGCCGGGCAGCATGCGTTGGAGCAGGCCGTCGTTGTCGATCCACTGGTGCTTGATGGCCGCAGCGATGTGCACCAGCACCAGCCCCGCCAGGGTGAAGGCGAGGGTGGCATGGCCGAGCTTGAGGATGTCGGCCAGCGGCTCGCTCACGGGCACGAAGTCGGGCAGCGGGACGAGGCCGAGGAACACGATGGGAAAGCCCGCCGCCGAGCTGTAGGCCCAGCCCGAGAGCGGCACGGCGAAAAACAGCACATACAAAGCCAGGTGCGTGCCATGGTGTGCCAGCTTTTGCCAGCCGGGCATGGCCTGCTCCATGGCGGCGGGCAGCGCGGGCGGGCGGTGCGTCAGGCGCCACAGCAGGCGCACCAGCGACAGTGCCAGAAGGCTGACGCCCGCCCATTTGTGCCAGTTGTACAGCTTGAGCCGCGAGGGAGAGAAGGGCAGGTCGGTCATGTACACGCCCAGACCGAGCATGCCGATCAGTGCCAGGCCCAGCAGCCAGTGCAGCGCGATGGCCGTGGTGCTGTAGCGGGCCGGAGGGGTGGCAGCGGAGGAACTTGTCATGGCGATGTGAGCGGAAGTGCGAAGGGAGGTTCCGTGGTCTGTGTGGGCGACTACGGTCAGTGTAGGAAGCGCAGCCTTCTTGCGGTTTCAACGCGATTGACGCCTTCATTCGAATTGTTTGAATGAATTGGGGCATCCTGCAAGGGATGAGCTGCATATCCCTCGCGTGACGGAGGTAGTGCGGATCGCCCGAGGCGGTGCTGCCACAGACCGCAGGGAGTGATGCCGGCCCGGGGTGGGCCTTCAGGCAGCCAGGGCGGCGTTCTTCCAGGCCTGGGCCGCGGCCTGGCTGTCGCCGCGCTGTTCGGCCAGCTCGGCCAGATGCTGCCAGGCCTTGCGGCGCAGGCTGGCGTCGCGCAGTTGCGGCGCCGCCTGCGTCAGCAGTTGCTGGGCCTTGCCCCAAAGCTGGCGCTGCAGGCAGGCCCGGCCGGCCAGGTATTGCAGGCGCGTATCGCGCGGGTTGGCCTGTTGCGCGGATTCGATGCGTGCCAGCCAGGCCGCGTCGATATCGTCCAGGCCGGACTCCAGGGCGTTGATCAGCTTGAGGGCGTGCTGCTCGGCCAGTGAATCGGGCTGGTCCACCATCTGTTGCCACACCGGCAGCAGCCACTGGCGCACCTGCTGTGCGCTGCCGCCCAGCCGTGCCAGCCGCTGCGCGGCATGGATGGCCAGTTCAGGCATGGCGCGGTCGGTGGCCTCGAACGATTGCCAAGTGGCCTGCAGTTGCGAGGGATCGTGGGCGCTGTTGATCAGCTCCATGGCCAGGCCGCGCACGATGCTGCGCGCCGCATCGGCCGAAAACGCACGGTGCTTGCCCAGCAGGCGGGCGGTGTCCAGCGATTCGCGCGTGCGGCCTGCCAGGCGCGTGGCCTTCAGTTTGATACGCAGTGCCAGCGTGCGCCGCGCGGCGCCCTGGGGCAGGTTGCCAAGGCGCTCCAGGGCCGCATCGGCCTCGCGGTCGTCGAGTGACCAGCGCGCTGCGCGCATCTGGGCACCTTCGTGCAGCTCCTGGATGTGGGCCGATCGGCGCGGTGCAACGGTGTGCAGGGCCTGCTGCAGGTGGGTTTCGCGCTGCGCCCGGTCTTGCAGGGCGTGCGAGGTTTCGGCGGCCACCATGTGGGCCAGGGCACGCAGTTGCGGGCCCTGCGGGGCCGGGGCGCCTGCCTTGTCCAGCGCCTGCTCCTGTTCCAGCGCCGCCAGGGCGGCCTTGCGCGAACGCAGGAAGCGCCCGGCCAGGAGTTGCGTCAGGGCGTCGAGCAGGGCCGCGTGCATGGCGCGTTCTTTCTGCTGCAGGCGCCAGTGGCGGGCCTGGTGGGGCAGCTCCAGCAGCGCGGCCAGGGCGCGCAGCGCGGCATAAAGGGTGACAAAGCCCAGCACCAGCGCGAGCACCACCATGTTGAGCGAAAGGTCTACCCGGTAGGGCGGCCAGAACAGCGTGACGGTGCCCTGATTGTTGCCCGCAAACAGCGCGGCAGCCACCGCCACGCCGAACAACGCCAAGAGCCAGAGTGCTGCGCGCATGGGGTCTGCGTTCCTTGCGGGTCTTCAGCGGCCTGCGGCGGCCGTGGCCAGGGCCGACAGGGTTTCGTCCAGACGGGGCAGTTCGGACGCCTTCATGTGGGCCTGTGCCTGCTGCAGCACCGTGGCGGCGTTCTGGGTGCGGCGCGAAGCAGGGTCGAAATACTTGTTCAGGGCAGCGCTCGCGGCGACCAGGTCGGCACGGGCCGAATCGGTCTGTCGTGCCAGCACGCCCAGGCGCGCGTTGAGCAGTTTGAGCTTGAGGTTCTCGCGCAGGAAGAAGGCCTGGTCAGGGGCCAGCAAAATGGCTTCGGGCTGGTCGATGCGGCTGACGCGCAGCAGGCCCCGGGCTTCGTCGCGCACCACTTCCCAGCCGCGCTGCAGCAGGGCCTGCCACCATGGCTGTTCTGCGGGCCCTGCGGGCTCCGGGTGCGCTGCCGCAGCAGACTGGGCGTACAAGCGCCGGGTGGCGGCGGCCTGGGCCACGGCGTTTTGCAGGGGCAGCTCGTCCACCTGGCGCACCAGATCGTCCAGGCGAGCCAGCAGGCCTGCGGTGTCGGCCACGGTGGAGCTGGTGACGCGCTCCAGGTCGCGGACGATGGCGCGCTGCACCGGCGCCAGGCGAGGCTGGGCGGCGCGCTCGATGCGCTGCTGCGCGGTCTTGAGGGCGCCCACCAGGGGTTCGAGGCTGCCGGTGAGCTGGGCCTGCTGCTGCGCCAGGCGCAGGGCGGACTCAATGTCCACCACGAGGTTTTCGTCGCGTGTGCGCGACAGGCTTTGCATCAGCTCTTCGAGCTGGCTGCGCTGCAGGGCGACCTCGCTGACGCGGGTTTCCTGAACGGTCAGCCGGGCGTTGGTTTCGCTGGCCATTTCCTGGGCCTGGCGCGCGATGGTGCGCGCCTCGATGGCCTGGGCGCTGGCGTCCTGGCTCTGGCGGGCCAGGGCCTCTTGGATGGTGCTGAGCTTCTGCCACAGCAGGCCGTTGCCGACCAGGGCCAGCACGGCGATGGCGCCCAGGGTGTAGACCAGGGCCTTGCCGCTGTGCGCCTGCGGCGCGTTGCCCGGCCCGGTGGGCGCAGGTCTGGACGGGTCGGTGGGGGGCGCGGAACTCATGGCGCTGATTCTATCGAGGCCACCACGTCATCGAGGGCAGGCCGGCATTCGCGCACGCTGCCAAAACCTGCGGCGCGTGCGGCCTGGGCAATGCGCGGGTGGGTGGCCAGGGCGCGGGCCTGGCTCCAGTCCTGGCCACTCAAGGTGGCGCAAAGGTTGTCCACGGCCTGGGAGCTGCTCAGCAGCCACAGCGAGCCGTCCACGGCGGCCACGCGGGCCCGGGCCTGCTGCTCGGCGCTCCAGCGGGGGGCGCCGCGCGTGTAGGCGACGACGAAGTCCACCTGCCCGCCTGCGGCCTGGATCTGCCGGGCCAGCCAGTCGCGCCCCGTGCCTTCCTCCGTGGCACCGGCCTCGGTGCCGCGCACGATGAGCACGCGGTCGCCGGGGCCGATCTGCCCGTGCACCACGGCCCAGAGCGATTCGGAGTCGAACTGCGTGGCGTCCAGCGCCGGGATGTCGATGCGCGCAGCATGAACGCCCAGCGCCTGCAGTGCGCGGGCCGTGCCCGGGCCGGGCGACCAGACTCTTGTTTTGATAGCTACTGGCGCTTTTCCAGTAAGCATTTGAGCCGTTTTTGGATCAAAAAAATGCTGTGCGGCGTTGCTGCTCACCACCATGATGGCGCGGTAGCTGGTGACGCGCTCACGAGCGGCATCCAGGGCCGCCGCGTCAGTGGGGGGGCTGATGGCGATCAGGGGCAGGACCTGCGCATCGATGCCACGCGCCTGCAGCGAGGCTGCCCACTGCAGGGCCTCGCGCTCGGGCCGGGTGACGATGACCATCTCAACCCGTGGCGCCGCCGGCACGCAACTGCGCGGCCACCGTCACGCCCAGCGCATCGGCCTGCTCCAGCGTGCTGGCCGGGCCGCTGGCGCTGGCGCGCACCAGCGCAATACGGCCCTCGGGGTCGCCCCAGGCCGCGTCGATGTGCAACTGGCCGCCTTCGAGGCGGGCGTGCGCGGCCAGTGGCATGGAGCAGCTGCCGCCCATGCTGCGGCTCACGGCGCGCTCGGCCGTCACGATGAGCCAGCTGGGCATATGGGCCAGCGGCGCCAGGGCGTCCACCAGGTCTGGGCGGTCAGCGCGCACCTCGATGCCCAGGGCGCCCTGGCCGGCGGCGGGCAGCATCTCGGTGGTGGAGAACTCGGTGCGGATGCGCTCGCCCAGGCCCAGGCGCTTGAGGCCGGCGGCCGCCAGCACGATGGCGTCGTACTGGCCTTCATCGAGCTTGCGCAGGCGCGTGTCGAGGTTGCCGCGCAGCGGCTCGATCTTCAGGTCCGGGCGCAGCGCGTGCAGCAGCACCTGGCGGCGCAGGCTCGAGGTGCCGACCACGGCACCCTGGGGCAGGTCCTGCAGGCGGGCGTAGCGCGGCGAGACGAAAGCGTCGCGCGGGTCTTCGCGTTCCATCACGCAGGCCAGGGCGAAGCCCTCGGGCAGCACCATGGGCACGTCCTTGAGCGAGTGCACGGCGATGTGCGCGCGGCCGTCTTCCAGAGCGGTTTCCAGCTCTTTGACGAACAGGCCCTTGCCGCCGACCTTGCTCAGCGAGCGGTCGAGGATCTGGTCGCCCAGCGTGGTCATGCCCAGCAGGCTGACGTCGTGGCCGCGTGCGCGCAGCAGGGCCTGCACGTGCTCAGCCTGCCACAGGGCCAGGCGGCTCTCGCGCGTGGCGATCACGATCGGGGGGAGGGAGGGGCTTTGGGGCGTCATGCTTTTGCAGGGAAAGGTCGAGCGCGGGATGCTAGCATGCGGCGCCGCAGCAACCCGCTTTGCCCGGGAGCGCGCCAGGAGACAACCCGTGACCGCGAAGAAAATCGACAAAGACCTCCCTTTGATCCAGGATATCCGCCTGCTCGGGCGCATCCTGGGCGACGTGATCCGCGAGCAGGAGGGCGTGGCTGCGTTCGATCTGATCGAGCAGGTGCGCAAGCTCTCGGTGGCCTTCCGGCGCGACGCCGACCACGAAGCCGACAAGGCGCTCAAGAAGCTGCTCAAGGGCCTGAGCGCCGACCAGACGGTGAGCGTGATCCGCGCCTTCACCTATTTCAGCCACCTGGCCAACCTGGCCGAGGACCGGCACCACATCCGGCGCCGCACCATCCGCGAGCGCGCGGGCGACACGCAGGAAGGCAGCATCGAGGTGGCGCTCTCGCGCCTGCGCTGGGCCGGCATCGCGCCGCGCACCGTGGCGCAAACCCTGGCGGGCAGCTATGTGGCGCCCGTGCTTACCGCCCACCCGACCGAGGTGCAGCGCAAGAGCATCCTGGACGCCGAGCGCGACATCGCCCAGCTGCTGACCACGCGCGACGACATTGCCGAGCGCGCCCAGCTTTACAACGCGGCCCGCGATGCGCTCACCCCGCGCGAACTGGCCGCCAACGAGGCTCAGCTGCGCGCCCGCGTGGCGCAGTTGTGGCAGACGCGCCTGCTGCGCTACAGCAAGCTCACCGTGGCCGACGAGATCGAAAACGCGCTGTCGTACTACGAAGCCACCTTCCTGCGCGAGATTCCCAAGATTTACGCGGACCTGGAGCGCGCGCTGGGCCAGGAGAAAGTGCACAGCTTCCTGCGCATGGGCCAGTGGATCGGCGGCGACCGCGACGGCAACCCCAACGTGACGGCCGACACCCTGGCCCAGGCCCTGCGCCGCCAGAGCGAGGTAGCCCTGCGCCACTACCTGACCGAGGCACACCTGCTCGGCGGCGAACTGTCGCTGTCGGCGCGGCTGGTGGACGTGACGCCCGAGATGCAGGCCCTGGCGAACAGCTCGCCCGACACCAACGAGCACCGCCTGGATGAACCCTACCGCCGCGCGCTCACCGGCATCTATGCGCGCCTGGCCGCGACACTGCAGGAACTGAGCGGCGGCGTGGCCGCGCGCCATGCCGTGGCCCCGCAGAACCCCTACGCCAGCGCAGCCGACTTTCTGGCCGAGCTGCGCACCATCGAGGCCTCGCTCCAGGCGCACCACGGTGCGCCGCTGGCGGCGCAGCGCCTGCACCCGCTGATCCGGGCGGTAGAGGTGTTCGGCTTTCACCTGGCCACGGTGGACCTGCGCCAGAGCTCCGACCAGCACGAACGCGTGGTGGCCGAGTTGCTGGCTGTGGCGCGCATCGAGCCCGACTACGCCGCGCTGTCCGAGGAAGCGCGTCGCGCCGTGCTGCTGCGCCTGCTGCAGGACGCACGCCCGCTGCGCGTCATGGGCACCACCTACTCCGAGCACACGCGGGGCGAGCTGGCCATCTTCGAGGCTACGCTGCGCATGCGCCAGCGCTACGGCCAGGATGCCATCCGCCACTACATCATCAGCCACACCGAGACCGTGAGCGACCTGCTGGAGGTGCTGCTGCTCCAGAAGGAAGTGGGCCTGCTGCGCGGCACGCTGGAGGATGCCGCATCCGGCGCGGCGACTGCAGACCTGATCGTGGTGCCGCTCTTCGAGACCATCGAAGACCTGCGCAACGCCGCGCCCATCATGCGCGAGTTCTACCAGTTGCCCGGCGTGGCCGCGCTGGTGCAGCGCTCGGACGGCGACCAGGACATCATGCTGGGCTATTCCGACAGCAACAAGGACGGCGGCATCTTCACCAGCAACTGGGAGCTGTACCGTGCCGAGATCGCGCTGGTGGCCCTGTTCGACGAACTGCCCGGCATCCGCCTGCGCATGTTCCACGGGCGCGGCGGCACCGTGGGCCGCGGCGGCGGGCCGAGCTACCAGGCCATCTTGGCACAGCCGCCGGGCACCGTGCGCGGCCAGATCCGCCTGACCGAGCAGGGCGAGGTGATCGCCTCCAAATACGCCAACCCCGAGATCGGCCGGCGCAACCTCGAAACCCTGGTGGCCGCCACGCTGGAGGCCACGCTGCTGCAGCCCACCAAGCCCGCGACGCCGGCCTTTCTGGACGCGGCGGCGCAGCTGTCGCAGGCCAGCATGGCGGCCTACCGCGCGCTGGTGTACGAAACCCCGGGCTTCACCGACTATTTCTTCAATTCCACGCCGATCCGCGAGATCGCCGAGCTGAACATCGGCTCACGCCCGGCCTCGCGCAAGCCCAGCCAGAAGATCGAGGACCTGCGCGCCATTCCCTGGGGTTTCAGCTGGGGCCAGTGCCGCCTCACGCTGCCGGGCTGGTACGGGTTTGGCGCAGCCGTCGAGGCGTTTCTGGAGGCGCCTGACAAGGACCCCAAGTCCCAGCTGGCGCTGCTGCGCAAGATGTACCGCCAGTGGCCGTTTTTCAGCACCCTGCTGTCGAACATGGACATGGTGCTGGCCAAGAGCGATCTGGCGCTGGCCTCGCGCTACAGCGAGCTGGTGCAGGACGCGCGCCTGCGCAAGAAGGTGTTCACCGCCATCGAACAGGAATGGCACCGCACGGCCGACGCGCTGACGCGCATCACCGGCGACAAGCAGCGCCTGGCACACAACACGGCGCTGGCCCGCTCCATCCGCCACCGCTTCCCGTACATCGACCCGCTGCACCACCTGCAGGTGGAGCTGGTGCGCCGTTGGCGCGCGGGCCAGGACGATGAGCGCGTGCAGACGGGTATCCACATCTCGATCAACGGCATCGCCGCCGGGCTGCGCAACACCGGCTGATGCGGGCTGCCTAGTGCTATTAAATATATAGCTTCCAGCGCCCATCAAATGGGCGCTGGAAGCTGGTTTTATTGAAAATCAAGCTCAACCGGCCGTCAGCAGGGCTGGCTGGCGGGCGGCCAGGGGCCGCTGCGGAGACTGAGGCGCGATGCGCGGCGCGGCGTAAGCCGTGCCCGCGAGCTTGAACACCGCCACATGGGCCACCAGGTCTTCCGCCTGGGCATTCAGGCTGTTGGCGGCGGCGGCCATTTCCTCGACCAGGGCGGCATTCTGCTGCGTCACCTGGTCCATTTGCGACACGGCGGCGCCGACCTCGGCCACGCCCTGGGCCTGCTCGTGGCTGGCGGAACTGATCTCGCCCATGATGCGGGTCACGCGGGTGATGGCGTCGACCACGCCGGTCATCGTGGTGCCCGCCTGGTCCACCAGGGCGGAGCCATGCTCCACGCGTTCCACGCTGGTGCTGATCAGGTCTTTGATCTCGCGCGCGGCGGCGGCCGAGCGGCCCGCCAGCGAGCGCACCTCGGAGGCCACCACGGCAAAGCCCCGGCCCTGCTCACCGGCGCGCGCGGCCTCGACGGCGGCGTTGAGCGCGAGGATGTTGGTCTGGAATGCGATGCTGTCGATCACCTGGATGATGTCGGAGATCTTGCGCGAGGACTCGTTGATCTCCTTCATGGTGTGCACCACCTGCGACACCACGGCGCCGCCCTGCGCGGCCACGGTCGAGGCGTTCACGGCCAGTTGGTTGGCCTCGTGCGCGCTTTCGGCGTTCTGCTTCACCGTGGCGCTGAGCTGCTCCATGGACGAGGCCGTCTGCTCCAGCGCGCTGGCCTGCGATTCGGTGCGGCTGCTCAGGTCCTGGTTGCCCGAGGCGATCTGGGCGCTGGCCGTGGCCACGCTTTCGGAGTCCTGGCGCACCGAGGTCACCACCGAGGCAAACTGGGCCTGCATCGTCGCCATCGACTGCAGCAGCACGGCGATCTCGTCCTTGCCGTGGATGTGGATCGGCACCGTCAGGTCGCCGTGGGCCATGGCGTCGACCACTTCAACCGTGTAGCGCACGCCGCGCGCGATGGTGGAGGAGATGGCAAAGGCGATCCAGCCGACGATGAGCAGCACCAGGCCTACTCCCACCGCCACCTTGGCGGCGTTGGCCAGGAACTCGTCGCGCAGATCGTCGATGTAAAGGCCCGAAGCCACCACCCAGCCCCAGGGCTCGAAACCTTGCACGTAGGAGATCTTGCCTACGGCTTTGTCCTTGCCGGGCTTGGCCCAGATGTAGTTCAGGAAGCCCTTGCCGCCGCTGCGCACGGCCTTGGCGGCCTCCTGCGTGACCAGGAAGCCATTGGGGTCGCGCACCGCGTCGGGGCCCTTGCCCACGAGGTCGGGCTTGATGGGGTGCATGAGCATGTTGCCCTGCAGGTCATTGATCCAGAAGTACTCGTTGTTGCCGTAGCGCATTTGGGCCACGGTGGCCTTCGCCAGCTCCTGGGCCTGCTCGCGCGGCATCTTGCCCTCGGCTTCTTGCTGCTGGGCCCAGGCCAGAACGCCGCTGGCCGTCTCCACCGCATGCCGGACCTGCGTCTGTCGCTCGCGCAGGCTCTGGTTGTATTGGCCGTACACCAGGAACAGGGCCACCACCAACATACCAACGACGCTGACCAACGTCAGCAAGCCCAACTTCACGCGCATCGAGAGCTGGTCCAGAAAATTCTTCATTCGCTGCCTCAAATTGTCATTACATGAACTTACAAATATATTGACATGGCGGTAGGGGCATTGGAGGTAGATCAATCTTTGCCGAGAGATTGATAGCGTTGCTCAATGTTTGAGCGACCCCGGTAGATTTTTTGTCGACCCCGCCGCGGTGCAGTGCGAGAATCCGCGCATGCAGTGGATGGCCTTTCCCCCGGACCTCGGCGCGGCGCAGCAAGCGCGCGTGGCGTCCCTGCACGCGGGCCAGCAGCGCCGACGCTTCGGCGCCAATTCGCTGGCCAAGCACGCTCCCCCGGTGGCCTTCGCCCACTGACCCTTTGGGGCGCCCGCCCCGATCTCCCCAGCCCTTTTCGTGCCCGCTTTGGCGCGCGTGTGCCCTTGCGGTGCGCGCCGTGCCGTGGCGGCCCGCGAGGGCATGCGGTTTTCCTGTAATAACACCAGCACCCCACCATGGACACCCCTCTCCAGTTCTACCCCCGCAACCCCGCAGCGCCCGTGGCGGACGCAGCCTGCGCCACCGACCCCATCGTGGGCAACCGCGTCGAGCTGCAACTGCTCACCACGCTCAAGTGCAACCTCAAGTGCAGCTACTGCTCGCTGGGCGTGGGCGACGTGCTCGGTTCGCAGGTCCACGTCGAATACAGCATGGACCAGCTCGTCGCCTTCGCCGAGCGGCACCTGGTCGGCAAGGAGGTCTACGTCACCTTCTATGGCGGCGAGCCCACGCTCAACCGGCCGATGATGATCGAGGTGATGCAGCGCTTCCCGCACTGGCGCTACCAGCTGCAGACCAATGGCACGTTGCTTGATGACCTGCCCGAATGGGTGCTGGCCAAGCTCTCGAACGTGCTCATCTCCATCGACGGCGGCGAAGCCACGACCGACGGCTACCGGGGGCGAGGCATCTACCGCCAGGTGCTCAAGAACCTGCGCCAGACGCGCGACCAGATCGGCGGCAGCGTCACGGCGCGCGTCACCTGGGGTAACCCGGCCACCACCTTCGATGAGCTCGATGGCCTGGTGGAGGACGATTCACCGTTCGACTACCTCTACTGGCAGTTTGTCGCCGACGAGATGTACGAGGGCGACTCGGTCGAACGCCGCAAGGCCGTGCTGGTGCAGCTCATTGACCGCTTCTTCGCCAGCACCGACAAGCTCTACCCGCTGATCCCGCTCATGGGCATGGTGCGCAACAAGGTGCTGCCGGGCCGCGCGCAGGAGCTGTACGCCGGGCGCACGCAGTGCCGTGTGTCCTCGCACCTCATCAATGTGATGCCCAACGGCCAGATCTACCCTTGCCCCGACATGATGTACGTGCCCACCATGCTCATGGGCAGCGTACAGGACAACTGGCTCAAACCCAGCCCGCTGCAGCAGGCGCCCAGCATGCCCTGCGGCAGCTGCGAGGCCTATTCGTGGTGCCGGGGCAACTGCATGAAGAACATGTACCTGGGCTACGTGAAGAACGACCTGCGCTACCGCGCCAACGTGGTTGAGCCCATCTGCGACCTGCTGCGCTTCATGGGCCGCGAGATCGATCGCCACGACCCGCAGGCCTGGTTCAGCACGCTCAGCCTGCCGGTGCGCCGCCAGATCACGGATTGCGAGGTGTACGAGTACGTGGAGGTCATGCCGTGACGGGGCGTGCGGGAAGGGCACCTCACAGCGCCTTTCTGTCCCGGGGCGGGGGTCAGGCAGAGCCCATCAGCAAGCGGGCTCGCTGCGACCGGGGTTGTTGAGGGCGTCGACAGTGCCCAGCATCTGTGTCCAGTAAGTGGCCAGTGGCCCGGCCCAGGAGGCGCCAAGGGTCAGGTCGGTGATGTATACCAGGCCGGTGTTCATGCGGGGCTGCCGGGCCATTGCCAGGGTGTTCTTCATGGCAGTGCAGGTGCTGGCGCTGTGCACCAGCATGGCCTGTGCGCTGTTGGGGCGCTTGTAAACCCAGGTGTTCAAGGGCTGTGGATTGATGCCCTGGTAGGCCGCGGCGTTGCCGGCGTAGGTCACCAGCACGTCGGTGACGTTGGCATAGGCGGGATCTGGATAGGTGCCGGGGTTGCCGATCACGATCAGGTTTGCGTTCCTGCCCTTGATGTGGTTGTAGAGGTCCGTGAAGAACGCCAGCCGGTCACTTCCGGTGGCCATGGTGTCCAGGAAAAAACCGTCGAATTTTCCGGGGTAGAGCGCCAGGTAGCGGTCGATGCTGGCCTTGACGTCCGTCACCGACAGCGCGCCGCTGCTCCCGGCGGCCGTCGCGACATAGGCCATGACCTGGTTGCTAGTGTTGGCTACGGCTTTGAAGGTATCGATGGCGGTGGTAAGACTGCTGTCTGCTGCGGTGGTTGCGGTCAGAATGCCGTTGTGGGGGTTGGCGATGGCGGTGATCTTCACGTCCGGATAGCTCGCAGCGCCGCTCGTGAGGGTGGTCCAGGGCGATGCGGTACCGGCCCCGGCGCCGCTGCTGGCGGCTGAATAAGCGGGCACCAGCAATTGCAGTTTGCCGGGTGCCGGACGCACATGGAAGTTCAGTGTTTCGCTGTCTGAATTGGCGCTGCTGGTGGCGCTGGCGCGAAGTTCAAATGACGAGCCGGCTAACAGGCTGCTGCGCAGCGTCGTGGCGACCAGACCTGAGACGCTTGTCGGCGCCACAGGGGCCAGCGTGGCCGCCGAAGCGGGGCTGACGGCGAAGGTCACGATGGTGCCATCGGGCGCGGTGCTGCCGTTGATGCCCACGCTTGCATAGACATCGGCAGAGCCGCCCACGTCTAGCACATTCTTTTCCACCGTGGGCCGGGTGAAATCCACACTGATGGGCCCGGAGGGCGGGGTGGCTGTCCCGGGTTCATCCGCAGCGCCGCCGCAGCCTGACAGAGCAGCAGTCAGTGCCAGCAAGAGTGTAAGGGGGAGCGTGGTGCGGGGGGCGTGCATGGTTTTCATGGGATGGGCGGGAGAATCAAGGATGCTGGGATGGTAGAGCAGGCGCCCGGGTCCAGAGTGGGCTATCTGGGCGGAATATCCCGTCTTTTTGCACCGATTGCGGCGGGCTCGCACCCGTATCATCCAGCGCATGCCTACTCCCTCCTCCCGTGTTCCGGCCCTTGCGACACTGCTGGCTGTGGCCGTGCTGGCCGGTTGCAGCACGCTTGACGTGCCGCGTGCCGACAACTACCCCGCCACGGGGCAGAAGAAGGCCCGCGCCGTGCACCATTGGGATGTGCTGGCTGAAGATGTTGCCGTGCGTATCGCGCAGAAGATCGCAGACTGGCCCGCAGGTGAACATCCCATCCATATCACCGGTGCGGACGACTCCAGCTTCAACCAGGGATTCCTCAAACTCTTGCGGGTGCGGTTGCTGGACAAGGGTGTCACGCTGTCCACGGTGCCAACCGCAGTGGAACTGGAGATCCAGACCCAGGTAGTGCAGCACCAGGCAGCGGGGCCGCGCAACCTTCCGGTTCCGTTGCCCTTGACGATGCTGGGCGCGGGTGTCGGCGTGTGGCGCGACTGGGAGACGCATTACGCCAATCGCAGCTTGCTGCCTGGCGTGTCCACCGCCATTGGCCTGGGCGCGGGTCTGGCCCTGGACATGGCGCGCATGCACACCCAAGGCCTGGCGGCGGGCGGGCCCACGCACACCGAGGTGTTGGTGACAACAGCACTCAAGACCTCGGACCGCTATCTCGCGGGGTCGGCGGATATGTACTACATCGAGCGCGCCGACACCGCGCTTTACCAGCCTGAGCGGCTCGTACCCCCGCCTCCCACGCCGGTCAAGCAATGGAAGGTGGTGGCCCCATGAGGCACCGCACCGCCTTGACCGCACTGCTGGCTGTTGGCGCCACGGTCCTTACGGGCTGCGCCGGCTACTACTACGGCGAGAACTATGGCCCCACGCTGGGCAGCGTGGTGCGCGGCAGCCTGGTGCAGGCCAGCCATGGCGCTGCCGATCGCTTGCTGCAGGACGCCGCGCTCGATCCGCGCCAGCCCGTGCTGGTGGGCACGCTGGTGAACGTGGACCGGCTGGATGAGTCCTCGCGCTTCGGGCGCATCGTGTCCGAGCAGATCGCCGGGCGCATGGCGCAGCGCGGCATGCGCGTGGTCGAACTCAAGCTGCGCGACAGCGTGGCTATGCGCAGCGAGCTGGGCGAGCTGCTGCTGTCGCGCGAACTGCGCGAAGTCAGCCAGGCGCACCAGGCCCAGGCGGTGCTGGTGGGCACCTACGCAGTGTCGGCACGGCAGGTGTATGTGAGCCTCAAGCTGGTGCTGCCTGAGGGCAACGCCGTGGTGGCCGCGCACAACTACGCCGTGCCACTGGACGAAGATGTGCGCAGCCTGCTGGCGGCACGCTGAACGGGTGTTGCTATTATTTTAATAGCTACTGGCGCTTGATGGATAAGCGCCAGAGCCTGTTTTTCTTGAAGTTTCTGCTCAGTGCAGCATCAGCGACCCAGCCGCCTTGCTCTTGCCCGCGCGCGCTGGCGGGTTGCACAGACCGCAGGTGTAGTGGCGGTTCTCGTACAGCTC
>Ga0156178_118_pt1 | contig 33716 bp, 35 predicted proteins | sample RifCSPlowO2_12_FD_107831 | JGI IMG/M metagenome (GOLD analysis project Ga0156178, IMG submission 107831) | Burkholderiales bacterium RIFCSPLOWO2_12_FULL_65_40 | reverse complement strand
TGGCCCAGACGAGAAGAGAGCTGCGTGGGCAGATGCGCTCGAGCGAGCTGATGGACGGGCAGGGGTTTGCGCACAAGGTCGAGCAGGCATATGCCATGATGTTCGAAGCTTGGGAGAAGGAGCACACATGAAGGCAGTGATACTGGCCGGGGGATTGGGAACCCGGATTTCGGAGGAGACGCACCTGCGGCCCAAGCCGATGATCGAGATCGGCGGCAAGCCCATCCTCTGGCACATCCTCAAGATGTATTCGGCGCACGGGGTCAACGAGTTCGTGATCTGCTGCGGCTACAAGGGCTACATCATCAAAGAGTACTTCGCCAACTACTTCCTGCACATGTCGGACGTGACCTTCGACATGGTGAACAACCGCATGGAAGTCCACCAGAAGCACGCCGAACCCTGGCGCGTGACCCTGGTCGACACCGGCGACAACACCATGACGGGGGGGCGCCTCAAGCGCGTGCGCGAATACGTGCAGGACGACGAGGCCTTCTGTTTCACCTACGGCGACGGTGTCTCCGATGTGGACATCGCCGCCTCCATCCGCTTCCACCAGGCCCATGGCAAGCTGGCCACCGTGACGGCCGTCCAGCCGCCCGGGCGCTATGGCGCGCTGCAGATGGACGGCACGGCGGTTCGGGCCTTCACCGAAAAGCCGCGCGGCGACGGCGGGCTCATCAACGGCGGCTTCTTCGTGGTGTCGCCGCAGTGCCTGGACCTCATCGAGGGCGATGCGACGAGCTGGGAAGTCGAGCCGTTGTCGGGCCTGGCGGCGCGCGGCGAGCTCATGGCGTTCGAGCACGCCGGCTTCTGGCAGCCCATGGACACGCTGCGCGAGAAGAACCTGCTCGAAGACCTGTGGCAATCCGGCGAGGCACCCTGGAAATGCTGGTGAATCCGCTGCCCGATCCGGGCTTCTGGCGAGGCCGCCGCGTGCTGCTCACCGGGCACACGGGCTTCAAGGGCGCCTGGCTGGCCCTGTGGCTGCAGCGCATGGGTGCGCAGGTGACGGGCGTGGCGCTTGCGCCGGCCACCGTTCCTGCGCTGTTTGACCTCGCGGGCGTGGGCCAGGGCATGGACAGCCGCCTGTGCGACGTCCGCGACGCGGCCGCCCTGGCGCAGCAGGTGCGCGCGGCCCGGCCCGAGGTGGTGCTGCACCTGGCGGCGCAGGCGTTGGTGCGCCCCGGCTATGCGGCGCCGCTGGAAACCTTTGCCACCAATGTGATGGGCACTGCGCATGTGCTCGACGCCCTGCGCAGGCTGGACAGTGTGCGCGCCGTGGTCGTCGTGACCACCGACAAGGTCTACCGCAACCTCGAATGGGCCTACCCTTACCGTGAAGACGATGCCCTGGGCGGGCACGACCCCTACAGCGCGAGCAAGGCCGCGTCCGAACTGGTGGCCGCGAGCTACCGCGACGCCTTCCTGGCAGCGCAGGGCGTGGCGCTGGCCACGGCGCGCGCGGGCAACGTCATCGGCGGCGGCGACTGGGCCGCCGACCGGCTGCTGCCCGACGCCGTGCGTGCCTGGGAGGCGGGCAGCACCCTGGAGATCCGCCGGCCCGCCGCCACGCGGCCCTGGCAGCATGTGCTGGAGCCCCTGGCGGCCTATCTGCGCCTGGCCGAGGCGCTGTGGCAGGACTCGGCCCGCGCGGGCGCCTACAACTTCGGCCCGCTGCCGCACGAGGCGGCCACGGTGAAAAATGTGATAGAAATGGCCAGAAAGTCTTATCCCTCAAGCGTTGTAAGCTATCAAAATGAAAGCGCTGGACCGCACGAGGCGGGCTGGCTGGCCCTGGAGACCGCCAAGGCGCGCACCGTGCTCGATGTGGCGCCGCGCTGGCCGCTGGCCCAGGCCTTGGCGCGCACCATGGACTGGTACCGCGCCCTGCATGCTGGGGGCGATGCGCGCGCGCTGTGCGAGGCCGATTTCACCGCCTACGAAAGCACGCCGGGAACGCCATGAGCCGTTTCGCCATCACCCCCACGCCGCTGGCCGGACTGCTGTGCGTGCAGCGCAAGCCGCTGGGCGACGAGCGTGGCTTTCTGGTACGCCTGTTCTGCGCCGAGGAGTTGGTAGCCGCAGGGTGGCCGGGCGGCGTGGCCCAGGTCAACCACACCCGCACCGAGCGCCAGGGCACCGTGCGCGGCATGCACTGGCAGCGCCCCCCCGCCGCCGAGGCCAAGCTTGTGAGCTGCCTGCGCGGCGCCGTGTGGGACGTGGCGGTGGACCTGCGCGCCGGCTCGCCGACGTTCCTGCAGTGGCACGCCGAGCGGTTGTCGGCCGACAACCACCGCGCGCTGCTGATCCCGCCCGGCTTCGCGCACGGCTTCCAGGCGCTCGAAGACGGTGTGGAGCTGCTTTACCTGCATTCGGCGCCCTACACGCCCGCTTGCGAGGCGGCCGCCGACGCGCTTGATCCGCGCCTGGCCATCGCCTGGCCCCTGCCGGTGGGCGAGCGCTCGCCCCGCGATGCGGCCCATGCGCCGCTGGATTCCGACTTTAAGGGAGTGGTTCTGTGAGCATGCATTGCCGACACTGTGGCGCCCCGGTCACGCTGCCCTTGGCCGACCTGGGCACGGCCCCGCCATCCAACGCCTACCTGAGCGCCGAGGCGCTGCACGCGCCCGAGCGCTGGTACCCGCTGCGCGTGCTGGTGTGCGAACGCTGCTGGCTGGTGCAGACCGAGGACTTCGCCCAGGCGCACGAACTCTTTGATGCCGAGTACGCCTATTTCAGCTCCTACTCCAGCAGCTGGCTGGCGCACGCGCAGGCCTATGTGGAGGCCATGGTCCAGCGCTTCGCCCTGGGGCCGCATAGCCGCGTGGTGGAAATCGCCGCCAACGACGGCTACCTGCTTCAGTACGTGGCGGCGCGCGGCATTCCCTGCCTGGGCGTGGAGCCCACGGCCAGCACGGCGGCCGCCGCCCGCGCCAAGGGCATCCCGGTGGTGGAGCGCTTCTTCGGCCAGGAACTGGCGCGCGAACTGGTGGCCCAGGGCCAGGCGGCCGACCTCACGGCGGCCAACAACGTGCTGGCCCATGTACCCGACATCAATGACTTCGTGGCGGGCTTCGCGCTGCTGCTGCAGCCTTCGGGTGTGGCCACGTTCGAGTTTCCGCACCTGCTGCAGCTCGTGCAGCAGTGCCAGTTCGACACGCTGTACCACGAGCATTTCTCCTACCTCTCGCTCACGGCGGTGCAGCGCATCTTCGCGGCCAACGGCCTGACGGTGTTCGACGTGGAGGAGCTGCCGACGCACGGCGGCAGCCTGCGCGTGTACGCGCGGCGCACGGACGGCACACCCCGCCCCGAGGCGCCCGCCGTGGCAGCCCTGCTGGCGCGCGAGGCACACGTGGGCGTGTCCAGTGCCGCTTTTTATGCCGATTTCCAGCGGGAATGCTTGCGCATCAAGCGCGAGCTGCTCTCATTTTTGATAACTGCTCAGGCGCAGGGGCGCAAGGTGGCGGCCTACGGCGCAGCCGCCAAGGGCAACACCCTGCTCAATTTCGCGGGCGTCCGCGCCGACTTGTTGCCCTATGTGGTGGACCGCAACCCCGCCAAGCAGGGCAAATACCTGCCGGGCAGCCGCATCCCCGTGGTGGACGAGGCGCACCTGCGCGCCGACCGGCCCGACGTCGTGCTCATCCTGCCCTGGAACCTGAAGGATGAAGTGGTCGCGCAGCTGGACTACATCCGGGAATGGGGCGGCCGTTTTGCCGTGGCGGTGCCCGGTTGGCAGGAGCTGCCATGATCGAGATCCACCCCACGGCGCGCGTGTCGCGCCTGGCCGACATCGAGGATTCGGTGCGGGGCACCCGCATCGTGGTCGGCGCGCATTCGGTGCTCGACAGCTTCGTCAAGGTGAAGCCCGCCGGCGGCGGCGGCGACCTGTGCATCGGCGAGCATGTGGTCATCAACTCCGGCTGCGTGCTCTACACGGGCAACGGCATCGCCATCGGCAACCATGTCGCCATCGCCGCCAACTGCACCTTCGCGCCGGTCAACCATGCCTACAAGGAAAAGGGGCGGCTGATCCGCGAGCAGGGCTTCCTGGCCAGCAAGGGCGGCATCCGTATCGAGGATGACGTCTGGATTGGCGCCAACTGCGTGCTGCTCGACGGCGCCTGGTTGCGTCGCGGCTGCGTGGTGGCGGCGGGGTCCATCGTGCGCGGGGAGCTGGCGGAATACACCGTCTACGCCGGCCAGCCGCTCGCGCCCGTCGGGGTGCGGGAATGAGCCAGTTCACGGTGCTCGGGGCTTCCGGCTACATCGGCAGCCGCCTCGTGGCGCGGCTGCAGGCCGATGGGCACGAAGTTTGGGCGCCCCAGCGCGGCGCGCCCGAACTGCTGAACCGCCCGCTGGGCCATGTGCTGTACTGCATCGGCCTGACCGGCGACTTCCGCTCGCGCCCGTTCGACACCGTGCGGGCGCATGCCAGCCTGCTGGCCGAGGTGCTGGAGCATGCCCAGTTCGATTCGCTGCTGTACCTCTCGTCCACCCGCGTGTACCTGGGGGCGGAGGACACTGATGAAGGTGGCGTCCTGGCGGTGCGGCCGCAGGACCCTTCCTACCTCTACAACCTGACCAAGCTGACGGGCGAGGCGCTGTGCCATGCCTGCGGGCGAGCGGGCGTGCGCGTGGCGCGGCTGTCGAACGTGGTGGGGCCGGGCATGGACGCGGACAGCGGGAATTTCATCGCCAGCCTGCTCCGGGATGCCCGCCAGGGCCATGTGCTGCTGCACAGCGACCCCGACAGCGTGAAGGATTATGTGTACATCGACGATGTCGTGGACATCCTGCCGCGCATCGCCCTGCAGGGGCGCAGCGCGGCCTACAACGTGGCCAGTGGCGTCCAGACCCGGCACGCACAATGGCTGCAATGGCTGGCGGAGCAGACCGGGTGCCGCCTGGACGTGGCCCCGCAGGCGCCCCTGCAGCAGTTTCCACCGATCCGGGTGGAGCGGCTGCGCGCCGAGTTCGGCTGGCAGCCGCGCCCCGTGCCCGGGCCGCTGGCGATTTTCGAATGATGGACAGGAACGGAATGATTTACAGCGGAGGTATGTTTTTATGAACCCCATCGAGCAATTCCAGGACGAACGCCGTGCCCGCCTGCAGTCCTACGCACAGGACAGCGACTTCAGCGCGCTCTCGCGGGACTGGCTGCAGGCTTCGATGCAGCGCCAGTACGTGTACAACTTCGATTGGCTGGGCCGGCCGATCATCCAGTATCCGCAGGACATGGTGGCCATGCAGGAGCTGGTCTGGCGCGTGCGCCCCGATCTCATCATCGAGACCGGCATCGCGCACGGCGGCTCCCTGGTGCTGAGTGCCTCACTGCTGGCCATGTTGGACATGTGCGACGCCATCGAGGCAGGCACGGTGTTCGATCCGCGCCAGTCCCAGCGCAAGGTGCTGGGGATCGACATCGACATCCGCCCGCACAACCGGGCCGCTATCGAGGCGCACCCCATGGCCAGCCGGATCGCGATGGTGCAGGGGTCGGCCATCGCATCCGACGTGGTGGCGCAGGTGCAGGCGTTTGCCAAGGACTACCGTCGGGTGATGGTGTGCCTGGATTCGATGCACACCCATGCACATGTGCTGGCCGAACTGGAGGCCTATGCGCCGCTGGTGACGCCCGGCAGCTATTGCGTCGTGTTCGACACCTTTGTGGACGACATGCCCCCCGGGTTTTTTGTGGACCGTCCCTGGGACGTGGGGGACAACCCGAAAACGGCAGTTTGGCAGTGGCTGCCCAGCCACCCCGAGTTCGAGATTGATGCCGAAATGGAGAATCGTCTGCAGGTAACGGTTGCGCCGCAGGGGTTCCTGCGGCGCGTTTCCTGACAATCGGTGTGTGCCGGGCGCACACGGCGGGTGCGCCGGCTTTAGCCTTGCAACAGCTTGAGCACGTTCTGCGGCAGCTGGTTGGCCTGGGCCACCATCGCCGTGCCGGCCTGTTGCAGGATCTGGGTGCGCGACAGGTTCGCCGTTTCCTTGGCGAAGTCGGCATCCACGATCCGGCCACGCGAGGCCGACAGATTCTCCACCTGAATTTCGATGTTGGCGATGGAGCTCTCGAAGCGGCTCTGTAGAGCACCGAGGTTGGCGCGGGCCGAGTTCACCTGGTCGATGGCGCTGTCGATCTTCTTCAGGGCGACCCAGGAATTGGCCTGCGAGTCCACCGTCAGGGTGTCGATGCCCAGCGAGTCGGTGGACGTCGAGGTGGCACTCAGCGCCGCGCCGCCCGTGGCGCCCACGGCGCCAGCGGCATAACCAAAGTTGTTGGCCGTGAAGCCCGTCAGGGTCAGCGTGGCTGCGTTGCCGCTGGTGTTGAGCTTGGACGACATCAGGTCGATGGTGTAGTTGCCGTCATCCTGCTTGGTCAGGAAGGCTGTCACGCCGGTGTCCGCCGACTTGCGGTTGATCGCCTCGACCATCTGGCCCATGCGCTCGGAGCCCGACTTGGCTTCGGCGATGGGGCCCAGGTCCCAGGTGTTGGTGCCGTCGTTGATGCGCAGCGTCGAGCCTGCCGTGATGGCGGCCAGGTCGGACACCGTGGTCGTGGCATTGATGCCGGTTTGTTTGTCGTAGGCGTAGACCACGTCGGCCAGGCCCTTGGCGGAGGAGTCGGTCAGCGCGCCCACGGTGATGTTGTCGCCGGAGTTGGCGCCCACCTGGAACACCGCGCCCGAGAACGTGCCGTCCAGGATCTTCTGCCCGTTGAACGTGGTCTGCTTGGCCACGCGATCAACTTCATCGGTCAGCTGCTTGACTTCAGCCTGCAGGGCCGCGCGGTCGGCCTTGCTGTTGGTGGCGTTGCTGGCCTGCACGGCCAGTTCACGCATGCGCTGCAGCATGTCGCCGAGCTTGCCCAAGGCGCCTTCGGCCGTTTGCGCCAGGGAGATACCGTCGTTGGAGTTGCGGGCACCCACCGTCAGGCCCTTGACCTGGGTATTCATGCGCTCCGAGATGGCCAGGCCAGCAGCGTCGTCCTTGGCGCTGTTGACGCGCAGACCCGAAGACAGGCGCTGCATGGAAGTTGCCAGGGACGAGGCGGACATGCCCAGGTTTCGCTGTGCGTTCAGCGAGGCGATGTTGGTATTGATGGTAGAGGCCATTTGGAAAGCTCCTTGGGACTAAAGATTCCGGCCTGTCCGCCGGCGGTAACGCCAGCTCCAAGGCTGACTTTGGTTGAGACCGTGGCCTGATTTTGGGTAAGTGGCGTAAATGCATAGCGCGGAAAAGTGTTGGAAAAACGGCCCAATTCGTTGCAATTTCACAATGTGGAAAAATCAAGGAAAAAAAGCCGTCGATGAAAAAAAATGTTACCGATGCCCTTAAGTTTCTTGGCGAGGTCCCGAAAACCACTCAACGGATTCAAACGAGTCTGTTGACCGGCCAGCAACGAGGAGTTTTGCGTTACTGCCAACCGGTCTTGGCTGCCGGCATGTGCTGGCGTTGTGATCGGCGGTTTGCCGGACCTTAGTTACCAAGGAGCTTTTCAAATGGCCTCTACCATCAATACCAATATCGCTGCGCTGAACGCACAACGGAATCTGGGCATGTCTGCCAATTCCTTGGCAACTTCCATGCAGCGCCTGTCTTCGGGTCTGCGCGTCAACAGCGCCAAGGACGACGCTGCTGGCCTGGCCATCTCGGAGCGCATGAATACCCAGGTCAAGGGCCTGACGGTGGGTGCCCGCAACTCCAACGACGGTATCTCCCTGGCGCAAACGGCCGAAGGCTCGCTGGGCAAGATCGGCGACATGCTGCAGCGCATGCGTGAACTGGCCGTGCAGGCCAGCAACGCCACCAACAGCAAGGCCGACCGCGACGCCCTGCAGGCCGAAGTCAAGCAGCTGACCGATGAAGTTGATCGCGTGGCCAAGCAAACCAGCTTCAACGGCACGAAGATCCTGGACGGCACGTTCTCGGGCGCGGTGTTCCAGGTGGGCGCCAACTCCGGCGACAACATCACCGTGGGCGCGCTGACCAATACCTCCGCCAAGGGCCTGGCCGACGTGGTCTACGCCTACGACAAGCAAACCGGCATCAACGCCACGACCACGGTGACCGACCTGGCCGCCATTACCGCCAGCTCGACGCTGCGCATCAACGACGGCACCAGCACCTGGGACCTGGGTCCCATCGCCGAAGCCAAGTCGGGCACCGAGCGCATGGGCCAGATGGTCGAGGCGATCAACCGCAAGTCGGCCGACACCGGCGTGACCGCCTTCCTGAGCAAGCAGGACGACGGCAACTACACCATCGACCTGATGTCGTCCAAGCTCAATGCGTCTGGCAACTCGTCCACGCTGACCCTGACGGGCTTCACGGCCAACAACTTTGGCTATGCCGCCGCCGCCGTGGGTGCCACGGGTGGTGCAACGTTGAGCGCCAACTCCACCAGCACCGACTCGCTGGGCATCGATACTCTGACGGTGGACACGCAGCGCAACGCTTGGGTGGCCCTGAAGAAGATCGACAGCGCCATCGACCAGGTCAACTCGGCCCGCGCCAACCTGGGTGCTCTGCAGAGCCGCTTCGAGAACTCGGTTGGCAATATCGAGATTCAGGTGGAGAATCTGTCTGCTTCGCGCGGCCGGATCGTGGATGCCGACTTCGCCAAGGAAACGGCGAACCTGTCGCGCACCCAGATCCTGCAACAGGCCGGCACGGCGATGGTGGCCCAGGCCAACCAGCTGCCGCAAGGTGTTTTGTCTCTGCTGCGTTAAGCTGAGAGAAACGGGGCCAGGAATTTTCCTGGTCTTGCAAAGCGGCGACGGGGACCTTCCCCTCGCCGCTTTTCCGGCTTTTGCATGGGGCCGATTTTGCAAAAATCATGCAGTGTTTTTTGCAAAGTCCGCCAAGCGGGCTTGTTCAGGAGGTTGACATGGCCATTTCATCTGCAGGCATTGGTAGCGGGCTGGACGTTGAGTCGATCGTCACCAAGCTGGTGGCATTGGAAAAGCGTCCCATCGCCAAGTTGGCGACGGCAGCCACCTCCATCCAGACCAAGATTTCCACCTATTCGCAGCTCAAATCGCTGATGTCGACGTTCTCGGATGCGGCGTCCAAACTCACGCGTGACAGTGGGTGGAACGGCATGGCGGCTACGTCGTCCAACAGCAGCGCGGTGGCCGTGAGCATCACGGGGCTTGCCAGCGCGACCTCCTTCGGCATAAGCGTCCAGCAACTGGCCCGGGCGCAATCGGTGGCTTCCACGGCCATCACCACGCCCGATGCCCCAGTGGGCGGGGGCACAATGACCATCCAGCTCGGTACCTGGCTGCATACCAGCCCGCCACCGACTTTCACGGCGGGCTCGGCATCGGCGGTCAATGTGACGGTGGGGGCCACGGATTCTCTGACCCAGATCGCGGCGAAGATCAATGATGCGAATGCGGGCGTCACGGCCACGGTGCTGCGCGATGCCACGGGCGAGCGTTTGCTGGTGCGTTCCAAGACGACCGGCGAGGTCTCGGGTTTCCGCATCCAGGTGACCGAGGACGGCGGCGCGCCGGGGCTGTCGGCGTTGGCTTTCGATCCGCAGAACTCGGCGGGTGTTGGCATGGCCGCCAATACCATCCAGTACGCGCAGAACACCAAGGCGAAGATCAATGGCATCGACATATCGTCAGCCAACACCACCTTTGCCGATGCCGTTCCCGGACTGAGCATTGCGGTCTCGCAGGTCACGACCTCGGATGCCGAAGTGTCAGTGACCTCGGACACGGCCTCCATGAAGAAGAACATCACGGCCTTCGTGGACGCCTATAACGCGATCAACGATCTGTTGAGCGCGTCGACCAAGTACGACGACGAGACCAAGACCGCGGGCATCTTCCAGGGCGACAGCTCGGCGGTGGCGCTGCAGAATGCGCTGCGCCAGCAGGTGGCGGCTACCATGTCCGGCGATGGCGTGTACAAGCGCCTGTCGGATATCGGCATCGACATGCAGCGCGGCGGCAAGCTGGCGGTGACCGGCAGCAAGCTGGACGCGGCGCTCAAGAACCCCGATGCGCTCAAGGCCATGTTCGCCACGAATGTCGCCACGGATTCGAATGCCAACGGCCTGGGCGTGAAGCTCAAGGCCTACACGTCCAGCCTGCTGTCCTTCGACGGCATGATGAACAGCAAGGCCGACGCGCTCAGCGCGGCCGTAAAGCGCAATACGGCGGAGCAGGACAAGGTGAACGACCGCGCCGCCGTTGTTGAGAAACGGCTGCGTGCTCAGTACACGGCCCTGGATGCGAAAATGGGGTCGCTGTCCGCTCTGAATAGTTACATCTCGCAGCAGGTCAGCCAGTGGAACAAGAGCAGCTGATGTGTTAGAGGTTGGCAGGTCCATTTTTGCGTCTGCTGCTATCAAAAACGTAGCTCCCTTAAAGCGGCATTAGTCCGGTGATTGCCCTCTAGAAGTGTTTGTGGAATTGCTTGAGTTTTTCTCCGAACTGCCGATATTGACTGTAAGTAGCACATGAAGGAGCCGTCGATGTATACCCCAGTCAGTTCTCGCGCAGCCACGGCATATCGGCAGGTAGGTGTTCAGTCTTGCGTCGATGGCGCGAGCCCCCACATGCTGATCAAGATGTTGTTCGATGGCTTGATGCAGTCGTTGAATGCCGCCCGCGGTGCGATGCAACGTGGAGAAATCGAGGAAAAAGGCCGTCACTTGGGCAAGGCTGTGCGCATTCTGGATGAGGGACTCAAGGGCGGCCTCAACCCTGAAGAAGGTGGTGAGCTGGCCACCAATCTGCGCGCGCTGTATGACTATTGCGTCAAGTGTCTCACGCTGGCCAACCTGCGCAACGATATCAGCTTGGTGGAAGAGGTGGTCGAATTGATCTTGCCGGTGGCACAGAGCTGGGAACAGATCGGTGGCGACAATGGCAAGATGACCCAAGGCGGGGGGGCTTGAGAATGTCCGATATGTTGATTGATTACTACAAAGCCATTGAAGACAGCAGTCGCAAGATGCTGGAGGCTGCGCAGGCCAAAGATTGGGATGGCGTGGTGCGCTACGAAGGCGCATGTGCGGTTCTGATCGAAGAGCTGCGCTTCAAGTCCGAGGAATGCGAGTTGCTGCCCGAGCACCGCAAGGAAAAAACCGTGATCATGCAGCGCATTCTGCGCAATGACGCACAGATCCGCTGCCTGGCCGAGCCCTGGCTGGCGCAGTTCGAGCACATGTTTGAAGGCCAGCCGCAGATGATGCACTGAAGCAGCGGCTCCGCCCCGTGAGGGGTTGGGACGGAGTATTGAATATTTTTGGGCTCTAGCGCTTGCTGGTCAAGCGCTTCAAGCTATCAAAATAAAAGCAAAAAACACCAGTATGGCGACATACCGGTGTTTTTTTTCGGTAAGCCACGGCCGGTTGCGCCGCTGCAGTATTCCAGAAAAATTTAGATGAAAATGGCGTTCTGCGCTTGCTGGATAAGCGCAAGAAGCTATCGAAAACAGAGCAATTCGAGCCCTGGCATTGCGTCAGACCTGCATGTTCATGATGTCGGTATAGGCCTGCACCATGCGGTTGCGCACATGCAGCGTGGCTTGAAAACCGATCTGCGCCTTCTGGATGGCGACCATGGTTTCTTCCAGGCTGACGTTGGGGTTCTCGAACTGCACTTCGCGCTGCATGTCGGCGGCGCGGTTCTGGTTGGCGCTGACCGATTGCAGGGCGCCTTTGAGGGCACCTGAAAAACCGGCTTCCTTGGTTTCCAGCTGGGGCGCTGCGGCACGGCGCGCCAGGCCGGCACCGGCGAGGGGGGAAGTTGCGCTTGAGATGCGGAGGTCCATGGCTGTATCCGGTGGGAATGGGGGATGACGCAATCCTAGTCGGGCTGCGGCCGGTCATCCGGGCGAAATGATGGTCAAATGCGCGGCTTATCCAGCGAACGTGGCGGGGTGGGGCACCGAATAATCGACTCCACGCCAGGACTGTTACCGGGCCTGCCATACTGGAAAGCAAGATGTCCGCAGTTGTCGAAGCTCCTTTGAACTCTCCTCCCGCCAACCCTGCATGGATTCAGCGGCTGTCCACCCTGGACCGGGCGCAGCGCATGCGACTGGGTGTGGGGGTGGTGCTGCTGGTGGCCGCTGCCATTGCCGCGGTGGTGCTGGGGCGCCAGCCCGACTACCGTGTGCTTTTCTCGAACCTGTCCGACAAGGATGGCGGCGCCATCGTGGCGCAGTTGTCGCAGATGAATGTGCCCTACAAGCATGCCGATGGCGGTGGTGCCATTTTGATCCCTGCCGACAAGGTGCACGATATCCGTCTGCGCCTGGCCTCGCAGGGTTTGCCCAAGGGGTCGGTATCTGGTTTTGAGCTGATGGAGGCCAACCGCTTTGGCATGACGCAGTTCCAGGAGCGGTTGAACTTCCAGCGTGGACTGGAAGGGGAGCTGACGCGCTCCATCCAGGCGTTGTCGTCGGTGCAAAGTGCGCGCGTGCACCTGGCGCTGCCCAACCAGAACGGGTTCTTCCGCGAACAGCAGAAGCCTTCGGCCTCGATTTTGATCAGCCTGTACCCGGGGCGGGTGCTGGACCGCGCCCAGTTGGCGGGCATCGTGCACCTGGTGGCGTCGAGCGTGCCCGAGCTGGCGCCGTCGGCGGTGAGCGTGCTCGACGATACCGGCAAGCTGCTGTCGCAGACGTCTGAGCCGGGCGCCGGCAATGGCGTGGATGCCCAGCAGCTGCAGTATGTGCAGCAGATCGAGCAGCAGTACACGCGCCGCATCCAGGAGATTCTGGAGCCGGTGGTAGGGCGCAACAATGTCAAGGCGCAGGTGACGGCCGAGCTGGATTTCAGCCAGACGGAATCGACCTCGGAACAATATCGGCCCAACCAGACGCCCGATGCCACGGTGATCCGCAGCCAGCAGGTGCTTGAGAGTCGGGAGAATTCCACCACAAATACGGCGGTGGTGGGGCCTGGCGCTGTGGCCAACCAGCCCCCGGCGCCCTCGGCTGCGCCCATCAACGGCCCGGGGCAGACGTTGGCTGCGGCCGGGCAGCAGGGTGGGGCGGAGCAGGGCAGCACCAAGCGCGAGTCGACCACCAATTTCGAGGTGGACAAGACCGTCCGTGTGACGCGGGGCAACAACTGGGCCGTCAAGCGGGTGAGTGCCGCCGTGGTGGTCAACTACCAGTCGGCCGAAGACAAGGGCAAGATGGTGGCCAAGGCGCTGACGCCCGAGCAGATCGAGCAGATGACAGCGCTGGTGCGCGAAACCATCGGCTTCAACAAGGAGCGGGGCGATTCGGTCAACCTCATGAACGCGCAGTTCCAGGTCGATGCTGCGCCTCAGGACGATGTGCCTCTGTGGAAGCAGCCCGAGGCGGTGGACCTGGCGCGCAGCCTGGCCTGGCCCGTGGGCATGTCGCTGTTTGCCGCGCTGGTGCTGCTGGGCCTGGTGCGGCCGGCGCTCAAGGCGCTGGGCAAGCCAAAGGAAATACAGATGGCGGGGGCGCAGCTGGATGCGCTGGAGGCCGAGATGCCGCAGCGCCCGGCATTGCCTGCGCCCAAGCCGGGTGAACCGGTTCCAGCCACACCCGAAGAGTTGCGCCTGGAAGACGCCCGCGCGCTGGCGCGCCAGAATCCGATGGCAGTGGCCAATATTGTGAAAAACTGGGTCAACGGCGATATTGGTTGACCCCCAGACTGAACGGCAAGACGCACCATGGACGACCAGGGCCTGAACGAAGCCGCCATTTTTCTGATGTCCCTCGGCGAGGAGGAAGCCGCCGAGGTGTTCAAGCATCTGTCACCCAAGGAGGTGCAGAAGCTGGGGGAAACCATCGCCCACATGCGCAGCGTCTCGCGCGAGAAGGTGGACGAGGTGGTCAGCAAGTTCTCGAACGCTGCGGCCGCGCAGAGCCTGCTGGTGTCGGACACGGGCAACTATGTGCGTGCCGTTCTCAAGCGGGCACTGGGGGACGACAAGGCTGGGTTGCTTATCGACCGGATTCTGCAGGGCGGCGATGTCTCGGGCATTGAAAGCCTCAAGTGGATGGATCCGCTGTCGGTGGCCGAGCTGCTGCGCAACGAGCATCCGCAGATCGTGGCGGCCATTCTGGTGCACCTGGACCATGAGCAGTCGGCTGCCGTGCTGATGCAGTTCACCGACCGCCAGCGCAGCGAGGTTTTGCTGCGTGTGGCTACGCTGGAGGGTATCCAGCCCATGGCGCTGAAGGACCTCAACGAGGTCCTCTTCAAGGTGCTGGCGGGCGGGGACAAGATTCGCAAGACGTCTCTCGGCGGCATCAAGACAGCCGCCGAAATCATCAATTTGCTGGGTTCGAACGTCGATACCGTGGTGCTGGAGTCGATCCGCAGCCATGACCCCGATCTGGCCCAGAAGATCATGGACAAGATGTTCGTGTTCGACGATGTCATCAAGCTCGACGACCGGGCCATCCAGACCGTGCTCAAGGAAATTGCCTCCGAGACGCTCATTGTGGCCCTCAAGGGGGCCATGCCGGAGTTGCGCGAAAAATTCCTCTCCAACATGTCTTCCCGCGCTGCCGAGGCACTGCGCGAAGACCTCGAATCGCGCGGGCCGATGCGCCTGTCCGAGGTCGAGGCGCAGCAGAAAGAAATTCTCAAGACCGTGCGGCGCCTGTCGGATGAAGGCCAGATCGTGATTGGAGGCGGTGGTGACGACGCCTTCGTCTAACAAGAGCCGTCTCTATGCCCGCTTCATTCCGCGCGAGGAAGTGGGCGATGTGACCCAGTGGCAGTTTGGCGCTGTCGATGGTTCCGACGCCGTGGTGGAAGAGCCGGTGGAGGAAGATCCCGTTGCGCTGGAGCAGGAAGAAGCCGCGCGCCAGGCGGAGCTGGCACAGGCCCGTGCGGAAGGCTTTGCCCAAGGCGAGGCGCAAGGCCACGCCCAGGCCACGCTGGAATGGCAGCAGCGCATGGACGACTATGTGGCCGGACAGGGCCAGGAGGCCGCCCAGCGCCTCGACGCGGTCGTGCAGACTTTGCGCGCGAGCCTGGGCGATCTGCAGCAGAACATGGCGCAAGGCGTGCTGGAACTGGCCTGCGAGATTGCGCGCCAGGTGGTGCGTCAGGAACTGCGCTCCAACCCCCTGGCGCTCAAACCGGTGGTGCAGGAGGCGCTGGGCATGCTGGTGTCGGACGGCCGCCCCGCCACGGTGCGGCTCCATCCCGAGGATTTCGCGCTGGTCCATCCCGCGCTGCAGCAGGAGATGGCGACTGCATCGATACAGTGGGTGGCAGATGCATCGGTGCCGCCGGGCGGTTGCCTGGTGGAGCAGGCGGGTATGGTGGTCGATGGCAGCCTGGAAAAGCGCTGGCAGCACGCGATCGCGCCGCTGGGGCTGGACTCTGCATGGGAGGAGCTGAACCATGGCGACGGCATCTGACAAGGCGCCATCCTGGGGCGGCTTCCTGGCGGATGCGCGGAGCCGCGTCGCCGGCAATCTCCCGCTGGAAACACGAGGAACGCTCACGCGTCTGACCGGCCTGGTGCTCGAGGCGGTGGGCATCCGTGTCCCGGTAGGGTCGCAGTGCCTGGTTCAGCAACGCGGACATGATCCGGTGCTGGCCGAGGTGGTGGGGTTTTCGGCAGACCGTGCCTTTTTGATGCCGGCGGGTGACATCCACGGCCTGTCCAGCGGTGCCAGTGTGGTGCCTGCGGCGCCTTACATTCCTGTGCCCCGCCTGGACGATCCGGAGCCGTCGCGCCCTGTCCATCGGGTGGGTGCCTTGCGCGTGCCGATGGGCGATGGCTTGCTGGGCCGCGTGGTCGATGCCCAGGGGTTCCCGCTCGATCATGGTGGCCCTTTGCAGGAGGTGGTGGCTGAAGCCATGGACCGGCGCCTGATCAATGCCATGGACCGGGATCCGGTGCGCGAACCGCTGGACACCGGTGTGCGCGCCATCAACGCCCTGTTGACCGTGGGGCGGGGCCAGAGGCTGGGGTTGTTTGCCGGTTCGGGTGTGGGCAAGAGCGTGTTGCTGGGCATGATGGCGCGCTATACCCAGGCCGATGTGATCGTGGTGGGACTGATCGGTGAGCGGGGCCGTGAGGTCAAGGAGTTCGTCGAGGACATCCTGGGCGCGCAGGACCGTGGCCGTGCCGTGGTGGTGGCAGCGCCCGCCGATGCACCCCCGCTGTTGCGCATGCAGGGCGCGGCCTATGCCACGGCGGTGGCCGAGCATTTCCGAGACAAGGGCAAGCATGTGCTGCTGCTCATGGATTCGCTCACCCGCTACGCCATGGCGCAGCGCGAGATAGCCCTCGCCATTGGTGAGCCGCCGGCCACCAAGGGGTACCCGCCGTCGTGCTTTGCTAAGCTGCCTCAACTGGTGGAGCGCAGTGGCAACGGCCTGCATGGCGTGGGCTCCATCACCGCGTTTTATACGGTGCTGTCCGAGGGCGATGACCAGCAGGATCCGATTGCCGATGCCGCACGGGCCATTCTGGACGGACACATCGTGTTGTCGCGTGCGCTGGCCGAGACGGGGCACTTTCCGGCCATCGATATCGAGCAGTCGGCCTCGCGGGTGATGCACAACGTGGTTTCGCAGGAACATTTTGAGCTGGCGCGGCAGTTCCGCGCCGTGTATTCGCGCTACCAGAAGAGCCGGGATCTGGTGCAGGTGGGGGCCTACATGAGCGGATCGGACCCTTTGCTGGACGAGGCCATTCGGCTGCAGCCTGCGATGGCTGCTTTTTTGCAGCAGGGAATGCGCGAGGCAGCGCCGATGCAAGAGAGCCTCTACGCCATGCACGATGTGCTGAACTGAATGCGGGAGCACGAGCACCATGCCTGAAGCCAATGCCCTGTCGGTTGCCGTAGAGATGGCCTTGCGCCAGCGGGATGACGCGCGGCGGTCGCTCCAGGATGCCCGCAGCGCCAGCCAGGCCGCACAGGCACAGCTCGATCAGCTCGAAGGCTATGCCCGTGAAACGCAGAATCGCTGGGGCATGCGCCCCAACGCGGCGGTGCAGCCAGAGGTGATGTACCACCACTACCAGTTCATGGACCGGCTGGGCCATGCCGCGGGGCTGCAGACCGACGTGGTCGGACAACATGCCGAACGTGTGGGCGCGGCCGAGCGGTCATTGCTGGAGGCGGAATTGCGCCTGGCCAGTCTGAAAAAGCTGGTGGAAAAGCGCCAGCGCGATGCCTTGCAGGCACAGATGCGACGAGAACAGAAGCAAACCGATGAGCGGGCTGCGCTGCAGTACCGCCAGTCGTTCAACGGCTCCTAGCGGGCCCGGAGAAGTGAAATGGAACAAGCACGCGTGACAAGTCCCCAGGGTCAGCAGGTCGCCCACGCCAACCGGGGCAAGCCTGCTGGACAGGCCAAGGATTCGTTGGCCGATGCGCAGGGGGGCGCTGCACCGGGTGGGTTTATGGCCTTGCTCGCCGCTTTGGGCGATGGCAGCGCGCCCGAGGCCTTGGTGCCGCAAGTGGCCGCCGAAGATCCCCTCGCGACCGAACCGGCGTCGAGCGACGTTGCCGCACAGGCTGTGTCGCAAGGCGGGCTGCTTTCCTGGCAGTGGGCGGCAGCGATGGCGGGTGGGGCTGCGCAAGGTGTGGCAGGGCAGGGAGCGCTTGCGGCGCAGGTGGCAGACGCGGCTGTCGGCGCAGGGCTGTCGGAAAGTTCGCTGGCGACCTTGATCCCGACCGATGGACCGTTGCGGGAGGGCAGTCTGCTTCTGCAGACGGCACTGCAGGATGCCGCCGTGGCGGACGATGAGCGTGGCATGGCCGGCGATGTCCAGGGAGTCGTATCGGCTGCAGGCAAGCGCAAGATGCCCGGGCGGCTGGGTGGGGGCTCCGCACAGGCCGGCGACGTGACCTCGGCCCCGGGCGCCCAAAGCCTTGGCGTGGTGGGTGCCAAAGGCCAGGGTGCGCCGACGGTTCAAGGTGCGGTGCCCCAGCCTCTGGTCGCCGAGCGCAGGGACATGGGCGGCGCCAGGGATGGCTCACGGCCCTTGGAGTTTGGCGTCGATGGTGTTCCGGCTGCGTTGGCGCCGTTCGTGTCCGAGGCAGCCGTGGGAGGACGTGTTCTTGCGCGGGGGGCGGAGTCTGGACCCGCCGTTTCGGGGGCAGGAGGCTCGACTGAGATAAGCCACGAAGCACCCACGGGGCTGGGGGGCGAGGCCGGTACGGCCGTGGCGGATCCCGCGATGGTGGGTGCCGAGGATGCCGTGGCGGAGCAGGTGGCCTACTGGGTGCATCAGAACATCCAGAATGCCCGAATGACCGTCAAGCATGACGGTCAGCCGGTCGAGGTGAGTGTCTCTCTGACCGGCAACGAGGCCCATGTGGCGTTTGGCAGTGACGAGGTACAGACGCGTGAACTGCTCGATGGCAGTGTTGCCCAACTGAGGGACATGCTGCGCCAGGAGGGACTGGTTCTGTCGGGCGTCACGGTGGGCGAATCGGGCCGCCGACAAGGTGACGAAGGTGCGAGTTCAGGCAACCCGAAAAATGCGCCCAGGCAGGCCCAGGTCGTGGTGCCCGCCGTGGACGTTCAGGCCGCAGGGCGCGCCAGAGTGCAGGGTGATCGGGCTGTCGATATTTTTGTCTGAGGGTATAGCCCTTCGAGACGTGCGCAGCGATGGAGCGTGTGCGCTGTGGAATGCAGGGGGTTTGCACTTTTATTCTGGCTATCATGGGTCTGCATGTGTCCAATAATGGGCTACCTATCAAAACCGGCAGTTGGCGCCCGATCAGTGTCCAACGTGTCCCCAGCGAGGAAATTTCAACGTGTCGTCCAATGCCCCTGCAGCCGAATCTGCAAAAAAGCCAGCCAAGAGCAAGAAGCTGATCATCATCATCGCGGTGGTCGTGCTGTTGCTTGTGGTGGCAGGCGGCGCAGCTGCGTGGTTTTTGTCTCAGCGGCATTCTGGCGATGAAGAGGGAGAGGGGGGGGCACCGGCCAAAGCCTCTGCACCGGCCGTGGCGCCAACCTTCCTTCCCATCGACACCCTGGTGGTGAATCTTGCAGACAATGGCGGGGAGCGGTTTGCCCAGATTGGCATCACCCTGGAACTGGCCGATACCAAGACGGCAGACCAGATCAAGCAGCACATGCCGAGTATCCGGAACAGCATCATCATGCTGGCATCTCAAAGAACCTCGGATGAGCTTCTGAGTCGTGACGGCAAGGAAAAGCTGGCGGTCGATATCCACAGGGAGGTTTCTCGCCCCTTGGGTTTTGATGTTCCGGCCGCCAAGGGACGTGCGGACGCACCGAAGGGCGACGAGGGGGATGAGCCACCCCGTTCCCGCAAGTCGGCCGCCAACCCGGTGCTGCGGGTGCTTTTTTCCGGTTTCATCATCCAGTAAGCCGCACGAGGCTGCACCATGAGTGAATCTTTTCTGTCCCAGGAAGAAGTCGATGCCCTTTTGGAGGGCGTGACAGGGGAGAGCCAGAAAACGGAAGAGGAAGTCCTTGAGAAGGGCGATGTACGCAATTACGACATCTCCAGCCAGGAGCGCATTGTTCGTGGCCGCATGCCGACGATGGAGATCGTCAATGAGCGGTTTGCGCGCAATTTCCGTATCGGACTGTTCAATTTCATTCGCCGCAGTCCCGAAATATCGGTCGGTACGGTGGCGGTGCAGCGCTACAGCGCCTTTCTGCGCGAACTGGCTGTGCCGACCAATTTCAATATCGTGGCCATCCGGCCGCTGCGTGGCAGCGGCCTGATCGTGTGCGAGCCGTCACTGGTGTTTGGCATCATCGACACCTTGTTCGGCGGCGTTGGCAAGTTTCAGACCCGGATCGAAGGGCGGGACTTTTCCCCCACCGAGCAGCGTGTCATTCAACGGCTGGTGGAGGTGATCTGCACCGAGTACAAAAAAGCGTGGCAAGGCATCTATCCGCTGGAACTGGATTACCAGCGCTCTGAAATGCAGCCGCAGTTTGCAAACATCGCCACACCCAGCGAAATCGTGGTGTCTACGGCATTCCAGCTCGAAATTGGCGATCTGGCAGGTGCCATTCATATCTGCATGCCCTACGCCACGCTGGAACCCATACGCGATGTGCTGTATTCCTCGACGCAAGGGGATTCGATCGAGGTGGATCGACGCTGGGTGCGTGTACTCACGCGAGAAATACAGGCCGCCGAGGTGACTTTGGTGGCTGAGTTGGCCCGCGCAGATGCCACTGTGGAGCAATTGCTGGCCATGAAGCCGGGCGACTTCATCGAACTCGATAGAGAGCCCCGTATCCGCGCTTCCATTGGAGGCGTACCGATTTTTGAATGCCAGTACGGGACGCACAATTCCAAGTACGCCATTCGCATAGAAGAATGCCTGCGCAACGCAGACATGCACTGGATGGGAGAAAAAGATGTCGGCTGAAGACAACAAGAGCGGTGATGCCGCGGACGATCCATTTGCCGGTTGGGCTGAAGCGCTGGAAGAACAGAAGCAGTCCGATGCCAAACCGGGTGACGCGGAACAGGGCGGCCCCCTCAGTGGCGAGCCGGTTCGGCCTTTTTCGGCAGGGGGCCCCGATACGTCGCACAACGACATCAACATGGTTCTCGACATCCCGGTGCAGCTATCGGTGGAGTTGGGGCGGACCAAGGTGCCGATCAAGTACATCCTGCAACTGGCCCAGGGCTCGGTGGTGGAACTGGATGCGCTGGCAGGCGAACCCATGGACGTGCTGGTGAACGGGTACCTGATCGCCCAGGGCGAGGTCGTGGTGGTGAATGACAAGTTCGGTATCCGCCTGACCGATGTCGTCACGCCATCGGAACGTTTGCGCCGGGTCAGCCGTGGGTAGTTCGGGCAGCATGTCGCAGACTCTGCTGGTGGTGGTCCTTTTCGTGGCTGCCATGGCGGCTTTGCCATGGCTGGTTCGCCGCATCCAGCAAAAGCAGGCGAGTAGTGGCATGGCGGCAGGGACCGCTTCAAAGGTTTTGTCCGCCATCGCCGTGGGGCCGCACCAGCGCGTGGTGACAGTCGAAGTAGGGCCGGAGCATTCCCGGACCGTTCTGGTGCTGGGTGTGACTGCGCAGCAAGTCAGCTGCCTGCATGTCCTGTCGCCAAGTGCCGGTTTGCCGAGAGCGCCGGAAGCGGACTTTGCCAGCGAAATGCAAAAACAGACATCGGCTCCACCCGGCAGGGTAGATGAGTCCGCAGGGGCCCCTCATGTCCAATGACCGGAGCTTCTTTTTCCGGCAGGGCAGCCGCGCTGTCTGGGGGATGGCGCTGTTGGCTATGGCGTTACTGCCTTCGGGGGCATGGGCGCAAACAGCGGGCTCGTTGCCGGTGCTGGTGGGCTCCGGAAACAATGGCACGAGTTTCTCTGTGCCGATTCAGACATTGCTGTTCTTTACAGCATTGTCTTTTCTGCCAGCTGTTTTGCTGATGATGACGGGCTTTACGCGCATTGTCATCGTTCTGTCCCTGCTGCGCCAGGCGATCGGGACACAGTCGGCACCACCCAATCAGGTCATTATCGGGCTCTCGCTTTTTCTGACCATGTTTGTCATGGGACCGACCCTTGATCGGGTGTACCAGGATGCCTATGTGCCCTACACGGCCAATACCATCAGCTTTGAGCAGGCGATAGAAAAAGCGGAGGCCCCTATGCGGCAGTTCATGCTCAAGCAGACGCGGCAGTCCGATTTCGCCTTGTTTGCCCGGCTCGCTCGCCTGGACGCTTCCGTCACGGCTGAAACTGCGCCTTTGCGGGTGCTGGTGCCGGCGTTTGTGACGAGTGAGCTCAAGTCGGCCTTCCAGATCGGCTTCATGATTTTCATCCCGTTTCTCGTGATCGACATGGTTGTGTCCAGCATCCTGATGTCATTGGGCATGATGATGTTGTCGCCCGTGCTCGTGGCGCTGCCCTTCAAACTGATGCTGTTTGTTTTGGCCGATGGATGGAATCTGCTGATCGGTTCACTTGCGGCGAGCTTTGTCCAATGAAGGAACTGCCATGACGGCCCAAATGGTTCTGACCATCGGAAGCGATGCGCTCACACTGCTGTTGATGATCGCCATGCCGGTGCTGGGCGTGGTGATGGCGGTGGGGCTGCTGGTCAGTATTTTTCAGGCCGTGACCCAAATCCACGAAGCCACCTTGGCATTTGTACCCAAGCTGATTGCCGCGATGCTGGTTTTTGCGGTCGCCGGACCCTGGATGATCACGACGCTGGTGGACTACATTCGGCGCACCATTGAATCGATTCCCTCGGTGATCGGCTGACGGCGGCCGCAATTTTGTGATCACGTTTTCCGAAGCACAACTGGTGGCCTGGCTGTCGCCTATCTTGTGGCCTTTCCTGCGTGTTCTTGCGGTGTTTTCTGTGGCACCCGTGTTTTCCATGCGGGTGATTCCGATGCGGGCCAAGATCGGGCTGGCCTTTTTTGTGGCGCTGTGCGCTCAGGCCATGCTGGTGGATCAGCCGGTGGTTTCCCTCAATGGGCCCGATGCATTGGGAACTGCAGTGCAACAGGTGGTGGTGGGATTGGCGATCGGGTTTGCCGTGAGGCTGGTCTTTGCGTCCGTAGAACTCGCTGGCGAAATCATTGGCTTGCAGATGGGTTTGAATTTTGCATCGTTCTTCGACCCCACCAGCAATGCCCAGGTGAGCGCGGTGGCGCGCTTTTTTGGCAATCTGGCCATGCTCCTGTTTGTGGTGATCAATGGGCATCTGATGGTGTTGTTGGCCGTGGTTCAGAGCTTTGACAAGTTTCCAGTCGACGGCCGCTTCATGCAGGGTCTGGCCGAAATGCGCCTCTACGAAATGGGGGCCTCGCTGTTTTCCAGTGCCTTGTGGATTGCACTGCCCATGATGGCCCTCTTGCTGTTTGTCAATCTGACATTGGGCATCATTTCGAGGGTTGCACCGCAGATGAATGTCTATGCAGTGGGGTTTCCTGTGACACTCACGGTCGGCTTGCTCGGTATTGCGGCCACCCTGCCGATGCTGGAGCAGCCGGTCCTCACGCTCATGCAGCAGGCGATCGATCTGTTTGCCACCCAGCGGTGAGCGGGCGTCAGACCAGCTGATTGCGGATGGCGTACACCGTCAGTTCGGCGTTGTTGCTGAGTTTGAGTTTTTCCAGCACCCGGGCACGGTAAACGCTGACCGTCTTGGGGCTGAGCATGAGTTCTTCAGCGATTTCAGACAGTTTTTTGCCACTGGAAATCTTGAGAAGCGTTTGCAGTTCCCGCTCGGACAGCGCAGCATGGGGGGCTTCGTTGTCCGGCTGGGACACGCTTTCTGCAAGCATCTGTGCCACTTCGGCTGTGAGGTATTTTCGGCCCTGCGCCAGCGTGCGCACGGCTTCGATCAAGGCAACGGGGTCGGCGGCTTTGCTGGCATAGCCTTGCGCTCCGGCTCGCAAACAGCGGACGGCGTACTGGTCCTCGGGGTTCATCGATACCACCAATACCTTGACGGCGGACTCTGTCTCGCGCAAGCTCGCCAGGGCTTCCAGACCATTGCGCCCCGGCATGTTCAGGTCCAGCAGCAAGACGTCGCAGGCCACCGTGCGGAGAACTTCGCGCAGTTCCGGGTGGCTTCCAGCTTCCCCGACGACCTGAATGTCCGGAGCCTCGGTCAACGTGTCCCGAATGCCGCGCCGTACCACAGCATGATCGTCGCAAAGTACCACGCGGATCATTGATCGCCTCCTTTGTCTGCGGGGGAGTCCAGGGGCACCGACAGAATGATGGAAGTGCCTTGTCCCGGTCTGCTGCTGATGTCGAGCCATCCATTCACGGTGCGCGCACGCTCCCGCAGGCCGTTAATGCCGAATGCCTTGGGTTTATTCAGTGAGGCGGGGTCGAAGCCGCAACCGTTGTCTGTGACTTCCAGGGTAAAAACCCCTTCCGTGTCAGAAAGCTCGACGTGGACCGTCGTGCAGGCTGCGTACTTTGAGATGTTGGTGAGCGCTTCCTGGGCGGTGCGATACGCCACCAGCTGGACAGATGCGGGCAGGTCTATGGCATCGGCGCTGGAGTGCACTCGCGTGGATACACCGCTGCGACGCTCAAAACTGTCTGCCAGCCATTGGACGGCCGCGACAAGCCCCTGATCCAGAATGGGAGGGCGCAGGTTCATCATGATGCGCTGACTGGCTCCCAAGGCATGCTGCAGCATGGCGGTGGCGGCCTGCACATGTTCACGGACATCTGTCTGCTGGGTGTGGCGATCGATCCAGGAGAGGTCAAACCGGATGGCGGTCAGCGATCCGCCGATGTCGTCATGGATCTCGCGGGCGATGGCCGCACGCTCCTGTTCGATGGAGCTTTGCAGGTGTTCGGTCAGCTCTGCCAGGCGTTGTTGAGATGCCGCAAGTTCCCTTGCCGCCTGCTCTTGCGAAAGCCGGGCTTCATGGACCTCACGGGCTCGCGCAATGACATGGGGCAGGCGGGACATTTCGTCCTTGAGCACGTAGTCGGCAATCCCCAGGCGGATCGCGTCCACGGCAGCCGCCTCTCCGATGGCTCCAGACAGAAGGATGAACGGAGGATGCCGGGGGGCGGCGGATACCAGTTTCCAGGCGTCCAGTGCGGTGAAGCCGGGAAGCTTGTAATCGGCGAGGATGATGTCGAAGACTTGCCCGGCGATGAGATCACGAAAGCCATCCAGCGTGTCGACGTGCCACATCGTGTGTTCCACCTGAGCGCGCCGCAGCGTGATCGCGGTCAATGCATGGTCTGCAACCGAATCTTCCAGGTGAAGAATGCGCAATGACTGACCAGATGTGTGGGAGACCATGGGAGGGGCTATCATAGGATACAAATTGGAACAAACAAGGGGATTTGTCCTGTTGGCTTGTTTCCTGATACACGGTCGAATGACCGAGCATGCCGAAGTTGTGGCGCGGGCGTTTTATTTTTGAAGGTATGACGATATAGGGGTTTCGTGTATCTTGTCGCCATTGGCGGCAAGGGAGAAGCGATGCAATCAATGCTAACAAGATCTGGTCCTCCGGAAGTTCGCTTGCCTGTCATGGTGGCTGCTGAATTGCAGGATTCGCTGCTGGTCGTCATGCATGATCTGCACCGCCTTGAGGGGCTCCTGAGCCATGCCACCGACAACCTTCTGGAGCGGTTTGGTGAGGCCAATGAAACGCTGACGGACGCGGTGGTGGGCAATTCGCCTGAGTTGGCTGCCGCTCGTGCCGCATTGCGCAGTGCGGTGACGGAGTTGCAGTTTCAGGACATGGCTTCTCAGTTGATCTGGCACACCACCAAAGTGCTGCAGAGCTGCGCCTTTCGCATCGCTGCCGAATCCATGGGGTCTGAAGAGGGCGAGGAGGCGGCGCCCTTCGCTGAAATGGCCCCTGACCGCCCCAATCCGGTGACCCAAAGCGAGATGGATGCTGGATCCGTCGATCTTTTCTGATGCGGTCACAATCCCGATTTAACCGATATATATTCAAGTCAGTTGGAGCCCTACATGCAATCGATCCTTGCCGTTGATGACTCTCCGTCCATGCGGAAGATGGTGTCTTTCACCCTTGCAGGTGCTGGCTACCATGTGGTCGAGGCGGTGGATGGCCAGGATGCGCTGGAAAAGGCGCAGACCCATGACATTGACTTGGTGTTGGCAGACCAGAACATGCCGCGACTCGATGGCATTGGACTGACCCGCAAATTGCGGGAGGATCCCAAGTTCAAAACGATTCCGATCTTGATCCTCACGACGGAATCAAGCGATCAAATGAAGCAGGCCGGCCGGGCAGCCGGAGCCACGGGGTGGCTGGTGAAACCATTTGACCCCAATCGGTTGATTGAGGTGATCAAAAAGGTGATTCGTTAATCGCGCTAGTCAGGCACAGCAAGCACACAGGAGCCCCAAATGGGTGAGACCTATCAAGAAGGCGCAGGGGCGGATTTCGACCTGTCCCAGTTCTATCAGATTTTTTTCGAAGAGGCGGGCGAGAACCTGGATCAGATGGAGCACATGCTGCTGGATCTGGATCTCGAGAAGGCCGATGACGAAGAGTTGAATGGCATCTTCCGTTGCGCCCATTCCATCAAGGGAGGCGCTGCAACTTTCGGGTTTTCCGATGTTGCCGAGTTGACCCATCAGATGGAGTCTTTGCTGGACAGGTTGCGCAGGCACGAACTCCAGCCCATTCCCCAGATGGTGGATGTGCTGCTGGAGTCGGCCGATGCCTCTCGCAGCTTGCTCGCGCGCCACCAGGCCGGCGCACAGGATGAGCCGCCCTCCACAGCACATCTGGTCAAACGCATCAGTGAGTTGGCAGCAGGCATGGTTCCTGCCCAGGGCGCTCCGGTAGAGGCTCCCAAGCCGCAAAGTCCACCACCGCCCCCGCCAGCACCCATCGCTCAGGCGGCGCCGCCCGCGTCCAGCGCCCCGGTCGGTGCAACGGGGCCCCGTCAGTTGCAGGTGAGGATCGGACCCCTGGACCGCATCGAGCAGGCCGATGCCATCAAGGAATTGTTCCGTGATATTCCCGGGCTGGGCTCCATATCGGATCTCCCCAGTGATGATGCTGCTTCAAGGCTTTTCGCGGTCGAAACTTCCTCGACCGACAGCGATCTCCTGGATCTGTTCGCTTTTCATGTCTCCAAAGAGCAGGTGCAGATTTCTGCGCAGGCGGCCGGGTCGGTCGCCAGTGCTGGTGAAGGCCTGACAACGCAGGACCTTGAGAGTGTGGGTGCTGAAGTGGCGACAGGACCCGCAGACGAAGCTTATGGGTTCTTCAAGAACGCGCCTGGCTCTCCGGGAGGGGACTCTGCTGCTGCGCAGCAGGTGTTGCAGGCCATTGAGCCGGCTTCCGCTGTGACCCGGATTGCCCCGAAGGCTGCAACGGAAGCGAAGGCAGGTAGCCAGGCCCAGATGGAGTCGACCACCATCCGCGTCGCCGTGAACAAGGTCGATCAACTCATCAATCTGGTCGGCGAGCTGGTGATCACGCAAGCCATGCTGGCCCAGAACAGCCTGGGACTGGATTCGGCTGAGCACCAGCAGTTGCTGGCAGGATTGGCAGACCTGGACCGCAACACGCGCGATCTGCAAGAGTCGGTCATGTCGATTCGCATGATTCCGATGTCCATTGTGTTCAGCCGCTTCCCCAGAATGCTGCGCGATCTGGCCAACAAACTCGGGAAAAAGGTCGATCTGGTGACGTTGGGAGAGGCCACCGAACTGGACAAAGGCCTGGTGGAAAAGATCACGGATCCTTTGACGCACCTGGTGCGCAACAGTGGGGACCATGGCATCGAATTGCCTGCAGAGCGGCTGGCCAAGGGCAAGCCGGAGCACGGCACCATCACTTTGTCAGCATCGCATCAGGGTGGATCCATCGTCATCGATGTGAAGGACGATGGCAAGGGCCTTTCGCGCGAGAAAATTCTCAGCAAGGCACGAGAGCGCGGGATGGATGTGTCGGACCAGATGAGTGATGCCGATGTCTGGCAGTTGATCTTTGCTCCGGGTTTTTCCACGGCTGAAGTGGTGACGGATGTTTCCGGGCGCGGCGTGGGGATGGATGTGGTCAAACGCAATATCGCTGCGCTCAACGGCACTGTCGAGATTGATTCTTCGGAAGGTTATGGCACCAAGGTGTCCGTGCGCCTGCCGCTTACGCTGGCCATCATGGATGGCATGTCCGTAGGGGTGGACGAAGAAGTCTATATCCTGCCTCTGTCTTCGGTGGTCGAATCGTTCCAGGTCAATCCGGACGATGTGAATACCGTTGCACAAGGGTCGCAACTGGTGAAGGTTCGTGATGAGTACATGCCAGTGATTGCTCTGGAGCGAATCTTCCAGGTGCCTCGCCTGGATCCCCAGAAATCCAGCACGATCATGGTGGTGGTGGAGGCCGATGGAAATCGAGTGGCCTTGCTGGTGGATGAGTTGCTGGGCCAGCACCAGGTCGTGGTGAAAAATCTGGAATCCAACTACCGCAAGGTGCCGAATGTGTCCGGTGCCACCATTCTGGGCGATGGCAGAGTCGCTTTGATTCTTGATATTGGTGGTTTGGTGCGCCGTGCGCGCCATTGAGCAAGCATGGCCGATGGCACCAGTTGCCATTGCAATGAAAGGAGAAGTCGCATGAGTGTGATTGGCAAGACAGCAGAAACCGCTTCTTCGGGCGCGCGGGAATACCTGACATTCCGTCTGGATCAGGAGGAATACGGCATTGATATTCTGAAAGTTCAGGAAATCAGGGGCTATGAGCCTCCGACGCGCATTGCGCATGCTCCTGAATTCATCAAGGGGGTGGTCAACCTGCGCGGGACGATCATCCCCATTGTGGATATGCGGTTGAAGTTCAACTGCTCCCAGGCGGAGTACAACAGCTTCACGGTGGTGATCATCCTGAATCTGCGCAACCGCGTGGTGGGTATCGTTGTCGATTCGGTCAGCGATGTGATGGAGCTGGCGGCCGACAATGTCAAGGCTGCTCCCGATATTGAAAGCGTCATCGATAACGATTGCATTCTGGGCCTGGGTTCGGTGGGCGAGCGCATGCTGATTCTGCTGGATATTGAAAAGTTGATGTCCAGCGTGGACATGGGGCTGGTGGCTGCGGGAGGTTGACCTACCGGGCAGAGGGATCAAGCATGGTGACGATGGGTCCGGCTGACTCATGAGGGGCACAGCGTGCCCTGCTGGCCAACGAATCAATGAGTTTTTCTTCAGGACAATCCATGCTTCGCAACTCCGAAACCGAAACGGCGACGCGCGCAGAGCGTGGCAGTGCCCTGCGTGGCGCTACCGAGAGTGGAGCGACTGGCCCGCTCGCGCAGGGGCGCGAATTTGTCTGGACGGATGCCGATTTCTCCCGGGTGCAGGCATTGATTTATCAGCGTGCAGGTATCAATCTGCATGAAGGCAAGCACGCGATGGTGTACAGCCGGCTGTCGCGCCGGTTGCGGGAGACGGGACACACCAGTTTTCACGACTATCTGGGTTGGCTTGAAACGCACGATGGCACGGAGTGGCAAGAATTTGTCAACGCGCTCACAACCAATCTGACGGCTTTTTTTCGAGAGCAGCATCACTTCGAGATATTGGCCTCCCACTTGCGCGCCAAGCCCGCAGGAAGCCCCTGGCGGGTCTGGTGCAGTGCCGCATCGACGGGAGAGGAACCCTACTCCATCGTCATGACGGCCCTGGAAACCCTGGGGGCCAATGCGCCCTTCAAGCTGGTGGCCAGTGATATCGATTCCCGTGTTCTGGCCACTGCGGCCCAGGGTGTCTATCGGCTGGAGGCTCTCAAGGGGCTGACGCCAGCGCATCTCCAGCGCTTTTTCCTGCGCGGCAAGGGTGGCAATTCGGGCTTGGTTCGCGTCAAGCCGGAGTTGGTAAAGCTCATCGAGTTCATCAGCGTCAACCTGATTCGGGACGATTGGCCGTTCCGCGAGCCCTTTGACGTGGTGTTTTGCCGCAATGTCATGATTTACTTTGATGCGCCCACGCAGCGCCGTGTGCTCGAGCGCATCCACCGAGTGCTTAAACCGGGAGGCATGCTGTTTGTCGGGCATGCGGAAAACTTCAGTGAATCACGGGATCTTTTTACACTGCGTGGAAAAACGGTGTACGAGCGCCGCTGATCCGTCCGGGCTGTTTTGCCTCTCGAATCCATGACTACACACAAACCTGGTTTCACTCCCGCATCGACTTTGGGCGCTATGCCCGGGGTGGCAGGCTTGCCTGAGCGGCGGCGGGCTCCTCGTATTGCCCCTCTGGGTGCGGATATCTACCCCGCCACGATCGAGGCCGCACCGGAGTCGTCTCTGGAGGAGCTCAAATCCCGTCCTCCCCGACCCGGGCAGGCGTCTTTTTTCTATTTTGATCATCACTTTCAGTACAACGCCGTCAAGGTGTTGCCCGGAGAGTATTACGTCTCCAATGAAAATCTGGTGATCATGACCGTTCTTGGCTCATGCATTGCGGCCTGCCTGTGGGATAGCCGCATGCGTGTGGGGGGCATGAATCATTTCATGCTGCCCGATGGGGACTCGATCGATGTTTCCGGGCGTTATGGCTCGTACGCCATGGAATTGCTCATCAACGAGATGCTCAAGCAGGGGGCGCGGCGCGAGACGATGCAGGCCAAGATCTTCGGTGGTGCCCAGGTGATGCACAGCTTCACGACCATGAACGTGGGCGAGCGCAATACCCAGTTTGTCGTGAATTACCTGCACACCGAGCGTATTCCGGTGGTGTCGGAGGATGTGCTGGATATCTATCCGCGCAAGGTGTGCTTTTTTCCTGTCACCGGCAAGGCCATGGTCAAACGCCTGGCTCATGCACATCCGGAGGAGCTGGTGGCCCAGGAGAAACGCGGCAATGCAGCCACTGTGGCACAAACGACGGCGGGTGGTTCTGTGGACCTGTTTTGATTGAGAAAGTTGGAGATGGGAAAAAAAATCCGGGTGATTGTGGTCGACGACTCCGCGCTGGTGCGCAGTCTGCTCGCCGAGATCATCAACCGGCAGAGCGACATGGAGTGCATTGGTACCGCCAATGATCCCTTGATTGCGCGCGAGATGATCCGTGAGCTCAATCCCGACGTCATTACGCTGGATGTCGAGATGCCACGCATGGACGGTATCGATTTTCTGGGTCGTCTCATGCGCTTGCGGCCCATGCCGGTGCTGATGATTTCCACGCTGACGGAGCGGGGCGCCGAGGTCACCCTCAAGGCACTGGAGCTGGGCGCGGTGGATTTTGTTGCCAAACCGCGTGTCGGCCTTTCAAGCGGCCTCAATGAGCTGGCTGGGCAGATTGTCGACAAGATCCGTGTCGCCTCCGTCGCCCATGTGCGCCGCATCCAGCGTGACCCTGTGACGGGAGGGAATGCAGCGCCGGTGTCTGCGCCTTCCGCCGGCCTGCTGGGCCGGTTGTCCACCGAGAAACTGATCTTCATCGGAGCCTCCACCGGCGGTACCGAGGCCATCAAGGAAGTTTTGGTGCACATGCCGGCCGATTCACCCGCCATCGTGATCACGCAGCACATGCCGCCAGGGTTCACCACCAGCTTCGCAGCGCGGCTCAATGGGCTGTGCCAGATCACGGTCAAGGAAGCGGTCAACGGAGAGCGCATTCTTCCGGGGCATGCCTATATCGCTCCGGGTGGAACACAATTCCATATCAGCCGCAGCGGTGCCAACTATGTAGCGGTGGTGGACGATGGCCCCCCGGTCAATCGCCACAAGCCTTCGGTCGAAGTTCTTTTCAAGTCTGCCGCCGCCGTGGTGGGGCGCAATGCCTTCGGCATCATGCTGACAGGCATGGGGAACGACGGTGCCGCCGCCATGCGCGAGATGAAAGATGCAGGCAGCTACAACTACGTGCAGGACGAGGCGAGTTGCATCGTGTTCGGTATGCCGCGTGAAGCCATCGCGCACGGAGCGGCCGACGAGGTTTTGCCGCTAACGCAGATCGCCCCTGCACTGGTGGCCAGGCTCCGGGGTGGCTCGGATCGGGTGATGCACCGCATCTGAGGCCCCAGAGGTTCTTGAGAAATGGCCTGGCCTCAGTCGGTCAGCACCGACCAGCGCTCCAGTGCATGCAGCAAGGCCGTTTCAATTTCACCATCGCGCGCGTGGAGCGCCGTGGCCCTGGCCGCATCTTTGCTGTAGATTGATCCATCTGCCAGCTCGGTCTGAATGGCCTTCTGCTCAGCCTCTAGTGCAGCAATGAGGTCCGGCAACTGGTCAAGCTCTCGCTGATCCTTGTAGCTTAGTTTCTTTTTTGATAGCTGCTGGCGCTCATTGGTATTGGCTTCAGCGGCATTTTTGCTTAGATCGGGGGTTGACGTGATCTCGGCACCCGTGGCGTCTGACGCCGTTGCCGCAATCTCCCGGCTGCGGCGCGATTGCGTCAGCCAATCCTGCACATCACCTTCGTATTCGCGCCATTGCCCGTCGCCTTCGTAGGCGATGGTGCTGGTCACGACGTTGTTGAGGAAGGTGCGGTCATGGCTGACAAGAAACACCGTTCCTTCATAAAACTGCAGTAACTCTTCGAGCAGATCCAGGGTTTCGATATCCAGGTCATTGGTCGGTTCGTCGAGCACCAGGACATTGGCTGGGCGTGCAAACAATCGGGCCAAGAGCAGTCGATTGCGTTCCCCTCCCGAAAGGGATCGCACAGGCGAACGCGCGCGCGCGGGAGAGAACAGAAAATCACCGAGGTAGCTTCGAACATGCTTGCGTTGCTGCCCGATCTCTATCCATTCGCTGCCAGGACTGATGAAGTCTTCCAGGGTGGCATCCAGATCAATCGCATGGCGCATCTGATCGAAGTAAGCCACCTGCAAATTGGCTCCTTGGCGGATATGCCCTTGATCGGCCGCGAGTTCTCCCAGAATCAGCTTGAGCAGCGTGGTCTTGCCTGCTCCATTGGGGCCAATCAGGCCGACCTTGTCGCCGCGCAGAATGGTCGCGCTGAAATTCCGGACGATGGTGCGGTCGCCAAACGCCTTGGTCACGCCGGTCAGTTCGGCAACGATTTTTCCGCTCGGGGCGCCTGAGGCAAGGTCCATTTTGACACTGCCCAGAGTTTCGCGGCGTGCCTTGCGCGTAGCGCGCAGCGCTTCCAGGCGACTGATTCGGCTCTGACTGCGCGTGCGCCGTGCCTCGACACCTTTGCGAATCCACACCTCTTCCTGGGCGAGCAACTTGTCCGCCTTGGCGGCAATAACCTCTTCTTGCGCCAACTGCTCCTGTTTCTGCACCTGGTACTGCGCAAAATTGCCAGGGTAGGAAAGCAAGCGCCCCCGATCCAGTTCGACGATGCGTGTGGCGACACGATCCAGAAAACTCCGGTCGTGGGTGATGGTGACGATGCTTCCCTTGAAGTCGATCAGCAGATCTTCAAGCCATTCGATAGAGTCAAGATCCAGATGGTTGGTGGGCTCGTCCAGCAGCAGGACGTCGGGCCGTGCAACCAGGGCCTGCGCCAATGCCACACGTTTCTTGGTGCCGCCGGAGAGGCTTCCAATGCGGGCGTCCGGGTGCAGATGCAGGCGTTGGAGCGTTTCGGTGACGCGCTGCTCCCAGTTCCAGGCGTCGTAGGCTTCTATCTGCGTCTGTATGGCATCGAGATCCACACCTTCAGCGCCACTCAGATAGAGGTCGCGAAGCGCAATCACTTCTGAAATCCCGTGCGACGCGGCCTGAAAGACTGTGTCATCCGCGTTCAGAACGGGTTCCTGGGCGACATAAGCAATGCGAATGCCCTGCTGCAGGTGCCGGGCTCCGTCGTCCGCATGCGCTAGGCCACCCAGGATTCTGAGCATGGAGGACTTGCCGGCTCCATTTCGGCCGATCAGTCCAACGCGTTCGTTGACTTCGAGAGAAAAATTGACGTGGTCGAGCAAGGCAACGTGCCCGAAGGCCAGTTGTGCATCCAGTAGGGTAATCAGTGCCATGGTGCGGGCATTATCGTGGTCAAGGCCTGAGGGCGAGGAGATTGCTTACTGGAGGGGATATCGATTGAGAGCCAGCTGCGAACGGAACGCCGGTCAGGTTTGTTGCTTTCCTCTCAAAACCTGTGCTATAGTCGAGGGCTTCGCTGCACAGAGGTTCTTTTGGAATGTTTGTGCCAAGCTTGGTTGGGGGTTGAAGAGCCTGGCCGGGTGGGTTGAGAAAAGCGAAGTAAAAATCTTCGGTCTTTGTTGTGAATCGGGTAGAAATTCGATGTACAATGCAAGGCTTCGCTGAACGGAAGTGCTGCTTGCGGTGCTGATGGAAA
>Ga0156178_121_pt1 | contig 35460 bp, 30 predicted proteins | sample RifCSPlowO2_12_FD_107831 | JGI IMG/M metagenome (GOLD analysis project Ga0156178, IMG submission 107831) | Burkholderiales bacterium RIFCSPLOWO2_12_FULL_65_40 | reverse complement strand
CTTCTTCGCAGGGGCCGCAGCCTTCTTGGCGGGTGCAGCGGCCTTCTTCGCAGGGGCCGCAGCCTTCTTGGCGGGTGCAGCGGCCTTCTTCGCAGGAGCAGCAGCCTTTTTAGCGGGAGCCGCTACTTTTTTAGCAGGTGCTGCGGCCTTTTTGGCGGGCGCAGCCTTCTTCGCGGGGGCGGCCTTCTTGGCGGCCGGTTTTTTCGCAGTTGCCATCATTTTCTCCTTGGGTCAGTGGGCAAAGAGCACTCCACGCCTGCATTGGGCAAGGAGCGATTCATGGAGATGGGGTTCGTCCCATCTCCATGAATACGGGAACGCTTCGCGCAGCAGCATGGCTGTGTGCTGTGGGGGCGGAGCGTGTTGAGGAGTTGCATGGAGTGATGCCGGCACTAGTCCCAGGAGAGCGCACCACCGGTCTGGTACTCGATGACGCGGGTTTCGAAGAAGTTGCGCTCCTTCTTCAGGTCGATCATCTCGCTCATCCAGGGGAATGGATTCTCTTCGTTCGGGAAGAGGGGTTCGAGGCCGATCTGGGTGGCACGGCGGTTGGCGATGTAGCGCAGGTAGCCCTTGAACATCGATGCATTCATGCCAAGCACACCGCGCGGCATGGTGTCCTCGGCGTAGCGGTATTCGAGCTCGACGGCTCGCCGGAAAAGGCTGTGGATCTCGGCTTTGAATTCCGCGGTCCAGAGGTGCGGGTTTTCGAGCTTCAGCTGGTTGATCAGATCGATGCCGAAGTTGCAGTGCATGGACTCGTCGCGCAGGATGTACTGGTACTGCTCGGCGGCACCGGTCATCTTGTTCTGACGGCCCAGGGCCAGGATCTGCGTGAACCCCACGTAGAAGAACAGGCCCTCCATCAGACAGGCGAAGACGATCAGCGACTTGAGCAGCGTCTGGTCGTTCTCGGGCGTGCCGGTGTGGAAGGCCGGATCCATGATCGCTTCGATGAACGGGATCAGGAACTGGTCCTTGTCGCGGATGGACTGGACTTCGTTGTAGGCGTTGAAGATCTCACCCTCATCGAGGCCGAGCGACTCGACGATGTACTGGTAGGCGTGCGTGTGGATGGCTTCCTCGAACGCCTGACGCAACAGGAACTGGCGGCACTCGGGCGCGGTGATGTGGCGGTAGGTGCCCAGCACGATGTTGTTGGCGGCCAGCGAGTCGGCGGTGACGAAGAAACCAAGGTTGCGCTTGATGATGCGGCGCTCATCTTCGGTCAGACCGTGCGGGTCTTTCCACAGCGCGATGTCGCGCGTCATGTTCACCTCCTGCGGCATCCAGTGGTTGGCGCAGGTGGCGAGGTATTTTTCCCAGGCCCATTTGTACTTGAACGGCACGAGCTGGTTGACGTCGGTCTTGCCGTTGATGATGCGCTTGTCGGCAGCATTGACGCGGTGCTGGCGGGCTGCTCCTGAATCGGGAGCTATGGGGTGAGGGGTGGCGAGCGTCGCAGAAGAGGGGGGAAGAAAACCGGAAAGAGGGAAAGATGGCGGCGCCGATTCCACCGAGCGGTTTTTTTGCAGACCGCCGTCGAATGATGTTTGCGATGTGGAGGTGACTTCTTCGTCCCAGGTCAGCATGGTTTTTCCAGTGTTCGGATTATGGAAGCAGCGCTGCAAAATGAAAAGCGCTTGCGCACTGCGCTGCGAATTTTTGTTGCTTGAATACACATGCGAGGCCGCTTTTTCAGCGCGCCTCGCGCGCAGATTTACTGACAGGCCTCACACGATGGATCGTCGATGGCGCAGAAGCGCATGTCAGTGGCTGGCACGCTGTCCGCCGCATCGCCTTGCGATGCCGCTGGTGCGGCCATTGCGCCGCCACCGTGCTCGGACGACACAGCGTTGAGTTGGCGTGTGTTCACCGTGCTCATCTCGACATGCGTGGCGCTTTGCGTGCGCAGGTAGTAGGTGGTCTTGAGGCCCCGCACCCAGGCGAGTTTGTAAGTCTCGTCGAGCTTCTTGCCGGAGGCGCCCGCCATGTAGATGTTGAGGCTCTGCGCCTGGTCGATCCACTTCTGGCGCCGCGCCGCAGCCTCGACCAGCCAGCGCGGCTCGACCTCGAACGCCGTGGCGTACAGTGCCTTGGTGTCCTGCGGCACGCGATCGATGGCGTGCAGCGACCCTTTGAAGTGCTTGAGGTCCATGACCATCACGTCGTCCCACAGGCCCAGGCGCTTGAGGTCCCGCACCAGGTAGTGGTTGATCACGGTGAACTCGCCCGACAGGTTGGACTTGACCGAGAGGTTGCCGAAGCTCGGCTCGATGGAGGCGTCCACGCCGATGATGTTGGAGATGGTGGCCGTGGGGGCGATGGCCACGCAATTCGAGTTGCGCATGCCGTCGCGAGCGATCTTGCCGCGCAGCGCGTCCCAGTCGAGGGTGGCCGAGCGGTCTACCTCCACATACCCGCCGCGCGCCTGGGCCAGCTTGTCGATCGTGTCGTGCGGCAGCAGCCCCTGGTCCCACAGCGAGCCTCGGTAGCTGGAATAGCGGCCACGCTCGGCGGCCAGATCGGTGGAGGCCCAGTAGGCGTAGTAGCAGATGGCCTCCATCGAGCGGTCGGCAAACTCCACGGCTTCCTGCGAGGCGTAGGGAATGCGCAGTTCGTACAGTGCATCCTGGAAAGCCATGAGACCCAGGCCCACCGGGCGGTGGCGCAGGTTGGCGTCGCGCGCCTTCTTCACGGCGTAGTAGTTGATGTCGATGACGTTGTCGAGCATGCGCATCGCGACGGTGACCGTGCGCTGCAGCTTCTCATGGTCGATACCGCCATTTTTCAGGTGCTGGCGCAGGTTGATGGAGCCCAGGTTGCAGACGGCGGTTTCGGTATCGCTGGTGTTGAGCGTGATCTCGGTGCACAGGTTGCTGGAATGCACCACGCCGGCATGCTGCTGGGGCGATCGCACATTGCAGGCGTCCTTGAACGTGATCCAGGGGTGGCCGGTCTCGAACAGCATGGTCAGCATCTTGCGCCACAGGTCGGTGGCCTGCACTCTCTTGCTCGGCCGGATCTCGCCGCGCCGTGCCTTCTCTTCATAGGCCACGTAGGCCGTTTCGAACGCTGTGCCGAACAGATCGTGCAGGTCGGGTACGTCGGAGGGCGAGAACAGCGTCCACTCGCCTTTTTCCATCACGCGCTTCATAAACAGATCGGGAATCCAGTTGGCCGTGTTCATGTCGTGGGTGCGGCGGCGGTCGTCGCCGGTGTTCTTGCGCAACTCCAGAAACTCCTCGATGTCGAGGTGCCAGGTTTCCAGGTAGGCGCAGACGGCGCCCTTGCGCTTGCCGCCCTGGTTCACCGCGACGGCGGTGTCGTTGACCACCTTGAGGAAGGGCACCACGCCCTGCGATTCACCGTTCGTACCCTTGATGTGGCTGCCGAGCGCGCGCACACGCGTCCAGTCGTTGCCCAGGCCTCCGGCGTATTTGGACAGCAGGGCGTTTTCCTTGATCGACTCGTAGATGCCGTCGAGCTGGTCGGGCACGGTGGTCAGGTAGCAGCTCGAGAGCTGCGAGCGCAGCGTGCCGCTGTTGAACAGCGTGGGCGTGCTAGACATGAAGTCGAAGGAGGAGAGCACCTCGTAGAACTCGATGGCGCGCGCTTCGCGGTCAATTTCACCCAATGCTAGGCCCATGGCCACGCGCATGAAGAACACCTGCGGCAGCTCGATGCGCGTCTTGCGCACATGCAGGAAGTAGCGGTCATACAGGGTCTGCAGGCCGAGGTAGTCGAACTGCAGGTCGCGCTCGGCTTTCAGCGCGGCACCCAGGCGTGGCAGGTCGAACTGCAGCAGACGCTCGTCGAGCAACTGGTTCTCGACGCCCTTGCGGATCGCTTGCGGGAAGTACTCGGCATAGCTTTGCGCCATCTCCGCAGGTGTCACCTCATGCCCCAGCACCTCGTGCGCGATGGTGTGCAGCAGCAGGCGAGCCGTGGCATAGGTGTAGTCAGGGTCTGTCTCGATCAGCGTGCGCGCGGCCAGGATGGACGCCTTGTGCACTTCCTCCAGCGGCACACCGTCGTAGAGGTTGCGCAGGGTTTCCTGCACGATGGGTTCGGCCGGGACATCGGCGCCCAGCCCGGCGCAGGCCGATGTGATGAGGGCGCGCAGGCGGTCCAGGTCCAGCACCACGCGCTGGCCCGCATCGACCACATGCAGCGCCGGGATGGGCGGTGCCTGGGTTTCAAGCTGGCGGGCCCGTTCCTGTGCGCGGCGCTCGCGGTAGAGCACATAGGCGCGTGCGACCTCATGGTGGCTGCCGCGCATCAGGCCCAGTTCGACCTGGTCCTGGACGTCTTCGATGTGGAAGGTGCCGCCGGCCGGGCGCGAGCGCATGAGGGCACGCACCACGGCATTCGTCAGTGCATCCACCGTCTCGCGCACGCTGGCCGACGCGGCACCCTGAGTGCCATGCACGGCCAGAAAGGCCTTCATCAGGGCCACGGCGATCTTTTGCGGCTCGAATGGCACCACGGCACCGTTGCGCCGGATGATCTGGTAATGCGATAGCTCGGCCGCAGTGGTGGGCTGGGCGATGGGCGCGGTGGGCGCCATGGTGGGGCCCGCGAGGGGCGTGGTGTGGATGTTCGCGGTGGCGTGCATGGCGTCCTCTCAGTGTGGTCGGGAAATCGTGCCGGGCAGGTTGTCAGGGGGCCCGGGTGTCTGAAGGTGCGATTGATGTCGATCAATTGCACACTATAGGTACAGTTGAGTTACTGTGTCAAACACTATATGTAGTGTATCTAGGTGTGCTGCATCTTGCTGGCCGCTGGCTGCAGGATGGCGGCCGCGCGCAGGGCTGCGCGGCCCCGGAGCGGCGCTCAGGGGCACAGGCGGGCGGCGTCAGGATGGGGGCGGCGAGCGTGGAGGCGCAGGATGCGCCGGCGAAATATCAGCCCTGGATGGGCAGGACCCCGTCCGGAAAAAACCGCGCATCCCAGGCCAGGGCTTGCTGCAGGCGCGGCCAGTCGAAACCAGCACCCGGGTCGGCCTTGCGTCCGGGGGCGATGTGCTCGTGTCCGGCGATGTGGGCGATGGGGTAGCGCCGGGCGAGGTCGGCGCACAGCGCGGCCAGTGCACGGTACTGGCCAGGCTCGAAAGTCTCGCCTTCGAGCCCCTCCAGTTCGATGCCCACGGAGTCGTCGTTGCACTGGCTGCGTCCACGGTAACTGGAGGCACCCGCATGCCAGGCACGCTGGTCGCAGTCGACAAACTGCCACAGCGTGCCGTCGCGTTCGATGAAAAAGTGGGCCGATACTTCCAGGCCGCGGATGCTCTGGAAGTAGGGATGGGCATCCCAGTCCAGGCGGTTCATGAACAGGTCTTGCACGGCCTGGCTGCCGTATTCCCCTGGCGGCAGGCTGATGGAATGCACCACGATCAGGTCCACGCAGGCCTGCGCGGGCCGGGGGCCGAAGTTGGGCGATGCCATGTGGCGCGCCCCGCCGTGCCTGCCTTGCACCCAGGGGGCATGGCCTGCGGGCTCAGGGTTCTGCGTCGGCATGCGGGTCGTCGTTGGGTGCGGTGATGTTCAGGCGCGCAATGCGGTAGCGGATCTGCCGCAGGCTGATCCCCAGCCGGGCCGCCGTGGCGGTGCGGTTGAAGTGGGTGGCCTGCAGGGCGCGCACCAGAATGTCGCGCTCCTGCTGGTCCAGCCAGGCTTGCAGGTCGTGGGGCAGTGTTTCGATGCCGTCGGCCACCGGCGGGGGCGCGCTGCGCGGGCTCTGCGCAGTGGCCGGTGGGGTGTCGAAGGCGCGATCGGCCGCAGAAGGGCCGGCGGGCTCCACCACCAGTTCGTCGCCGTCGCTGAGGGCCACGGCGCGGTGCAGCAGGTTTTCCAGTTCACGCACATTGCCGGGCAAGGGGTGGGTGGCGATGGCCGCCAGCGCTTCGGGCGTGAGCCGGGGAACAGGGCTGGCGGATTCCTGGGCAATGCGTGCCAGCAGGGCCTTGCACAGGGCGGGCAGGTCTTCGCGGCGTTCGCGCAGGGGCGGGATGAAGATCTCGATGACATTGAGCCGGTAGTACAGGTCCTGCCGGAAGCGCCCCGCCTGCACGGCGGCGGCCAGATCGTGGTGTGTGGCGCTGACGATGCGCACATCCACCGTCTCCTCCTGCGTGGAGCCCAACGGGCGCACGCTGCGTTCCTGGATGGCGCGCAGCAGCTTGGACTGCATGGCCAGGGGCAGGTCGCCGATCTCGTCGAGAAACAGGGTGCCGCCTTGTGCCGCCTGAAAGTAGCCCAGCCGGTCCTGCGTCGCGCCGGTGTACGACCCCTTGCGTGCGCCGAAAAACTCGGCCTCCAGCAGGTTTTCCGGGATGGCACCGCAGTTCACGGCCACCAGTGGGCCGTGGGCGCGCTGGCTGCTGGTGTGCAGTGCGCGTGCCACCAGTTCCTTGCCGGTGCCCGATTCTCCGCGGATGAGCACGGGCGCCATGCCACGCGCCACCTTGGATACGCGCAGCTTGACGGTGCGGATGGCCTCGGACTCGCCCACCAGACGGTCCAGCGAGGCGCTGCAGGTTTCGCCAGGCTCCAGCGATCCGTTGCGGGCGGACGACGCACGCGGGCTGCGGGGGGCCGGTACGCTGTCGCCGCCCTGCACGGCAGACGCCACGACCGACCGGAATTGCTTCAGGTCCACCGGCTTGGTGAGGTAGTCAAAGGCGCCCGAGCGCAGTGCCTCGACCGCATTCTCGGCCGAACCGTAGGCCGTCATGACCACGCAGCGCTCGCGCCGCTGCTGGTCGCGCAGGTCGTGCAGCAGTTCCATGCCGAAACCGTCGGGCAGGCGCATGTCGCTGATCACCACGTCAAAGCGCTTGGCCTGCAGCTGCTGGCGGGCTTCCAGCAGCGTGGCGGCGGTCTCGACACGGTAGCCCTCGCGCAGCAGGGTCAGTTCGTACAGGGTGCGCAGGTCGGGCTCGTCGTCGACCACCAGAATGGATGCGGCAGGGGCGTTCATGGACATATCAAACCACGATGGTGTCAAACAGGGAAGCCGGTTCCTGCAGGCGGCCGGCCTTGCGGAAGCTCACGGTGAAGGCATTGCCCGCCACGTCGCCCCGGCGGCAAGGGCGGTGCACGCGCTGGTAGCTGATGGCGGCGCCATGGCGTTCGCACAGCTCACGGCAGATGTACAGGCCCAGACCGCTGGAGCGGCTCTCGGAAGAAAAGAAGGGCTCGAACAGGTGGCGTTCGACCGACTGGTCCATGGGCGCACCGTCGCTCCAGACCTGCAAAAAAGCCTGGCCGGGAGCGTGGATGCGGGTGGTGATCTGCAGCGAATCGGGCTCGCGGCCCATGAAGCGCAGGGCATTGTCGAGCAGGTTGACCAGCACGCGGCGCAGGTGCTCGGCATCGAATTCCACCTGGACCTGTGCGGCGTCCAGTGTCACCACGGCCTGGCGGCGCGCCGGGTCGTGCCCGCTCCAGTCGCGCCAGATCTGGGCCACGCAGTCGTCCAGGGCCAGCGTGGCGGCGGGGGCGTGGCTGATCTGGTGCTGCACGCGGGCGATGTCGAGGATTTCCTCGGCGATACGGGCCAGGCGGTCGGCGTTCTGCTGCACCATGTGCGTCAGGCGCTTCTGCGTGGGGTCCTGCAGCTCTTCATCGAGCAAGGCATTTGCCTGGACGATGGCCGCCAGCGGGTTGCGGATCTCGTGCGCCACGGCGGCCGACATGCGGCCCATGGCGGCGAGCTTTTCGGTGCGCAGCCGGGCCTGCATTTCGCGCAGGTCGTGCAGGAACATCACGCACAGGCGGAAACCGGGCACACCGGCCGCCAGATGGCGCGGCGAGGTCAGCCAGGTGCGCACATGCAGCCCGACCGGGCTCTGGCCGGCGCTCAGCAGGTTCACGTCGGCCACCTGCGGCTGGTCTTGCTGGAACGACAGGCCTGCCAGCGCCACCATGGGCTGCCACGCCGCAGTCTGGGCCAGGGTGAAGGGCGGGAGGGATCCGGGCGTGCAGCCCAGCAGCGTCAGGCCCGCCGGGTTGGCCATGCGCACGGTGAATTCCTCGTCCACCACCAGCACGCCGTCGGTCAGGTTCTGGATCACCAGGGTGCTCACCTGGCTTTGCACCAGGGCAGCCACCTTGCTGCGCTGTGCCACCTGCTGCTCGCGCACCAGCCGCGAGGCAAGCTGGTGCATCAGGAACGCAGCGATGAAGTAGCCGGTGCCCGTCAGTGCCGCCTGGAGATAGCGCTGCGCGGCATCGCCCTCGACGCCCAGTTGGCCCAGCCACCAGGCCCAGCTCAGCAGCAGCAGGGTGACAGCGGCCGTGGTGCCCAGGGCCAGCGTGAGCGTGCCCAGCACCGAGGCCATCAGGATGGGCAGACCAAACAGGGGGGTGAAGTTCAGGCTGCCGGTGTGCAGCAACTGCAGCGTGGCCATGGCAGCCAGGTCCACCCCGATCGAGGGAAGCCACTGCACCCCCGCATGGGGCGCAGGGGGCGCATGCCGTGCCGCCACGCGCACCACCACGGCCGCCATGAAGTAGGCCAGGCAGACTGCCAGCACCACGGGTTGGCCGTTCTGGTTGATCAGCTGGCCGAGGGCCTGCAAGAGCAGCAGCGCCAGGGCCACCATGACGCGGCCGGTCAGAAAGCCATGCCACAGGCGCAGAAAGGGGGTGTCTTCCATGGCCAGCGGCAGCGAGGCCATGCTGCTGCCGGGGGGCAGGGAGTCAGTGAGCATCTTCCTGCTGGTGCTCGGCGCAGCAATAGGTGCGCGGGCCGTGGGTCAGGGCTTCGGAGCGGGGCAGATGAACGCCGCAGTGGGCGCAGGCCACCATGTCCTGGGGCGTGGCCGCCGACGTGGGGCGCCGGGGAGGCGGTGATTCGGCGCGGCGCTGGCCGCGCCACCATGCGTAACCCAGCACCAGAACGACCAGCAGCACCAGGTATTTCATGCGCTGCGCCCCAGCACCACTTCCAGGGCAAAGCGCGAGCCCACATAGGCCAGCAGCAGCAGCGCGGCGCCCGCATAGAGCATGCGTACGGCACTGCGCCCGCGCCAGCCAAAACGCTTGCGCCCCAGCAGCAGCGCGGCAAAGGTCAGCCACGACAGCACCGAGAACACGGCCTTGTGGTCCCAGCGCCAGGCGCGGCCGTACAGCGCTTCGCTGAACAGCATGCCGGCGGCCAGCGTGGCCGTCAGCAGCACGAAACCGGCGGTCACGAAACGAAAGGTCAGGCGTTCGAGCGTGAGCAGGGGCATGCCGCTGTGCGGGTCCACCGCCAGGCGGATGCGCCGCTCGGCGCGCGTCATCAGGGCCGCATGCACCACGGCGGCGGCCAGCAGGCCGTAGGCCGAAATGCCCAGCGCCAGGTGCAGTGGCAACCAGGCCGAGGTCGAAGCCTGCAGCGACTGGCCCGGAAACACCAGGGCCAGCAGCACCGCCACACTGCCCAGCGCCGCCAGGGCCCAGCGGGCCTGCAACTGCGGGAAGAGCTGGTGTTCGATGGCGTACACCGTGAGCACCAGCCAGGCCGTGACGGACAGCGCGGGCGCAAAGCCGAAGCGGGGTGTGGTTTCCAGCATGCTCCAGCCCAGCAGCGCTGCATGCAACGCCCAGGCCAGCCACAGGGCGGCACGTGCGCCCCGGTCCTGCAGTTGCCGTGCGGCCACGGCCGGAATGGCATAGGCCACGGCGGCCGCAACGGCGAGCAGCAGACTGACGGGGGAGCTACTAGCTAAAATCATGCTGCACAGTTTACCTTTCGCCCAGGGCCAGCGCCCTGGCGCAACCCCCTCCCGCCACCGCCGCGTGCGGGCTACCCGGAATATCTGACATGGCCTCCGCCCTTACCGACAAACTCACGCGCCTCGTCAAGGAGATGCGCGGCCAGGCCCGCATCACCGAATCCAACGTGCAGGACATGCTGCGCGAGGTGCGCATGGCCCTGCTCGAAGCCGACGTGGCCCTGCCCGTGGTGCGCGACTTCATCGCCCGCGTGAAGGAAAAGGCGCTGGGCCAGGAGGTGCTGGGCAGTTTGAAGCCCGGCCAGGCGCTGGTGGGCATCGTCAACAAGGAACTGGCCGCCACCATGGGTGAGGGGGTGAGCGACATCAACCTCGCGGCCCAGCCGCCCGCCGTGATCCTGATGGCCGGCCTGCAGGGCGCGGGCAAGACCACCACCACGGCCAAACTGGCCAAGCACCTGATCGAAAAGCGCAAGAAGAAAGTGCTCACGGTGTCGGGCGACGTGTACCGCCCGGCCGCCATCGAGCAGCTCAAGACCGTGACGAAACAGGCCGGCGCCGAATGGTTCCCGAGCACGCCCGACCAGAAGCCCCACGACATTGCCGTGGCCGCGCTGGACTATGCGAAGAAGCACTACTTCGACGTGCTGCTGGTCGATACCGCCGGCCGCCTGGCCATCGACGAAGTGCTGATGCAGGAAATCAAGGACCTGCACGCCACGCTGAACCCGGTCGAAACCCTGTTCGTGGTCGATGCCATGCAGGGCCAGGACGCCATCAACACCGCCCGGGCCTTCAAGGAAGCCTTGCCGCTGACCGGCATCGTCCTGACCAAGCTCGATGGCGACTCGCGCGGCGGCGCGGCGCTGTCGGTGCGCCAGATCACGGGCGCGCCGATCAAGTTCGCCGGGGTGTCCGAAAAAATCGACGGCCTCGAAGTGTTCGACGCCGAGCGCCACGCGGGCCGCATCCTGGGCATGGGCGACATCGTGGCCCTGGTCGAGCAGGTGGCCGCTGGCGTGGACATGGAGGCGGCGCAGAAGCTCGCTGCCAAGGTCAAGAGTGGTGACGGCTTCGATCTGAGCGACTTCCTCGGTCAGCTCCAGCAGATGAAGCAGATGGGTGGCCTGTCGAGCCTCATGGACAAACTGCCCGCCCAGCTCACCGCCAAGGCCGGCCAGGTGGACATGGACAAGGCCGAGAAGGACATCAAGCGCAAGGAAGGCATCATCCAGAGCATGACGCCGCTCGAGCGCCGCAAGCCCGAACTCATCAAGGCCACGCGCAAGAAGCGCATTGCCGCCGGTGCCGGTGTGCAGGTGCAGGAAGTCAACCGCCTGCTCAAGGAGTTCGAGCAGATGCAGGACATGATGAAGAAGATGAAGGGCGGCGGCCTGATGAAGCTCATGAAGAAGATGGGCGGCATGAAGGGCCTGGGCGGCGGCATGCCCAAGATGCCGTTCTGATCTTTGAGTGTTTTTGGCCTCTGGCGCTTGTGCAGCAAGCGCCGACAGCTATCAAAACAAAAGCAAAAACCGGCGCGAGGCCGGTTTTTTTCTGTGCCCATCATGGGCGCACACCTGGGACCTGTGAAATTCAAGCCTTGGTATTGATTGATGACACGCCCCAGCACTGCTGCTGGTCAGCCCAACTCAGAGGCGGGAGGCGTTTAGCGTTCCGCCGTTCACGCCGTAGTCCGTTTGAATGATGTAGGTGCCTGCGGCGGGCGCGACGAATCGCAGGCCTTCTCCACATGCGACCGCCACCTGCTGGGAAAGGCTGGCATTGAACACCCGCAACTGCGCGTTGTTCGTGGACTCCGCGCCGCTTGCGCAGCGAGTCTTCTGGGTCTGCGTAAGTGGCCTGTGCAGTTGTACACCCAAGACGAAAGATTCACCCTGCGCGGCCTGTACCCAGTAGTAACCGTTAAAGGGGTTGCTGCCAATCGCATTGCCGGTGAGCGTACTTAGCTTCTTCGGACGGGTAGGGGTGCCGTCGCCGCTGTCCGAAAACTGAACTGGAGAAACCCCTACCAGGGAAGCTGCGTTGATGGTTCCTCCTCCGTTCGAGGGGAACTCAAAGTTGAGCATGTACGTGCCAGGCGCAGGGAAGTTGAAGGTGAGGTCCTCGCCGCAGATTCCACCGACCCGTACTCCGCGCGAGTCATAGATGTGAATCTGCGATGAGTAGCTGCTAGGAGTGGAGCCGGTCCCTGGGTTGGAGGCGCAGCGGGCAGACTCGGTGTCTGACAACGGCGCTGCAAGATTAACCCGGACCACAAGCCGTTCGTCAGCCGATGCTACGTAGGTGAAGTTGTTGAAGAAGGGGTCCGCGCCAATCGTGTTGGAGGACTCGAAGCTGAGCGACTTTGGTGAGCTCGGAGAGCCGCTTGCAACTGGAGTACCGGGAGTACCCGGAGTGGTGGGAGTGGTGGGAGTGGTGGGAGTGGTGGGAGTGGTGGGAGTGCCTGGCTCGGGGTCGCTACCCCCGCCGCATGCAGAGAGAACCAACAGGGCCAGCATGCAAGGCAGAAATTTGGAATTCATGAAATCCTAAAAATGATGTGTGGATAGTTGGGGCGGGGTACCGGTGCGAAGGCTATGAGTTAGTCCATGCCCCCGAATTCTACGTTTTTCGTAGAGACAGCCTATGGCAGTCTGGCGACCATGCTCGGGTGGTCAAACAAGCCGTCCATTCACCCTGCTGCTTCGGCGCGCGCCTGCGCCAAGCACGCGAGCGGATGGGCTTGCCCCAAGACAAGCTGGGGGTGATGATCGGCCTTGACGAAGGCAGCAGCAGTGCCCGTATCAGCCGCTACGAGACGGGCGTGCATGAGCCTGCTTTCAATATCGCCTGCAAGCTGGCTCAGGCTTTGCAAGTGGATGTTGCGTACTTCTATTGTGAAGACGACTGGTTGGCAAACGCTGTCCTGCGCCTGCAACATCTGACAAAAGCGCAGAGAAGCGATCTCGATGCTTGGCTCGCAGATATTGCGCCCGCTGAGCCTTGTGTTAACTGACGGCGGCCACTCCAATCTGCGTTTTGTGCCTTTTAGGGCTCCAGCGCCTGTGCAATAAGCGCTGACAGCTATCAAAAGAAAAGCAAAAACCGGCGTGAAGCCGGTTTTTTCGTGGGCGCTGTGCCGTGGCGGCTGCTCTTTAATTGATAGCTGCTTGCGCTTTTATATCAACATGTTCAGATACAAAACAATCTGAAAACTTGATAGAACATGCGCTAGCAGCTCACTTTTTTGAAGTTGACCATCAGGCCGGGGCGCGTGTCAGCACCTCGCCGCGCAGCGTGTAGGCCTTGGCCTCGGTGATGGTCACGTCGACCATCTGCCCCACCAGTCGTGGCTGGCCGGCAAAGTTGACCACGCGGTTGCATTCGGTGCGGCCCATCAGCTCATCGCCATCGCGCTTGGAGCTGCCTTCGACCAGAATGCGCTGCACCTTGCCCACCAGGCTTTCGCTGATCTGCTTGATGTTGCCGTTGATGACGGCCTGCAGCTCGTGCAGGCGGCGCAGCTTGACATCGTGCGGCGTGTCGTCGTGCAGGTTGGCGGCGGGCGTTCCCGGGCGCGGGCTGAAGATGAAGCTGAACGAGTTGTCGAAATGGATGTCGTCGATGAGCTTCATCATCTTGGCAAAATCTTCTTCCGTCTCGCCGGGGAAGCCGACGATGAAGTCGCTGCTCATGGCCAGGTCGGGGCGGATGGCGCGGAGCTTGCGCACCGTGCTCTTGTACTCCATGGCCGTGTAGCCGCGCTTCATGGCCATGAGGATGCGGTCGGCTCCGTGCTGCACCGGCAGGTGCAGGTGGTTGGCCAGCTTGGGGATGCGCGCATAGGCGTCGATGAGACGCGGCGTGAATTCGTTCGGGTGGCTGGTGGTGAAGCGCAGGCGCTCGATGCCGGGGATGTCCGCCACGTATTCAAGCAGCAAGGCCAGGTCGGCCACTTCGCTGGTGTCGCCCATGGGGCCCCGGTAGGCGTTCACGTTCTGGCCCAGCAGGGTGATCTCCTTCACGCCCTGGTCGGCCAGGCCCGCCACTTCCACCAGCACGTCGTCGAAGGGGCGGCTCATCTCTTCGCCGCGCGTGTAGGGCACCACGCAGTAACTGCAGTACTTGCTGCAGCCTTCCATGATGGAGACGAAGGCGCTGGCGCCTTCGACGCGCGCGGGCGGCAGGTGGTCGAACTTCTCGATCTCGGGAAAGCTGATGTCCACCTGCGGGCGGTCCTGCTGCTGGCGCGCGTGCAGCAGCTCGGGCAGGCGGTGCAGGGTCTGCGGACCGAAGACGATGTCCACATAGGGCGCGCGCTTGATGATCTCGGCGCCTTCCTGGCTGGCTACGCAGCCGCCCACGCCGATCTTCACACCGCGCTCCTTGAGGTGCTTGACGCGGCCCAGGTCGGAAAACACCTTCTCCTGCGCTTTTTCGCGCACCGAGCAGGTGTTGAACAGGATCAGGTCGGCTTCCTCGGGGTCCTGCGTGGTTTCGTAGCCCTCGGCGGCGTGCATCACGTCCAGCATCTTGTCCGAGTCGTACTCGTTCATCTGGCAGCCGAAGGTTTTGATGAAGACTTTTTTGGCCATGGCAATTTCTCAGGGAAAGGGGGGCGTCATGCGCGGCTCCCGCCTGGGAGCGGTCCGGGCAGGGGTGGCGCAGACCGGCTGCGCAGAATCAGCGCGCCGGGGTGGCGTCGGATTCGAAGGTGAAGTTGCGCTGCACGCTGTCGCTGCCTGCGCGCTTCTGGGCCGCCTCGGCGTTGCTCAGAATCCAGGCGGTGAGAAGCATGCCGGTGCTGTTCTCGATCAGGTAGTTGACGGTGAACTGCCGGCCCAGCACGGTGTGCATCATCACCAGCGTGTTCTGCGGGCTGAACAGGCGCATGCCCGGCGCCATGCGCACGGTGCGGCCGTTGATCTCGGCCTCAGACGCTGCCGTGATGACCAGGGAGCCGCGCAGCGCTGCGTCAGGGAAGTTGCGCATGCCGCCCATCGAGCCCTGCACGGTGCCTTGTGCCGCAGCGGGCGCACCGGTCAGGGCCGCAGCGGCGCACAGCGCGGCCAGCCATAAAGTGGCCCGGCGCGGGCGCAAGGGAAGGGGGGAGGGCTGGCAGCGGTTCATGGTGTACATCCAGGGGCTGAAGCCGCGATTCTACGGGCGCCGCAAAACAAAAGGCCTCCCGGGGCGGGAGGCCTTTGTGTGCAGATGTGCGTCAGTGCAGTACCAGCACGGGCAGCTTGCTGCGCGCAATGATGCTCTTGGTGTGCGAGCCGAACACGAATTCACCAATGGGGCCACGGCCGTGCGTGACCATCACGATCATGTCGCAACCGGCTTTTTCGGCCTCGTCCATGATGGCCTGGTCCACCGAATAGGCCGTCACATGCGATGCGACGAAGCCCACCCCGGCGGCTTGGGCGCGCTGTGCAAACTGGTCGAGCAGGGACTTGGCGTGGGCTTCGTTTTTCGATGCGTGGCGCTGGATGCGTTCGGCCGAGGTCTGGGCGTCGTTGCTCATCACCGACAGCGGCAGATCGGGTTCGACGACAAACCCCGTGATGGTGGCGCCCAGTTGCTGGGCCAGTTCAATGCTGCCGTCCATGGCGCGGTGGGACAGTTCAGAACCATCCACGGGGACGAAAAGATTTTTGTACACGGTATCTCCTGGAAAATCCGCTGGCCCCCTGCCGTGAAGCATGGGGCCGGGCAACTGGTGGGTGGCATGCGCCGCCCGGGGAGGGAGGCACGACCCCGGACAGTGTCCTCCAAGCCGCAGGTCTGTGGCTTGTGGATGTTACGTAGGGAGGGCGACGCCAGGGTCCGGGTTGCAGCGGGCCGGGGCGGAGTGTGGTGCGGGCAAAGAAAAACCCACCGTGTTTCCAGGGTGGGTTTTCAATTTGGTGGTGGTACCGGGACTTGAACCTGGGACATCAGCATTATGAATGCTGCGCTCTAACCAACTGAGCTATACCACCGCAAGCCTCAAATTATATAACAAGAAAAATCACTGGTGCGTGAACTGGGCCTTGCGCTTGTTCACAAAAGCGTCCATGCCTTCCTTCTGGTCCTGGGTGGCAAACAGCGAGTGGAACAGGCGGCGTTCGAACATCACGCCGTCGGCCAGCGTGCCCTCGAAGGCGCGGTTGACCGATTCCTTGGCGGCCATCACGGCGAGCTGGGAGAAGTCGGCAATGATCAGGGCGGCGCCCAGGGCTTCGTCCATCAGCTTGTCGAAGGGCACGACGCGGCTGACCAGGCCCGAGCGCTCGGCTTCCACGGCGTCCATCATGCGGCCCGTGAGGGCCATGTCCATGGCCTTGGACTTGCCCACGGCGCGCGGCAGGCGCTGCGTGCCGCCGGCGCCGGGGATCACGCCCAGCTTGATTTCGGGTTGGCCGAACTTGGCGTTGTCGGCAGCGATGATGAAATCGCACATCATGGCCAGTTCGCAGCCACCGCCCAGCGCGAAGCCGCTCACGGCGGCGATGACAGGCTTGCGGATGGTGCGGATGGTTTCCCAGTTGCGGGTGATGAAGTCGCCGCCATAGGCATCGGCGAAGCTGAATTTCGCCATGGCGGTGATGTCCGCACCCGCGGCAAAGGCCTTTTCGCTGCCCGTGACGATGATGCAGCCGATCTTTGCGTCGGCATCGAAGGCCTTGAGCGCCTGGCCCAGCTCGTCCATGAGCTGGTCGTTCAGCGCATTGAGCTGCTTGGGGCGGTTGAGGGTGATGATGCCGACCTTCTCGGCTTCGGTGCGTACTTCAATGACTTCGTAGGCCATGGTGTCTTCCTGTCGTTGTAACAAAACCTTGAAACTATACCCAAGCGCCGGGGCGGTTCAGCGGGCGTCGAGCCAGCGGGCGGCCTGGGCAGCATCGGTGACGCCGAGCGAAATGGTGTCGGCGGCGGGCCGCCCGGCGCCGCGCTTGCGGCCGGTGGGGGCAGGCCACTCCAGTGCCAGCGGCAGCCGCAGCAGGCGCCGGTCGCGCGCCACCAGCGCCGTCACGGCTTTTTCAGTGCCAGCATACAGGGCGATGTCGTCAAGCTTGCCGATGCGCCAGCCCTGGCCCTGCGCTTCGATGCCGATCCATTCGTCACCCGCCGCCATGCCGGCCTGCTCGGCCAGCCCGCCGCGCAACACGGTCTTGATCTGCACCGCGCCGGTTTCGCTCACGCGCAGGCCCAGGCGCTGTGCGGTCGGTGCATCTTCCCGCTTCACGGAAATGCCATGGGCGCCGAGCAGTTCTTCCAGCGGAAGTTCGGCGGTGCTGTGCACCCAGGCGTCCAGTTCGGCATCGAACGGGCGGCCGCCCAGTTCGTGCAGCACCGCGCGCAGGGTGGCCTCGTCCATCGGACCCCCAGCGCAGCGCTGCCACAGGCTGCGCAGCACAGCGTCCAGCGTGGTGCGGCCCTCGCGGCGCAGGGTGAGGTCCAGGCACAGGGCGACCAGCGCGCCCTTGGTGTAGTAGCTCACGGTGGCGTTGGGCGTGTTTTCGTCCTGCCGGTAGTACTTGACCCAGGCGTCAAAGCTGGCCTGTGCCACGGTCTGCACGAGGCGGCCTGGGGTCTGTAGCACCTGGTTGATGGTTTTCGTCAGCAGCTTGAGGTAGCCGCCGTGGTCCAGCAGGGCGGCGCGGCGCAGCAGCAGGTCGTCGTAATAGCTCGTGAAGCCCTCGAAGAACCACAGCAGTTGCGTGTAGTTCTCCTGCGCGTAGTCGTATCGGGCGAATTCTGCGGGGCGCAGGCGCTTGACATTCCAGGTGTGGAAGTATTCGTGGCTGATGAGGCCCAGCAGCGTGGTGTAGCCCTCGCCCGAATGCGGCGGCGTGGTGCGCGGCAGGTCGCGCCGGGCGCAGATGAGCGCGGTGGAGTTGCGGTGTTCGAGCCCGCCGTAGCCGTCATCGACCACGTTCAGCATGAACAGGTAATTTTTGAACGGCGGCTTGCCTTCGCCGTGCCAGAAACGGATGGCGGTCTCGCAGATGGTGCGGGTGTCGGCCACCAGCCGCTTGCCGTTGAACGACGGCGCCGCGCCCGCCACCACGATGCGGTGCGGCACGCCGCAGGCGGTGAAGCGCGCGCTCCAGAACGGGCCCATCTCGACCGGGCTGTCGGCCAGGGTGTCGTAATCATCGGCGCGGTAGGTGCCGAAACCCTGGGCATCCACCTTTATAGGAAAAAGGCCGGTGGCGCACGACCATTGTGCGTTATCAGCTATGTTTTCAGGAGCAATAATTTCCAGTGTGCAGGGCTGGTCGGTGTGTCCCTCGGCGCGCAGGCACAGGCTGGTGCCGTTGAAGAAGCCGCGTGCGGCGTCGAGCCAGGCGGTGCGCACCGACGCGTCGCAGGCGTACACCGCGTAGTGCAGCACCAGCGGCTTTCCGCTCTGGCAGGCCACCCGCCAGCGGTGCTTGTCGAGCTGCTGCAGCGCCAGCGCCTTGCTGCCCTGGCGGGCCTGCAGGTTTTGCAGGTTTTTCGAGAACTCGCGCACCAGGTAGCTGCCCGGAATCCACACCGGCAGCGACAGCTCCTGCTGCGCGGCGGGCTCTGCCACGGTCAGGGTGACGTGAAACAGGTGGTTGTGCGGATCAGGGGCCTCGATGCGGTAGTGGACCGGGCTGTCGGCGGTGCGGCGTGCGGACATGGGCGATGGGGGGAGCGGGAGTAGGGCGTCAGCCTTCGCTGCCCGCATCGGCCAGGCGCTTCTCGACGTCCTGGGCGCCAATGGCGCCGGGTACGCGAGAGCCGTTGGTGAAGATCAGCGTGGGTGTGCCGGTGATCTTGTACTTCTTGCCAAACGCCAGGTTGCGCTGCAGGGCGCTGGTGTCGCACGCGGCGGGTGCGGGCGTCTTGTCGCGCACCATGTAGTCCTGCCAGGCGGCCACGCGGTCTTTGGCGCACCAGATGTTGCGCGACTTTTCGACCGAATCGGGACTCAGGATGGGGTAGAGGAACAGGTAGATGGTGACGTTGTCCACGCTCTGCAGGTCGCGCTCGAAGCGCTTGCAGTAGCCGCAGTTGGGGTCTTCGAACACGGCCAGCTTGCGCTTGCCGTCGCCGCGCACGATGGTGAAGGCGTCCTTGAGTGGCAGCGCCGCGAAATCCACAGCGGTCAGCTTGGTGATGCGGTCTTCGGTGAGGTTGCGGCGCGCTTTGGTGTCGAACAGCTCGCCCTGGATCAGGTAGTTGCCCTTGGCGTCGGTGTAGAACAGGTCGGTGCCGATGCGTACCTCGTACAGACCGGGCATGGCCGTGGCCTGGATTTCGTCGATTTTTTCAAATTGCGGAATGCGCTCGGCCAGGGACTTGCGGATGGCGGATTCCTGGGCGGTGGCCGACAGGCTCAGGGTCAGCGCGGCGGCGGCCAGCAGGGAGGGGATCAGTTGCATGGTGTTCTCGTCAAGGGTGTCGGGTGGGGCAGCACGGGGCCAGCCCGTTGGAGTGCGGTCGCGTCAATGCGTTCCCATGGCCTGGCGGGCCATCCATTCCTTCAGGGGGCCGCTGCGTTCGAAGCCCTTCATGCCCCAGTTGCGCAGCTGCTGCCAGGGGCCTTCGGGGCGCGCGAACAGTTGCTGCAGGCCGTCTGTGGCCAGCCCCATAGGCAGCAGGGCGGTCTTGCGCTCGCGCTCGTAGCGGCGCAGCGGGCGCAGGTCGGATACGCTGCGCCAGGTGTCGCGCCCGGCCAGCACGCGCGCCAGCACCTGCGCGTCGCCCAGGCCCAGGTTCAGCCCCTGGCCGGTCAGAGGGTGCACGTTGTGCGCCGCGTCGCCTGCCAGCACCCAGCTGGCGGGGGCGGCCGAAGGCAGGGCGCCGCACCAGTGGCGTGCCCGCGCCTGCTGCAGCGGCCAGGCCACACGGTCGCTGGTGGTGCGCAACGCGCCCAGCGCGCCCTGGCTGGCGGCCTGCAGGCGCTGGGCAAAGGTTTCCGGGTCAAGGGCCAGCAGGTCTATGGCCTGCTGCGGCGCGACGGACCAGACCACGGCCACGGCGCTCCCGCCTTCACCATCCAGCGGAAGGAAGGCCAGGATGCTGCCATCGGGCGCGAACCACTGCCGGGCGACCTGGCCGTGGGGCTTCTCGCACGCCAGCCGCGTGGCAATGGCGTGGTGGGGATAGGGGGCCACGTCGAATTCGGCACCGAATTCCTCGCGCGTGCGGCTGGCGCGGCCTTCGCACACCACGGTGAGCGGTGCGGCCACCGGGGCCTGCACCACTTCCACCTGGGGCTGGAAGCGCACGGCCTCAGCCAAGCGGGCTTCGAGCGCGGGCACATCGACGATCCAGGCCAGCGCGGGCACGCCCTGGGCCGCAGCATCGAAATGCACCTCGCCGTCCTGGTCGCCCGCCACCTGCATGTGCGCCACCGGGGTGGCGTGCTGGGCGTCGGGCCAGCTGCGCAGCGATTCGAGCAGCTGGCGTGAGGCGGCATTCAGCGCATAGGCCCGCACGTCGGACGTGGCCGGGCTGGCCGGGCCGGGGCTGGCCACCAGGGCGACGTGGAGCCGCTCGCGTGCCAGCAGCAGCGCCAGCGTGCGGCCGACCACGCCCGCACCGCGGATACAGATATCGAAGGATTGCGCCATCCGGGGATTGTAGGAGGGCGCCCCGGGCCTTCCGGACATGGGGCCATCGGTATGCTTCGGGTTCCCGTTTTCACGCAGCGAGCCCATGACCGTGACCTTTCACCCCGAATCCGACCTGCAGGGCAGCATTGCGCGCCTGTTCGTCTATCCCGTGAAATCCTGCGCCGGCACCGAGGTGCGCGAAGCCCTGTTGACCGAAGCCGGGTTGGAACCCGACCGTGCCTGGATGGTGGTCGATGCCCAGGGCGTGTTCCTGACCCAGCGTACGCTGCCGCGCATGGCGCTGGTCCGGCCCGAAGTCGCGGGGGATGCGCTCGTGCTGCGGGCCCCGGGCATGCCGGACCTGCGCCTGGATGCCGACGCAGCACCGGTGCCCGCCACCGTGACGGTGTGGAAAGACACCGTGCCCGCCTGGGACACGGGCGACGCCGCAGCGCGCTGGTTCAGCGCCTTTCTGGGCCAGCCCTGCCGCCTGGTGCGCTTCGATCCGGCGCACCGGCGCCTCTCCAGCAGCGACTGGACCGGGGGGCTGGAGGCCCCCAACCGATTCAGCGACGGGTTTCCGGTGCTGGTGGCCAGCGAAGCCTCGCTCGACGACCTGAACCAGCGCCTGCAGGCTGCAGGCCATGCCACCGTGGGCATGGAGCGCTTTCGCCCCAACGTGGTGTTCGCGGGGATGCAGGCGCATGACGAAGACCGTGTGGACAGGGTCCGCATCGATACGGGCGCGGGGCAGGAAGTGCATCTGCAACTGGTCAAGCCCTGCGCACGCTGCCCGATCCCCGACATCGACCCGGCGACGGCGCTAAGCCACCCTGCCGTGGGGGACACCCTGCGCACCTACCGCCAGGACAAGCGGCTGGACGGCGCCATCACCTTCGGCATGAATGCCATCGTGCGCCAGGGTGCGGGCCAGGTGCTGCGCGTGGGCCAGCCCATCGCCGCCGACCTGTGCTTTGACTGATGCTGCGGGACTTTGGGACGGGGGCCGTAAAATCGAAGGTTTTCCCCCAGAACACCAGAAAGCCCTGCCATGAGCCTGAAATGCGGCATCGTGGGCCTGCCCAACGTCGGCAAGTCCACCCTCTTCAACGCGCTGACCAAGGCCGGCATCGCCGCCGAGAACTACCCCTTCTGCACCATCGAGCCCAACACGGGTGTGGTGGAGGTGCCTGATCCGCGCCTGCAGCAGCTGGCCGAGATCATCTCGCCCGAACGCATCGTGCCCGCCATCGTCGAGTTCGTGGACATTGCCGGCCTCGTGGCCGGCGCCTCCAAGGGCGAAGGCCTGGGCAACCAGTTCCTGGCGCATATCCGCGAGACCGACGCCATCGTCAACGTGGTGCGCTGCTTTGAAGACGACAACGTGATCCACGTCGCCGGCCGCGTCGATCCGATCTCGGACATCGAAGTCATCCAGACCGAGCTGTGCCTGGCGGACCTGAGCACCGTCGAGAAGGCGCTCAACCGCTACAGCAAGGCCGCCAAGAGCGGCAACGACAAGGAAGCGGCCAAGCTGGTGCAGTTGCTTACGCCCATCCAGGCGGCGCTGGACCAGGGCAAGCCGGCCCGTACCGTGCCCGTGAGCAAGGAAGACGCGCCGCTGCTCAAGCCCTTCTGCCTGATCACGGCCAAGCCCGCCATGTTCGTGGGCAACGTGAGCGAGGACGGGTTCGAGAACAACCCCCTGCTTGAGCGCCTGAAGGAATACGCCGCCGCCCAGAATGCGCCCGTGGTGGCCATCTGCGCCAAGATGGAATCCGAGATGGCCGAGATGAGCGACGAAGACCGTGACATGTTCCTGGCCGAGATGGGGCAGAGCGAGCCGGGCCTCAACCGCCTGATCCGCGCTGGCTTCAAGCTGCTGGGCCTGCAGACCTACTTCACCGCGGGTGTGAAGGAAGTGCGCGCCTGGACCATCCACGTGGGCGACACCGCGCCGCAGGCTGCAGGCGTGATCCACGGCGACTTCGAGCGTGGCTTCATCCGTGCCCAGACCATCGCCTTCGACGACTTCATCCAGTACAAGGGCGAGCAGGGCGCCAAGGACGCGGGCAAGATGCGCGCCGAGGGCAAGGAATACGTCGTCAAGGATGGCGACGTGATGAACTTCCTGTTCAACGTCTGACCCCGCGCGCTGGCGCTTGCGCCAGTGTCCGGCCGCCCCTGGCGCACCTTGGTGGAGGCGCGGTGGCGGCCGTATTTTTTTCGTGGCCAGTGCAGCGGTACCCGCTGCGCTTCTTGGGTTGATCCATGAACACCGGAATCGTCTACGCCTCGCTGGCCTACCTCTCCTGGGGGCTGTTCCCCCTGTATTTCCGCCAGGTGGCCGCTGTGCCGGCGCTCGAAGTGGTGCTGCACCGCACGCTGTGGTCGCTGGTGTTCGTGCTGGCCCTGCTGGCGATGCGCCGGCAGTGGGCGTGGATGCGCGAGGTGCTGCGTCAGCCGCGCGTGCTGGGCGCTTTCGCCCTGTCGGCACTGCTGCTGGCGGCCAACTGGCTGACCTACGTCTGGGCGGTGAACAACGGCCATGTGGTCGATGCCAGCTTGGGCTACTTCATCCTCCCGCTGGTCAATGTGGCGTTGGGCTATGTGTTCCTGCACGAGCGGCCCCGGCCCGGGCAATGGCTGGCGGTGACCGTGGCCGCCGCGGGTGTGCTGTGGTTGACCGTGCTGACCGGGCGGCTGCCCTGGATTGCCCTGGTGCTGGCGCTCAGCTTCGGTTTCTATGGCCTGCTGCGCAAGGTGGCGGTGCTGGGTGCGCTGGAAGGCCTGACCCTGGAGACCGTTCTGCTGGCACCTGTGACCATGGCCGTGCTCGGCGTATGGGCCTGGCAGGGGCAGGGCGCGCTGGTGCAGGGGGATGCCTCCACCCTGGGTTGGCTGGTGCTGGCCGGTCCGGTCACGGCGATCCCGTTGCTATGGTTTGCGGCGGGTGCACGCCGGATTCCACTGGCCACCATGGGCATCCTGCAGTACATCGCGCCCAGCCTGCAGCTCGCGCTGGGCGTGTGGCTGTTCCACGAGGCGTTCGATGTCTCGCGCCTGGCGGGCTTCGTGCTGATCTGGGCTGCGCTGCTGGTGTACACGCTCGAAGGCTGGTGGGTGCGCCGCCGCGCCGTGCCTGTTTGAGGGGACCGATGCAACTCAGCGGCGATACGGCGGGATACTGGAAAACCCGCAGTGGACCGGGGGTGGTTCTCCGTAAGATGCCGTGTTCACCTATGTGGGGCGTCCGGGCGCACGGAGCCCTTGATCCTGGCGTGAGCCAAAATCCGGGGTCTGCATTTCCTTTCTGCCTGCTTTCGTGGAGGTTTTCAGGAGAAAATGTAACAGTCGGTGCATCAAGCGGGTGCTGCGGCAGGTGCGCAGCCCGTGTGTTTTCTGCTGTCGGCCCGGTGGGGCGGTTATGGGCTGAAATTTTCTGAGATGTTGCCGGTTTTTCCTGACGACGGATTGTTCTTTCACACGTTCAAAACCTATGGGTGCCGCCACCATCATGTCCCTGTTTTTTGGACGTGGAAAACCGTCGTTCTCGAGCACGGACGTTTTCCCATTGACCGACGCCATCATGGAATTTGATGATTCGTCGGCAGAGGTCGCTCACCGTGCGCGCAGGCAGTCGGATGCGAGCCGGCTCAAGGGCAAAAACACGAATGCGCAGAAATGGCTGATCGTCATGGGCCTGATCGGCCTGTTCCTGCTGGCTGCCGTGGTTTTCCACGCCCTGGGCATGGTGCGAACCAGCACCCTGTATGTGCTCATGGGGTGCATCGTTTTCTTCGTGACGGCGTTTTTCTGGCTGTTCAAGAGCGGCACGCATTTGCGGTTTCGCGAGAAGCGGCTCAAGTTGCCGATCGTCGTGGCGGCCCTGACCAGCATGCTGCTGCTGGTCTATCTGGACCCGGTCATGCAGATTCTGCTGGCCCCTTTCAGTTTTGTGGCCATCGCGTATGGCATGTACCGGATCTCGCGCGGCAAGGCGTTTCTGCTGGTGTTCGGCCTGCTGGCCGGGTACGCCCTGGTCATGGCGCTGCATTACGCTGAGCAGCAGAACGACGCGTTGCTGAAGCTGGAATTGCTCCATTTCGTGTCGCTGGCGGTGGCCATGCCCGCCTTTGTGTATCTGATCGGCAAGGTGCAACTGCTCCACCGCATCCTGCACCGTGCGAGCCGCAAGCTCAAGAACATCCAGGAAGACGCCCAGCGCGACACGCTGCTGGGCTGCTTCAATCGCCGCTACATCGTCGCTGCCCTGGAAGAACAGAAGCAACTGGCCGACGAAACCGGCATCCCCCTGTGTCTGGCGGTGATCGATCTGGACCATTTCAAGCGCATCAACGACGAACTGGGGCACCTGGGCGGCGACGAGGTGTTGCGCTCGTTCGCTCGCGTGGCGCAGGAGAACGTGCGGGCGGGCGATCTCTTCGGGCGCTATGGCGGCGAGGAATTTCTGCTCATCTTCCCGGCCACGTCGCTGCTGCCCGCGCTCAATACCTGTGAACGCATCCGAGCCCAGGTCGAATCGCATCCCTGGAAGGGGCTGCTCCAGAGCCGGGTGTCTGTGTCCATCGGCGTGACGCAGTACATCCCCGGAGAATCGGTGCTGGAGTTCTTTTCGCGCTCTGATACGGCGATGTACATGGCCAAGGAAGGGGGGCGCAACCAGGTCGTGGTGGAAGAGCCGGTGCGCAAGGGCGATCCCTCGGTCACGGTGTCCCTCATGGACGAGGATTCCGACATGCCTGTCCCGGGCGCCCCCGCAGGCTTTCCGATGCGGGATGCCAGCCGGTGGCCTTCCAAGGCTTGATAGGGCGTTTTTAGCCGTCTGTATTGCGCTCCTAGCTATCGATTGAATAGCAAATGCGTGCGAACCCGGTGGCGTCCCACGCCTGCCTGGGGTTTCCTTGACGGGAGCGGTTGACACGCATCAAGCAGCGGCCACACTGCAAGGCCTTGGCGTAAGAACGTGTTTACGATCTCGCAGGGGCCGCGTTGGATCGCAATCGGGATGAGTGGATGCTTCGGATGCGCCGCATGGGCCGGTGCCCATGCAAGCAGGCGGGGCGTCCAATCGCCCGATTTCGCTCCAACCCAAAGGGCAGTGGCCTTTGCGGGCGGTCTGCGGCGTTTCGGCGCTGGTGGATAGCCGGGCTATCCACTGCGCACCGCGCCTTGCATCCCATCCCGCAAAGACCGCTGCGCGACCCTTGGGAGATCGTAAACACGTTCTAAGGTACGGCAACCAAGGCTTAATTGCATGCATCCCCTCTCCGACAACGATCCCCTGCGGGGGCAGTCCGGTGCCCCTGCGGTGTTTCACGCACGGGGGCTGGGCAAGACCTACCACACCGGCGCTGTGGATGTGCGCGCCCTGCACGATGTGGACCTGGACATCGTGCGTGGCGAGTTCATCGTGCTGCTGGGCGCTTCGGGCAGTGGCAAATCCACCTTGCTCAACATCCTGGGCGGGCTCGATGTGCCGTCCGAGGGCGATGTCTGGTTCGCCGACCACCGGCTGACCGGCGCCAGCGAGGCCGATCTGACGGCCTACCGGCGCGAGCACGTGGGCTTCGTGTTCCAGTTCTACAACCTCATTCCCAGCCTCACGGTGCGCGAAAACGTGGCGCTGGTGACCGACATCGCGCCCGACCCCATGCCGATCGACGAGGCCATCGCCATGGTGGGGCTCACGCCGCGCCAGCACCACTTTCCGGCGCAGCTCTCGGGGGGTGAGCAGCAGCGCGTGGCCATTGCGCGCGCCATCGTCAAGCGCCCTGAGGTTCTGCTGTGCGACGAGCCCACGGGCGCGCTCGATTACCAGACCGGCAAGATGGTGCTGGAGGTGATTGCCCGCATCAATGCCGAACTGGGCACGACGGCGGTGGTCATCACGCACAACGCAGCCATTGCCGCCATGGCCGACCGCGTGGTCTACCTGGGCGACGGAACCATCCAGCGCGTGGAGCGCAATGCGCACCGCGTGTCGCCGTCGGAGCTGTCGTGGTGATGTTGTCCATAGGCAAGCGAACGTGAAAGCCCTCGACCGCAAGCTGCTGCGCGACCTGCGGCGCATGTGGAGCCAGGCGCTGACCATCGCTCTGGTCGTGGCCAGCGGCCTGGGCGGTTTTGTCTCCAGCCTGTCGGCGGTCGACTCGCTGGCCATCGCGCGCGACCGCTTTTATGCCCAGGGGCATTTCGCCGATGCGTTTGCCGTGGTCAAACGTGCACCGCTGGCGCTGGCCGAGGTGCTGCGCGGCGTGCCGGGTGTGGCCGATGTGCAGACCACGGTGGAGCAGGTGGTGCGCGTCGAGATGGCGGGGCTGGCCGACCCGATCATCGGTCAGCTGATTGGCGTGGACCTGCGCCAGCCGCCGCGCATGAACCGGGTGATCGTGCACACCGGCCGTGCCCTGGAGCCGGCGGGCACCGGGCAGGGGCGCAGCGAGGCGGCCATCGATGCGCTGGTCTCCGACGGCTTTGCCAGCGCACGCGGCCTGCGCCCGGGCGACGAGTTGACAGCGCTGGTCAATGGCAAGCGCCGTCAGCTGCGCATCGTGGGCACGGCGCTCTCGCCCGAGTTCATTTTTGCAGGCATGGCAGGCATGCCCGACATGCGGGGGTTTGGCGTGTTCTGGGTGGACCGCGCGGCCCTCGCGGCGGCCTATGACATGCAGGGGGCCTTCAATCGTGTGGCCATCAAGCTGGCACCCCAGGCCTCCGAGCCGGCGGCGCTGGACGCGCTCTCGCGCCTGCTCGCGCCGTATGGCGGGCGTGACGCCCACGGCCGTGCCGACCAGACCTCGCACGCCATGCTGGACAGCGAAATCCAGCAGCAGCGCGTGATGGGCACCATGCTGCCGGCCATCTTCCTCGCGGTGGCGGCGTTCCTGCTGCATGTGGTGCTGTCGCGCCTGGTGGCCACGCAGCGCGAGCAGATCGCCGCGCTCAAGGCGCTGGGCTATGCCAATGCCGCCATTGCCAGGCACTACCTCAAGCTGGTGGCGGTCATCGTGCTGCTGGGCCTGGTGCTGGGTGCGCTGCTGGGCCACTGGATGGGCGCGCTGATCACCGGGCTGTATGCCGAGTTTTTCCGCTTTCCCGTCTTCGTGCACCACACTGCTCCCTGGCTGCTGCTGGTGGGCGGGGGTGTGACCGGTGCCACGGCCCTGCTGGGCACGCTCAGCGCCGTGGGCGCCACGGTACGCCTGGCTCCAGCCGAAGCCATGCGCCCGCCCGCACCGGGAAACTACCGCCGCACGGTGCTCGAACGCCTGGGGGTGCACGGCATGCCTGCGGCCTTGCGCATGGTGCTGCGCAACATGGAGCGCCGCCCGTTGCGCACGCTGCTGACCATCGGCGGCACTGCGGCGGCCGTGGCCATCGTGGTCATGGGCAATTTCTTCCGCGATGCCATCGACCACATCGTGGACACCACCTTCCAGCTGTCGATGCGCAGCGATGTCAATGTGTGGATGGTCGAGCCGGTCGACGCGCTGGCCCAGCTGCAACTGGCACGCCTGCCCGGGGTGACTGGCGTGGAGCCGGGCCGTGCCGTGCCGGTGCGCCTGCTTTTGGGACACCGCAGCGAGCGCGTGGGGCTGCAGGGCGTGGCGCCCATGGCCCAGTTGCAGCGCATCATCGATGTGGACGGGCACCAGGTGCGCCCGAACGGTGAAGGTCTGCTGCTGACAGACCGGCTCGCTGCCAAGCTGGGCGCGCGCGTGGGCGACACGGTGCGCGTGGAGGTGCTCGAAGGCCGCCAGCGCACGCTGGATGTGCGTGTGGACGCCACCGTGCGGGAGATGATGGGCCTGAACGCCTACGTGCCGCGCGCCACGCTCAACCGCTGGCTGCACGAGGGCGACGTGGCCTCGCAGTTTGCCGTGGCGCTGGAGCCGGGCTCCGAGCCCCGCTTTCTGGAGGCGACCAAGGCCCTGCCCCGCGTGGCGGGGGCTTTCAGCAAGGCGACCTTGCTGCGCAACATGGAAGATGTGAGTGCGCGCAATGTGCGCATCATGAGCACCATCCTCACGCTGTTTGCCTCGGTGATCGCGGTAGGAGTGGTCTATAACAATGCGCGCATCGCACTGGCCGAGCGCACCTGGGAGCTGGCCAGCCTGCGCGTGCTCGGGTTCACGCGGGGTGAGGTTTCGGCCCTGCTGCTGGGCGAGCTGGCCATCGGCATCGCGCTGGCCTTGCCGCTGGGCATGGTGATGGGCTGGGGGCTGGTGCACCTGCTGGTGGAACTGCTCAAAAACGACCAGTTCCTGTTCCCGGTGGTGATCAGCGCGCGCACCTATGCCGTGGCCGGGCTGTGCGTGGTGGCGGCGGGCCTGGCCAGCGCGCTGGTGGTGCGCCGGCAGATCGACCGGCTGGACATGGTGGGCGCGCTCAAGACGCGTGAATGAGGCTGAATCAACAAGGCGGGAACCTGGCAATGCAGAAAAAAACGGTATGGATGGGCGCGGGGGCGGTGCTGCTGCTGGGCGCGTTGCTGGCCTGGGCCTTTGCCCCGAGGCCGCAGGAGGTGGAGGTGGCCGCCGTGGTGCAGGGGCGCTTCGAGGCAGGCATTGATGAAGATGCCCGCACCCGCCTGCGCGACCGCTACGCCGTTTCGGCGCCGCTGGCCGGGCGGCTCGAACGCATGGCCCTGCGCGAGGGAGACGCCGTGCAGGCCGGGGACGTGGTGGCGCGCATTCAACCGGCCCTGCCCGCGCTGCTCGACGAGCGCGGCCTGCGCGAGCAGCAGGCGCGCGTGGCAGCCGCGCAGGCCGGAGTGCAGCGCGCCGCCGTGCGCAGCGAGCGCAGCCGCGCCGTGCTGGCGCAGGCCCAGGGCGACTTGCGCCGCACAGAGCAACTGGCGCAGCAAGGCTTTGTGGCCCCCACGCGGCTCGACGCCGAACGCCTGGCCGCGCAGGTGGCGCGCAAGGACGTGGATGTGGCCGAGCAGGAGCAGCAGGTGGCGCGTGCCGACCTGGCCCAGGCCCGTGCCGCGCTGGACGTGGTGCAGCGCCCGGGCAGTGCCGCAGGCCGTGCGTTTGAGGTGCGCGCGCCGGTGGCGGGCCGCGTGCTGCGCGTGGCGCAGGCGAGCGAGGGCATGGTGGGGCTGGGCACCGTGCTGGTCGAGGTCGGCGACACTGCGCAACTCGAAGTGGTGGCGCCGCTGCTGTCCACCGATGCACTGCAGGTGCGCCCGGGCAGTTCCGTGCGCATCGAGCGCTGGGGTGGCCCCGGCACACTGCAGGGACGGGTGCGCAGCGTGGAGCCGGCCGCGTTCACCAAGGTCTCGGCCCTGGGGGTGGAAGAGCAGCGCGTGAACGTGCTGATCGACCTGACCAGCCCGCCCGCACAGTGGGCCGCACTGGGTGACGGCTACCGCGTGGTCGTGCGCGTGCTCACGCGCGAGGCCGAAGGCGCCACCCTGGTGCCCGTAAGTGCCCTGTTCCCGTTGCCCGTCGTCAACGGTTCGGCGCCACCCGCCGCAGAACCCGCTGCACCGCGCATGGCCGTTTTCGTGGTCGATGAAGGGCGTGCCCGGCGCGTGCCCGTGGTCCTGGAGGCGCGCGGCGGAACGCACGCCTGGGTGAAGGAAGGGCTGCAGGCGGGCGCGCAGGTGGTGGTGTACCCGCCCGCCGCGCTGGCCGATGGTGGCCGCGTGCGGCTGCGCGCGCCTTGATTCCATTTCTAAATCACCCGTGTCGTTGTTGCTTCGCCTTGTCGTGCTACAGCACTGTCTGCGGCTTCGCGCCTAGACACGAATGATTTGGAAATGGAATGGGAGCATGTCTTGCTGAATGCCGCCTTGATGAATGATTACGCCGCCGCCGAGCGGCGCCTGCGTGCGCTGCAACAATGTCCGCAGGCCTTTGGCCACCCGGTGGAGGCGGTGGAATGGATCGAAACCCACATCTCGTGGCTGCTGCTGGCGGGGGAATTTGTTTACAAGTTCAAGAAGCCGATGAAGCTCGACTTCCTGGATTTCAGCACCTTGGCGCTGCGCTGCGTGGCCTGCGCGGAGGAGCTGCGCATCAACAGACGCACTGCGCCCGACCTTTACCTCGGTCTGGTGGCACTGGTGGGCAGTACGGCGGCGGACCTGCGCCTGCTGCCGCTGGACGAGGCACCTTCAAATGCCGAGCCCGCTGTGCGCATGCGGCGCTTTGATCAGGTTGCGCTGCTCAGCCAGGCGCTGGAGCGGCAGGCGCTGACACCCGCGCACATCGACGCGCTGGCGCGGCATGTGGCGCACTTCCATGGCGATGCGGCCGTGGCCCTGTCCAGCCAGGGCTGGGGTACGGCACAGGCGGTGCGCGCCCCGGTGCAGGACTGCCTGGCTGCCCTGCAGAGGATGGCGGCCGATGCACCGGACCTTGCGCCGCTGCTTGGCCCGGTGGCGCAGTGGTGCGAGCAGCAGGGCGCTGCGCTGGCGCCGGTGTTCGCGCAGCGCCTGGACGCAGGCCGGGTGCGCGAATGCCATGGCGACCTGCACCTGGCGAACCTGGTGCTCATCGACGGTGCACCGCAGCTGTTCGATGCCATCGAATTCAACCCCGCGTTGCGCTGGATCGACTGCATGGCCGACATCGCCTTTCTGGCCATGGACCTGGAGGCGCGCGGCTGCGCCGACCTGGCGTGGCGCTTTCTCAACGCCTGGCTGGAATGCACCGGCGACTATGCGGGCCTGCCGGTGCTGGACTACTACCGTGTCTACCGCGCCCTGGTGCGGGCCCGCGTGGCGGGGCTGCGCCTGGCGCAGACCACGGGGGACGCGCGCGCCGACTGCCTGCAGGAGCAGCGGCGCTACCTGGAATTGGCTCTGCGCTTCACCCGGCCCCGGCCGGTGGCGCTGTGGCTGGCGCACGGCTTTTCGGGATCTGGCAAGAGCACGCAGTCGCTGGCGCTGGTGTGCCAGCGCGGCATGGTGCGCGTGCGCGCCGACGTGGAGCGCAAGCGCCTGTTCGGCCTGGCGCCAGAGGATGCCAGCAGCGCCGTGCCTGGCGGCATCTACACGGCGGATGCTTCGCGCCGCACGCACGAGCGCCTGGCGCAGGTGGCGCGCGGGGCATTGCTGGCAGGCCATGCGTTGCTGGTCGATGCCACCTTTCTGAACCCAGCCATGCGGGCGCGGTTCACCGCGCTGGCGCGTGAGCTGCGGGTGCCCTGCCGCATCCTGTGCTTCGAGGCGCCGATCGACGTGCTGCGCGAGCGCGTGCGCGCCCGCCAGCAGGCCGGGGGCGATGCCTCCGAGGCCGATGTGCGGGTACTCGAATCGCAATGGGCGGCGGCCCGGCCGCTATCCATCGACGAGGAAGCGCTGGCCGTGCATGTGGACACGACCCGGCCCGTGGACTGGGAGCGCCTGCTGCCTCAGTAATTCAGGTGGCCAGGCATGAAGTGCAGCAGCGCTGCCGTCATGACGAGGTAGCGGAAGAACTTGCCGATGGCCATGTACACCATGCAGGGCCAGAACGGCAGTTGGAGCCACCCCGCCACGGCGCACAGCGGGTCGCCCACCACGGGCAGCCAGCTCAGCAAGCAGGTTTTGGCCCCCCATTTGCGCAGCCAGACGCGAGCGCGCCGCTCGGTGCGGCTGAGCTCGCGCGCTGGTTTGGCATCGGCGCTGGGCGGGTGGCCGGCGCGCCGGTGGCGCCGTGCCGCATCCCAGGCGCGGTGCGCACCCAGTCCCATCCACCAGCTCACACCGCCGCCCAGGGTGTTGCCTGCGGTGGCCACCAGGATGGCGGGCCAGAACAGTTCGGGGTTGAGCTTGATGAGGCCGAAAACGGCGGGCTCCGAGCCCACGGGCAGCAGGGTGGCCGAGATGAAGGCGACGACAAAGACCGTGCTCAGGCCGAACTGCGGCAGGGCCAGCCAGGTCATCAGCGCGTGCATCCAGGATTCCATAGGAAGCGAGTGTAGGGCGTGGCCGCAGGGATGCGTGCGGGCGCTCCGGGCACCCAGGCAACGACAGGGGTGGTCATTTCATTTGCTGAAATATTGAGCAGGTACAATCCTGCCTCCTTTTTCAGCATCTGCTGCCTCACCCCCACCCATGCACATCGGCCATATTCCTTTGGCGAACCGCCTGTTCGTCGCCCCGATGGCAGGGGTGACCGATAGGCCGTTCCGTCAGCTGTGCAAGCAGCTCGGCGCCGGGTATGCGGTGAGCGAGATGGTGACCTCGCGCAAGGACCTGTGGAACAGCCTCAAGACCTCGCGCCGGGCCAACCACGATGGCGAGCCGGGGCCGATTGCCGTGCAGATCGCTGGCACCGAGGCGGCGATGATGGCCGAGGCGGCGGTCTACAACATCGAGCGCGGCGCGCAGATCATCGACATCAACATGGGCTGCCCGGCCAAGAAGGTCTGCAACAAGTGGGCGGGCTCGGCGCTGATGCAGGACGAGGCGCTGGCCGTGTCGATTGCCGCTGCCGTGGTCGAGGCCTGTGCACCGCGCAACGTGCCCGTCACGCTGAAGATGCGCACCGGCTGGTGCCAGCAACACAAGAACGCCGTGCAGCTGGCGCGCCAGTTCGAGGCCGTGGGCATCCAGATGCTCACGGTGCACGGCCGCACGCGCGAGCAGGGGTACAAGGGCCAGGCCGAGTACGACACCATCGCCGCCGTGAAGGCGGTGGTGCGGGTGCCGGTGGTGGCCAACGGCGACATTGCCTCGCCCGAGAAGGCGCGCGATGTGCTGGCGTACACCGGGGCCGACGCCATCATGGTGGGCCGTGCGGCCCAGGGCCGGCCCTGGATCTTTCGCGAGATCGGCCACTTCCTGGCCACGGGCGAACATCTCGCGCCACCGCTGGTGGCCGAAGTGCGGCGCCTGCTGCTGGACCACCTGCAGGACCACTACCAGCTCTACGGTGAAGGCACGGGCGTGCGCAGCGCGCGCAAGCACATCGCCTGGTACGTGCGCCAGCTGCCGGGGGGCGAGGATTTCCGACAACATATCAATACGATCGACGACTGCCAGACGCAATGGCAGGCCGTGGCCGACTATCTGGACGCCCTGGGGCAACGGATGGATCGACTGCCGGCCACCACCGCAGGCATGGACGCCGACGCACAAGAACAAGAGGGATTGGCTGCATGAGCAAGAAACACATCGAGGAATGCGTGCGCGAAAGCCTGCAGGGCTACTTCCGCGACCTGGGCGGCGAGACGCCCGACGGCATGTACGACATGCTGGTGCGCGTGGTCGAAAAGCCGCTGCTGGAGGTGGTGATGAGCCACGCCGACAACAACCAGTCTCGCGCCGCCGAATGGCTGGGCCTGAACCGCAACACGCTGCGCAAGAAGCTGGTCGAGCACAAGCTGCTGTGAGCTTTGTTGCTAACTAAATAATAGCTATCGGCGCTTGCTGGGAGGGCGCCGGAGCACGATTTCATTTCAAAAAGCACCACCACCATGAACGCACTACTCTCCGTCTCCGACAAGACCGGCATCGTTGAATTCGCCCAGGCCTTGCATGCCCTGGGCATCAAGCTGCTGTCGACCGGCGGCACCGCCAAGCTGCTGCAGGAGGCGGGCCTGCCCGTCACCGAGGTGGCCGAGGTCACGCAGTTCCCCGAGATGCTCGACGGCCGCGTCAAGACCCTGCATCCCAAGGTGCACGGCGGCCTGCTGGCGCGCCGCGAGCTGCCTGAGCACATGGCGGCTTTGAAGCAGCACGGCATCGACACCATCGACCTGCTGGTGGTCAACCTCTACCCCTTCGAAGCCACGGTGGCCAAGGCCGGTTGCACGCTGGCCGACGCCATCGAGAACATCGACATCGGCGGCCCCGCCATGGTGCGCAGCGCCGCCAAGAACTGGAAGGACGTGGGCGTGATCACCTCGGCCGACCAGTACGAGGCTGTGCTGGCCGAGCTGAAGGCGGGCGGCAAGCTGTCCGACAAGCTGCGCTTCGCGCTGTCGGTGGCGGCGTTCAACCGCATCGCGCAGTACGACGGCGCCATCAGCGACTACCTCTCGTCCGTCACCTTCGAGGAAGAGAAGCTGTCCGAGGCCTACGTGCCCCAGCGCACGCTGTTTCCTGGCCAGAGCAACGGCATCTTCACCAAGGTGCAGGACCTGCGCTACGGAGAGAACAGCCACCAGCAGGCTGCGCTGTACCGCGACCTGTACCCCGCGCCCGGCTCGCTGGTCACCGGCGTGCAGCTGCAGGGCAAGGAGCTGAGCTACAACAACATCGCCGACGCCGATGCGGCCTGGGAATGCGTCAAGGGCTTTGATGTACCAGCCTGCGTGATCGTCAAGCACGCCAACCCCTGCGGTGTGGCTGTGGGGCTGGATGCATTGAGTGCCTACAGCAAGGCCTTCCAGACGGACCCGACCAGCGCCTTCGGCGGCATCATTGCGCTGAACCGCACGCTCGACGGCGCGGCTGCGGCGCAGATCAGCAAACAGTTCGTCGAAGTGCTGATGGCGCCCGACTTCACACCCGAGGCGCTGGAAGTCTTCAAACCGAAGGCCAACGTGCGCCTGCTCAAGATTGCGCTGCCCGCGCACGGCGGCAAGACCGACTGGGAGCGCGGCCGCAACGCCATGGATGCCAAGCGCATTGGTTCGGGCCTGTTGCTACAGACGGCCGACAACCATGAGCTGGCGATCACCGAGCTGAAGGTGGTTACCAAGAAACAGCCCACCCTGGAAGAAATGGAAGACCTGCTGTTCGCCTGGAAGGTGGCCAAGTACGTCAAGAGCAACGCCATCGTCTTCTGCAAGGGCGGCATGACCATGGGCGTGGGCGCGGGCCAGATGAGCCGCCTCGATTCGGCGCGCATTGCCAGCATCAAGGCGCAGCACGCCGGCCTGACCCTGCAGGGCACGGCCGTGGCGAGCGACGCCTTCTTCCCCTTCCGCGACGGCCTCGACGTCGTGGTGGACGCGGGCGCGACCTGCGTGATCCAGCCCGGCGGCAGCATGCGTGACCAGGAAGTGATCGACGCCGCCGACGAGCGTGGCGTGGCCATGGTGTTCAGCGGCGTGCGCCACTTCAGACATTGAGGACAACCCCCTGAGCGGCTTCGCCGCTTCCCCCTTGTATCTTTGCTCCTGAGGTTCGGACCGATCTGCGCAGCCCGATTCCCCCTGGGGCCAATCCTTAGCCCGTGCAGAAGCATG
>Ga0156178_153_pt1 | contig 37740 bp, 34 predicted proteins | sample RifCSPlowO2_12_FD_107831 | JGI IMG/M metagenome (GOLD analysis project Ga0156178, IMG submission 107831) | Burkholderiales bacterium RIFCSPLOWO2_12_FULL_65_40 | reverse complement strand
ATTTCCAAAAGCATGTTTGGGACGGTGAGCCAGCGGGCAGCAAATCAATGGCAGCTTCCGGGTGGCGCTTCTCAACGGCGGCTCAGGGTCGATGTGCGCCAGCCAACCTGGGACTTTTTCTACGGTTGCGGCTTACCCCCTTCTCGCTCCCTCCCTCCGCCCCGCCAAATTCTTCAGCAACGTATTCACCGCCCTCAGCCTCAGCCTCCGATTCCGCACATCGATCAAGCCGTCTCTAGGTTCAACCCAGCTCCGGCAACTCGATTACCGCTCGCCAGGGCACGCCTGCCAGAGGCTCGTAGTGCGCCACCACGATGGCCCGGCCGGGCCGCGCTGCGCTGGTGGCGGCAAGCGCCTGGCACAGGTAGCGCACCGAGCCATGGTCCAGCCCGGCCACGGGCTCGTCGATCAATGTGAGCGGCGCGCCGGAGGCCAGCGCCGCCGCCATCAGCACCTTGCGCTTGCTGCCGGTGGAGAGCATGTAGAAGCCCTTGTCCAGGTGCTCTTCCAGCCCCCAGCCCTGCACATGCGCGGCCAGTGCTGCGGCGTCCCAGGCGGCATGCTGCGCGGGCAGGGTTTGCAGCCAAGCGCGCACCGTCAGCGCATCCAGGGCGTCCGAGCGCGGGTCCATCCAGAACACCTGGCGGCGGTAGGCCTCGGGCGCCTGGGCCAGCGCCGTGCCATTCAGCACCAGTTGGCCCTGCGCGGGCGCCAGGGCGCCGGCCAGCAGGCGCAAGAGCGTGGTCTTGCCACTGCTCTCGCCACCCTGCACCAGCGTGGTGCCCGGGCCCACGCGGGCTGACCAGCCGGCAAACACCGGCTGCTGGGGGTGGCTGAAACCCAGGCCCTGCACTTGTAGAACGGTGGTTTCTTCATTCATGTTTTTGCTCCTTGCATGCGATGGTGGGCAGGGTGGCGCACTCTGCCGGACAATGCAGCGTTCCTGCCCTGTCCCGCACTGTCCATGCCCCTGCAATACCTCGATTTTGACTACAGCGAAGACGACGATGGCGTCGGCACCTGGGACGCCATGGCCTCGGTCACGCCCGCGCACCTGCCCGCGCTGCGCGCCGAACTCGAAAACGTGCTGTGCTGGGCCCACCGCGCGTTTGCCGGGCAGCGCGCGCCGCTCGATGAGGGCGGCGAATGGGACTTCGATCTGCAGACCCTGCACGAGGGCGCAGCGCCCGACCAGTGGCACTACGACGAGACCAGCGGGCGCATCACCGTGGCCCCCGGCGCCGACGGCCAGACGCGGCACACCGTGACCCTCTCGCTCAGCGGCACGGCCGCGTTTGGCGCGGCCCTGCGCGAGCGCTTCGGGCTCGACTGACGCCCTGCCCAAGGTGTCCCGCGCGGGACACTTGCGGGAAACCCTCGCCGGAAAACCCTTAGCGACAAGCAGGGGGTGCGCCGTTATAAACCCGGACACCACACCAAAAACCAAGGGGACAACGGCGTGCAATTCTTGCAGTTGATGATCAGCGGGGTTTCGCAAGGCTGCATCTACGGCCTCATCGCGCTGGGGTTCGTGCTGATCTACAAAGGCACCGAAACCGTGAGCTTCGCCCAGGGCGAGCTCATGATGCTGGGCGCCTTTGGCGGCCTGGCATGCATGACGCTGATGGGTTTCCCGTTCTGGCTGGCCATTCTCAGCGCCATCGCGGGCATGGCGCTGTTTGGCATGGCGCTCGAGCGCGCCGTCATCCGCCCCATCCTGGGCCAGCCGGCGTTTTCCATCGTGATGCTGACCATCGGCGTGGGCTACACGGCGCGCGGGCTCATCACCATGATTCCGGGCATCGGCACCGAGACCTATGTGCTGCCCGTGCCCTACAAGGACGAGATCTGGACGCTGGGCACCCTGGTCATCAACGTCGAGCAGTTCGTGATCATTGCCGCCACGGCCGTGCTGTGCGCCCTGTTGTTCGTGCTGTTCAAGTACAGCAAGCTGGGCATTGCCATGCAGGCCTCGTCGCAAAACCAGCTGGCGGCCTACTACATGGGCATTCCGGTGCAGCGGCTCAACGGCCTGGTGTGGGGGTTGGCAGCCGCCGTGGCCGCCATTGCCGGGCTGCTGCTGGCGCCCATCACTTTCGTGCACGCCAACATGGGGTTCATCGGGCTCAAGGCCTTTCCGGCTGCCGTGGTGGGGGGCTTCAGCAGCCTGCCCGGGGCCATCGTGGGCGGGCTGGTGATCGGCCTGGTCGAATCGTTTTCGGGCTTTTACCTGCCCGATGGTTTCAAGGACGTGGCCGCCTATGTGGTGGTGCTGATCATGCTGATGGTCAAGCCCAGCGGGCTGTTCGGCGAAAAGCTCCGCAAGAAAGTCTGACGGGGCCCACACACCATGCGTTTCATCTTCAAAACCGACTACCGGCAGGACATCCGTCTTGCCAAGCACCCCGGCCATGTCTTCTGGTACAGCCTGCTGGCGTTGCTGCTGCTGGCCGCCCCCTGGCTGTTTGCCGAGTACTGGCTGGCGCAGCTGACCTTCGTGCTCATCTATGCCATTGCCGGGCTGGGCCTGATGCTGCTGGCGGGCTTCACCGGGCTGTTCTCGCTGGGCCATGCGGCTTTTCTGGGCGTGGGCGCCTATGCGCAGGCCGTGCTCACCAACGCGGGCTGGCCCTTCCCCATTGCGCTGGCCTGCGCCGCCGGGCTCTCGGCGGCCATGGGGCTGGTGGTGGGGCTGCCCGCGCTGCGCGTCAAGGGCATCTACCTGGGCATGGCCACGCTGTCGTTCGGCTTCATCATCGAAGAAGTGTTCGCGCGCTGGGAGTCTGTGACGGGCGGCAACGCGGGCCTGCACATCAAGGCCCCCTCGATGTTCGGCTGGACGGTTTCCAGCGGCGAGGCGTTCTATTTTCTGTGCCTGGTCGTCACCGTGGCCGCCACGCTGGGCCTGCTCAATCTGCTGCGCGCGCCCACCGGGCGGGCCTTTGTGGCCATCCGCGATTCAGAGATCTCGGCGCAGAGCATGGGCATCCACCTGGCGCGCTACAAGACCCTGTCGTTCGCGCTGTCGGCGGCGCTGGCGGGCATTGCCGGCGCGCTGTATGCGCACAAGCTCCAGTTCATCTCGCCCGAGCAGTTCAACATTCTGCAGTCCATCGACCTGCTGCTGATGATCGTGATTGGCGGCCTGGGCTCGGTGCATGGCGTGTTCCTCGGTGCCATCTTCCTCATCACCATGCCGCAGGCCATCAGCATGGTGAAGGACTACCTGCCCGCCGTCATTGGCCAGGCGCCCGGCCTGCAGGCCGCCGTATATGGCCTGGTGCTGATTGGTTTCGTGCTGTTCGAGCCCATGGGCCTGTATGGCCGCTGGCTCAAGATTCGCGCCTACCTGCAGCTCTTTCCGTTCTACCGCAAGGGCATGTTCAAGCGGCAGAAATCGTTCCAGAAATCAGATCGACTGAAATGACCACCACCATCCTTTCCGCCCGCGACCTCAGCGTGCGCTTTGGCGGCGTGCTGGCCGTCAACAATGTCAGCTTCGATGTGCGCGAGGGCGAGGTGTTCACGCTCATCGGGCCCAACGGCGCGGGCAAGACCACGGTGTTCAACCTCATCAGCCGTATCTACACCCCCACCACGGGCGAGATCGACTACCTGGGCAAGAAGCTCACCGACCAACCCCCGCACGCCATTGCCGCGCTGGGCATTGCGCGCACCTTCCAGAACATCGAACTGTTCGAGCACGCCACGGTGTTGCACAACCTGCTGATCGGCCGGCACACCCACCGCCAGACGGGCTTCTTGCGCGACATGTTCTTCACCCCCGCAGCACGCGAGGCCGAGTTGCAGGCGCGCCTGAAGGCCGAGGAAGTGATCGACCTGCTGCACCTGCAGCACTACCGCGACACCATGGTGGCGGGCCTGCCCTACGGCGTGCGCAAGGTGGTGGAGCTGGCGCGCGCGCTGTGCACCGAGCCCAAGCTGCTGCTGCTCGACGAGCCTTCGAGCGGCCTGAATGTGGAAGAAACCGACGACATGGCCTTCTGGATCCAGGACATCCAGCAGGAGCTGGGCATTACCGTGTTGATGGTGGAGCACGACATGTCGCTGGTGTCCAAGGTGTCCGACCGTGTGCTGGCCATGAACCAGGGCGAGGTGCTGGCCATGGGCACACCGCGCGAGGTGCAGAACGACCCGGCCGTCATCGAGGCCTACCTGGGCACCGTGGACGATGTCTCTTCGCTGCGGAGGGCCGCATGAGCACGCTGACCGACCGCGACGACGGGGCCCAGGCCCCCATGCTGAAGCTGCTAAACGTGGAAAGCTCGTATGGCCCCATCAAGGCCATCCGGGGCGTGAGCCTGAAGGTGCGCAAGGGCGAGATCGCCACCGTGCTGGGCTCCAACGGCGCCGGCAAGTCCACCATTCTCAAGACCATCTCGGGCATTCTCGATCCGCGCAAGGGCTCGGTCGAGTTCAAGGGCCAGGACATCACGGCGAAAGACCCGGCTTTCATCGTGCAGCAGGGTCTGCTGCATGTGCCCGAGGGGCGCGAGGTGTTTCCGCTGCTGTCGGTGCACGACAACCTGCTGATGGGGGCCTACACCCGCAAGGACCGCGATGGCGTGGCACGCGACATGGAGATGGTGTACGGCTACTTCCCCATCCTGAAAGAGCGCTCGCAGCAGGATGCCGGGCTGCTGTCGGGCGGGCAGCAGCAGATGCTGGCCATCTCGCGTGCGCTGATGGCCAACCCGGCCCTGATCCTGCTCGACGAGCCCAGCCTGGGCCTGAGCCCGAAGCTCACCAAGGAAATTTTCGAGATCGTGGTGCGCATCAACCGCGAGCGCGGCACCACCATCCTGCTGGTCGAGCAGAACGCCAACATGGCGCTCAACGCCTCGGACTACGGCTACGTGCTGGAAAACGGCCGCATCGTCATGGAGGACACCTGCGAGCGCCTGCGCGAGAAGGAGGACATCAAGGAGTTCTACCTCGGCATGAAGGAAACCGGCGTGCGCGGCGAGCGGCGCTGGAAAAAGAAAAAGACATGGCGGTGAAGCAATGAGCAACTTGTGGGACTTGAGCCATATCCAGCCCGGGCGCGCTGATGTCGTTCCCGGCGAGACCATTCCCGCCATGTTCTGGAACGCCGTGGCACTGCGCGGCGACCAGGTCTGGATGCGGCAGAAAAAACTGGGCATCTGGAAAAGCTGGAGCTGGCGCCAGACCGGCGAGGCCGTGCGCGAACTGGCCGCCGGCCTGCAGGCACTGGGTCTGGAGCCGGGCCAGACCGCCTCCATCCTGGCCAACACCGTGGTCGAATGGGTGCTGGCCGACGTGGCAGTGCTGAGCTGCGGCGCGGTATCCAACGGCATCTACCCCACCGACGCGGCTTCGCAGGTGCACTACCTGTGCGAAGACTCGGCCACACGCGTGCTGTTTGTGGAAGACGACGAACAGCTCGACAAGGCGCTGGAGGTGCGCGAGCAATTGCCCCTGCTGCGCAAGATCGTCGTGTTCGACATGAAAGGCCTGCGCGACCTGGACGACCCCGATGTGATGTCGCTCGACGCCCTGCGCGACCTGGGCCGACAACGGCTCGCCCAGCACCCCGACTGTGTGGAGCAAAGCAGCGCCGCCTGCCAGCCCGAGGATCTGGCCATTCTCGTCTACACCTCGGGCACCACCGGCAAGCCCAAGGGCGCCATGCACAGCCACCGGGGCCTGGTGTACACCACGCGCGGCTTCAACACGCTGGTGGCGCAGGACGAACGCGACGAGCGCATGTGCTTTTTGCCGCTGTGCCACATTGCCGAGCGCATGGGGGGCGAATATTTCGCGCTCTATACCGGCTCCAAGCTCAACTTTGTTGAGAACCCCGAAACCGTTCCTGAAAACGTGCGCGAGATCGCGCCCACGGTGTTCACCGCCGTGCCCCGGGTGTGGGAGAAGTTCTATTCCGGCGTGATGATCGCGCTCAAGGAGTCCAGCACGCTGCAGCGTGCCGCCTATGCCTGGAGCATTGGCGTGGGCATGCGCATCGCCGAAAAGGTGATGGCGGGCGAAGCCGTGGGCACCGGGCTCAAGCTGCGCTTCACGCTGGCGCGCTGGCTGGCGCTGAACAACGCGCGCAAGCTCATCGGCATTCACCGCGCACGCTTCTGCATCACGGGCGCCGCGCCCATCTCGCCCGACCTGATCAAGTGGTACATGGCACTGGGCGTGCCCATGCTGGAGGTGTGGGGCATGACAGAGACCTGCGGCGCCTCCACGGGCGTGCCGGCCACGCGCATGAAGCCGGGCAGCATTGGCCCGGCAGCCGCGTTCAACGAGGTGCGGCTCGACCCGGTCACGGGCGAAATTCTGGTGCGCGGGCCCAATGTCTTCATGGGCTATCTGAACCAGCCCGAGAAAACCGCCGAGACCATCGACAAGGACGGCTGGCTGCACACCGGCGACGTGGGCGTGGTGGACGACGAAGGGTTCTTCCGCATCACCGACCGCATGAAGGACATCATCATCACGGCGGGCGGCAAGAACATCACGCCGAGCGAGCTGGAGAACGAACTGAAGTTCTCGCCCTACGTGACCGACGCTGTGGTGATTGGCGACAAGCGGGCCTACCTCACGGTGATCATCATGATCGACCAGGACAACGTGGAGAAGTTTGCCCAGGATGCGGACATACCCTTCAGTAATTACGCCAGTTTGACGCGCGCCCCGGAGGTGCAAGAATTGATCCAGAAGGAGATCGACCGGGTGAACCAGAAGTTTGCCCGCGTGGAGCAGATCAAGAAGTTCTTCCTGCTCGATACCCAGCTCACGGCCGAAGACGAAGAACTCACTCCGACCATGAAGCTCAAGCGCAAGCTGGTGGAAAAGAAATACGCGGCGCAAATCGAGGCCATGTATTGACCTACTGATACCTAGAAGGAGACAAAGCATGAAACGCAAAACGACCGCCGTCCTGTCGGCTCTGGCATGCGCCACCGCATTCACCACGCCTGCGCTGCACGCGCAGGAAAGCCAGGGGGTGAGCAAGACCGAGATCACCCTGGGCTCCATCCAGGATCTGTCAGGCCCGCTGGCGGGCTTTGGCAAGCAGTTGCGCAACGGCATGATGCTGCGCGTGAACGAGGCCAACGAGCAGGGCGGCATCCATGGCCGCAAGATCAACCTGCTGGTGGAAGACTCGGGCTACGACCCGAAAAAGGCGGTGCTGGCCGCGCAGAAGCTGGTCAACCAGAACAAGATCTTCATGATGGTGGGCCATCTGGGCACCGCGCAGAACCTGGCGGCCATGCCGGTGCAGTTCGAGAAGAACGTCATCAACTTCTACCCGGTGACGGCAGCTCGGGAAATGTACGAGCCCTTCCACAAGCTCAAGTACGCCTTCGCCGCCACCTACTACGACCAGATGAAGGCGGCTGCGCCCAAGCTGGTCAAGGAGAAGGGGGCCAAGAAGGTGTGCTCGATGTACCAGGACGACGAGTTTGGCCTGGAAGTGCAGCGCGGCGCCGAAGACGGCCTCAAGGCCATTGGCGTGACCATGGTCGAAAAGACCACCTTCAAGCGCGGCGCCACCGACTTCTCCTCGCAGATGGCCAAGCTCAAGGCTTCCGAATGCGACATGGTGGTGCTCGGCACCATCATCCGCGAAACCATCGGCGGCATCGGCACGGCCCGCAAGCTGGGCTACAACCCGGTGTTCCTGGCGTCGAGCGCGGCCTACACCGACCTGATCCACAAGCTCGGCGGCAAGGCGATGGATGGGTTGTACGCCACGATGACGGTGCAGAACCCCTATCTGGACGATGCCTCGCAACCGATCCGCTTCTGGGCCAACAAATACAAGACCGCCTTCAACGAAGACCCGGCCGTGTTCTCGGTGTATGGCTACCTGGTGATCGACGGGTTCATCCGTGCTGCGCAGAAGGCGGGCCCCGCCCTGAGCACCGACACCTTCATCAAGGCCATGGACACCATGGAAACCCCGCGCGACATGTTTGGCAGCGCACCGGCGAAGTTCGGCCCGCAAAAGCGCCTGGGCAGCAATCTGTCGCGCCTGTCGCAGCTGCATGATGGCCGCTGGACCATCGTATCCAACTACATCACCGAGTAAGTTCCCGTGCCGCCCTGCGCGGCATTCCCATAAAAAAACCGCCCGGCATGCCGGGCGGTTTTTTATGGTGAAAGCGCGATCACTGGGCGTGCCAGATGATCTTTTTGCCCGACACTTCCCAGCGCTCATAGTTGGCGGCGTAGATGTCCTCGATGCGGTTGCGCTTGACCTTGAAGGTCGGGGTGATGAGATCGTTTTCCACCGTCCAGGGCGTCGTCACCACCACGATGCACTGCAGCTGTTCATGCGGGTCCAGCGTGGCGTTCACGGTTTTGAGGTGCTGCGTCAGCGAGGTTTCGAGCTGCGCGCGCTGTCCGGCGTTGGCCGCCTGCGCCACCGCATCGGCATTGAGCATCACGATACCCAGCGGCTGCCCCAGGTTGGCGCCCGTCACCACGCAGGCCTCCACCGCCTCGTGCGTGCCCAGCTTGTCCTCGATGGGCGCAGGGGCCACATACTTGCCCTTGCCCGTCTTGAACAGGTCCTTGACCCGGCCCGTGATGTGCAGGTTGCCCTGGGCATCGATATGGCCCTTGTCGCCGGTGCGCAGCCAGCCATCGGCCGTGAAGGACTCGCGGCTTTGCTCGGGCTCCTTGTAATAGCCCAGCATGACGGCGGGGCTGCGCATCTGGATCTCGCCGCTCTGCGGATCGATGCGGTGGTCGACCCCCTCATAGGCGGGGCCCACACTGCCCTGCTGGTTCTTGCCGGGTATGGTGATGTGCGAGACGGCCAGGTTCTCCGTCATGCCATAGCCTTCGTTGATGTCAATGCCCAGCTTGCTGTACCACTGCAGCAAGGCCAGCGGCATGGGCGCGGCCCCGCCTGCGGCAATGCGGCATTGGTCCAGCCCCAGGGCCTTTTGCACCTTGCGCCGCACCAGGCCGCCGATCAGGGGAATGGACAGCAGACGGCTGAGCTTGGCTTCGGGCATCTTGTGGTGAATGCCCTGCTGGAACTTCACCCACAGGCGCGGCACCGAGAAGAAGATGGTGGGGCGCGCACGCTGCAAATCCGCCGCGAAGGTGTCGAGCGATTCGGCAAAGAACAGGTGCATGCCCGTGCGCAGCCAGCCGTGCTCGACCAGCACGCGCTCGACCACATGGGCCAGTGGCAGATACGACAGCATGCGGTCTTCCTGCCCCATCGGAATGCGCTTGATGCCCGCACCCAGCGCCCAGGCAAAGTTGCCAAAGGTGTGCATGACCCCCTTGGGCTTGCCGGTGGTGCCCGAGGTGTAGATGAGTGTGGCCAGCTCGTCGGCCGCACGGATGGGCTGCCCCTGCAAGGGCTGCGTGCGTGCACAGATGGCGTCCCAGCCCTCGTAGTTTTTGACGGCGTCTTGCGGCGACAGCGCATAGCTGATGCAGGGCATGCCCGCAGGCACCCCGGGCTTCATGCCCTCCCAGCCATCGAGCTTGCCGATGAAGCAGGCCTTGGCCTCGCTGTGCGTGAGGATCTGGTTGACGGTGTCGTGCGCCAGCGTGGGGTACAGGGGCACGGACACGTATCCGGCCATCCAGATCGCCAGGTCGCTCATGAGCCACCAGGCGCAGTTCTTCGACAGGATCGCCACCTTGGAGCCCGGCTCCCAGCCCTGGGCCTGCAGGTGCGCGGCCATGCGTCGCACCTGATCGACCACCTGACCCCACGTGAAATCCTGCACGGCGCCCGGGCCCATCGGCTGGGTGAGTGCAATCCGGTCTGGTGCGGCCTTCTCCCAATGGTAAAGGCGCTGTAATGCCAGCGTATCGGGTGCTACAGAGCTCATGAGTGCTTATCTCCTGTCATTTTGGATTTTTCGGCAGATCTAGCGCCTGCCCAGGCCAGTATAGGATTCATTTCCAGCGAAAAACCCTCGCAACTTCGCAAGACACTAGCGGTTTACCCGCAGCCCGGGCCGCCCTCGAAAGCGCACCCTGCCCGGCCCTGGTCGCGCAGCAACACGAGAGGCGGCGCGGCGCCCCCGCGCCTTGCCAACAGCCTCCGCAGCGCCCTAGAGTTAACCCTAATTGCTACTCTTTCAATAGCATCGCAACCTGATTTGACCGAGGGATAACACCGTCACGCAGCCGTCAGACTCCAACTAGAGTGCTCCGTAGAATCGCGCCGTTATCAAAATGTGCTGGTCCGCTCTCCCAGCCCGCAACCGGGCCAGCACGTCCTCCGCGCCGCCTTTTGATTGGAGAAACCATGCAGGCCTTACTCAAAATTTCCAGGGGAATCGACTGGCTTAGCACCCAGATCGGTAAATACGTCATCTGGCTCATCCTGGCCTCGACGATCATCAGTGGCGTCAACGCCATTGCCCGCAAGGTTTTCAACGTCAGTTCCAACGCCTTCCTCGAAGTGCAGTGGTATCTGTTCGCTGCATCCTTCCTGATCGCGGCAGGCTACACCCTGCTGCAGGGAGAGCATGTGAAGGTGGACGTGATCTCGGGGCGGCTCTCCAAGCGCAAGCAGATCTGGATCGACATCATCGGCTTCACGCTGTTCCTCACCCCCATGTGCCTGGCCATCCTGTGGTACGGCACGCCGTACTTCCTTCGCGGCTTCGAGTCGGGCGAGATGTCGAACAACGCAGGGGGGCTGATCCGCTGGCCGGTGTACGCCATGATCCCTCTGGGCTTTGGCCTGCTGCTGCTGCAGGGCTGGTCGGAGCTGATCAAGCGCATCGCCTTCCTGCAAGGCCTGATTGAAGACCCGACCGTCAAGAAAACCGAAAAAACCGCCGAGGAAGACCTGGCCGAGTCGATCCGCCGCCTGGCGGAAGCCGCCAAGGGCCATGGCAAGGCCGACTGAACGCGGAGCACACCACCATGGAATTCATCACCCACAACCTCGCCCCGATCATGTTCGCGGGGCTGATCGTCTTTCTGCTCATGGGCTTTCCGGTGGCATTCAGCCTCGGGGCCTGCGGCCTGTTCTTCGCCTTCATCGGCATCGAGCTGGGCGCGCTGCCCGAAGCCCTGCTGCAGGCCCTGCCGCTGCGCATCTTCGGCATCATGCAGAACGACACCCTGCTGGCCATTCCGTTCTTCACGCTGATGGGGCTCATACTGGAGCGCAGCGGCATGGCCGAGGATCTGCTGGACACCATTGGCCAGCTTTTTGGCCCGGTGCGCGGCGGTCTGGCCCTGGCCGTGATCTTCGTCGGCACGCTGCTGGCCGCCACCACCGGCGTGGTCGCCGCTTCGGTGATCTCGATGGGCCTGATCTCGCTGCCCATCATGCTGCGCTATGGCTATGACCGGCGCATTGCCACGGGCGTGATCGCCGCGTCCGGCACGCTGGCCCAGATCATTCCGCCCTCGCTGGTGCTCATCATCCTGGCCGACCAGCTGGGTCGCAGCGTGGGCGACATGTACAAGGGCGCCTTCATGCCCGGCCTGATGCTGTGCGGCTTTTATGCCCTCTACGTGATTCTGCTGGCCATCTTCAAGCCCCAATGGGTGCCCGCACTGCCCCCCGAGGCGCGCACCATCCGCGAAGACAGCGGCAAAAGCGGCCTGGCCTCGCTGCTGGTGCTGACGGTGCTGAGCACCGGCGTGGCCATCACCTTCGCCAAGAACTTTGCCGCCGTGCAAACCTGGTGGAAGGGTGAACTGGTCGAGCGCGTGGCGCTGGATGAAACCATCGTGCTGTCGATGTGCGTGGGTGTCCTGCTGGCCTTCGTGATCGCCGTGATCAACAAGGTTCTGAAGCTGGGCCTGCTCTCGCGCATGGCCGAACGCGTGACCTTCGTGCTGATTCCGCCGCTGCTGCTGATCTTCCTGGTGCTGGGCACCATCTTCCTGGGCATTGCCACCCCCACCGAGGGCGGCGCCATGGGGGCGCTGGGGGCCTTCATCATGGCCATGGTGCGCGGCCGCCTGTCGTTCGAGCTGCTGCGCCAGGCGCTGAACACCACCACCAAGCTGTCGTGCTTCGTGCTGTTCATCCTGGTCGGTGCCACCATCTTCGGCCTGACCTTCCAGGGCGTGGATGGCCCGCTGTGGGTGGAACACCTGCTCACCGGCCTGCCCGGCGGGCAGCTGGGCTTCCTGATCGTGGTGAACATCATGATCTTCTTCCTGGCGTTCTTCCTCGACTTCTTCGAGCTGTCTTTCATCGTGGTGCCGCTGCTGGCGCCCGTGGCCGACAAGCTGGGCATCGACCTGATCTGGTTCGGCGTGCTGCTGGGCATCAACATGCAGACCTCTTTCATGCATCCGCCGTTCGGTTTTGCCTTGTTCTACCTGCGCAGCGTGGCCCCCACCAAGGAGTACATGGACAAGGTCACCAAGAAGATGATCCAGCCCATCACCACCATGCAGATTTACTGGGGTGCGGTGCCCTTCGTGGTGATCCAGCTCATCATGGTGGGCCTGGTCATCGCCTTCCCGGGCATTGTCTCCAGCGGCCTGGACAAGAACGTGGTGTACGACCTGGACAAGGTGCGCATGGAAATGGAAGCCGCCATGCCCGACCCCGGTGCAGCGGAAGCCAACGATCCCATGGCCAACATGGAAGGCGCAGAGCCTGCGGACGCCGCCGCATCCGAGCCCGATGGCGCGGCACCGGCCACCACCGATGACGACCCGCTCAAGGCCCTGCAGGATTCGATCGCGGACGAACCCAAGAAAGAGTGAGCACCCGGGGCCACCGCGCCCCGCTGCTCCGCCAAGCCCCTGCATCCCCCCGGTTGCAGGGGCTTTTTTCTGGCGCCCTGCCCGGCCCAAGGCAGCCTAGCCAATAGCCAGGGTTTGTAAGGCGCCCAACCGGTACCGACCCTTTTTGCTATTAATATAATAGCTGCCTGCGCTTTCTCATAAAGCGCCAGAGGCTGATTTCACTTAAGAATCACATCGGCAACCCGCAAACCGTCCAGCCTGGCCTGGCCCCACAGCCCTTCCAGGCTGTGCGTGCGGCCCAGCAACATGCGCTGCAGCAGCGGTGCCAGCGGCGTGGTCTGCGGGTCGGCCAGCAGCACATAGCGGGGTTCGTCCTGGCCGGGCGAAGCGGCATCGTCGTCCTGCACACGGCCCACCCAGTCCAGCCCCACCAGGGCATCGAGCGCAGGCTCCAGCTGCAGCGACCCCACCCGCAGGCGCTGGGCCAGGTCGTCGGCACGCAGGCCACGTGCCTCTGTCTGGCGCACCGGGTGCAGTTGCTGCAGCACCTCCACGGCCAGCTCGAAATTCCAGCCCGGGTGGTCGGCCCGCCGGGCCACGCCCGCCAGCAAGCTGGGCAGGTAGGCCGCCACCACGGCGCCCAGCAACACGATGACCCAGGCCACGTAGATCCAGACCAGCAATATGGGCAGCGTGGCAAAGGTGCCATACACCGCCGAGTAGGTGGGCACCTGGGCCACATACAGCGCCAGGCCCTTTTTGGCCAGCTCCATGCACACCGCGACGAAGAGGCCACCCGCCCAGGCATGGCGCCAGTTCACCTGGGTGTTGGGCACATAGTGGTACAGCCCGGCCACGCCGGCGGCAAGCACCAGAAACTCGATCGTGTCGAGCAGCAGGCGCACGCCCCCCGGCAATTGCCCCATCAGCCCGCCCGACACGGAGAGCACATACGAAGTCAGCGCCAGACTGGCACCCAGCACCAGCGGCCCGAGCGTGATGGCGGCCCAGTAGATCAATACACGCTGGCCCAGCGGGCGCAGGCGCCGCACGCGCCAGATGGTGTTGAGCGTGCGGTCGATGGTGAGAATCAGGGCCAGCGCCGTGGCCAGCAGCACGGAAAAGCCCAGCAGCCCCAGGCGGTTGGCCTTGGCGGCGAACTGCGTGAGGTAGCCCAGCACCTGGCGCGCAATGTTGTCTGGCACCAGGCTGTCGATCAGCCAGCGCTGCAGCACCTCCTGCAGCTTGCCGAACATCGGAAAAGCGGTGAACACGGCCAGTGCGACAGTGACAAAAGGCACCAGCGCCAGCATGGTGGTGAAGGTCAGGCTGCTGGCCGTCAGCCCCAGTCGGTCCTCCCGAAAGCGCTCGCGCAGGGTGTGGGCCGTGTTCTTCCAGGGAAAATGGGAGAGTTCGGACGCCAGCGCCTCCAGGCGCTGCACCACGGTCTGTAGGGAATAGGACATGCTCGCTATGATGCCATCGCCATGAACCATCCCGCCCCCGCAATCCCCCCCCATGCCGCCACCCCTGCCCCGCTGGTGGATGGCGCGCGCCGCGTGGCCGTTGCCAGCCTGCTGGCCCTGATCGCGCTGTGCCTGGCCTGGGAACTGTTCCTGGCGCCGCTGCGCCCGGGCGGCTCGTGGCTGGCCCTCAAGGCGCTGCCGCTGTGCATACCGTTGGCGGGTTTCCTGAAAAACCGCATGTACACCTACCGCTGGGTCAGCCTGATGGTCTGGCTGTACTTCACCGAGGGCGTGGTGCGCGCCTGGAGCGACCGCGCGCCCGGCAACTGGCTGGCGCTGCTGGAGATTCTGCTCAGCCTCGTGCTGTTCACCGCCTGCACCGTGCACATCCGCATGCGCCTGCGCGGCGCGGCAGCGCAAGCACCTGCACCCGAAGCCCCCTGAATGAACCCGGCGGCGCACCTGCCGCCCTGGAGCCCTTTCCATGCAAGACCTGATCGAATCCCTGCGCCAGATCGTCGGCGCCCCCCATGTGCTGGCCGAGGGCGACCTCAGCGCCTGGGAGCAGGACTGGCGCCGCCGCGTGCACGGCAAGGCCCTGGCCGTGGTGCGCCCGGCCAGCACGCAGGAGGTGGCCGCCGTGGTCAAGGCCTGCGCCGCTGCGGGCGCGCCCATGGTGCCGCAGGGCGGCAACACCGGCCTGTCGGTCGGCTCCACACCCGACACCTCGGGCCGCGAGGTGGTGCTGAGCCTCACGCGCATGAACGCCGTGCGCGCGCTCGACCCCGACAACCTCACCCTCACCGTCGAGGCCGGCTGCATCCTGCAGAACGTGCAGGAAGCCGCCGACAAGGCCGGATTGCTGTTCCCGCTGTCGCTCGCGGCCGAGGGCAGCTGCACCATCGGCGGCAACCTGGGCACCAACGCCGGCGGCACGCAGGTGGTGCGCTACGGCAACACGCGCGACCTGTGCCTGGGCCTGGAAGTCGTCACGCCGCAGGGTGAGGTGTGGGACGGCCTGCGCGGCCTGCGCAAGGACAACACGGGCTACGACCTGCGCGACCTGTTCATCGGCAGCGAGGGCACGCTGGGCGTCATCACCGCCGCCACGCTCAAGCTCTACCCGCGCCCGGCAGCGCAGCTCACGGCCTGGGCTGCCGTGTCGTCGATGGAACAGGCCGTGCGCCTGCTGGCCCTGGCGCACCAGCACCTGGGCGCCGGGCTGACCGGCTTCGAGGTGATGGGGCGCTTTGCGCTGCAGTTGGTGGACAAGCACATGCCCCAACTGCGCGTGCCTTTCATCGACCAACCGGAAGTGCAGTGGGGCGTGCTGCTGGAGAACTCCGACAGCGAATCCGAGGACCACGCCCGCGCCCGCTTCGAGGCGCTGCTGGAAACCGCCTTCGAGGCCGGCTGCGTGCAGGACGCCGTGGTGGCCGAGAACATCGCGCAGGCGCACCAGCTCTGGCACATCCGCGAGAGCATCCCGCTGGCGCAGGCCGAGGAAGGGCTGAACATCAAGCACGACATCTCGGTGCCCATTTCGCGCATCCCCGCCTTCGTGGAACATGCCGACGCGCTGCTCACGCGCGAGATTCCGGGCGTGCGCCTGGTCAACTTCGGCCACCTGGGCGACGGCAACCTGCACTACAACGTGCAGGCGCCCGAGGGCGGCGACGCCAAGGCCTTCCTGCGCGACCAGGAGGACCGGGTGAACCACCTCGTCTACGAGGCCGTGGCACAGTTCGGCGGCTCGTTCTCGGCCGAGCATGGCGTGGGCGCGCTCAAGACCGACAAGCTCGCGCGCTACCAGTCGCCCGTGGCCCTGGGCATGATGCGCGCCATCAAGCAGGCGCTGGACCCGCAGAACCTGATGAACCCGGGGCGGGTTTTGGGCGGGTAAGCCTCATCCCACACTCCTCAAAAGCTATTATTTTGATAGCTTTTTGCGCTTGTCAGATAAGCGCCAGAGCCCTATTTCTCCATAAGCCCTAAAATGCTGTCCGGCGCACGGCCCCGCCCGTGCGCCGTGTTATTTCTGCCGCCTTGCCGAGACTGTTCCATGCCTTCCCGCCCCATCCGCTCGCAGTACGAAGACTTCATGCGCCATGTGTTCACGCACGGCGTGGACAAGGGCGACCGTACCGGCACGGGCACCAAGAGCGTGTTCGGCCACCAGATGCGCTTTGACCTGCGCGAGGGCTTTCCGCTGGTCACCACCAAGAAGGTGCACCTCAAGAGCATCATCGTCGAGCTGCTGTGGTTCCTCACCGGGTCAAGCAGCAACCTCTGGCTCAAGGAGCGCGGCGTGACCATCTGGGACGAATGGGCGCGCGAAGATGGCGAACTCGGCCCCGTATACGGCGTGCAGTGGCGCAGCTGGCCCACGCCGGACGGCGGCCACATCGACCAGATCCAGCAGGTCATCAACACGCTCAAGAGCAACCCCGACTCGCGCCGCATCATCGTGAGCGCCTGGAACGTGGCCGATCTGGACAAGATGGCGCTGATGCCCTGCCACGCGTTCTTCCAGTTCTATGTGGCGCCCGCTACCACTCCCGGCGGCAAAGGCACATTGAGCTGCCAGCTCTACCAGCGCAGCGCCGACATCTTCCTCGGCGTGCCCTTCAACATCGCCAGCTACGCCCTGCTCACGCACATGGTGGCGCAGCAGTGCGACCTGGAGGTGGGCGACTTCATCTGGACCGGCGGCGACTGCCACATCTACAGCAACCACACCGAGCAGGTGCAAACGCAACTGGCGCGCGCGCCCTACCCCTACCCGGTGCTGAACATCAAGCGTCGCCCGGACAGCATCTTCGACTACCAGTACGAAGACTTCGAGGTGCTCGATTACCAGTGCCATCCGGCCATCAAGGCGCCCGTAGCGGTATGAGCATGGACATCGCCCTCATCTACGCCCGCGCCGCCAACGGCGTGATCGGCAAAAACGGCACCATGCCCTGGCACCTGCCGGAGGACATGGCGCACTTCAAGCAGCTCACGCAGGGTAGCCCCGTCATCATGGGGCGCAAAACCTGGGACTCGCTCCCGCCGCGCTTTCGCCCCCTGCCCGGGCGCACCAACATCGTCGTCACGCGCCAGGACGATTGGAATGAAATTGGCGCGCAGCGCGCATCCAGCCTACGCGAGGCGCTACAAATAGCAGAGCAATCCAACCCCACCACCGTGTGGGTGATTGGCGGCGCGCAGATCTACGCCCAGGCCCTGCCGCTGGCCCAGCGCGTGGAAGTGACCGAGATCGCGCAAGCCTTTGACGGCGACGCCTTCGCCCCCGAACTCGGCCCCGAATGGGCGGAAACCGCGCGCGAGGCGCACACCAGCGCCAACGGCATGGCCTTCGCCTTCGTGCGCTACCAGCGGCGCTGAGCACCTCCTCCCGCAGCGCAAATACAAGCGCGGCCCAAGCCAGGGCTCCCGCGCAAGGGCCGCCCCCCGCCGCGCTGGGAGCGTCCCCCTGCCCGCAGCGCGCAGCGCTGCGAGAGCGGGGGGAAGGCGCCGCAGGCGACCCAGGGGGGTGTTTCACCTCACCCCGGGGCGCCGACGATCACGCTGGACGCCTTGAAGATCGCCGTGGCGCGTGCGCCCACCGCCAGGCCCAGGGCCTCGCTGCTGGCGTGCGTGATGATCGCTGCGATCGACACCCCATCGGCCACGTCGATCACCACCTCGTCGTTCACCGCGCCCGCCGCGATGCGCGACACCGTTCCATCGAGGCGGTTGCGCGCAGAAAAATGCGCGCCTTCGGCCTCGGTCACCACCACGATGGACGAGGCCTTGACCAGCGCGAACGCCTGCGCGCCCACGGCCAGGCCCAGGCCCTCGGCACTCTCGTGCGTGACGGTGGCGACGATGCGCAGGCCCGGCCGCACCTCGATCTCCACCTCGTCATTGACGGCGCCGTGCACCACGCGGGCGACGGTGCCCGCGAAATGGTTGCGCGCGCTGGTTTTCATGCTGATGTTCCGAATCAAGAGGTAGTCGTCGGCAATGCCCTGGGCCTGCTGGCCCAGCTGCGCGATGAAGCGCTGGTGCTCGGCCTCGATGCGGCGGAAGTTCTCCACCAGTTGCTGGCCCCGTTGCGTGAGCCGCGTGCCGCCGCCGCCCTTGCCACCCGCCACGCGCTCCACCAGCGGCTCGCCCGCCAGGTTGTTCATGGTGTCGATGGCGTCCCACGCGGCCTTGTAGCTCATCTTCATGGCTTTGGCGGCGTGGGTGATGGAGCCCTGCTCGCCCACCAGCGCCAGCAACTGCACGCGGCCCGAGCCGCCCAGGCTCTCGCCGCCCACGGTCATCCAGACCGAGCCGCCGAGTTCAATGCGCTTGTCATGGTCCGGCATGGGACACCTCCTCCATCATGTGGCCCGCATCCATGTGCAGCACCTGCTCGCCAAACACCTGCACATCCTGCGGGTCGTGCGTGATGAGCACCATGGGCACGCGCAAAGATCGTTGCAGCGCGTCCAGCTCGGCGCGCATGCTCACGCGCAGGTCGGTGTCGAGCGCGGCGAAGGGTTCGTCGAGCAGCAGCGCACGCGGCCGGGCCACCAGCGCGCGCGCCAGGGCCGTGCGCTGGCGCTGCCCGCCCGAGAGTTCATGCGGGTGCTGGTGCGCCACCTCGCGCAGCCCGAAGGCATCGAGCCAGCGCTCCACCTCCGGGCTGGCATGGGCCGCCGTCGGGTTGCGCCAGCCCTGCAGCTCGCCAAAGGCGATGTTCTGGCGCACGTTGAGGTGCGGGAACAGCGCGTAGTCCTGGAACAGGTAGGCCACGGCGCGCTCGCGCGGCGGCCGGTGGATGCCCTGGGCGGCATCGAACAGCGTCTCGCCATCCAGCCGCACATGGCCCGCGTCGGGCCGCAGCAGCCCGGCCAGCGCCTTGAGCAGCATGCTCTTGCCCGCGCCCGAGGGCCCCACCACCACCACGCGCTCGCCCTGCGCGCAAAAGCGCGCCCGCAGCTCGAAGGTGCGGTGGCCCGAGCGCAGCGTCTTGCGGATGTCCACGTCAAGCCGCATGCTGGCCCTTCATCGTGTTGCCACCCGGCCCGGGGCCAGCTTGCCCACGGCAAGCAATACCGCCACACACACCACCGAGGTGATGAGCACCAGCAGGTGGGCCACGTCGTCCTGCCCGGCCTGCACGGCCTCGTACACGGCAATCGACAGCGTCTGCGTCTTGCCCGGAATGCTGCCCGCCACCATCAGCGTGGCGCCGAATTCGCCCAGCGCCCGGGCAAAGCCCAGCAGCACCCCGGCCAGGATGCCGCGCCAGGCCAGCGGCAGCGTGACGCGCCAGAACACGCCCGCCTCGGAAATGCCGAGCACGCGCGCGGCGTCCTGCAACTGCGGGTCCACCGCCTCGAAGGCCGCACGCGCCGGCTTGAACACCAGCGGGAACGCCACCACCGTGGCCGCGATCACCGCGCCCGTCAGCGTGAAGATGAGCTGGATGCCGAACGTGTCGTGCAGCCAGCCGCCCAGCCAGCCCTTGCGCCCCAGCAGCACCAGCAGGTAGTAGCCCAGCACCGTGGGCGGCATCACCATGGGCAGCGTGAGCAGCGTGTCAACCAGGTCGCGCCCCGGAAAGCGCCAGCGCGCCAGCGCATAGCCCACGCCCGTGCCCAGCACCAGGCACGCCAGCGTGGCCCAGGTGGCCACCTGCAGCGAGAGCCAGAGAGCGGGCCAGGTGTTATCCATCTCAGCTTTCCACGAGACCGTGCGCTATCCGCTGACCTCGGGACGAGCACGCTCCAGACCATCGGCCACCGCGCAAGGGCCGCCCCGCCGCGCTGGTGGCGTCCCCCTTCCCGCAGTGCGCAGCACTGCGAGAGAAGGGGGAAGGCGCGAAGCGCCACAGGGGGATGTGCTTCATTTCAGGGCTTCAAGAAGCCATAACGCGCCAGCACCGCCTGGCCCGCTGGCGAGCGCACATAGGCGATGAACGCCGCCGCCTCGGTGGCGTTGCCACTGGCAGCGGTGCGCGCGATGGGGTAAAGGATGGCCCGGTCCAGCGGCACGGCAAAGGCGGTCTTGACCTTGTCCTTGATCAGCGCGGCATCGGTGGCATAGACAAAGCCCGCATCCACCTCACCGCGCGCCACGTAGTCGAGCGACTGGCGCACGTTCGTCGTGTTCACCGCCTTGGTCTGCACCGCACCCCACAGGCCCGCCGCCTCCAGCGCGTGCCTGGCGTAGCGCCCCACAGGCACGCTGGCGGGCAGCGCCAGCGCCACGCGCGCCACGCCGGGCGCGGCCAGGTCCTTCAGCGCGGCGGGCGGCGCCTTGGCGTCTATGGGCGCAACCACCACCAGCGCATTGCGCACGAAATCCTGCCGGTCGGCCGCGCGCACCAGGCCCTGCTGCTGCGCGGCGTCCATGGTCTCCTGGTCGGCCGAGGCAAACACATCCACCGGCGCACCCTTGGCCATCTGCTGCAGCAAGGCACCGGACGCACCAAAGTTCAGCAGCACCTTGCTGCCCGGGTGCGCGGATTCGAAACCCTGGGCAATGTCCTTGAAAGCATGGGTCAGGCTGGCGGCGGCGGATACCACCAGTTCACCCGCCATGGCAGCGCCAGCAACACCCACCAGAAGACAGGCGGCAAGACTGCGCTTCAGGGACGATAGGGCCATGGGGGGGAGATGATTCGTAGGAATGCGAACGAGCGAAGTATACGCTTGGTTATAACGAGATCTGCAGCCTTGACTCCGGCCTTTGACACCCCGCCTTGGACCCCTGAGAAGGGGCCCGGATCACAGCAAAAATCTGGAGTAATCGCCGAGACAAAGCCCCAAAAATACCATTCAAATCGGGCTTTATAGCTCATGGATAAAGCGCCAGAAGCTATCAATTTAATAGTTGCAGCGCATAGCTCCAGACAATGCAGGCAGATGCCAGTAGAGGCGCAGCCCATACCATGGCGAGGCAACAGCCATCGGCCATGAAGACCTGGGTGCGAAAGACGATCAGGCGCCCGTGTCAGGCGGGTTGCAGCCCGCCAGGTGGGGGCGAGGAAATGACAGCGGCGGAACGAGAACCCCGGATCACTGATCGTTCGCCGGTGTCAGGGCCATGGCAGAACGCACCGAAGCCCGAGAAGGTCAAGCCACCTGTTGGGCTGCCTGGGCTGGCGCGACCATCACGCAGTTGCGCCCTTTGGACTTGGCCTCGTACATCGCCAGGTCACCACGCCGCATGAGGGACGACAGGGTCTCCTGACCGTCTTCTGCAATCGCCACCCCGACGCTCACCGTCGGCGTCACCACGCCATCCTGCAACTCGCACTGCAGTCGGGACACGGCCAAACGCAGACGCTCGGCCGCCACAATGGCCTGGTCGAGAGCGGTCTCGGGCATGAGCACGGCGAACTCTTCGCCCCCCAGGCGGGCCAGGCAATCGTTGGCGCGCACCATTTCTCCACACACACTGGACACCGCCTTGAGCACCTCATCACCGGCAAGGTGCCCATAGGTGTCGTTGATCTGCTTGAAGTGGTCGATGTCCACCATCAGCAGCGCCAGTGGATGCCGGTACCGTGCGGCTCGCTCCAGCTCGTTGCGCCCGGTGGCGACGAAATGCTCGCGGTTGCTCAAACCGGTCAGCCCATCGCGCCGGACCTGCTGTTCCAGCTGGCGAATCAGTTCATCGTTGCGCTGTCGCAGAACCAGCGTCTCGGCGGTGCTGGCGTGAATTTTCAGGCCCACCATCAGCATCAACGTGACGTAAAAAACGCCCAGGGCTGTCAAGCCGAAGCTGAACAGCGTGCCGTCGTGCAGGGTCGGGGCCACCAGTGCCACCGTCGGCGCCACAAGGTCGGTCAGGAGCAGCCGGCGATGCGGATTGCTCATCGCCACGGTCAGCGAAATAAGCCCCAGATGCACCAGCATGACGAACATCAGGCTGTTGAGATTGCCAGGCACATAGGCCCACACGACGATGGACGACCACATCACCATGTGGACCCCGTGCGCCAACGCAATTCGCCGCGTCCAATGCGCTTCATCCTGCGGCCCAGGATCTGCGCGGCGAAATCTGAGATAGACGCCGATGTACGCCGCAATCACCGCCAGCTCAACGCCAGCCCACAGCACCGCCTGCCAGACCGGCACCCACGAGGTCAGCAACGCCGCAACCACCACCGTCAAGGGCGGGGCCAGATAGCGGTCGTGCAGATGGTTGTCCACATACAGCCTGAGCTGATGCAGCCGCACAGAGGCGCCCCGAGCGACTTCCATGTCTCTCCCTGAATGGCACCCGTACAAGGACAAGCGCGGATTGATCAAAAGGACAGCCCGACATGCTATCGCATCGCTGTGACCGCACCCTGGACTGACCCGACCGCACGCCCGTACGAATCGGATCAAACCCCACCAACACCCGCCGCCGCTCCACTGGCCGAAAGCTCCGCAACATTCGCCGCCCTACCCCTGACACCCCCACAATCCATCCGGCCGCGCGCGCCACAGCACCGGCCCGATGCGCCAGCACAGCAGGCCGAACGCCGCCACCCAGCACAGCCCGGCCAGGCCCAGCAGGGCAGAAGCCGCGTCCGGCACCAAGGCCGCACCCGCGCGCAGCACCGCCCCGGCCACGATGAGCACCGCCCCCCGCCCCACCCAGGGCCGTTCGTCCGACGGGTGCCCGCAGTGCGCGCGCCCGGCGATGCAGATCACGGCGTAGATCGACAGCCCGATGGCGCCCACGGTGAGCAGGTGGCGCCCGGCGCTGGCGCCCGGCCCACCCGCCAGCAGGGCCGTGCCGATGAAGGCATAGCCCAGCGCCATGCAGGCGTACACGGCGTAGAGCATGAGCGGCAGGCGGCGCAGCAGCGGACGGCCCACGTGCCAGTCGCCCATCAGGTTGCACAGCGCGGCGGCGGCGGCGCAGGCCAGCCAGCCGCTGGTTCGGCCGCCGGGCTGCAGGAACTCAGCCAGCGTGAACAGCACAATGCACAGGATGGCCAGGTTGCGCCGGGGCGGGCGGGCCAGGTAAGGCTCGCGATCCCCACCCGCTGCCTCGATGGCGTTGTTGACGATACGCATGGAGATGCGGCTCATGGCCACGATGATGAGCACCATCACCAGGCCCAGCAGGGCCAGCAGCCAGCGCATGGGGTAGGCGCCGCGCAGCGCGTCCCCATAGAAACCCGCCACCAACAGGAAAAGACCCGCCAGCGCCCAGCCAAAGGCATGGTGGCGCCGCCCGGCCACGGTGCACAGCGCGGGCCACAGCAGCGCCAGCAGGCCGCCGAGCAGGCCCAGGTGCGCCAAGGCGGCCAGCGCCAGCGCGGGGCTACCCGCCACGCCCGAGAGCCAGAAACCCGCACGGCCCAGCAGCCACAGCAGCACCAGTTGGCGCGCGGTGCGTGGGCTGGCGCTCGCCGTGGCTGTGAACTCGGGCACGGCGGTAAGCACGAAGCCCGCCACCGCCGCCAGGCCAAAGCCCAGCAGCAGCTCGTGCGCGTGCCACACCAGCGCGCCGCCCGCCACGGGCGGCGGCGGCAGGCCCAGCGACAGCACGGCGCTCCACAGCGCGATGAGCAGCACCGCCGAGCCCATGGTGAGCAGGAAGAAGGGGCGCATGGCGCACATCCACACCGGGTGCGCAGGCGAGAGCAGGCCAGGCGGGGTCATCACGGGGGCGGTCATCCGCATCGCATCCTCCGCGCGGTGGGGGTGGTGGCGCCTTCCTGCGGCAGCGGCTGCAGGGGCAGCACGCGCGCCTCGGGCGGCGGCAGGGTGTCGGCGAATTCATCGGCCAGGCAGGTACCCTCTTCCACCAACGCGTCCAGCCCGAAGGCCGCACGCACGGCGGGCACGCGCAGCAGCTCGGCGGTCTCGTGGTAGACCATGGCGTCGTTGCGCGCCAGGGCGGGGGCTTGCGGGTTGTGCTGGTGCACGATGCGGCCCGGCCCGGCGGCCATGACGAGCACGGTGTCGGCCAGGCGCACGGCCTCCATGAGGTCGTGCGTGATCATCAGCACGGCCGTGCCCTTCTCGCGCTGGTGGCGCAGCAGCAGCCGGTGCAGCTGTGCCTTGAGGCCGATGTCGAGCGCTGCGAAGGGTTCGTCCATCAGCAGCAGATCGGGTTCGAGCACCAGCGCGCGCGCCAGCGCGGCGCGGCTTTGCATGCCGCCCGAAAGCTGGTGCGGGTAGGCGGCCAAGGCTTCAGAGTCCAGCCCCAGCACGGCGCCCATGGCGTGGGCGCGCTCACGCGCGGCGGCACGCACCATGCCTTGCGCGCGCAGGCCCAGGGCAATGTTGTCGGCGGTGGTCTGCCAGGGCAGCAGGCGCGGCTGCTGGAACATCAGCGCGGGATTGGCAAAGGCGTTGTCCAGCCGGCCCTCCTGCACATCCAGCAGGCCCGCGCACAGGTGCAGCAGCGTGGTCTTGCCACAGCCCGAGGGGCCGACCAGCGCCAGCACGCGGCCAGGCGAAAGCGCCAGGCCCACGCCGCCGAGCACCTCGGTGAGCGCGTAGCTGTGGCGCACATTTTGAAGCAGCAAACTCATCGCGGCGCATCCCGCCAGCGCTCGACTTCGCGCTTGAGCGGCTCCAAAAATCCATACTCCACCACCAGCAGGCAGCCCACCACGGCGCTGATCCAGCCCAGGGTGGTGGCGGTGTCCAGTTGCGAGCGGCTGGCCGCCAGCGCGGCGCCCACGCCGTCGGTGCTGGCCAGCAGCTCGGCCATCACGGCCACCTTCCAGGCGCTGCCCAGCGCGGTGACCCAGGCCGGGAACAGGTACGACAGCACATGCGGCCCGTACACCTCGCGCAGCGCCATGCCCAGCGGCAGGCGGTAGGCGCGCGCCATGTCGCGCAGTTGCAAATCCAGCGTGCGCGTGCCCTGCAGCGCGCTGGCAAACACCACGGGGAAGCAGGCAATGAACACGGTGAACACCGGCGTGCCGTCGCTCATGCCAAACCACAGCATGGCCAGCACCAGCCAGGCGATGGGCGGCGTGCCCAGCAGCACCGTGACCAGCGGGCGCGACAGCACCGAAGCCGTGACAGACAAGCCCGCCAGCAGCCCGAGCACGCTGCCCACGCCCAGCGCCAGCGCCAGCCCCATGAAGGCGCGCCGCGCCGTGGCCCACAGCGCGGGCCCGGCGGCGCCCTGCTGCACCTGCGCCCACAACGCGGCAAAGGCGGTAAGCGGGTCGGGCAGGATGAGCGGGTCGTACAGCGCGGCCACGGCCTCCCAGGTGGCCAGCAGCAGCAGCAGGCTGGCACCGGCGCCCCAGCCGCTCCACAGGTAGGCGGGCAGGCCCGCGAGCACACGCCAGAGCACACGCAACATCAGACCCCTCCCGCTCCGCCATAAAAACCGGCGGCGGGCAGCTTGCCCCCGAGCAGACCAGGGTTGCGCGCCATGAGCTGGCCAAAGAAGAACTCCAGTTCCTCGCGCGCCTGCAGCGCGGGCACGGCGTTCATCTGGCTCACGGCAATGGCGTCGGCCACAGCGTCGGGGGTGAGCAGGTCGATGTGGCGCGCCATCATGCGGCCGCATTCCATGGCGTTGTTGCGGCACCAGGCCAGCGAGCGCGCATAGGCCTGCTCTACCGCGGCCAGCACCTGCGGCTGGCCACGCACCGCTCCCACGGCGGCAATGCCGGCCTGGGGCACGCGGGGCGCGCGCTGGTACAGGCGCCCCCATTCCTGCTGCAGGTCAGCGCCCCGGTGCAGATCGGGCGCCACCAGGCCGACCGGAAACGAGCGCGTCTTGCGCATGGCCAGTGAAACGCCGGGCTCGGTCAGCAGCGCATGCGAGACACGGCGCGTGATGAGCAGCTGCATCGCCTCCATGGGCGTGGGCACATAGCGGATGCGAAAGTCGCGCAGCGGGTCCAGCCCCTGCTTGGCCGCGAGCAGCTGCAGCACGATGTCGGGCATGTCACCCCGGAAGGGCACGGCGATCTCTTCGCCCTTGAAGTCCTGCAGCGCCTTGCGCTGCGCGTCGCGCGTGACGATCCACAGCGCCCCCCAGGTGGAAATGTTGAGCAGCGTGACGCCAGCTCCCCGGTTGAAGAGGTTGGCCGCCACATTGCTGGGCATGGCCAGCACATCGGCCTTGCCGCCCAGGGCCATCATGCGCAACTGGTCGGGGTCACGCCAGGCAGTGAATTCGGTGCGCTCGGCCAAGCCGGAGAGTGCCCCCGTTTCGGCCATGTGGATCAGCGGCGCCGAGACGATGGCGGGCGGCCCCGCCAGCGTGATGCGGGGCAGGCGCGGCGCCGCCCATGCGGCGGACAAGCCTGTGCAAGCCAGCGCGGCCAGTGCCTGGCGGCGCGTTGCCAGCCCGCCAGAGAGGGAGTGAACCATGGTGTGCTCTTGCCTCAGAACTGGTAGGTCAGGCCGGCCGTGACGCTGCGGCCCAGACCCGGCAGGTAGCCGGGCTGCGCGGCCGTGGTGCGGTTGCGCACGGCATAGCTGCTGGCGTAGCGCCGGTCGGTCACGTTGTCGGCCTGCAGGAGCACGGCCCAGGGGCCTTCGCGCCATTCGAGCTTGAGGCCCAGCAGCGCATACGCCTCCTGCTCGGCTCCCGGGGTGTTGGCATGGTCGGTGGGCGTGCTCACGGGTATCCAGCGCAGGCTGGGGCCGAAGCGCCAGGCGCCCAGGCGGTACAGCGCCTCGGCGCTGATGAGGTGGCGCGGCACCCCGGCGATCTGCTTGCCGGCGTATTCGCCACCCCGGAAGCGGAAGTCGCTGAATGTCCAGGCGGCGCGGAAATCGACCGCACCCGTGCCCAGCCGCTGGCTGCCCGAAAGGCCAGCCTCGATGCCCTGGTGGCGCGTGCCGCCCCGGTAGTTGTAGGTACCCACGCGGATGCCGTTGGCGTCGGTGGTGGAGATCAGCTCGTCCGCCAGGACGCTGCGGTACACGGCCGCAGTCCAGTGCAGCGCCTGTGCGCCCTCGCCCCAGCGGCCCTGGCCGCCCAGTTCCAGCGTGGTGGCGCTCTGCATCTTCAGGCGCACCAGCTCGGCGCTGGCCGTGGCCGGGCTGTTGGGCGCCACGGTGGCGCTGACGATTTCCCAGAAGGTGGGCGCCTCCTGGCTGCGGCTGAGGTTGGCCCACAGGCGCGTGGTGGGCGTTGCGGCCCAGTTCAGGCCGATCTTGGGCGTGGCGAAGTTCCATTGCTGGTCGAGCTGCGCCGCCGTGCTGCGGCTTGCGGCGTCGCGCGTGAGCTGGCTCCACTGCAGGCTGCCCAGCAGGGTCCAGCCGGGTGCGAGGCGCCAGTCGGCCGCAGCCAGCGCCTGCAGGTTGCTGGCGTCGAGGTCGTAGGCGCCAAAGCGCTGCAGCCGCTGGCCGTTGGCGGGGTTGTTGGCATACAGGTCGCGCTCCATGGCGCTGTGCGCCCACGACAGCGCCGTGCGCCAACCCAGCGCACCGGCCCCCGGGCGCCCGCTGGCCTGCCACTGCGCGCCCGTGGTGCGGCTGTTCGTCACGGTGTGGGTGGTGGAGTCGTTGAACAGGTCATCGGTGTCCTGCCAGTACACGCCGACCTCCTGGCGCAGGGCATCAGTGCCCCAGGTGGAGCGGTTGGCCAGGCGCAGTTGCGTGGCGGCGCGGCGCGGGTCGCGCTTGTAGACGTTGAGCAGCTGGTCCTGCGGCGTGTTGCCGTCGCCCATGACACCGCGCGGGTCGGTGTCGATTCGGCTTTTGGGCACGACGGTCGGGATCTGGAAGGCCAGGTCGGTCCAGGCGAGGTAGGTGCGGTTCTGAAAGCCCCCGTCCCCCAGGAAGCCCACGTTGGCCTGGAGGCTGTCGCGTTCCGAGGCGGAGTGGCGGCGATAGCCATCAAAGCGGTCGCTGCTGACGGACACCCGGCCGTCGAAGCGCTCGCCCACCCCCCCCACCGCTGCCTGCAGGCCCTGGCGGCCAAAGCTGCCCGTCTCGGCACGCACGCGGCCGCGCTCATCGGCCCCGGTGAGCGATACGAAGTCCACCTCGCCGCCCAGCGTGGTGGCACCCGCCGTGAGCGCATTGGCACCGCGCCGCGCGCTGATGAAGGCCGCATTGCGCGGCTCGATCAGGCCGATGATGAACGAGCCATCGGCCTCGTTGAGCGGCAGGCCGTCCTGCAGCAGCAGCACGCCCCGGTTCACCGGGTTGCTCTGGATGCCCGAGCCCCGGATGCCCAGGCGCGGTTGGTCGGTGCCACCAAAGAAGTCCTGCAACACGATGCCGGGCTGGTAGTCAAGCGCGTCACGCAGTGTGGCCAGGCGCGCCTCTTTCTGCGGCTCGGCCAGGTTGGTTCCGCCGGGCACCTGTGCCAGCCGTTCGCGCTCTTTTTGCACCGTACCATGCAACGGCATAGCGGCACTGGCACGGGTGGATTGCACGGTGACGGAAGGCAGCGCTGCGCCTTCCTGCGCGAGGGCAGCCGTACCCAGGGCGGCAGCCAGTAGGGCGCCTGCAGTGGTTCGGAGTGTGAACGGGGTGGGATAGGCAGCCATGTAAATCTTGTTGGGAGTAATTCGCATTTGCAATATCATCCTGGAAACCATCGGTATCCGGCAATGACATTTATCAACGTTCGCCCCCTTGCAGGCACCCCACTTCCGCAGCTGGCAGCCCATCCGTTGTTGCGGGAACTGGCCCCGGGCGTGCTGCAGGGCCTGTGTGAGCGCGCCGAGCTGCGCTCCTACCGTGATGGCGAAGTCGTGTTCCACGAGGGCGATGCCGCCCAGCACTGGCTGTTGGTGACCCGGGGCCATGTGGAGGTGGTGCGCTTTGGCTGCGACGGCAGCGAGCGCGTGTACCACCGCTTCGGCGCAGGCCAGTGCGTGGCCGAGGCCGCCATGTTCATGGCCCACGGGCGCTACCCGATGCAGGCCCGCGCGGTAGGCAGCACCACGGTCTGGCGGCTGGAGCGCCAGGCATTGCGGCACGCATGCGAGGCCCACCCTGCCCTGGCACTTCGGCTGCTCGAAGACTTCAGCCGGCGGCTCTACCACTACATCAACGAGGTGGAATGGCTGACCGTGAGCAGCGCGCCGCAGCGGCTCGCGGCCTTTTTGCTGCGACTCTCGGCACAGCAGGGAGAGCGGCTGGAGCTGCCCAGCAGCCAGCGCCAGCTGGCCGCGCATCTGGGCATCCGCGCCGAAACGCTCAGCCGCCTGCTGTCGGAATGGCAGGCACGCCGGTGGCTGCGCGGCGAGCGCCGGCACTGGATGCTGCTGGATACCGCTCCCCTGCAGCAGCTGGCGGGGGCGCTGGCGCGCAGCTTCTGAAGCCCGCGAGGCCACGCGGCCCGGGCCAAGCCGCTACCATCGGCAGCCTGCCCTTTCCTGATCCATTGAAGCCGCCATGCAAATCGCCACCTGGAACGTCAACTCCCTCAGCGTGCGCCTGCCCCAGGTGCTGGACTGGCTGGCCCGCCAGCCCGTCGATGTGCTGTGCCTGCAGGAGCTCAAGCTCACCGAGGACAAGTTCCCGTTCATGGAGCTGCGCTCCGCAGGCTACGAGGCCGTGGCTTTCGGGCAGAAGACCTACAACGGGGTGGCCATCCTGGCGCGCACGCCGCTGACAGCGTTGGCGCGCAACATTCCCGGCTTCGAAGACGAGCAGGCCCGCGTGATCGCCGCCACGGTGGAAACACCGCAAGGCCCGCTGCGCGTGCTCAACGGTTATTTCGTCAACGGCCAGGCGCCGGGCACCGACAAATTCGCCTACAAGATGCGCTGGCTGCAGGCGCTGCACGATTGGGTACGCAGCGAACTAGCGGCGCACCCGCGCCTGGTGTTGCTGGGCGACTTCAACGTGGCGCCCGAAGACCGCGATTCTTACGACCCCGTGGGGTTGGCGGACACCATCCACCACACGCGCGAGGAACGTGCACATTTTCAGGCTCTGCTGGGCCTGGGCCTGACGGACGCCTACCGCATGTTCGAGCAGCCCGAGAAAAGCTACTCGTGGTGGGACTACCGCATGCTCGGCTTTCAGAAGAACCGGGGGTTGCGCATCGACCATATCCTGGTGAGCGAGGCGCTGCGCGGCGCGGTGACGGCCTGCACCATCGACCGCGCGCCGCGCAAGAATCCGCAGCCAAGCGACCACGCTCCGGTGGTGCTCACGATGGCGTGAGGTGTTGATACGGCGGCTGTGCTGCCGGCCAGGGCGCGCGCGCCGTGGCAGCCCATAAAACAAAGGCTCCAAGGATTTCTCCTTGCAGCCTTTGTTGATGCACTGGCAGAAGACGCGCCCATGGCGCCCGCAGCCGGCCCTTCGATGCACGTCGGGCCTGCACCGGGGGTGCAGGCCGATCGATCAGGTGTTCGCGTACGAATCGCGCAGGCCACGCACTTCGTCGTGGTTGCGCTGCGTCCCTTGGAACTGGCGTTCCACCAGGGCCCGCACATCGGCGGGCATTGCGAACTGCAAGGCTTTGCGGTAGCGCGCCACGGCAGCGTCCTCGCCGCGCTCGCACTCTTGCAGCACTGCCTTGTCGTCATTGATGGACAGCGCCGACTTGACCGACACCCAGCCGCGGTGCAAAGCCCCGGCCACGGTGCCGCCCGAGGCAGGCTCGCCACCCAGGCGGCGGACTTCGCTTTCCAACTCTGCGGCCGCGGCGGCGCATTCCCGCGCATGGCGCTGGAATACCCCCTTGAGTTGCGCCGAATGGGCACGCTCGGCACAGGCTGTGAAACCATACTCTCCGTCGCGTGCTGATTCCAGCAAGTCGTTGAGGACGTCCACCGTATCATCGTTGTCCGCCACGTTGAGCGGAAGCCCGTTGTTGATGCGGGCGCTGGATACACGGTCCCACGCGGCGCGGGCGGCGGGACGGGCATCCGTCCAGGGCAGGCCGTCCGAATGGCGCGCACGCCAGTCGTCCGCCAAGCGCGGTTCGACGGTTTCAAAGTCGCCTTCGTAGCGGTCTACGGAAGACCAGCCCAGTTCGTAGGCAGGGCGATATTGGTCATAGGTGCGGCCACCCACGTAGTAGGGCTCACGTTCGTAGCTTTCGCGCCAGTAAGCATCCTCCGCCGTAGGGTTGACTGCCTCGGCAGCAGCCTTGCCAGCAAGGCCGCCGGCCACGGCTCCGGCCACTCCGCCAATGGCCGCCCCCACGGGGCCGCCTAAGGCACCCGCCGCCGCCCCGGCAGCGGCGCCCCCCATCATCGCACCCACGCCGGTGCCGACGGGATGGGCACCCGGCTCGTTGGTCAAGGGGTCACGGTTGGCATCGTTGAAATCCGACATAGAAACTCTCCGGTTGGTTGACAGTGAGTTCATTGTTGGATTCGCCCCAGCAGTGCCAGGTAGGTCCATGGAGTGCTTGCACGTAGGACACCGACCAGCACGCCCCACCCACGCCAAACGCTGGGGCGATGCAAACCGTCCGGCACCCTTCTCCAAGGGGTGCAGCAACGCGAATAGCTATCTTTTTAATAGCTATAAGCGCTTGAAAATAAAGGGCTAGAAGCCGTTTTTACTATCATCTGGAGCATCTAGGCCGAGCTCCTGAATCTTGCGCGTGATGGTGTTGCGGCCGATACCCAGGCGCTGTGCTGCCTCCATGCGCCGGCCATGCGTGGTGCCCAGCGCAGCGCGGATCAGGCGCGACTCGAAGCGGTGCATGAGCCGGTCCCACACTTCGCCCTGGCCGCTGGCCAGCAAGGCATGCACCTCGTTGTCGAGCGCCTGCTCCCAGGCGCTGGACTCCGAAGGCTGGGACAAGCCGTTGGCGGCAGCAGGCACGGGGGCCGACATGGGTGCCGGCATGGGATCGGCAAGCTGCTGACCTGTCGGCAGGATGGCTGGCGGCACGGCGGTGTCCGCTGCAGGCGGCGCGCTACCCGCTGCCACAGCCCCGCTGCCCAACAGGGGCGCCTCCAGCACCTCGGGCGGCAGGTCCTGCACCGAGATGACCTGCGCGGGCGCCATGACGGTGAGCCAGTGGCAGATGTTCTCCAGCTGGCGCACGTTGCCCGGAAATGCGAAGCGTCCCAGGCGCGCCAGCGCTGCGTCGTCGATGCGCTTGGGCTCCACACCGAGCTGGCGCGCACTGACCTGCAGGAAGTGGCGCGTGAGCATGGGCACGTCTTCGGCACGCTCGCGCAGGGCTGGCAGGCGCAGTCGGATGACGTTGAGGCGATGGAACAAATCCTCGCGGAACGCACCGTCCTTGACGCGCTGCTCCAGGTTCTGGTGCGTGGCGGCGATCACGCGCACATGGGCCTTGACGGCCGCGTGGCCTCCGACGCGGTAGAACTGGCCGTCCGACAGCACGCGCAGCAGGCGCGTCTGCAGGTCGAAGGGCATGTCGCCGATTTCGTCGAGGAACAGCGTGCCACCCTCGGCCTGCTCGAAGCGCCCGCGCCGCTGTGTCTGCGCGCCGGTGAAAGCGCCGCGTTCATGGCCGAACAGTTCGGATTCGAGCAGATCCTTCGGGATGGCCGCCGTGTTGATGGCCACAAAGGGGCCGCCCGCCACAGGCGAATGCTTGTGCAGCGCGCGCGCCACCAGCTCCTTGCCCGAGCCCGACTCGCCCGTGATGAGCACCGTGACCTGGCTCTGGCTCAGGCGCCCGATGGCCCGGAACACGTCCTGCATGGCGGGCGCCTGGCCCAGCATCTCGGGGGTGACATCCTGAATGACCTGCGCAACATCTTCGCGCTGACTCTCCTGCACGGCGCGGCGGATGAGTTCCACCGCCTTGGGCAGGTCAAAGGGCTTGGGCAGGTATTCAAAGGCGCCGCGCTGGAAGGCCGAGACGGCACTGTCGAGGTCGGAGTAGGCCGTCATGATGATGACCGGCAACCCCGGCTGCAGCGCATGGACCTTCTCCAGCAACTGCAAACCTGATCCGCCGGGCATGCGGATGTCGCTCACCAAGACCTGGGGGCCGGGCAATTCGGCCTCGCCGGCACCGAGCTGCGCCAGGGCGTCGAGCACCTCGCGCGGGTGGGTGAAGCTGCGCGTGGGCAGGTTTTCGCGCGCCAGCGCCTTCTCGAGCACGAAGCGGATCGAGGGGTCGTCATCTACTATCCAGATCGGCTTCATGTCTGTTCAAACTTCCACTGGTTGCGTGACTGGAAACCTCAGGGCAGTGGAATCAGGATGCGGAAGTCGGTACGCCCGGGGGCGCTCTCGCATTCGATCATTCCATGGTGCTGCTGCACGAAGGTTTGCGCCAACGTCAGCCCCAACCCCGAGCCGCCGTCGCGGCCCGACACCAGCGGGTAGAAGATTCTGTCCCGGATGGCATCGGGCACGCCCGGCCCGTTGTCGATCACATGCAATTCCAGTGCCAGCCTGTAGCGCTGGCGCCCGAAAGTCACCTGTCGCGCCACGCGCGTGCGCAGCGTGATGCAGGCGTCGCCCTGGGCGATGCGTTCCGACAGCGCCTGTGCGGCGTTCTGCACGATGTTGAGCAGCGCCTGGATGAGTTGTGCACGGTCACCCCGGAACTCGGGAATGGAGGTGTCGTAGTCGCGCTGCACGCGCAGGCCATGCGGGTACTCGACCAAAATCAGCGAGCGCACGCGCTCGCAGACTTCATGGATGTTGACATCGCCCACCTGGTGGGGGTGGCGGTGAGGCGCCAGCAGGCGATCCACCAAGCTCTGCAGGCGGTCCGCCTCGTGCACGATCACCTGGGTGTATTCGGCCAGTTCGGGGCTTTGCAGCTCCATCTCCAGCAACTGCGCGGCGCCGCGGATGCCCCCGAGGGGGTTCTTGATCTCATGCGCGAGGTTGCGGATCAGCTCCTTGTGCGCCTGGGCTTGTTCCAGCAGGCGCTCCTCGCGGTCCTGGCGCACCTGCTGCTCCAGCGGCCAAAGCTCCACCAGCACCTCGCCGCGCGTGTCGGTCGGGGCCACGTTCACATGCACGGGCACCGGGTCTTGGTGCAGGCGCCGGAGGCTGGCTTCATAGCGCAAGGCAGCAAAGTCGTTGCTGCTGGTGCCGGCCAGCGCCGTCTGCAAGAGGGCGGGATCGGTAAAGAACTGCGTGAAGTCAGCGCCTTCCAGCGTGCGGCGGGACATGCCCAGTTGCTGCTCCAGGGCCGCATTGGCATAGAGCACCGAGCCATCGGTGCGCAAAACGGCCACCAGGAGCGACAGCAGATCCAGGGCCTGCAGGTGCTGCGGCCCGTTCGGTACATGATCAGCCATCGGCGGTGGGCTTAACGGGTGGGCAGGCGGGCCAGCTCACGCTTAATGCCTGCGATGTCGCTTTCGCTGCGGGCCAGGCTGGCCTTGATCTCGGCGGTGCGTTCCATGTAGCGCTGGGGGTTGCGCAAGTCGAGTGCGTTGCGCTCGGGAGCTCCGTTGTTGTATTCCTTGAGCAGTTCCGCATGACGGGTTTCGGCCTTGCGCAGCTCGGACTCCAGAATGGATCGTGCGTCTGCATCGCGCGAGCGTTGGTCATTGGGGTCCACCCGGGGCGCCGATGAAGGGGCGACGGACGCCTTGGGTGCCGCTGGTGCACTGCGCGCGCCTTCCACCACTGTGACATTGCCCCCCTCCACCAGCTTGCAGCCGCGCTCCTTGGCCTGCGAGGCATTGTTGGTGTATTCATTGCCACAGCGATAGATACGGTCCTGTGCGGCGGCAGGTCCGACCAGTACGGCCAAGCACATCAGTGCGGGGATCAGGGATTGAATGGTTCGGTTCATACGGTTTCCTCGCACTGGACGTGCAGGGTTGCATCCGAGTATCGCCCAAACAGGGCGGTTCTCCAATCCGGCACGGCCAGTGTTGTGCAACCAATTGCCGTGTGATGCCCTGCGGCATCCCAAGGTTCCCGCCCAGAAAAAAGCGGCCCGCAGGCCGCTTTGCTTTCACGTTGGCGAACGCAGCGCCAGCTTACAGCGAGTAGTACATGTCGTATTCGACCGGATGCACCGACATGCGGAAGCGGGTCACTTCCTGCATCTTCAGGTCGATGTAGGCATCGAGCATGGCCTCCGAAAACACACCCCCCTTGGTCAGGAAGGCGCGGTCGGCATCCAGGGCTTCGAGGGCCTGGTCCAGGCTGTGGCACACGGTGGGAACCAGCTTGTCTTCCTCGGGCGGCAGGTGGTAGAGATCCTTGGTGGCCGCTTCGCCTGGATGGATTTTGTTCTCCACGCCGTCCAGACCCGCCATCAGCAGAGCCGCGAAGCCCAGGTAGGGATTCATCAGTGGATCGGGGAAGCGTGCCTCCACCCGGCGCGCCTTGGGGTTGGACACATAGGGGATGCGGATCGATGCCGAGCGGTTCTTGGCCGAGTAGGCCAGCTTCACCGGCGCCTCGAAGTGCGGCACAAGGCGCTTGTAGCTGTTGGTGCCGGGGTTGGTGATGGCGTTCAGCGCACGGGCGTGCTTGATGATGCCGCCGATGTAGTACAGGGCGAAGTCGCTCAAGCCGGCGTAGCCGTCGCCTGCGAACAGGTTCTTGCCATCCTTCCAGACGGACTGGTGCACGTGCATGCCGGAGCCGTTGTCGCCGTGGTAGGGCTTGGGCATGAACGTGGCGGTCTTGCCGTAGGCATTGGCCACGTTGTGAATGACGTATTTTTGCAGCTGCGTCCAGTCCGCCCGCTCCACCAGGGTGCTGAAGCGCGTACCGATTTCGTTCTGGCCGGCGCCCGCCACTTCATGGTGGAACACCTCCACGGGAATGCCGAGGGATTCGAGGATGAGCGACATCTCTGCGCGCATGTCTTGCGTGCTGTCCACTGGAGGAACCGGGAAGTAGCCGCCCTTGGTGGTGGGACGGTGGCCGCGGTTGCCACCTTCAAGCTTGGCGCCCGTGTTCCAGGGTGCCTCGTACTCTTCGATCTCGTAGAAGGTGTTGTTGGGGTCGGTGCTCCAGCGTACCCCGTCAAAAATAAAAAACTCGGGTTCGGGGCCGAAAAATGCCGTATCGCCCAGACCCGAGGCCTTCAGGTAAGCTTCAGCGCGCTTGGCGATCGAACGTGGATCGCGGTCGTAGGCCTTGCCATCGCTGGGTTCGATCACGTCGCAGGTCATGATCAGGGTCGTCTCTTCAAAGAAGGGATCGATGTTGGCCGAAGACGGGTCGGGGATCAGTTGCATGTCCGACGCTTCAATACCCTTCCAGCCTGCAATGGAGGAACCGTCGAAGGCATGACCTGCCGAAAACTTGTCTTCATCAAAGTGCGAAACAGGCACCGTGGTGTGGTGCTGCTTGCCACGGGTATCAGTGAATCGGAAGTCAACAAACTTGACTTCGTTTTCCTTCACCATCTTCATTACGTCTGCAACGGTCTTGGCCATCAGGTTCTCCTGGGTAAAGCGCTGGTTGAAAATACTATGCAGCTATCAAGCAGTTTGCGTGCCAACCTCGTTGGACCGCAGTCACTGACAGCCGCTCACATGGGGCAAAGACCCCCACAAGAAAAAGCACCAAAATAGAGCAAAACTCTACCAGTACAGCAAGTCTAGAGTTTTCGCACCATTTCGGTGCCGATATTTGCACCAATTTCGTGCAACCCTCTCAGGAGCATCGACCATGCCTCAGGAACTTGATCGGCAGGCCCTTTCACGCCCAGCTCGATATGTCTCCCATGCTGCGGATGATCCACACTGGGCAAGCTGAACACCTTGATGGTGGCGTGCGTCTGTTCAATCTGCTGCATCAGGGGAGTCAAAAGGGACTCCATTGCACCGTAAACGATCACCGAATGCTCCAGTTGAGGAGACCGGTTGAAAAGATGCGGATAGTGGGTATCAAGCACCCACTCAATCATCGGCCATGCCATGACAGGAAAACCGGGAACAAAATAGACCCCGCCTCCATGGCCGCCCTCACAACTGAAGCCAGGTATCTTGTTGTAAGGATTCGGAATCAGGGATGCGCCTTTCGGAAACACCCCCATGTTCAGCCGATGGACGTTATCGGGACGGTCAGCGTCATACTCAACCCCCTGCTCTTGGGCCATTTCCTTCATCCGCTCGCGAATCAACGCTTCTGCCTGCGGATGCAGTTCCATCGAACGCCCCAACGCGCGTGCCGCACATTGACGGGTATGGTCGTCAGGTGTGGCCCCAATGCCCCCTGTCAAAAACACGACATCACCCGACGCAAAGGCGCGCTCCAACGTCAACACAATACGTTCTGGATCGTCCCCGACATACTCGGCATAAGCGAGTGCCAGACCGCGGACGCCAAGCAATTCGATCACCTTCGACAAATGCTTGTCGGAACGCTTTCCGGAGAGAATTTCATCGCCTACGATGATCAGACCAAATTTTTGGTTCATTTTTCGCCATGCTCCGAAAGAAGGGCGGGCGCCTCTGCTGGCAGTGCACTTTGACCTTGCCCCTGTTTCGTGTAGCTCTTAACCCACGATTCACGCGGCCTTTTTACGCTGTGCCTCGTACCAGCGCTGCTCGTACTGCATCGGGCTGAGGTAGTCCAGCGATGAATGCAGCCTGCGGTGATTGTAGAAGGCCATCCAGTCCATCACCGCCTGCCTGGCCTGCTCACGGGTAGCGAATTTGTGCCCATGCACGCTGGCTGTTTTCAGCCGACCCCAGAAGCTCTCGGTCGGCGCGTTGTCCCAGCAGTTGCCCTTCCTGCTCATCGATGAACGCACG
>Ga0156178_122_pt1 | contig 38680 bp, 36 predicted proteins | sample RifCSPlowO2_12_FD_107831 | JGI IMG/M metagenome (GOLD analysis project Ga0156178, IMG submission 107831) | Burkholderiales bacterium RIFCSPLOWO2_12_FULL_65_40 | reverse complement strand
TCGCCATTCTTCAATGCCGAGTGCGCCGTTGCGGCCCATTCACGGCCGACGTTGAGCATCCGCTTTCATCTGCCGCCACAGGCCGCTCCTGGCCGAACGCGGACCCCAGCCCCGCCCCGCGCATCAGCCATCAATCCTCACCCCCGCCTCGCCGCCTCAATCACTGCAATATCAATCTTCCCCATCCCCATCATTGCCTCGAACGCCCGCTGGGCCGCCGCGCGGTCCGGGTCGGCGATGGCGTCTGTCAGGGCGCGGGGCGTGATCTGCCAGGAGATGCCCCATCGGTCCTTGCACCAGCCACACACGCTGGCCTGGCCGCCGTGGTCGATGATGGCGTTCCACAGGCGGTCGGTTTCGGCCTGGTCGTCGGTGGCGACCTGGAACGAGAAGGCCTCGCTGTGTTTGAACTCGGGGCCGCCGTTGAGCCCGATGCAGGGGATGCCCATGACGGTGAACGCCACCGTCAGCACGTCGCCTTCTTTGCCAGCGGGGTAGTCGCCGGGCGCGCGGAAGATGGTTCCCACCGCGCTGTCGGGGAAGGTTTGCGCGTAGAACTGTGCGGCTTCCAGGGCCGTGCCGTCGTACCAGATACAGAGGGTGTTCTTGGGGGCTAAGGTCGTTCTCCTTTCAGGGCGGTGCCGCTTGGGGCATGGTTAGGGCCTACATGGCCTTGAACAGGTGGGCGTAGAGGCGGCTCACCGCGAGCGGCTCGGGCCGTTGGTGCAATGCCAGGTGCAGCCGCCCTGCCTCGTCGCGCGTGACGCTGGCGATGGCGCTGGCGCGCACCAGTGTGCCGCGGTGCACCTGCCAGAACTCGTGCGCGTCGAGTTGCGCCGCAAGCTCCTTCAAGGGGGTGCGGATCAGGTATTCGCGCCCGGCGGTGAGCACGCGCACGTATTTGTCGGCGGCCTCGAAGTACAGCACCTCGGCGACGGGCACCAGGTGAATCTGGTTGCCGCTGCTGGCCTGGATGACGGTGAGTGGCGCCGGGGTTGAAGCCGGGGCGGGCGCGGCGATGCCGGGCGCGGCCAGCAGGTGGCGCAGTTGCGCCATGGTTGCTTCGAAATCAGTAGCTGCTGGCGCTTGATGGGTAAGCGTTTGCTGCAGTTTTTGCACTGTTCTTTGCAGGCGTGCACTCTGCACGGGCTTGAGCAGGTAGTCCACCGCCTGGGTCTCGAAGGCCTGCACGGCGTACTGGTCGTAGGCGGTCACGAACACCAGGGCCGGAAACGGGGTGTCTGCGGGCCAGGCGTCGGCCAGTTCAGCGGCGGCATTCAGCCCGCTCTGGCCCGGCATGCGGATGTCGAAGAACAGCACCTCGGGCCGCAGCGCCAGGGCTTCGCGCACGGCCGACAGGCCATCGCCCACGGTGGCCACCACCTGCAAGTCAGGCCAGGCCTGGGCCAGCGCGTGCTGCAGGGCAGCGGCCAGCAGGGGTTCGTCTTCGGCAATCAGGGCGCGGGGCGCGGGGGCGGTCATGGCGTGACGGATTTCAAGGAAAAAGTGACAGTAGCGCTTGTTCCACCTGCGCTGGCAGCTATCAAATCAAGAGTTGCTGTGGTGCCGTACAGCGTTGCCAGGCGTTCCCGCACCTGGGCCAGGCCGAAGTGGCTGCCGGGGGCGTCGCTGGCCGGTGGGGCCGTTGCCAGGCCCGCGCCGGTGTCGTGCACCTCCAGCACCAGCAGCGTGCCCGTCGGGCCAGGCCGAGTGCTGGCGCGCACGGTGATGCGGCCGCCCTGCACCTGGGGCTCCAGCCCGTGGCGGATGGCGTTTTCCACCAGCGGCTGCAACAGCAGTGGCGGCACGTCCACGCCGCGCAGGCCCTCTGGCAGGTCGAGCTGATAGGCCAGGCGCGGGCCCATGCGTACGGCCATGAGTTCGAGGTAGTCGCGCAGGCGCTCGAACTCGTCGGCCAGCGGGTGTGTGGTGGCGCGCGATGCGCTCAGCGTGGCGCGCAGGTAGGCGATCAGGTGGTCGAGCATGGCCTGGGCGCGCGGCGGGTCGGTGGCCACCAGCACGCGCAGGTTGGCCAGGGTGTTGAACAGCATGTGCGGTTCAAGCTGGGCTTCGAGCAGCTTGAGGCGTGCCTCGGCGGCGTCGCGCTGGGCCTGGGCCATGTGGGCCTGCAGGTGGCGGGCCTGGCTCTGGCTGTAGAAGAAGAACGAGATGCCCGCGCCGGCCGCGATGGTGATGACCAGGGCCGACATTGCGCCATGCTGGTGCGGCAGGTGCTGCGTGCTGCCGCTGTAGGCGTTGCCAATGACCGAGCCCAGCACATACCCCGTGGCAATGCCCGCAGCAATGAGCACGCCCCCGCGCCAGCCGTGGGGCCAGCCGGTGCCCGGTGCGAGCAGCACCCGGCCCAGATCGATCACCAGCCACGACACCAGGCCGATGCCCAGCGAGTAGGCCAGTTGCACATCCCAGGCGCCCTGGCCGGACACGGTGAGGGCCAGCGCGATGGCGCAGCAGAACACGGCGGTGGTCAATCCGTGGCGCAGAAGGGAGCGGGCGTCGAAATGCGGCATGGGGTGTGTAGGGCTGCCATTGTGCGGCAGCCCTGCAAGATCAGTGGGGTTGCTGGCGCTGCAGCGCGGCGCGTTCGCGCTCGAGCAACTGGCTGTAGAGCGAGCCGCCGGGCATGGCCAGCCACACCGCCGCGCCGTGGATCAGCAAACCCAGGCCCCAGCCCAGGGCCGGGTAAATGGCCCAGGCATGGCCACTGCGGGATGAGACGAAGGCCAGAAACAGGTTGACCAGTACGTAGACGCCGGCATGGGTGTACCAGCCCAGCTTGGCGCCAGCGCGTTTGCGGGCCAGGCGTTCGAGTTGCTCGGGGCTCGTGGGAAGGGGGTGGGGGTGCATGGTGTTTCCTATCAAGCGGTCAGAGTACATGGGTGGTGGAGATACGGGCCAGGCGCCACAGGCGCGCTGCACGCAGGGCGAACAGGCCGCTGAATGCGCCATACAGCGCGGCCACCTGCAGCGCAAAGCCGGCTTCGCGGGCCAGGGCGGGTTGCAGGGCCAGTTCCACGTTCACGGCATAGCGGGTGAAGAAAAGGGCCACGATCAGCAGCAGCGGCACGGCGCTGCCGGGCAGGTCGAAGTGCCGGGAGGCTGCGTGGTAGCGGGTGGCCGCAGGCGGCCGGGGGCGCAGCCACAGGCCCAGGCCCACCAGGCTGGTGCAGGCCAGCACCCATGCGGCTGCCAGGCCCGGCGCAGGGGTGCTGCCGAACGCAGCCGCAAGGCTGAAGATGGAGAACGCGGCCATGCCCAGCGGCAGGGCGAACACACGGCGCAGGCCCACGGTGCGCTGGCGCATCTGGCTGGCGCCCAGTGCCAGCAGCGCGGCCAGCAGGCCCCAGACCCACAAGGGTGTTCGCTGGACGATGGTGACCAGCATCTCGGGCTGGTGGGCGATGATATGCAGCAGCATGGCGGGGCAGTGGCAGGAGGGTGATGGCCGCACTGTGCCCGGTGCCTGTGCGCCCCGCCACCGGCTTGCGACGAAATGCCGCCCCCCGGCGCCGAAGGTTGCTCTGGCGGCGCCAGCGGCGGGTGCAGGGGCTTTCTAGAATGCAGCCATGCAACAAAAAGTGCGTTCGCGCAGCCCCAAAATCATCGCGGGCGGGCTGGTGCTGGCCCTGGCAGCCGGGGCTGCCTGGTGGTGGCAGGCCCGGCAGGCGGCCCAGGCGCCGCAGTACCGCACGGCGGCCATCGAGCGGGGCAGCCTGGCAGCGTCGGTGTCGGCGTCGGGGCAGGTCATGCCGGTCACGCAGGTGTCGGTGGGCAGCCAGGTGTCGGGCCAGATCCGCGAGCTGTATGCCGACTTCAATTCCGAAGTGAAGGCGGGCCAGCTCATCGCCCAGATCGACCCGCAGCTGATTGAGTTTCAGGTGCGTCAGGCGCAGGCCGACCGCGAGGCCGCGCTCTCGCAGGTGCTCGTTGCGCAGGCCAATGTGCTGGCCAGCCAGGCGGCTGTGTCGCGCGCGCAGGTGGACCTGGCCGAGGCCCGGCGCGACCTGGAGCGCAAGGCCGACCTGGTGGCCAAAGGCTTCATTGCGCAAAGCGAGGCCGAACGCGCGCAGGCCCTGGTCAACACCAGCACCGAGGCGCTGCGCGGCGCCCAGGCCCAGGCCGCCGTGACGGCCGCGCAGGTGCAGGCCGCGCAGGCCAGCGTGAAGCAGCGCGAGGCCGCGCTGGCGCAGGCCCAGACCAACCTTTCGCGCACGCGCATCACCTCGCCGGTGGATGGCATCGTCATCAAGCGCACGGTGGAGCGCGGCCAGACGGTGGCCGCCAGCCTGCAGGCGCCCGAGCTGTTCGTGATTGCGCAGAACCTGCGCGACATGCGCGTGGAGGTGAGCGTGGACGAAACCGACGTGGGCCGCATCCAGCCCGGGCAGAAGGCCAGCTTCACGGTGGATGCCTTTCCGGGCCAGACCTTCGAGGGCCGTGTGGACCAGGTGCGCAAGGCTGCCATTGCGGCCAATAACGTGGTCACCTACGTGGCGGCGGTCCATTTTGCCAACCGCGACGGCCGCCTGCTGCCCGGCATGACGGCGAACGTGCGCATCGTGACCGACGCGCGCGAGAACGTGCTCAAGCTGCCCAATGCCGCGCTGCGCATGCGCATTGCCGGGGTGGAGCCGCCTGCGGACAATGCATCGAATGCTACAAAATCAAGAGCTGCTAGCGCAGGTGGTACGGGCGCTGGAGGCCAAAAAGGCTCTGAATTGTCTGCGCCGCCCACCACCCGTGGGCGCGTGTATGTGCGAAGCGACGATGGCCAGGTGCGCGCCGTGAACGTGCGCCTGGGCCTGACCGATGGCAGCCACACCGAACTGGTGCTGCCTGCGGACGGTGCTGCACCGCTGGCCGAGGGCCAGCAGGTCATCACCGGCGTGACGACACCCGCTGCTGCGGCCCCGGCGCGTGCCAATGCACCCCGGCTGGCATTTTGACGACCCCCTCCCATGGCCCCTCCGCTGATCGACGCGCAAGCGCTCACCAAGACCTACACCATGGGTGACCAGACCGTGCACGCGCTGCGCGGCGTGTCGCTGCGCATCGAGGCGGGCGAGTTTGTCGCCATCATGGGCGCCTCGGGCTCGGGCAAGTCCACGCTGATGAACATCCTGGGGTGCCTCGACCAGCCCGCCAGCGGCAACTATCTGCTGGCGGGCGAGGCGGTGCAGCACCTGGCGCCCGATGCGCTGGCCGCCGTGCGCAACCAGCGCATCGGCTTCGTGTTCCAGCAGTTCAACCTGCTGGCGCGCACCAGCGCGCTGGAAAACGTCGAGCTGCCCCTGGTCTATGCCGGGGTGAAGGCGCCCGAGCGCCACGCACGCGCACAGGCGGCCCTGCAGCGCGTGGGCCTGGCCGAGCGCGCTGCGCACACCCCGGCCGAGCTGTCGGGCGGGCAGCAGCAGCGCGTGGCGATTGCGCGTGCGCTGGTCAACCAGCCGCAGCTCATCCTGGCCGACGAGCCCACGGGCGCACTCGACTCACACACCTCCGAAGACATCATGCGGCTGCTGGCGCAGCTCAACGCGCAGGGCATGACGGTGGTGCTGGTCACCCATGAAAACGAGGTGGCCGCCTGGGCGCGGCGGCGCATCGTGTTCCGCGACGGGGCCATTCTGGAAGACGTTGCCCAGCCCGGCCTCGCCGCGCCCGTGCAGGGGGAGGGCGCATGAACCTCGCCGCCGCGCTGCGTGCCGCCCTGCGCGCACTTACCACCCACCTGCTGCGCAGCCTGCTGACCATGCTGGGCATCATCATTGGCGTGGCCGCGGTCATCACCATGGTGGCTGTGGGCCGGGGTGCCACCGAGCGTGTGCAGGAGCAGATGAAGGGCCTGGGTTCGAACATCATGCTGGTGGTGCCCGGCAGCCTGAGCGCCGCCGGGGTGCGCTACGGCGCGCAAACGCGCTCGCGCTTCACCGAAGAAGACGCCGAGGCCATTGCCCGCGAGGTGCCCGAGGTGCAGGTGGCCGCGCCCTCGTCGCGCACCACCGCGCAGGCCGTGGCGCAAAACGCCAACTGGAACACCGCCATTTTTGGCACCACCAACGATTACCTGGAGGCGCGCGAATGGCCGCTGGCGGCGGGCCGCCTGTTCGAGGCGGCCGAGCAGCAGGGATCGGCCAAGGTGGCCTGGCTGGGCCAGACGGTGGCGCGCGAGCTGTTTGCCGACGACGACCCGCTGGGCCAGATGGTGCGCGTGCGCGGCGTGCCCTTCATGGTGGTGGGCGTGCTGGCCGCCAAGGGGCAGAACGCCTTGGGGCAGGACCAGGACGACATCGTCATCGTGCCGATGTCCACCTTTCGCAACCGCATCTGGAATGCCGGCGGCAATGTGCGGCGCATCTGGTCCATCCATGTGAAGGTGCGCCAGGGCGCGGACATGGCGCGGGCCGAAGAGGCCATGCGCACCCTGCTGCGCCAGCGCCTGAAGGTGCCCGAGGGTGGCGACGACACTTTCAGCGTTCGCAACCTCTCGGAGGTGCTGCAGGCGCAGGAGGAATCCAGCCGCGTGATGACCGGCCTGCTGGCCGCCGTGGCGGGCGTGAGCCTGCTGGTGGGCGGCATCGGCATCATGAACATCATGCTGGTGAGCGTGACCGAGCGCACGCGCGAGATCGGCCTGCGCATGGCCGTGGGGGCGCGCGGGCGCGACATCCTGGCGCAGTTCCTCATTGAGGCCGTCACGCTCAGCCTGGCGGGTGGCGCCATCGGCATTGCGCTCGGGGCGCTGGCCACCTGGGCCGTGGGGCAGTTGGCGGGCTGGAGCGTGGCCATGGACCTGCCCGCCGTGCTGCTGGCCGTGGGGTTCTCGGGCTTGGTGGGCGTGTTCTTTGGTTACTACCCTGCGCGTCGGGCCGCGCGCCTGCTGCCCATCGACGCCTTGCGGCATGAATGATGCGGAAGGGGAATGACAAATGATGCGCGGATAATCCGCGCTTTCGTTTGCCAACAAGGACGCGCGTGGACATTGTTTTGCTGGTCAAGGCCGCCATCATGGGCGTGGTCGAGGGCCTGACCGAATTTCTCCCCATCTCCTCCACCGGCCACCTGATTCTGGCCGGGGCCTTGCTGGGTTTTGACGATGCCAAGGCCAAGGTGTTCGACATCGCCATCCAGACCGGCGCCATCTTCGCCGTCATCCTGGTGTATTGGCAGAAAATCCGTGCAACGCTGGTCGCGCTGCCCAGCCAGCGGCAGGCGCAGCGCTTCGCGCTCAACGTGCTCATCGGCTTCTTTCCGGCGGTGCTGCTCGGGCTGTTGCTGGGCAAGGCCATCAAGGCGCATCTGTTCACGCCCGTGGTGGTGGCCAGCACCTTCATCATTGGCGGCTTCATCATTCTGTGGGCCGAGCGGCGCCCGCAGTCGGCCACTCGCATACACGAGGTGGACGACATGACGCCGCTCGATGCGCTCAAGGTGGGGCTGGTGCAGTGCCTGGCCATGGTGCCGGGCACCAGCCGCAGCGGCGCCACCATCATCGGCGGCATGCTGCTGGGCCTGTCGCGCAAGGCGGCCACCGACTATTCGTTCTTCCTGGCCATTCCCACGCTCATTGGCGCCGGGGTGTACAGCCTGTACAAGGAGCGCGCGCTGCTGGAGATGGCCGACCTGCCGATGTTCGGCGTGGGCCTGTTCTTTTCGTTCATCAGTGCATGGCTGTGCGTGCGCTGGCTGCTGCGCTACATCAGCACGCACAGCTTTGTGCCGTTTGCGTGGTACCGCATCGTGTTTGGCATCGTGGTGCTGGTCAGCGCATGGACCGGCTGGATTCAGTGGAACGGTTGATAATGGTCCGCATGAAACGCACACACTTTCAGAAGACAGTCCCCGGGGCCGTGGCCCTGCTGCTGGTCCTGCCCGCGTGCGCCCTGGCGCAGTTGCGCCTGCCTCCACCACCGCCCGACAGCCCGGACCACGGTTTTACCTGGTCGCTGGGGGCTTCGGTGGTCAACGGCCCCCGCTACGCCGGCAGTGCCGAACGCAGCACCGGCGTGCGACCCGTGATCGGGCTCGAGGTGGGGCGCTTCACGCTCAGCTCCGGTGGCGGCGGTTCCCTGCTCGATTTTGATCTGGATCCGCGCGACTCGGGCCTGACGGCACGGCTGTTCCAGCTGGACAACTTTCGTCTCAGCGGCGGACTGCGCCTGGATGGCGGGCGCAAGGGTGCGGATGACCCCATCCTGCGCGGCCTGCCCGATGTGGAGCGCACGCTGCGCGGCCGCCTGAGCGCCATTTACGACTTCAACAAGCAAGCCTCGCTGCGCAGCACGCTCAGCCAGGATTTGCTGGACAAGCAGGGCGGGGCCACGCTGCAGACATCGGCGCGCTACGAGTTTCTGATCAGTTCACGCACTGAAATCGGTCTGGCGGCGGGCTTCACCCTGGCCGACAGCACCTACATGCGCAGCTACATGGGCGTGCCCACCAGTGCAGCGGGCGTGACGACCGCGCTGCCCGCCTACCGGCCCGGCGCAGGCATGCACAGCACCCACCTGGGGCTGGAGGTCAAGACCCTGGTGTCGGACCGCTGGGTGCTGTTTGGCGGCGTGGGCTACCAGCAACTGCGCGGTGATGCCCGGCGCAGCCCGCTGGCGGTCAAGCCCGACAGCTACAACGTCTCGATCGGCTTGGCCTACCGCTGCTGCAGGTGAGGTTTCAGCGTGAGGCGAGCGCGAGATCGCCCGGGTTGCGCAGCACGCGGAACTTGCCGCCCTGCTTGCCGGTGTACATGGCGGCATCGGCCAGCTTGAGCAGGCCCACGGCGTCGTTGCTGTCGGTGGGCGCGAGCGCATAGCCGATGGTCAGGCCCACCTGAATGGTGTGCGTCTGCAGCGCGAACGGCGCGTGGAAGGCTTCCAGCAGCTTCTGACCCATCTCGTGCGCCTGTTGCGGCGAGGTGAGCTGATCGGTCACCACCACGAATTCGTCTCCGCCCAGCCGGGCCACCATGTCGCTCTTGCGCACATGGCCCTGCAGGCGCCGGGCCACGGCCACCAGCAGGTCGTCGCCCACGTCGTGGCCGTGCTGGTCGTTCACCGGCTTGAAACCGTCCAGGTCCATCACATAGACCGCCAGCAGATGGTCCGGGTCGCAGTGGGCCAGGGCCTCGGTCAGTGCCAGGCCCAGGCCGCGGCGGTTGGGCAGGCCGGTGAGCGGGTCGGTGTGCGCCAGCGTCTGCATGGCGTCGCGCTCGGTGCGGGCGTTTTCGGCGGCGGTGCGCAGCGCCTTGGAATGCAGGCCCAGCACGCGCATGAACAGCAGCATGTCGAGCGTGGCACCGAACTGGAACGAGTGCAGGGTCCAGAAGTTCACCGGCACCCAGCCCCGGATCACGCCGATCACCGTGGCCGTGGCGATGAAGTACACCAGCCAGGCCAGCAGCAGGGTGCCACCCACCGGGTCGCCCTGGCGCATGCGCCCCACGGCCCCCGGAATACCCATGAGCGCGGGCACCAGGCCCAGGATGCTGACGATGGCGGTGAGCACCTTGACATCGAAGGCATCGAGCGCAAACGCCACGGCCAGCAGCGCCGTGCCCGCTGCGCCCCAGCGCATGGTGCGCATCAGGCGGTGGCGCGGGTCGCCCGCCGCTAAGGCCTGGCCGATGAACAGAAAGGAGCCGCAGGTGGCCATGAGGGCCGCCAGCCCGCTGGCGTGCCGCTCCATCCAGAGGTTGTCCGTCCAGAGGTATTGCGCGCCCACGCCGAAGAACTGGAGCGAAAACAGCAGGCTGCCCGAGATCAGCAGCGCGTACTGGATGAACAGCGCATCGCGCAGGCTGACCCACTGGGCCAGGCTGTAGACCAGCAGACACAGCGCCAGACCGGTGAGCACCCCCTGCAGCATCTGCTCGTTCAGCGCGCGGCCCATCAATGCCGTGGGGGTGTTCAGGGTGATGGGCAGAATCATCGCACCCTGTACCTGCACGCGCAGCAGCAGTTCGTAGCGCACGCCGGGTTCCAGGTTCAGCACCATCGTGTGCGAGCGGCTGAGCAGGGGCCGCTGGCTGAAGGGCTGGGTGTTGCCCAGCACAGCCTGCTGCACGATGCGCCCGCCGGCGGCCAGGGCTACGTCAATGCGGTTGATCGGGGCGTAGTCGATGTCCAGAATCCAGCGGCGATCGGAGCCTGGCGCCACGGCAAGGGGTGCGCGCAGCCACACGGCATCGGGCCGCACGCCCAGGGTGCCCTGCGTGGCTGGCATGGGGCCGAAGGCCGGGCCGCCGGACAGCAGTTCCTCGGCTGTGTGCCTTCGGTCGGGGTCCGATAGCAGTGTGAGGGCAGGCCAGAGCAGGGTGACTGGCTGGCTTTCAGCGAGCACCAGCGGGGCCGGCTCGGCCCGCGCGCCACAGGCCAGCAACACGAGCCACAGGGCCAGCACCATGCGCAGCGCCAGCGGCCACCCGGTGGTGGCGCCATGGCGCACAGGCCGCAGTGCAGGCGGGGGGAACATGGCGTACGGGAGCGTGGGGTGGAAGAGCGGGTTCGGGGCTGGGCGGTGTGAGAAAGTGTAAGAGAAATCGAAAAATCCGGCAGTGCTTCCGGTTGTGCAGCCTCTGCCGGCGCCGGTGTCAGCCCTGGCCCGCCACCGTGGCAAGGTTGAGCAGCGAGGCCTCGATGGCCGCAGCCGTGACCAGGGGCTTTTCCATGGGAAAGAGGTGGGTGCCGTCCAGCATGGTGATGCGGCCGTGGGTGAGCTGCTGCGTCAGCGCCATGCCCACCTGCTTCATTTCCACCGAGGCGCGCCCGCCGATGAAGGCTGCCGGGCAGCGCAGCGGGTGCTTGCGCAGCAGGCTGCCCAGGTGGTGGGGCATGGTGTTGTAGATGTCGGACTCCACGGCGCGGTCGAAGGCCAGCACGCGGCGGTCGTCTTCGTCATACAGGCCGTGGGTTACATAGTCGCGCAGCACCTGCGGGTCCCAGCGGGCAAAGGCTTTTTTCTTGCGAAAGTGTTCGTAGGCCTCTTCGGTGCTGGTCCAGCTGTTGCGGCGCATGCGGCTCACGCGCGCGGGCGAGAAGCTGCCAATCATCTGCGTGCGCTTGGCAGCGCCCACGGTGGTGGCGCGCCAGCCGCTGAGGATGGGCGAGTCGAGCATCAGCACGCCGCGCGCCAGTTCGGGGTGCCGCGACGCCGCCATCACGCTCAGAATGCCGCCCAGCGAATGGCCCACCAGGTACACCGGGCCGCCCGAGACGCGCACCTGTTCGGCCGCGAACTCGGCCAGTTGCTCCACCAGGTGCGGCCAGTTGTCGGTGACGGGGAAGCGCGGGTCGTGGCCGAAACGGTCCACCGCGCTGACGTCAAAGCCGCGCTGGCGCAGGTGACTGAAGAGCACGCTGTAGGTGCCCGAGGGAAAACTGTTGCCGTGGGAGAAAACGATCTTGTTCATGCAGGGAGAGGTGAGCCGCGCGCGCCATGTCTAAATGAGCTTGTCGCGCGGTGTGTTGATCTTCTTGAGTGGTTTGCAGCGCGTCGGGGGCACCATGATCGGCACCTCGGTGGCACCGCCGCCCCAGTTCGGACTTTCAATGCTGTCGAACACCTGGCGCAGCTTTTCGCCCCAGCTGTCGTGCAGCATGCGAAAGTAAGGGTTGTCGTCGGTGATGCAGACGATCTTGTCAGAGCTGAAATGGTCCACCTCGTACAGGATCAGGTCCAGCGGCAGGCCCACCGACAGGTTGGACTTGAGCGTGCTGTCCATCGACACCAGCGCGCATTTGGCGGCTTCGTCCAGCGGGGTTTCGGGTGTCAGCACGCGGTCGAGCACGGGCTTGCCGTATTTCGACTCGCCCACCTGGAAGTAGGGCGTCTCGGATGTGGCCTCGATGAAATTGCCCGCCGAATACACCTGAAACAGGCGCATGCCCTCACCCTGGATCTGCCCGCCGAACACCAGCGAGACATTGAAGTCCACCCCCGCGCGCTTGAGCGCCGCGCCGTCGCGCTCGTGCACATGGCGCACGGCGGCGCCGAGCACGCGAGCGGCGTCGAACATGCTGCGCGCGTTCCAGATGGTGATGGGCTCGCCGTCGTGCTCGTCCTTGATCTGCGTGGTTTGCAAAATCTCGCGCACCGACTGGGAAATGCTCAGATTGCCCGCCGACAGCAGCACCATGAAGCGCTCGCCCGCCTTCTCGTACACCATCATCTTGCGGAACGAGCTGATCTGGTCCAGCCCGGCATTGGTGCGCGAATCGGACAGGAACACCAGCCCGGCATTGAGTTTGATGGCGACGCAGTACGTCATGGGAAATGCGTGAAAGAAGAAAAGCACAGAGTGTAGTGCTGCGCTGCAGCGGGCCTGCACCAACTGCAGTTTACGGAAGGTTGGTATAAAAATGATAGCTGTTTGCGCTTTTCCAGTAAGCGCCAGAGGCTGTTTTGACCCAAAAATTTTTCAACCCAAAGCACCCTGCACAAAAGCGCGCTGCGGCGCCGGGGTAGGGCCTTTGTCCGCGCGGTGGGCCGCGCAGGCCCGCGCCGCACTATGATCCAGCGCTTTTGCGGAGGCCTGTGCCGTGTTCACCCCTTTCCTCTCATCCGGAATCCGCCGCGTCTGTGCGCTGGCGCTGGCTGCATCGCTGGCGGCGTGTGGCGGCGGTGGCAACGACGACACCGTGACCGATGGCGGCGGCACCCCGCCCGTGCGGCCCGCCGACCCCGAAGGCGCGGGGCAACTCCAGGCGGCCACCCTGCTGGGTACCGTTGCCTCAGCCGACATTGCGGCGGCGCTGACCAGCGAAGAATCGCTCGCCCAGGACGTGGTGCCGCGCTACGCCGTCACCTCCTATCGCCTCGAATACCTCACCACCGATGCCGACGGCAAGGCCGTGCGCGCCTCGGGCCTGGTCAGCGTGCCGCAAAAGGCACCCGGGGCCAAAAGCCCGGTGCTCAGCTACCAGCACGGCACCCTGTTCCGCGACGCCGAGGCGCCCAGCAACAACGCCGTCGCGTCGGAAGTGGCCGTGGTGCTGGCCTCGCTGGGCTACATCGTGCTGGCGCCCGACTACGTGGGCTTTGGTGCCTCCAAAGGCACACCGCACCCCTACCTGCTGGCCGCCCCGTCAGCGGCCGCCACGGTGGACTTTCTGACCGCCGCGCGCGCCTGGCGTGGCCAGGCCAACGTGGCCGACAACGGGCAACTCTTTCTGACGGGCTACTCCGAAGGCGGCTACGTCACCATGGCAGCGCACCGGGCGATGCAGGCCAGCAGCTCGGTGCACCTGCAGCAATTGCGCATGGTGGTGCCCGGCGCCGGCCCCTACAACGTGCAGGCCACCATGGACGGGCTTGTGGACCTGGTGCGCAACGAGCAACCCGTGCTCGGTGCGCTCATCAACCCCGGCTTTCTGCGCTACCTGGGCGGCAGCGTGCAGCGCGAGGTGCGCCGCCTGCTGCTGCGTGCCTTGATCCCGGGCGACGCCGACGTGACCTACGACGCCCGCTTCATCGACCGCTTTCTGGACGACGACGTGCGCTACATCGCCGAAACCAGCAGCGTGCACGACTGGAAGCCCAACGTGCCCGTACGCCTGTACCACGGCCCGAGCGACCGCACCGTGCCCTATGCCAGTTCGACCAGCACCCTGCGCGCCATGCAACTGCGCGGCGCCGGCGACCTCGTCAGCCTGACCGACTGCCCTGCCGCGCCTGCCGGGCACATGCAGTGCGTGCCGCCGTTCATCAGCTTCATGCTGGGGCAGCTGGCGCCGGTGGTGCAGGATCTGTAGACCCCGAAACTGTTGCGGGGCGTTCTAAACCTCCCAGAACGCCTCGATCAACTCGCCGTCGGCGTCCACCAGCCACCACTCGATCACCGCATCGCGCGGGCCGACACCGAGCAAGCCCAGCGCCCCGCGCGGCGCAGACAGTCGCGGGCAGCGCCATAGCTGGTCACCCGGCTGCGCCATGGACAGCACCTTGGCGCGGATGGAGGGCGGCACTTCGGGGCTGTGCGGGTCGATCCGGCGGTCCTCACCGTCTCCGATGTCGTCGGGGGTGGCGGGTATGGGGCGCATGTCAGGCCCCCGCAGCGGTGCTGCGCTCCAGGTTCAGCGCCAGCAGGCGGCGCAGGATTTCATCGTCGGGCATGTCCGCCGTGTAGTCCTGCCAGCCATAGGCCGCTGCCACCGCCGCATCGAGTTGCGCGTGGGCTGCGGCCAGCCAGGCGGGGCGCAGGTTGTACAGGTTGGTGAGCGTGCGCTTGGCCAGGTCTTTTTCGAACCCCGGCTTGGGCACGATGCGGTCGGGGTAGGGCGATGTACTCATACCCAGCGGCACTACCTCGGGCACCGTGTCCGTCCACTCGGGCGGGTTCAGCCAGGCCTGGCGCAGGGTGTTGAGGCGTTGCGCGGCCTGGGCAATGGCGATGGCAGCCTGGCGGGGTGATATTGTTTTGATAGCTGCTGGCGCTTGATGGACGGGCGCTAGAGGCTGATTTGGCTTGAAATCCTCTGTGTGCAAGGCGTCTGACAAAGTATCTGGCAGGTCGGCCGGAATCAGCGCGCCGCCTTCCACCGCCTCGGTGCGCTGGTGCGCGGTGTCTGCCGGGGTAAGGCCTGCGGGGAAAGGGAAGGTTTCGAAGCAGGTGGTGGGGGTGTAGCGCGGCCGGTCTTCCAGCGAGGTGCCCATGCGCAGCGCCCAGAGTTCGTGGAAGCGGCTGTGCAGGATGCCGAAGGTGGTGTCGTCGGCGCGGGCGACGACGCACACGGCGTGACTGGCCAAAACCATGGTGGGACGCCAGACCCATACGCGGTGCTTTGCAACGATGGAGGTGACCATGAAGCGCTCCGTACCTGCAAGTGCTTGGCGCATGTCGGGTGCTGTGCGCGCGTGGAGCCACCATTTACGGCGCTCGGATTCGCTGCGCACCGCATCTTTTTCGGGTTTGACAACGCGTTGAACATATTCGAAGGGCGCATCAAATAATGCGGCCTCGGCTTGTGGGCGCTCGACGCCAAAATCGACGATCCAAGTGTCGGACGGCGCCTTCACCAAGTCGGAACCATTGATCCACGGCTTCACAACTTCGGCGTTGCTCTGGCCGTGTGGGTTGGGCAGTGCCAGCCATGACCGAGCGAGGTCGCCAGGAACGTCAAAGCTCGCTTTCTTGGATGTGCCCACGAAGCAGGCGGCTTTGTTGGTCTGCAAGGGTTTGGCACTGGGTAAATCCAGCGAGTCACCGTCGGCGCTAGCGCCAGTCAAGTCTGCGTGGATGGCGGCCACATCTGCCCCATCCAGCCGCACAGGTTGCTCCGTCTCCCCAAAAGCCACCAGCGACACGCGCACCGCCGCGCCCTCGTTCACCCACGGCTCATCGCTCCAGGCCTCAAAAATGCGCGTCTGTGTGCAGATGGCATCGAGCACCTTGCGGTTGGCGCCGCCGCGAATCGAGTTGGTGGTGACCAGCCCGGCGCGCTGCAACGCCCCGGCGGTCATCTGCGCGCGGGCCTTGTCGAACCAGTAGCACACCAGGTCGGCGCCGCCAGGCACGCGGCCTTCGTAGGTTTTGCGCAGCAGGGTGGTGTAGGCGTCGCCCAGTTCGGCGCGCATCTTCTTGTCGCCCAGAAACGGCGGGTTGCCAATGACCACATCGGCTCGCGGCCACGCCGCCTCCTGCAATTTGTGAGATGCACCAGATTGGTGCGGGGGGGGGGGGGGAAGTTGTTGGCCAGCAGCGCATCGCGGCATTCGATGTGCTCCAGCGTGTCGAGCACGGGGTTGGTCTTGAACTCGTAGCCGTGCGCCAGGCGCCATTGCAGTTCGCCAATCCACACGGTGACGCGGGCCAGTTCGGCGGCGTACTCGTTCAGTTCGATGCCCAGCACGTTGTGCGGGCCGGTCACCAGGTCGGCCTCGCGGTCCAGGCCCAGTTCGGTGGCCTGCAGGTGGCTGTGGTGTTCCACGTCCTTGAGGCACTTGAGGGTGAGGTACAGAAAGTTGCCGCTGCCGCAGGCGGGGTCGAGTGCGCGGAAGTGCTTGAGTTCGTCGAGCCAGGTGATGAACAGGGCATGGGCGGCGCGGTAGTGCTTGTCGCCTTTTTTGGTAATTTTGACCGATAGCGTCCGTATTTGCTGCGCTACCAGCTCCCATTTTTGTAGCAACGGGCGGCGGATGACGGGGTCAATCAGGCGCTCGATGGTGGCGGGGTCGGTGTAGTGGGCACCGAGCTGGCTGCGTTTGGCGGGGTCCAGGCCGCGTTCGAACAGGGTGCCGAAGATGGAGACGTCGATGGCGCTCCAGTCCAGGTCGGCGGCTCGGCGCAGCTCGGCCAAATCGGGGGTGCTCAGGGACGGCACGGCAATCTGCTGAAACAGCCCGCCGTTGAACCAGGGGATGTCGTCCACGCCGTAGAGGCCGCCGTCTTTCATGGCGCTGAAAAGCTGCGTGAGGCCTTGGCCGAGGCGCTCGGGCGTGGCCTGCTTGTTGCCCAGCAGCCGCTCGAACATGCGCCCAGGCAGCAGGCCTACGTCTTCGGCAAAGAAGCAGAACAGGCATTGCGTGAGGAAGTGCGCCACCTGGTTGGCGCGCTGCTGCTGGTTGGCGGCGGATTCGTTGGCGGTGGAGCCGCGCTGGCGCAGGCCTTCGGCCAGGGCGGCAAAGCTGCGGGCGGCGGCTTCGGTGATGTCGCGGTTGGTCTGCCGGGGCTTGAAGCTCTCGGGCGCCAGCCAGATGCGGCGCAGCAGGGCCAGTTTGTCCGGCTGGTCCATCTCGTCGATGGCGACGGTGTGCGTGACGCTGGGGTGGCCGGTGAACTGGGTGTGGATGCGGATGCTGAGCCGATCGGACACCACCAGGATGGGCGGGTTGGACAGCGCCAGGCTGTAGGTGAGCAGTTGCTTGAGCGCGGTGTCGAGGTTTTTGCCGGGAGCTTTGTTCTCCCACGCAAACACGCCGCGCATGAAGACGTCGGCATAACCCGTCTTGCCGCCAATGACGTCGCTTTTCTCTTCAAACCGGTAGCCCTCGGCACTGCCGGGCTTGGGTACGCCGAGCAGTTCGCACAGGTCCAGAAAGTGGCTTTGCGCGCCTTGTTCTTCGTTGAGTGCGTAGGCTGGGCCGGGCACGCCACCGGGCGCGCCCCATTTGGCGATGAAGTCTTGGGGGGTCATGGGTTAGTTTGGTTGCTCGGCCGTTGGCCTGCACGCCAGCGGCGCACGCGTTGGGAGTACGGTTCGCGTTGCTCGGCCCAGGCGTTGTAGCGGTCTACTTCAGCGGTGGGTGCCATCGCTATCGATGGCGAGGTGATGGCGCTGCTGGCTTGGGCTACCTGGGGCAGGGTCACCGTTGGGGGAGTTGTTTCCGGTGGGCGCATTGGGTTACCACGAGCGGTCAGTAGCCGTGCAGGGCGTAGTCGAGGGCGTCCCAGATGGTCTGGGCATCCTGGCCGAGATTGGTCAGTGGGCTGCGCAGTTCACCCGGTTCAAAGGAACCGATGGCCAATGTCTCCAGCACGTAGGCTTGCCCTGCCACCTCCAGCTTGGGGTTCAGCACGGTGGCGTGTTGTGGGTTGTCCAGGGGGGCGAGTGGAACCGCCATGACGGCGACAGGGCGCTTGAGGAAGTGGCTTTGCACTTGCACCACGTAGGGGTGGGTGGCGCGCAGTTCTTCCAGCGGGTGCGGGTAGACGTCAAACTGCGCCATCGGTCTCTGCTGCCTGCTGCGCTTTGGCCTTGCGCCACTCGTGAATGCGGCGCGCCATGGAGCCAATCTTGGCCATGCGCTGGTTCATGGCCTCAATGGCTTCCTTGTTTTCTTCTTCCCACTGGTTGCGCGCGGCTTCCATTTCAGCCGGGCTGCGTGCGGCGGCGGCAGCGCGGCGCGCCAGGCGCTCGGGGGTGAGCCAGCCATCTCCGCTGGTTGACGTGGCGGCGTAGCGGGCGGGCTCTTCCTGTACGGTGAGGGGGGCAGGCACCACCTTCACTGGCTGCAGGGTGATGGTGCCGTCGGGCGCCGTTTGTACCTCGAACAACTGCCCGGCGTATTTTTTGCCCAGCGATATCTGGCCGCTGGCGCCCACTTCCTTGAGCATGGCGTGATCCTTCAAACAACGTCATGCCATCATGCGGCATGAAATGGAAGGGCGTCAAGTTTGCGTGGGCTTCCCCATGACGGCCTTCAACTGATACAGCGCATCCAGCGCCTCGCGCGGGCTGAGCTGGTCGGGTTGGATGGCAGCCAGCGCGGCCTCGACGGGGCTGGCGGCCGTCACCTCGGGCGCGGGTGGCGGGGCGAACAGGTCCACCTGCAGTTCGCCTTCGTCGGCGCGCTCTTCCAGCGCGGCGAGCGCGTGGCGCGCGTGGTGCAGCACGGGCGCGGGCATCCCGGCTAATTTTGCGACCTGGATGCCGTAGCTGCGGCTGGCAGGGCCGGGCTGGATCTCGTGCAGGAACACGATGTCGGCACCGCTCTCGGCCGCGCTCACGTGCATGTTGACGGCGTGGCGCGCCTTGGCGGGCAGTTCGGTCAGCTCGAAGTAGTGCGTGGCGAACAGCGTGAAGGCGCGGGTCTTGTCGTGCAGGTGCGTGGCGATGCCGCTGGCCAGCGCCAGGCCGTCGAAGGTGCTGGTGCCACGGCCGATCTCGTCCATCAGTACCAGGCTGTGCGGCGTGGCGGCGTGCAATATTTGCGCGGCTTCCACCATCTCCAGCATGAAGGTCGATTGTGCGTTCGCCAGGTCGTCGGCCGCGCCGATGCGCGTGTGGATGGCGTCGATGGGCCCAAGTCGGCAACTGGCGGCGGGCACATGGCTGCCCATGCTGGCGAGCAGCACGATGAGCGCCACCTGGCGCATGTAGGTCGATTTACCGCCCATGTTGGGGCCGGTGATAACCTGCATGCGGGTGTTGGCGTTCAGCCGCGTGTGGTTGGCGATGAAGGCGCCGCTTGAGACTTCAGCCAGGCGAGCTTCCACTACGGGGTGGCGGCCGGCCTCGATCTCGATGCAGGGCTCAGGCGCGAACTGCGGCGCACACCAGCCCAGCGTGAGCGAGCGTTCGGCCAGGGTGCACAGCACGTCCAGCGTGGCCAGCGCGTGGGCCAGGCGGGTGAGTTGGGGAATGTGGGGCTGGAGCTGGTCCAGAACCTGCTCGTACAGCCATTTTTCACGCGCCAGGGCGCGTTCGTTGGCCGAGAGGGCCTTGTCCTCGAAGGTCTTCAGCTCGGGCGTGATGAAGCGCTCGGCGTTCTTCAGCGTCTGGCGGCGGCGGTAGTCGTCGGGCACCTTGTCGAGGTGGCTGCCGGTCACTTCAATATAGAAGCCGTGCACCTTGTTGAACTGCACTCGCAGGTTGGGGATGCCGGTGTGCGCCTTCTCGCGCGTTTCCAGGTCGAGCAGGAAGGCGTCACAGTTGCTCTGGATGCCGCGCAGCTCGTCGAGTTCGGCGTCGAAGCCGCTGGCGATCACGCCACCGTCGCGCACCAGCGCGGCGGGTTCCTCGTTGATGGCGCGGCGCAGCAGATCCGTGCAGCCCGGGGGCGGCTGCAGGTGGCTGAAAATTTGAGCCAAATAGGGCTCTGGCGCTTGTCCATATTGCGCTAGCAGCTCTGCTTTTTGTAGCGTCTTGCCCAGGGCCACGAGTTCACGCGGGCGTACCTGGCGCAGCGCGGTGCGCGCGGTGATGCGTTCCACGTCGCTCACGCCCTTGAGCTGCTCGCGCAGCGCGCTCCAGGGGCCGGTGCCACCCCCGGCACCACCCGCGCCGCGCAGGGCCGTGGTGGCGGCTAGGCGCTGGCGGGCCTCCATGCGGTCCCGCCGGGGTTCCAGCAGCCAGGTGCGCAGCAAGCGGCTGCCCATGCCGGTCATGCAGGTGTCGAGCAGCGAGAGCAGCGTGGGCGCGTCTTCGCCGCGCAGGGTTTTGATGAGTTCGAGGTTGCGGCGCGTGCTGGCGGGCAGGTCGATGAGGTCGTCGCCGCGCTGCACCTGCACGCTGTGCACATGGGTGAGCTGGCGGCCCTGGGTGTGCTCGGCGTATTGCAGCAGCGCGGCGGCGGCGGCGTGCGCCTGGGCCAGGTCCTGCGCGCTCCAGGCCTGCAGGCTGGCGGCGCCCAGGTGCTCGAGCAACTTGCGCTCACCCAACGGGCTGTCAAACTGCCAATCCGGGCGCGGCGCCATGGGACAGGTGAAGGAGCCCCCTTGGCGCAGCACCTGGAGTTGTTGCTCGAAGCGGTCGGTGACGCCCGCGCTGTAGATCAGCTCGCTCGGCGCCACACGCTCCAGCCAGCCGCCCAGCTCATCCAGCGCGCATTCGGCCAGGAACACGCGGCCCTGCGTCACGCTGAGCCAGGCCAGTCCGCAGCGCGCGCGCGGGCCCTGGTGCACGGCCAGCAGCAGGGCCTCGGCCTTGTCGGAGAGCAGCTCGCTGTCGGTCAGCGTGCCGGGGGTGACCACGCGCACCACCTTGCGCTCCACCGGGCCCTTGGCCGTGGCCACGTCGCCCACCTGCTCGGCAATGGCCACCGACTCGCCCATCTTGATGAGCCGGGCGAGGTAGTTCTCCAGCGCATGGAAGGGCACACCCGCCATCACTACGGGCTGGCCGGCCGACTGCCCGCGCTGCGTGAGCGTGATGTCGAGCAGACGCGCGGCTTTCTCCGCGTCCTGCCAGAACAGCTCGTAGAAATCGCCCATGCGGTAGAACACCAGCGTGTCCGGGTACCCGGCCTTGAGACCCAGGTACTGCTGCATCATGGGCGTGTGCGCAGAAACTTCAAATTGTTCCATATAAATCAACGACTTGTTGTTTCTGATTTGGTTTTATGGGGCAAATTTGGGGCATTACTTGCCATGCTTTGCATGCCCTCCCAGATTCGCTCAAGCTCTCTGGGCGACTCCGTATCTATCCATCGACCATAAACGGTGACCAGCATCGAATAGTCGCTGTGGCCCATCTGGTTGGCGATGAAGGCAAGATTGCCCCGTGCCGTGAGGTTCCAGCAGGCATAGGTGTGCCGGGTCTGATACGGTGGGCGTGCTCGAATCTCGGCGCGCCGGATCAGGTTGGCCCATTTTGTGTTCCAGGCACTCGGAACGAAGTAGTCGTTGACAACCTTTTTGCGGGCCTGTGTTTTAGGTGACAGTAGCACGCGCACCCGGTCGATGCGCGATTCATGGCGGTTCAGCCAGACGGTCAGGTCAGCAGGCTCGCGCTGCGTCGCGTCAGACACCAGCACCTTCAGTGCTGCACGTGCTGGCGGTTGCAGCAGCACGGTGCGTTCTTTTTTTGTTTTGGGTACCTTGAACGTCAAGGATTGCGTGATCGAGCGGCGCACTGTGATCTTGCTGAAATCTGTCGCAACATCCTCGACAGCCAATGCAAGCATTTCGCCCGGCCGCAACCCGGTATAGACGGCCACCGTCACGGCCGCCTCGTCAATGGGGTGTTGGCAGCCTCGCTCGATCAGCGTCAGGTATTCCTCGTGGGTCAGCGGATCAGGGTCTTTGCTGCTTTTAGTGAAGCGCACGCAGTGCTTGCCTAGTTCGCCGCAGTAATGGTTGTTCTCGCACCAGTACAGGAAGCCGGCGAAGGTTGCCAAGTAGTGGTTTACTGTGGAGACGGCGCGCGTGGAGATCAGATCTGCGCGCAGTTTCTGAATGTCTTCGGGCAGCAGGGAATCGATCAGGCGATCACGGCCCAACGTCGTCATGCAGATGTCGAGCGCGATCTCGTAGCGAGATTGCGTCTCGGGCGTGATATCTATTGCCTTGAGCGGCTTGTAGCGCTCGCAGAGATCGCCCACACGCTTACTGGAGGCCGTGCTATCGGCCGTTCGTGAATGTGGGAAGAACTCTGTTTCGCTATAGCTGCCGTTTTTCAGGGCGAATAGCGCTGCGCTGCGCAAGCCGGCAGCGTGCTTGATGTTATTGCGGGTCGGCTCAATGCCAAGCGTGTGCCGATGGCGTGTACCTTTGTACATGAAGGCGACACGGATCGACTTGCCGTGTACCTCTACGCCGGGAAAACCTGTAGTGGTTGGTGCTACGCCCGCCATATTTTTGGTTCCCAATTATTCAGTTATTCACGTTATCGTTGAGCGGCCATTGCCCGGTCTTGAGCATGAACAGCTCGAACAAGCCGGGCGGCATCGCTCGGTCTCCAGCTTCCCATTGCTGCCATCCACGCAGCGATGACCGCACTGATTGAGCTGCTTCGGTTTGCGTGAGGCTGGCGGCGAGGCGGGCTTCGCGTATGGCTGCTGGCGTGGGGCTTTGTGGCTTCGGGGCGGTCATGGTCGCTTATGACAAAAGCCCGCGCCGCCATGGACGACCGGGAAAACTAAATCGGTAATAGTGTACGCTCATTGAGCGCATTTGACTCATCAGCGCTTGCGAGGAGCATTGCGGTTTTGATGATCAGAAGGCGATGGTGTGGGTTTCACTTTCGACCCATCGCTCGAACTCGACCACGTTCACGAAGATGCGGCCGTCAGGTGCTTTGCGCCAGATGCGGCCCTCCATCCAAGTGCCGTTCTTGACCTTGTGCCGTATCGCGTTCTCGCTGTAGCCCGTGATCTCAGCGAAGCGCTTAATGAGTACCCATTGATTCACATTTCCCATGACGAGGACCTCGCTCAAGAAGGCCGTCAACGTGGGAAGGGGTGGCCTTGTCTGGTTCGAATTTTCCGACGCTGCCCACGCAGGCAAAACCTGCGTGGGCGTGTATAGGCGTAGAAGAGCGTGGAAGGAGAAATTGCCAGGTAAGCGCGCGGTCTCCCATATTGACTAACAGGCTGCTGAAATACTGCCTACCGTCACTCCCTGGCTGAAGCCTTGCTACGGCAATCAAGGCAACCCTACGCCATCTCGCAGCAAAAGAGAAGCAAGCGTCTGGCGATCCCGGGTTCGTGCCGGCACGCTCTCTAGCCTGGGGCGCAACCACACCCCTTGGCATCTGGCCCTACGGGACATGAACTCCCGCTTGAAGGTGCTGTGTCACAGTTTCTCGCACGTCTACGGCGTTTCCAGACCATCACGCTCCTTGTCAGGCCCGCGATGAACACGATCGCCATCAGCACCAGCAACTCCATTCCGATCCTTGAGTTCACGCCCTGCCAGGAGGTCTGCCCAAGCGCTGCCGCTCCCCCGAACAACGGGATCGCCAATGGAATGGTGCAACAGGCCACGCAGGCACCAGCCAATCCCAGTGTCGCCAGTACGGGTTTCTTCACTTGTCTTCTCCAGTTAATTCATGCGGGTTGATTCCCGTGAACCCACTGTAGGATCTCAAGTAACTTGAGATGCAAGGACTTTCATGAAGAATCTGTCAAATGCTCCAGAAACCGCAGCAGAGTTGCTCACCATCGGTGCCTTGGCCAAGCGGGTCGGGTTCGCCGTGTCTGCCCTTCGGTACTACGAAGAGGTGGGATTGATACCACCAGCCTTGCGCCGCGAGAGCGGCCACCGTGTCTATCCAGAATCGGTGCTGGACGTGCTGATCCTCATCCGGCACTGCCGTGACCTGGGCTTCTCGATTGATGAAACCCGTGAGCTGGTCGCGCTTTCCACCAACGGCGAGCGCGACTGTGTTGAGGCACGCGCCATTGCCCAGACGCACCTGACTGCTGTGCGGGCCAAGATGGCGGAGTTGCGCCGTCTGGATCGCAGCCTGTCGAGCTATGTGCGCGCTTGCAGCGAAGGCTGTGCGGGTGGCCCTGCGCCCAACTGCAACATCCTCACCGACCTTCGCCAAAGCGTACCCGCTACGACCGATTCTTCGGGATGCTGCTCGTGAGCCGATTGACGCTGGAGCACTATCAGGTATGGGCTTATCTGATCGCCATCGGGTTCGGTCTTGCGGTGGGCACGGCGTGGCCAAATATCGGCCCAGCCATGGAAACGCTGTTGTGGCCCACCTTGGAGGCGTTGCTGTTTGCAACGTTCCTTCAAGTACCACTGCTGCATGTGCTGGATGCCCTGCGCGACCGGCGCTTTGCAATGGCTGTGCTGCTGGGCAACTTCATTGTGCTTCCACTGCTGGTGTGGGTATTGGTCGAAGTGTTCGACTTCGAACCCGTGGTGCGCCTGGGCGTGCTGCTGGTTCTGCTGGTGCCGTGTACCGACTGGTTCATCACCTTCAGCCAACTGGGCAAAGGGGACGTGCCACGAGCCATTGCCATCACACCGCTGAATCTGGTGTTGCAGTTGATCCTGCTGCCGCTCTATCTATGGCTGATGGCAGATGCGCAGAGCCCGGCCTCATGGGACTGGGCCACGCTGGCTCCCGCCGTGTTGATCGTGCTGGTTCCCTTGGCCGGGGCGGTGCTGGCTGAGCGCTGGATTGAAGCGCATCCAAAGGCCGAAGGGTCCAGAGACACGATGGCCTGGTGGCCGGTGCCGCTGCTCGCGCTGATGGTGTTCTTGATCGCGGTCGCGCAGGTGGGCACCGTCGTGGAAACCATTGGTGAGCTGCAGAAGATGGTGCCAGTCTTCGTACTGTTCTTGGTGGCCGCCGCCTTGCTGGCCAAAGTTATTGCGGTTCAGTTGCGCCTGCCGGTGGAGCAAGGGCGAACGCTTGCATTCAGCATGGGCACCCGGAATTCATTCGTGGTCCTGCCCTTGGCCTTGTTGCTCCCTACTGGCTGGGAGGTGGCTGCGGTGGTCATCGTCGTGCAGTCGCTGGTAGAGCTCTTTGGCATGGTGGCCTACGTTTGGGTGATTCCCAGATACCTTTTTAGGTGAGCTGTCTCAGCTTCCAAACCGAAGCCTGCCGAGCGGCCGGTGTTGGACGCAATCCGGTAAGCCGCGCGGTCATCCCATTCGGAGCGCCGCACCACCTGAGCGACAAGGAAGGGACGGGGGCCGCCCCGACAGTGCGTGCGAACCTTCAGGTTTCGGGCCGGCAGCAAGTGGCTTGATCACCGGATTGGATCGGAGGGCACGGCACTGACCCGTACGAGCAGAACACACAACAATCGCCCGGTTTTGGACGAAGGACGGTGTGACACTCTTTGCACTCGTAGAACCATTGGCATGCGTCGGTTGGCATGGTTTCGTTCTTTGCATGTCCGCAGTCAGGACACGTCAGAACTGAGTTCAGGATCACATTTGTCATGGCTTATTTGGGGCAACAGTTGACGGGAATCCGGCTTCCGTAGTGGCCTTGGTCAGTGCGTCCACCTTGATTCTGGTGTCGTCAAAGATCACCGTGGTTTCTCGCTTGGCCAAGTTGGATTTCACATCAATGACTCCTTCTACCCGGGTCAGCGCTTTCTTGACTGTGATCGGGCAAGTAGCGCAATTCATGCCAGGTACCGAAAGGGTGACCATCTGTTGTGCAGCCCAGCCGGGTGACGCCAACACAAGCACAGCACTTGCCAGGATTGCTCGCTTCATTTCGTTTCTTTTCATCAATAGAACCAGTGGGCGATCAGGGGGAACGTCATTGCGGTCACCAACAGCAGGACCACCAGTGCAAACAACGTCTTGTAGGAACGCTTAACCACAGGCCTTTGGCAAACCTGTCCAGGTTTACAGGCAGCGACTGGGCGCCAAATTCGGCGGGCCGCAAAGAACAGCGCGACGATGGCCGAACCGATGAACAACGGCTGGTAAGGCTCCAGCAACGTCAATGTGCTGATCCAGGCGCCAGATACACCCAGCATGATCAGCACCAGGGGGCCAAGGCAGCAGGCAGACGCGAAGAGCGCAGACAGACCGCCAGCGATTAGTGCCTTGCCACCGCTAACTTGGTTGAGAGAATCAAGTGACATCGCATAAGCTTAGAACCGTACCCCAGTACGGAGTCAAGAACCATGTACAACAACCCTCTGGACGCAGACCCAGGCATGACCATCGGAGATCTGGCCAAGGCGGCCGGTGTCAACGTTGAAACCATTCGGTTCTACCAGCGCAAGAGGCTGATGCTAGAACCCGAACGGCCCTCGGGCAGCATTCGGCGCTACGGCAGGAACGATCAGTCTCGATTGCACTTCATCAAAGCCGCGAAGCGGTTGGGTTTCAGCTTGGACGAGACCGCGCAGCTGCTTCAACTTGAAGATGGGGAGAGTTGTGCTCACGCTCGTGTGAAGGCTGAGACCAAGCTCGTTGAAGTTCGACTCAAGCTTGCGGACTTACAACGGATGGAAGCAGCACTTTCATCGTTGGTTCGTCTCTGCGGTTCGGCAAGGGGCATAGTACGTTGTCCGCTGATCGCAGCAATGGAGGCGCAGTCGAGTCCTATCTAAATGCTTGAAGCCTTAGTGGGCTCACAGCGGTGCGGCAGCAGTTTGCCGACCTGGCTGGCGCGCTGCATCGGCAGGCGTGCCATCACTTCGCGCAGGTAGGCGTAAGGGTCAGCCACTGACGCGCCGGAGACCTGGCATTCGGCCACGATCTGAGCTTTGAGTACCGGGGAGTAATAGCGCCGCTTGGGGCGTTGGGCGATCGTGTCGTTCGCCAAGGTGTGCATGATCTTCATCGTGCACACGATGCCTCGGCGCTGGGTCTATCTCAAGATGGGATTGCCGGACGCATACATTGCCAGTGCCAAAATGACTGATCATCATTTTTGCACTGTGTCGGCTACGGCGGAGGGCTGGTGGCATCAGGCAGTACATCCGCGAGCAGGAAAATGAAGATGAGAGGCTCGAACAGATGGGGCTTTGGAAGTGAGCCCGCCACCAATACGGTGGCTCCAAAACTGAGAGGTCGCGTCAGCGACCGTATGTAGCCGCTTCGAGCGGCTCACAACTTAAAGCCCCCGGTTTTGCCGGGGGATAGTTGCTTTCTTTCCATGTATCGAGGGCGCGCTCGGCCCATCAGGCAGCCTTATCTCGCCATTTTCGGCAGTCGCCACTGCTTGACCAGGCCATAAATGGCCGGGATCACGGCCAGTGTGAGCACAGTCGACGAAATCATCCCTCCCACCATCGGTGCGGCGATGCGGCTCATCACCTCCGAGCCTGTTCCAGTCCCCCACAGGATGGGAAGCAGGCCAGCCATGATGGCGACCACCGTCATCATCTTGGGACGCACGCGCTCCACAGCCCCTTCCATGATGGCTTCATAGAGATCCGCAACGCTAGGCTCTTTGTTTTCAGCGCGGCGTTTGGCCTGGATTTCCTCCCAGGCATGGTCGAGATAGATCAGCATGATCACCCCGGTCTCGGCGGCCACACCCGCCAGGGCGATGAAGCCCACCGCGACGGCCACCGACATGTTGTAGCCCATCCACCACATGAGCCAGATACCTCCGACCAGTGCAAACGGCACCGACAGCATGACGATCAGGGTTTCGGTCAGGCGCTTGAAGTTCAGGTACAGCAGCAGAAAGATAATAAGCAAGGTGACGGGAATGACTACCTTCATCTTCTGCACCGCACGTTCCATCGATTCAAACTGTCCACTCCAGGTCGCGTAGTAGCCTGGCGGGAATTGGACCTGTTCGTTCACGGCTTTGCGGGCGTCTGCCACGTAGCCACCGATATCGCGGTCGCGGATGTCGACGAAGATGTAGGCTGATAGAAGCGCGTTTTCCGTGCGGATGCCAGGCGCGCCCTTGGCGATCTCAACGCGTGCGACCTGCCCCAGCGGCACCATGGCGCCGTCCATGGTCGGGACGAGCACCTCCCGTGCGATCTGCTGTGGGTCAGCGCGCAGTTCGCGCGGATAACGCACCGTGACACCAAAACGCTCTCGGCCTTCAACGGTGGTCGTCACCATCTCGCCGCCCAGCGCCGTGCCGATGACGTCCTGCAGTTCCCCCACCCCCAGCCCGTAGCGCGCCAGTTGCGCCCGGTCGGGCTCGATGTTGAGGTAGAAGCCGCCGGTAATGCGCTCGGCGAACGCGGAGGTCGTTCCAGGCACCTGCTTGACTACAGTTTCAATCTCGCGCGCCAGGCGTTCCATTTCGCCCAGATCCTTGCCGAAAACCTTGATACCGATGGGCGTACGGATGCCGGTTGAGAGCATGTCGATGCGCGCCTTGATGGGCATGGTCCAGGCGTTGGATACGCCTGGGAACTGCAGCGCCTGGTCTAACTCGGCGATCAGCTTGTCCATCGTCATGCCCGAGCGCCATTCGGATTCGGGCTTGAGATTGATGACGGTCTCGAACATCTCGGTAGGCGCCGGATCGGTTGCCGTATTGGCTCGCCCAGCCTTACCGTAGACCGACACCACTTCGGGAAAGCTCTTGATGATCTTGTTTTGCGTTTGCAATAGCTCAGCCGCCTTGGTGATGGACATGCCTGGCAGCGACGCGGGCATGTACAACAGCGTGCCTTCGTTGAGCGTAGGCATGAACTCGGATCCCAACTGGCTGGCGGGATAGATCGAAACACCCAGAACCAGAAGCGACGTAGCAATTGTCAGCTTCTTCCAGCGCATTACAGCGGCAATGATGGGACGGTAGGTCCAGATCAGGAACCGGTTCACCGGATTACGGGACTCAGGCATGATCCGTCCCCGGATGAACAGCATCATCAGTACCGGCACCAACGTCACGGACAGAAGCGCAGCCCCAGCCATTGCGAAAGTCTTGGTGTAGGCCAGTGGCGAGAACAGGCGCCCCTCCTGCGATTCCAGAGTGAACACTGGCAGAAAGGACACGGTGATGATGAGCAGCGAAAAGAACAGCGCTGGTCCTACTTCCTTGCAGGCTGCGATCATGGCCTCCACACGCTCAGCATTGCTGTGGTCGGCGGGCAGGCGTTCCACGTGCTTATGCGCGTTCTCGATCATGACGATTGCAGCATCCACCATGGCCCCGATAGCGATGGCGATGCCGCCCAGGCTCATCAGGTTGGAGTTCATGCCCAGCAATCGCATGGCGATGAAGGCGATCAATACACCGACGGGCAGCATCAAAATGGCCACCAGCGCCGAGCGGACGTGCATGAGAAAAACCATGCAGACAAGCGCGACGATCAGGCTCTCCTCCAGCAAAGTACGTTTGAGCGTGTCAATGGCACGGTGGATGAGGTCGGACCGATCGTAAACCGCCTCGATCGTGACGCCCGGCGGCAAGCCAGTCGAGACCTCGGCAATCTTTTCCTTGAGGTTGTGAATCACCTCCAGCGCGTTTTGGCCATAGCGGGACATGGCGATTCCCGAGACCACTTCGCCCTCACCGTTAAGCTCTGTCAGTCCACGGCGCTCGTCCGGCGCCAGTTCCACCCGGGCAATGTCTCGGATCAGAACCGGGGTACCTTTTTCGGCCTTGACCACGAGGTTTTCGATGTCGGCCACGCCTCGAAGGTAGCCCCTGCCGCGCACCATGTACTCGGTCTCGGCCATCTCCACGAGACGTCCGCCGACATCGCGATTCGACTCGCGCACTACCTGCGAAACCTTAGCCAGAGGAATACCATAGGCCCGCAGTTTCACCGGATCGACGGTGATCTGGTATGTCTGCACAAACCCGCCGATTGATGCAACCTCTGCCACGCCGTGTGCCTTGGTGAGCTGATAGCGCAGATACCAGTCCTGCAGCGTGCGTAGTTCGGCCAGGGTCTTGTCCTTGGCCAGCAGCGCGTACTGGTAGACCCAGCCCACGCCCGTCGCATCCGGACCGATCTGTGGTGTCACGCCTTTGGGCATGCGCCCCGCCGCAAAGTTGAGGTATTCGAGCACGCGCGAGCGTGCCCAGTAGATGTCGGTGCCGTCCTCGAAGATGATGTAGACGAACGAGGCGCCAAAGAAGGAGAAGCCCCGCACCACCTTGGACTTGGGTACTGACAACATGGACGTGGTCAACGGATACGTGACCTGATCTTCGACCACCTGCGGGGCCTGCCCTGGATACTCGGTATAGACGATAACCTGAACGTCAGACAGGTCCGGCAACGCGTCCAGCGGGGTTTTGAGCACAGCATAGACGCCGCCAACAATGACGAACAAAGTCGCCAGCAGTACGAGGAAACGGTTTCTTCCCGACCAATCGATGATCTTCGCAAGCATGGTGTCTCCCGAAAATCAGTTGTGACCGGCGTGGGAATTGGGCGTGGCATTGCCCGAGGGCTTGACTGCGGTGATCACCCATTCTCCTTGCCCGCGTTCGACGAACTCGAACGCCACCGCTGCGCCAGGCTTGAGCTGTTTCAGCAAATCGCTGTTCGCTACCTTGAACTCCATGGACATGGCTGGCCATTTGAGGCTGGGCACCGTGCCGTGCGCCAGCGTCACCGTGGATGACTTCGTATCGATGTCCTCTACTGTGCCTTCGGCTTGGTGACCCACGCCTGTGACGGCCTTGGTGCTTGCTGATCCATCAGGAGTGGCTTGAGTCCCGTGTCCTGTATGCCCCAGGCCTCCGATGGCGGCTTTGAGGTTGCTTTCCGCATCGATGAGGAAATTGGCGGCCACTACGACCATCTCACCGTCCTGCACGCCCTCGATAATTTCGATGCGGTCCTCGCTGCGCGCGCCGACCTTGACTTCGCGGGGCTCGAAACGCCCCTCCTTGAGTTGCACCAGAACGATCTGCCGTGTTCCGCTGTCGATAACCGCCGACGTCGGTACCGTCAGCACGGTGCCCTTGGAGGCGGCGGGCAGTTCCACCTGTGCAAACATGCCCGGCTTTAGCAACCCACCTGCATTGGTCAATTCGACCCGCACGGGCACGGTGCGAGTTTCAGCCGTGAGCGTTGGATAGACGTAGGTGATGGAACCGGTGAATACCTTGTCCGGGTAGGCGTTGATGCGAACCGTGGCCTTTGCCCCTGTTTTGACCAAGCCGATGTCCTGCTCGAATACATCGGCTATCACCCACACTGAAGACAGGTTAGTGACCTGGTAGAGCGCGTCGCCTGGCATGAAACGCATGCCCTGTACCGCCTTTTTCTCGGTCACGATGCCTGCCACCGGCGAGCGAAATGTGAGGGTGCGGCGCGCCGTGCCCGACTGAGTCAGCGCCTTCACCTGCTCGTCCGAAATATCCCAGTTGCGCAGGCGCGTCAGGCCCGATTCGGCGAGTTCTCGCATTCCTTTCTGTGTTTCCTCGCTGGCGCCCTTCAAGGCGTCGACCCCTTGGGCGGCAATCGCATATTCGCGTTGCGCCGACACCAGCTCTGGGCTGTAGACCTCGAACAACGGCTGGCCCTTGCCCACGGCCTGGCCGGTGGCGTTGACATGCAAGCGTTCGACGTAGCCCTCGAACTTGGGGGTGATGGCGTAGGTCAGGCGCTCGTCGGGTTCGATGCGGCCTGCAGCGCGCACCATCTTGTCCAGGCTGCGCAGGCTGACAGCCTCAACGCGCACCCCGAGCTTCTGAACCTTGTCGGTGCTGATCTTGATCTGGTTGGCGCTTCCGGCTTCCGGTTCCTGCTCGCCCTCGTAGACGGGGATGTAATCCATCCCCATCGGGTCCTTCTTGGGCGTCGGGGACGTATCGGGCAAGCCCATCGGATTGCGGTAATAAAGAACCTTGCGTTCCTTCTTATCGTTTGCCGAAGCAACAGTCGATGTCGCCTGCACTGATCCATGCGCAGCGGACTGGCGTTGCCCGTACCAATAGCCGCCTCCCGCAGCCAGTGCCGTGGCGGCCAGCACGAGCGCGCCCACCTTGATAGTTGTTGTCATAGATCTTCTCCCACGATGCGCTCGATGTCCGCCAGACGCATCTGGGCTGCAACTCCTGCTTTGACTTGATTGAGTTTGGCTTGTCGTATCTGTCTCTGTGCATCCAGCAGGGTGGCGAAATCCACCTTGCCCGATTCGTAGCCTGCCAAAGCCGACCGGAACGTCAGCTCCGACTGGGGTAGCAGGCTGTCCGTGGTCAACGCCAGCGTACGGCGAGCCGCATCCAGGCCCGCCAAGTTTTCATACAGATCCGCCAGTACCTGGTTGGTGGCCGCTTCGCGGCGCGAGCGGGCGGCATCCAGCATGGCCTGTGCTTCCTGCTCCTGTGCGCGCCGGGTGTCCTGCTGCAAGGGAATGGTGACCTCGACCATCAACTCCCATTCCCGGATCGACTTACCGTACTGGATGGGTGACACCCCCACCGCAAAGTCCGGATAGCGGTTCTTGTAGGTGAGTTCACGGTTCTTTTCTGCAGCCTGGATTTGTGACTCCTCGGTTCTCAGCAGCGGATTGCTGGACCGTGCACGCTGTTCCAGGACATCAAATCGCATGGTCTCAGGCGCCGGAAGTGTGCGAATGCTCTCTGGCGTAGCCAGCGTCTCGCTGGCAGGGCGCCCCACGAGCGCTTTTAGCCTGGCCTGCAACTGACTTCGCTCTGCGTCGAGGGCAATCAATTCGTTGCGCATGGTGGTTTGCTCCAACTGCGCACGAATGACATCCTGCTGTGCCGCGAGGCCACTGCCATATCGCACTTGGGCCACCTTCTCCAGCCGGGCCATCAGGTCCAGGATCTCCCGGGTCAGCCGCTCGTTCTGCTCCAGGTAGTAAAGCTGGGCATGTGTGGTCTTGATCCTGCTGACCAATTCACTCCAGGTGCCTGCCAACTTCCCCCGCGCCGCCTCGGCCTGCAATGCGGCGGCAGCGCGCTTGAGGTCCCGCTTTCCAAACCAGGGCAGCTCCTGTGTAAAGATGTAGCGAGTACTCCCCACGCGCCCAGGTAGCAGCGTCGGGTTGCGCTCACCCATCCGGGTGATATCGCGCAATTCCATGCTGAACTTGGGGTCGGGCAAGGCGCCGGCAGGAAGAATTCGTTCTGCGGCGGCATTGGCTTCGAACTGCATGCTGGCAAATTCTGGATTACCTTCCCGCGCCGCATTCAAAAGCCCCTCCAGATGGGCGCCAATGCGCCCCTCTTGACTGAAACTTGCCTGGGTAAATACGAGTGCCAGCAATGCTGCGCCGACGGACAGCCTCAACCGTATCTTGGACATCACTTACCTTTCGATCCACGCAAGGCCGCATTCAACTGGTCAACCACCTCTGCCCAATCCGCATCCAGCAATAGCTCATCCCGTAACAGGGCCGATTGGGCCTGACTCCAGAATGGCGCGTTTTCCAGCCGGATGGAAGGATGGAGCGGGCTGTGGTGCTCCAGGAAGTGCTGGATGCTCCGGGCGTCAGCGGCAAGCCCCAGTTGTTGAAATAATTCGGTGAACCGGTGGTAGGTTGAATCCATCGCGTTGATCCCCTCAGTGTTTTTCACGGTGTCAGCCGTGTTCTCCCGACGCGCTTGATCCGCAGCGCCATCCCATGCAGCCATTTTCGACAGGCCGGCCTGATAGAAGGATGAGCCTCAGATTACATTTGCGTAATCAAATCATTTTCTTGGGGCCGTCCATGGCATGCACAGAAGCACTGCTCGGAACGCGGTGATCCGCGCTTATCGAGGTGACACCGCATCCACATTGATTGAAGCCCTCAGTGTTGCACTTCACTTTTGAATCCGGCTTATCAATGTGCGCTCGGCTTCTCGCACCATTTGCCGAACACACCAGTGGGCATAGAAACTGCCGAGAATCCGTCCAAAACCATGCTGCAGCCCGCGTGCGGGCAGGTCGAAGTCAATCCATACTCGCAGTTGCGTCCCCCTATCGGTTGGTTGCACCTCAAAACCCATGCGATAACGCCCGATCACCAACAAGCGTGGATCACCGAGGGTTTCCCAGACTTTTCGCTGCCCCTTGCGACGTTCAACAACGGCCTCTTCCAACGAGAACTCTAGGCTCCACATTCGGCCTGACATGCGGATCACGGACCCCACAGCCCGGCCTCCCCGAGCATCGGTTTGCGTGCGCATGTAAATGCCGCCCATGACGAAAGAGTGCCGCCCCATGTGTGCACCGAGATGGCTAGGATCATCCATGAACGCGAACACAGTCTCGGCTGGGGCGGCGATGATTGCCGTTGCTTCATTGTGCTTGCAGTAGGTGGACATCTCAACGGTCGCGACGCAGGCGCAGCGCATTGAAGATCACCGAGGCCGAACTTAGGCTCATGGCCAGCGCCGCGATCAGCGGAGACAACAACCACCCGGTGAACGGGTACAGCACGCCTGCCGCAATCGGTACCCCGAGGCCGTTGTAGAGGAAGGCGAAGAGCAGGTTCTGGCGCATGTTCCGGACGGTGTTGATGGAGATGTCGCGCGCCGCAGTGATGCCGCGCAAATCGCCTTTCACCAGCGTGACTTGGCCGCTGTTCATGGCTACATCGGTCCCCGTGCCCATGGCCACACCGACGTCGGCCTTTGCCAACGCCGGCGCATCGTTGATGCCATCGCCGGCCATGGCAACAATGTGGCCTTCTTTCTGGAGCCGCTCCACGAGCGCCAGCTTGTCTGCGGGCTTGACTTCGCCATGCACCTCGTCGATGCCCAGTTTTGCACCCACAGCCTTGGCCGTGGTCAGGCCATCGCCAGTTGCCATCACGATGCGCAAGCCGCTGGCGTGCAAATTTTGAATAGCTTCCCGCGTGGTGGCTTTGATGGGGTCGGTAACGGCCAGAATGCCAGCCAGTTGCCGGTCCACGGCCAGATGCATCACGCTGGCGCCTTCACTGCGCAGACGCTCGCCATCAACCTTGAGCGCATCAGTGGCCACGCCTTCTAGCTGCATCAAGGCGGTGTTGCCCAGAACCAGATGCTTCCCGTCGATCATGCCGCGCACGCCGATGCCGCTGCCGGACTCGAAATCAACGGGTTTGACTAGTTCAAGACCTTTGTCGCGTGCGGCGCTGACGATGGCCTCTGCCAAAGGATGCTCGCTGCCTTGGTCCAAACTGGCCGCAAGGCGCAGTACTTCGTCCGCTGTAAAGCCAGGTGCGGCAACTGCGGTGTCGAAAGCGGGCTTACCTTCGGTCAAAGTCCCGGTCTTGTCCACTATCAGCGTGTCCACCTCGCGCATTTTCTCGATGGCGCCAGCATCGCGGAACAGCACTCCCTGTGTCGCGGCACGCCCTGTGGCCACCATCACCGACATCGGCGTGGCCAGCCCCAGCGCACAAGGGCACGCGATGATCAGCACCGCCACTGCGTTAATCAAACCAAACACCCAGCTAGGTTCCGGACCAAACAAGCCCCAGACAAAGAAGGTGGCAATGGCGATGAGCACCACCACGACCACAAATTTGCCTGCCACCACGTCCGCCATGCGCTGCATGGGCGCCTTCGAGCGCTGGGCATTGGCCACCATCTGAACGATCTGCGACAGCATCGTGGCAGCACCGACTTTCTCGGAGCGCATCACCAAGGCACCACTGGTGTTCATCGTGGCGCCAATCACATTGTCACCAGGGCGCTTGGTCACCGGCACAGGCTCACCGGTCAGCATGGATTCATCGACTGCACTGCTGCCTTCAGTCACAACGCCGTCGACCGGCACTTTCTCGCCGGGGCGGATGCGCAGCAGGTCTCCGACGTGTACATGGTTCAGAGGTACGTCTTCTTCGCCCCCATCCGCATTGATGCGACGTGCCGTCTTGGGTGCCAATCCGAGTAGCGCCTTGATGGCCGCAGAAGTTTGCGAACGGGCCTTCAACTCGATGATCTGGCCCAACATAGTCAGCGAGATGATGACCACTGTCGCCTCGTAGTAGACCGCCACACGCCCCAGGGAGATGAACGAATCGGGGAAAACGCCCGGCGCCACGGTGGCCACGAGGCTGTAGAGAAAGGCCGCGCCCGTTCCCAGAGCGATCAAGGTCCACATGTTGGGGCTGCGATGGACAACGGACTGCCAACCGCGTACGAAGAAGGGCCAGCCCGTCCAGAACACGACAGGTAACGACAGCGCCAGTTCAACCCAGGTTTGCACTTTCATGTCAAACCATCCGAGGCGGTGGCCGAACATCGCCAGAATGGTCACGACGACCGTCAGCGGCAGCGTCCACCAGAAGCGCCGCTGGAAGTCCAGAAGCTCATGGTTGTCTTCCTCATCCAGCGGAATGATGGGCTCCAGCGTCATGCCGCACTTGGGACAAGTGCCAGGGTGGTCCTGGCGCACCTCCGGGTGCATGGGACAGGTGTAGATCGTGCCGCTTGCCTCTGGCTGCGTGGTGCCTAGTGCATTCGCAGGCACAGGCTCAGCAGCGTGCATGGAATGGCCGCGATGGTCATGCGGGTGCCCATGGGACACTTCGCCCTCGGGCACCAGGTGCATCTGGCACTTTGGACAGCGGCCCGGGTAATCTTGCCGCACCTCGGGGTGCATTGGGCAGGTGTAGATCGTGCCGCCCGACTCCGGCTGTGAGGCGCCTAGCGCGTCCGCAGGCACAGGCACCGCAGGGTGCATGGAATGGCCGCGATGGTCATGCGGGTGCCCATGGGACACTTCGCCCTCGGGCACCAGGTGCATCTGGCACTTCGGACAGCGCCCCGGGTGGTCCTGCCGCACCTCGGGGTGCATGGGGCAGGTGTAAACAATGGGTGTGCTTGCTTGCATGGCGGATGGCTCCTAAATCAGACTTCTTGTTGAACCTGTCACGGTGGAAAGGTCAAGTCGGACGGTGCGCCTCCACCAATGGAAGGCACAGCGTTCGAGATGAAAAAAATGTAATGCGGTGGTCAGCGTCCTGTTGGGTGCGGTTTCATACAGTCAACTTGTGCTCTTCGCACAGGCAAGAAATCCGGTTTCACTTCTTATTGCAAGGACTTCAAAATGACCTCCAAAATCGTAAAGCTTTCTCTGGCCATGGCCCTCGTCACCTTGTCTGGTCTGTCCCTGGCCGATGCCGCCAAGGATCGGATCGACCCGAAAGTGCATGACAAGATGTTGCACGGAGATGCACCGACACCTCAAATCGTGAAGAAAACCGATGACTACGGTCGGAACACTCCCAAGGCTCCGGTTGACCCGAAAGTGCATGACAAGATGCTGCACGGAGATTCGCCAACACCCTACATCGTGGAGAAAACCGATATGGGTGCACAAGCCAGCCCATCTCGTCAGCAGATACGCAATGACCGAGGCGGAAAATTTGAGAACCTCTACATCAACTAATCGCTTCACGGTTCCCTTTCGGCCCGATGCCAGCGCATCGGGTCTTTTTTTTGGTGACGAATAGGTACGGGTTTCTGAACAGAAGAAACCGTTCAGCGTTTTAGCGACTTTTGGTACTGTGCGTTGGCCTGATCGTGCCGTGCCTGGGTTTCCTTGGGCCACTGTGCCTTGATCCATGACAGCACGGCAATGATTTCCGAATCGTTCAACACACCGTCGTAAATGGGCATGTTGGTCTGGTAGTCAGGCTGCTGGATCAACTTCGCCAGCCCATATTTGGTAATGGCGAAAAGTTGTGCGTCAGGGTGGTGCCAGGTGTGACCGCTCTCGTCATGCGGTGGGGCTGGAAGGAGGCCATCGGGGCCGCGCTCGCGCCAGTCTGGCTGGCCTTGGCCACGGGTTCCGTGGCAGGCGGCGCAATGCTGGGTGTAGAGGCGGGCTCCCGCATTCACGACCTGCGGATCATCGGGGCGCAAACCATCGGGTGCCGACTGGCTCCGCGCACCCAGCACGTATGTGCCTGCGGCCATCAGCAGAACCACCAGGAGCCCCCCCAAACCCAACCTCAACCGGCTTCTGCCCATGGTGATGTCGGGCATGTCAGCTTTTGCAACAGCAACCAGACTTGACTGGCGCGATGGACAGATGGGGTACACCCGAATGCAAGATGCGGGCGGAGTATCCCGCTTCTTGCAGCGAAAGAATCAAGAGATCCCCATTAAGTCGGGCAAGGGAAGAGTCGGTCTTGACGTGTGCCGTGCCCGCCTTCAAATCGACTTCGACAGCACCTACTCCGGCAACGGCCCGCAAGGCTTGCGTGACACGCGCCGTGCACATGGAGCAAGTCATGCCAGCAATCACCAAATCAATGGAGGTCATGATTCACCTTGACAGTTGAAATATTCCCCAAGCTGCCTTTTGTCAGCCTAGCTTGGGTATGAAACGCGGTACACGGCTTGCGTAGTCTTGCCAGGCCTGACCGAATCGCACCGCGCTCTCGCGCTCTTCGGTCAATGCCAAGCGGCCGTACATGACCAACATGACAGGAAACATCAGCAAGGTGAGGATGGTTGGCCATTGCAACAGGAAGCCGAACATGATCAAGACGAACCCGATGTACTGCGGGTGGCGCACGCGGGCGTAGAGGCCAGACTGTGCGAGTTGGCCATGGCGCTGGGCTTCGTAAAGCACAGGCCATGCTTCGGCCAGGACCCAGAATCCGCCCCCAATGAACAGGTAGCTGAGGATGTGGAATGGACCAAAATGAGGATCGCCGCCCCAGCCAAACAACAGCTCCAAGAGATGACCGGCGTCATGACTCAAAAAGTCCACACCAGGGAATTTTTGCCCCAACCATCCGGACATAAAGTAGATGGTCAGCGGAAAACCGTACATCTCGACAAACAGCGCAACGATAAACGCCGTGAACGCGCCAAAACTGCGCCAGTCGCGCGCGGTGGCCGGCTTGAAGAAGCTGAAGGCGAACATGGCGAAGACGGCGACGTTGATGGCCACCAGCAGCCACAGGCCGTAAGAGGATCCAGAGTGGTTCATCGCTTTTAGCTCCTGCGCTGATCGTCGTTTTGCTGCGATGTCCCGGCATTCTTATCATTGCCATGCCCGCCATGCCCGCCATGCCCGCCATGCATGAAAACGTGCATCAACGGACAAAGCAACAAAATCGCGTAGGGCCACCATTGCGACAGGTGGGCGCGATGCTCGGTCCATAGAAAGTAGCCAGCAACAGCCCCGATCACCAGGAGCCCGATGGAATACCGGGAACGCCAAAAGCTCCCAT
>Ga0156178_143_pt1 | contig 41823 bp, 34 predicted proteins | sample RifCSPlowO2_12_FD_107831 | JGI IMG/M metagenome (GOLD analysis project Ga0156178, IMG submission 107831) | Burkholderiales bacterium RIFCSPLOWO2_12_FULL_65_40 | reverse complement strand
GTCCGCAGCAATCTGTTCTACTTTAATTTTTTCGCCGGAAGCAACGCGATACTGCTTGCCGCCGGTTTTTATGACCGCGTACATGTTGACCTCTTTGTACTCTTGGTACCGTTCGTACTTTGAATAAGTTTCCGTGGACGAATTCCCACAGAACCTGCGATTGTAGCACCTTCGCCGAACTATGGCATTCAATCCGGCACGGAAGCTTTGGCAATCGCGGTAACAAAGGGCTTCCTATAATCTGCGCCACCGCCTGCGACCACCATCTTGACCGACTCCGCCCCCCAGCCCCCCTCCTCCGCCTCACCTCTTGCACTCATTGCCGGCGACATGCAGGCAGTAGACCAGGTGATTGCCCACAGACTCGATTCCGGCGTACCGCTGGTGGGTCAGATATCCCAGTACATCATTGCCGCTGGCGGGAAGCGCCTGCGGCCCGCCCTGTTGCTGCTGGTTTGTGGCGCTCTCGGCTACCAGGGCACACAGCGTTTCAATCTGGCAGCTGTCGTCGAATTCATTCACACAGCCACACTGCTGCACGACGACGTGGTGGACGCCTCTACACTGCGTCGCGGACGCGCCACAGCAAATGAAACTTTTGGTAACCCGGCCAGCGTCCTGGTGGGAGATTTCCTGTACTCGCGCGCCTTCCAGATCATGGTCGAGGCAGGACAGATGCGCATCATGCAAATCCTTGCCGATGCCACCAACGTGATCGCCGAGGGCGAAGTCATGCAGCTGATGAACATGCACGACGCATCGCTCGACGAAGCCGGCTACCTTCAGGTCATCCGGTCCAAGACCGCCAAGCTGTTCGAGGCCAGCGCCCGTCTGGCAGCCGTCCTCGCTGGTAGCGACGCCATGACCGAAGAGGCCTGCGCCACCTATGGCCAGGCTCTGGGCACCGCCTTCCAGATCATCGACGACGTGCTGGACTACGATGGCGACGCCCAGGAGATGGGCAAGAACCTGGGGGATGATCTGCGCGAGGGCAAGGCCACCCTGCCTCTGATCGCCGCCATGCAGCGCGGCTCGACTTTCGAAAGCGATACGGTGCGGCACGCCATCGAAAACGGCAGCACCGAACAACTCGATGCCATTGTGAACATTGTCCGCAATACCGGTGCGTTGAACATTGCACGCCATGCTGCACACTCCGAAGCCGAGCGCGCCATTGCCGCCCTGAAGCGCCTCCCGGCCAATGCATACACGACAGGTTTGCTACAATTGGCAGCTCAGCTACTTGAGCGCCGCACCTGATCGAGGCTGCGGGCCGCTCAGTCCATCGGGGTGTAGCTTAGCCTGGTAGAGCGCTACGTTCGGGACGTAGAGGCCGGAGGTTCGAATCCTCTCACCCCGACCACATCCCCTTCGGCCCAGCCAAACCTGCGCGCCACGGTGTTCGCCGCGATTTACAGCCCCACGGCGATCGGCGATGATAGGATCGTTCTCTACTTCCTCTCTTCCATCCGGTTACATGGCTGCTGTCGACTCCGCTCAGAAAGATTCCGCATCAGTTGCCCTCCCGGGTTTGGGACGGGCACTGATTTCTGCCGGCAAGCTGACGCAAAAAACGGCCGAGGACATCTACCGGAAGTCCCAGCTCAGCCGCACCAGCTTCATCGCCGAACTGACCGGAACGGGCGCCGTCTCGGCAGCCGATTTGGCGCATACCGTGTCGTCTGTCTTCGGCGCGCCGCTTCTGGATCTGAACGCCATCGATCCTCAGCGCCTGCCGCGCGATTTGCTGGACGCCAAGATATGCCAGGCCTACCGCGTGGTGGTTCTGAGCAAACGCAACAACCGGCTGATCGTTGCGACGGCCGACCCCACCGATCAGGAAGCGGCAGAAAAAATCAAGTTCACGACACAGATGGGCGTGGACTGGATCATTGCGGAGTTCGACAAGCTCTCCAAGCTGATTGAAGCGAGCAGCAAATCTGTCAGTGACAACCTGGAGACATTCTCCGGCGGGGGTGATTTCGAGTTTGACGACGTCCCCATTGAGGAAGCGAACGAAGAGGCCGATTCGGGGGCTGGAGACGTCGAGGACGCGCCCATCGTCAAGTTCCTGCACAAGATGCTGCTCGATGCCTTCAACATGCGCGCGTCGGACCTGCATTTCGAACCCTACGAGCACCACTACCGTGTGCGCTTCCGCATCGACGGAGAACTGCGCGAGATCGCTTCTCCCCCGATCGCCATCAAGGACAAGCTGGCCTCGCGCATCAAGGTCATCTCGCGCCTGGACATCTCGGAAAAGCGCGTGCCCCAGGATGGCCGGATGAAGCTGAAAGTCGGCCCCAACCGGGTGATCGATTTCCGGGTCAGCACTTTGCCCACGCTCTTTGGCGAAAAGATCGTGATCCGTATCCTGGACCCGAGCAGCGCCCAGATGGGCATCGAGGCCCTCGGCTACGAGCCCGAGGAAAAGGAACGCCTGCTCCAGGCCATCGGGCGTCCGTACGGCATGATTCTGGTCACGGGCCCCACCGGTTCCGGCAAAACGGTGTCACTCTACACCTGCCTGAATTTGTTGAACAAGCCGGGGGTCAATATCGCCACAGCGGAAGACCCCTCTGAAATCAACCTGCCCGGCGTCAACCAGGTCAATGTGAACGACAAGGCCGGCCTGACCTTTGCTGTCGCACTCAAATCCTTCCTGCGGCAGGATCCCGACATCATCATGGTCGGTGAAATCCGGGATCTGGAAACGGCAGACATTTCGATCAAGGCGGCCCAGACGGGCCACTTGGTTCTTTCCACGCTGCACACCAATGATGCGCCCACCACCCTCACGCGGATGCGCAACATGGGCATCGCGCCGTTCAATATTGCGTCCAGCGTGATTCTGATCACCGCACAGCGTCTGGCCCGGCGGCTGTGCGCGCAGTGCAAGGCCCCCGCCGACATTCCCCATGAAGCACTGCTCGATGCGGGTTATCCGGACCACGAGATCGATGGTTCGTGGGTTCCCTACAAACCAGTCGGTTGCTCTGCCTGCAATAACGGCTACAAGGGGCGGCTCGGCATCTACCAGGTCATGCCGATCACCGAGGAGCTTCAGCGCATCATTCTTCGCGACGGGAGCGCCCTGGAAATTGCAGAACAGGCCAAGCGGGAAGGGGTTCGCTCGCTGCGCGATGCAGGCCTGTACAAAGCCAAACTGGGCCTCACGTCCATCGAAGAAGTGCTGGCCGTCACCAACATATAAGACAGACCGACAATAGGGAGCGCCATGGCGACCACTGCATCACGGGACATCAAGGACTTTGTCTTTGAGTGGGAGGGCAAAGACCGCAATGGAAAAATTGTCCGCGGAGAGATTCGGGCATCCGGCGAAAACCAGGTGCAGGCTACCTTGCGCCGTCAAGGTGTCTTTCCTACCAAGATCAAGAAGCGCCGCATGCGCTCGGGCAAGAAGATCAAGCCGAAAGATATTGCGCTCTTCACCCGGCAGATGGCAACCATGATGAAAGCGGGTGTTCCCCTGTTGCAGTCCTTTGACATTGTCGGACGCGGCAACACGAACCCGAGCGTGGGCAAGCTGCTCAACGACATCCGCGCCGATGTGGAGACCGGCACCTCGCTCAATGGAGCCTTCCGCAAGTACCCCCTCTATTTCGACAGTCTGTACTGCAACCTGGTCGAGGCCGGGGAGCAGGCCGGTATCCTGGAGGCACTGCTGGACCGGTTGGCCATGTACATGGAAAAGACCGAGGCCATCAAGAGCAAGATCAAGTCCGCACTTATGTACCCCATTTCGGTGCTCATCGTCGCCTTTGTCGTGGTAACGGTGATCATGATTTTCGTCATTCCTGCGTTCAAGGAAGTTTTTTCGTCTTTTGGAGCAGATTTACCTGCGCCCACCCTTTTCGTGATGGGCATCAGCGATGTCTTCGTCAAGTGGTGGTGGTTGATTTTTGGTGTCATCGGGGGCGGGGTGTACTTCTTCATGCAGGCGTGGCGGCGCAGCGAAAAAGTGCAGATGTTCATGGACCGACTGCTGCTGCGTGTGCCAATTTTTGGAACGCTGGTCGAAAAATCCGCCGTTGCACGCTGGACGCGCACCCTGTCCACCATGTTCGCGGCCGGGGTACCTCTGGTGGAGGCACTCGATTCCGTGGGCGGAGCCGCAGGCAACTCCGTGTACGCGATGGCTACCGACAAGATCCAGCAGGAAGTCTCCACCGGCACCAGTCTGACGGCCGCCATGACCAACGCCAACGTTTTCCCTTCCATGGTGCTGCAGATGTGCGCCATTGGTGAGGAATCGGGTTCCATTGACCACATGCTGGGCAAGGCTGCCGACTTCTACGAAGCCGAGGTGGATGAAATGGTGGCCGGCCTCTCCAGCCTGATGGAGCCCATCATCATCGTCTTTCTGGGCGCACTGATTGGCGGCATCGTGGTTTCGATGTACCTGCCCATCTTCAAGCTGGGCCAAGTCGTTTGATGATGCCCTTACCGTGGTTTGACGCCGCATTGGCGGGCGTGCTGGGCTTGTTGGTCGGCAGTTTTCTGAACGTGGTGATCTACCGGCTTCCCAAGATGATGGAACGCCAGTGGGCGGCTGAATGCGCTGAATATGTCGGTATGACAGAGGAGCAGGTTTCACCGGCACATATCCCACCCGCCGACAGTTTCAATCTGGCCCAGCCGCGCTCGCGTTGTCAGGCCTGTGGACATCAATTGCGCTGGTATGAAAACATTCCGGTGCTCAGCTACCTGTTCCTGCGCGGGCGTTGCTCGTCCTGCGGAGTATCCATCAGCATCCGCTATCCCCTGGTGGAACTGACAACGGCGGCGCTGTTCTTTTTCTGCGTCCAGCAATGGGGCGCCACGGTGACCGGACTGGCATGGTGCGGTTTTGCAGCCCTGCTGGTCTCCCTGGCCTTCATCGACTGGGACACCACGCTGCTGCCTGATGACTTGACCCTGCCCCTTTTGTGGGCCGGCCTGCTCGCTTCGGCGTTGCAATGGATCGATGTGCCTCTCTACAGCTCCGTCGTCGGCGCGGCAGCCGGATACCTGTCGCTCTGGCTGGTGTACTGGGGATTCAAGCTGGTCACGGGCAAGGAGGGCATGGGCTATGGCGATTTCAAGCTGTTTGCCGCATTGGGGGCCTGGTTTGGCTGGCAGGCACTGGTTCCGCTGATTCTCATGGCTTCCGTGGTGGGCGCCATCGTGGGCATCGCCATGAAGTTCTCCCATCAGCTGCGGGAGGGGGGCTACGTCCCCTTCGGACCGTTTCTGGTGGGCGCGGGCCTGCTGGCCATGGTGCTGGGCCCCAACACGGTATTACAAACCCTGCTGGGCACCCTGGGCCTGTGAACGACGCTCCCGCCAAGATATCCTGGCGCGTCGGGTTGACCGGCGGCATTGGCAGCGGCAAAAGCACGGTCGGTCGCCTGCTGGCCGATCGGGGGGCCGCCCTGATCGATGCAGACCAGATCGCGCGCGAACTGACCGCCCCTGGTGGCCTGGCCATGGCCGCCATTGCCCAGGCCTTCGGACCCGAGTTTGTCGATTCAAGCGGGGCCCTGGACCGCTCACGCATGCGGGAGCGGGCTTTCTCGCAACCGGATTCGCGCAAACAACTTGAAGCCATCATTCACCCCCTGGTGGCCGAGGTGACCGAGGCCCAGGCGCGGGCCGCGCAAGCCATCGGCAAGCGTCTGTTGGTGTTCGATATCCCCTTGCTGGTCGAATCCACGCATTGGCCCCGCATACTGGATGCAGTGATCGTGGTGGATTGCCCCACAGAAACACAGATTGCACGCGTGATGGCGCGCAATGCCCTTGAGCGCAGCGCCATTGAAGCCATCATTGCCTCGCAGGCCAGCCGTCGGCGTCGCCGTGCTGCCGCAGACATCGTGCTGTACAACGACCAGCTCACCATGGATGCCTTGAATGCCCGGGTGATCACGCTGGCTGGACGGTTCGGACTATGATTAAACTTCGGCCCGTCGCCATGCGTGTCTTTCTGGCGGATTGCTGCATGCAACTGCGCGGTGGCAATGCCTGCATCGCCTGTCTCTGCGCCCGGCATGCCGAGCATCCCCATGCGGCCCTCGCCCCTGGCGCCTTTACCTGGAAACTGGCAGCGTGATTCTTTACGAATACCCTTTCAACGAACGCATCCGCACCTATCTGCGGCTGGAACACCTGTTCCGGCGCCTGGGTGAACTGATCGCACGCAGCGATGCGCTGGACCACCACTTCGCGCTGACCACCGTGTTCGAGATCATGGACGTGGCAGCTCGGGCCGATCTGAAGTCCGACGTTCTCAAGGACATCGAAAAGCAGAAACATGTACTGGATGGCTACCGGGGCAACCCCTCCATTTCCGAATCTGCCCTGGATGCCATCGTGGCCCAGCTTGACCGGTGCTTTGTCCAGCTCAACACCCAGGTAGGGAAAACCGGCCAGACCCTGACCGAGAACGAATGGCTGATGAGCATTCGCAGCCGTTCAGGCATTCCGGGTGGCACCTGCGGTTTCGATCTGCCCAGCTACTACGCCTGGCAGCACCGGCCCGCCACCGACCGGCAGCAAGCACTGGAGGGCTGGGCCTCCACGCTGGCGCCCCTGGCAGAGTCCATCTACCTGCTGCTCAAGCTCCTGCGCGATGCGGGCGTCCCCCAGAAAGTGGCTGCCGAGCGCGGCCAATTGCAGCAGAACCTCCCGCAGGGCCGCACCTTCCAGTTGCTGCGCCTGCGCATCGACCCTGCGCTGGGCCTGGTGCCCGAGATCAGTGGCAACCGACTGATGGTCTCGGTACGCCTGATGCACCAGTTGCCCGAAGGCCCCCTGCAGGCCAGCGCCGATGATGCCGTCTTTGAACTGACACTGTGCGCCTGATGGCCACCCCCTGCTGCCCATGAGTGACACCGTACGGCCCTCCGCTTCCGCCCGGCAGGTCGCCTGCCCCGCCTGCCGCGGCCCCAGCCTCTACAGCCCGCAAAACCCCTGGCGCCCTTTTTGCAGCGAGCGCTGCAAGCAGATGGATCTGGGCGCCTGGGCCAGCGAAAACTTTCGCGTTCCGACCAATGCACCGCCCGAAGATGCCACCTTTGGCGATCCGCGCACAAGCATCAACTAAATACGACCCCAGCCCTTACTCTGTCTGCGTTAACAGCTATTGATTTAATAGTATTTCGGGGTTGAACGGCACGCCACGCTCTTCGGCCAGCCAGCCCAGCACGGGCAAGGCTCCCGGTAACACCGGGCGCACGGCCAGCGGCCAATGCTGCCAGGCCATGGCCTGGCCCTCGCGCATTTCGAAATCCCCTGTCCATTCATGCACCTTGCACCAGTGCAACCGAACCAGGGCGTGCGGGTAGTCGTGCTCGGTCACCTTCCAGACCGCAGCCGGGCCGATGGTGATGCCCAGTTCCTCGTGCAGCTCGCGGCGCAGCGCCTGCTCCACGGTCTCGCCCGCCTCGATCTTGCCGCCGGGAAACTCCCAGTAGCCCGCATAGACCTTGTCCGGCGGTCGTGTCGTCAGCAGCAGGGCACCGTCACCACGGATCAGGATGCCCACCGCGACCTCGGTGTGCTTGCGCTGCACGGGCGTCGCCTCAGCCACCGCGACGCCCCGCATAATCACGCGCGAACTGGTAAGCCACCCGACCACTGCGCGAGCCGCGCTCCAGCGCCCAGACCAGCGCCTCGGCGCGCGCCCCCGCAATGGCCGACGCATCAAGCCCGAACGACGCCAGCCACTGCCCGGCAATGGCCAGATACTCGTCCTGGCTGAACGGATAAAAGCTCACCCACAGGCCGAAGCGCTCGGACAGCGAGATCTTCTCCTCCACGCCCTCGCCCGGATGCACCTCGCCATCGTCGGTGTGGGTGTAGGTGAGGTTCTCGCGCATGTACTCGGGCAGCAGGTGGCGCCGGTTGCTGGTGGCGTAGATCAGCACGTTCGGGGTGGCGGCGGCCACCGAGCCATCGAGGATGGACTTCAGCGCCTTGTAGCCCGGTTCGCCATCCTCGAAGCTCAGATCGTCGCAGAACACGATGAAGTATTCCGGCCGGCCGGCCACCACGTCCACGATGTCGGGCAGATCGGTCAGGTCGGCCTTGTCCACCTCGATCAGGCGCAGCCCCTGCGGTGCATAGGCGTTCAGGCAGGCCTTGATGAGCGAGGACTTGCCGGTGCCACGTGCGCCCGTCAGCAGCACGTTGTTGGCCGGCAGGCCGCGCACGAACTGTTCGGTGTTGCGCCGGATCTTTTCCTTCTGGCCATCGATCTCCTGCAGGTCTTCGAGGCGCATCGCGGCCACATGGCGCACGGCTTCGAGAGTGCCGTGGCCGCTGCTGCGCTTGCGGTAGCGCCAGGCAATGGCCGCCGACCAGTCGGGCGCCGCCAGTGGCTGCGGCAACACGGACTCGATGCGCGCGATGAGCTGCTCGGCGCGCACGATCAAATGTTCAAATTTTTCGTTCATTTTGGCATCTGGCGCTTTTCCATCAAGCGCCAGCAGCTATTAAATCAGGAGCGATAGTCGGCGTTGATGGTCACATACTCATGGCTCAGGTCGCAGGTCCACACCGTGTCCTGCGCATCGCCCCGGCCCAGCAGCACGCGCACAGTGATTTCGCTCTGCTTCATCACGCGCTGGCCGTCTTCCTCGCGGTAAGCGGGGTTGCGGCCGCCCTGCACGGCCACATGCACATCGTCGAGATAGAGGTCGATGCCGGTCTGGTCCAGGTCATCGATGCCCGCATAGCCCACGGCTGCCAGGATACGGCCCAGGTTCGGGTCGCTGGCGAAGAAGGCCGTCTTGACCAGCGGCGAATGGGCGATGGCGTAGGCCACCTTGCGGCATTCCTCGCCGGTCTTGCCGCCTTCCACGCGCACGGTGATGAATTTGGTGGCGCCCTCGCCGTCGCGCACGATGGCCTGGGCGAGTTTTTGCGCCACTTCCAGCAGCGTCGCCTTCAGCGCCTGGCCTTCCGCGCTGTCGAGGCGCTCGATGCTGGCGTGCGCGACCTTCTGCGTGGCGACGAGCATGAAGCAGTCGTTGGTGGAGGTGTCGCCGTCGATGGTGATGCGGTTGAACGACTGGTCCGCCAGCTCGCGCACCAGGCCCTGCAGCAGGCCGGGGGCGATGCGCGCATCGGTGGCTACGAAGCCCAGCATGGTCGCCATGTTCGGGCGGATCATGCCCGCACCCTTGGCAATGCCGGTCACCGTGACGGTGGCGCCGCCGATCTGCACCTGGCGGCTGAACGCCTTGCCCACCGTGTCGGTGGTCATGATGCCCTCGGCGGCGCGGGCCCAGTGGGCAGGCTGCGCGTCGGCAATGGCGGCGGGCAGGCCGGCCTCGATGCGGTCCACCGGCAGCGGCTCCATGATGACGCCCGTGGAGAAAGGCAGCACCTGTGCCGCGTCGACCTGCAACTGGCGCGCCAGCGCTGTGCAGGTAGCGCGCGCGCGCGCCAGGCCCTCGGCACCCGTGCCGGCATTGGCATTGCCGGTGTTCACCACCAGGGCACGGATGGCCTGACCACGCGCCAGATGCTCGCGGCAGACTTGCACCGGCGCGGCGCAGAAGCGGTTCTGCGTGAACACGCCCGCAACTGCACTGCCTTCATCGAGCAGGAACACCGTGAGATCCTTGCGGTGGGCCTTGCGCACGCCGGCCTCGGCGACACCGATGCGCACCCCGGCAACGGGGTGCAGGTCGGCGGGGTTGGGAGCGGAGAGATGTACAGGCATGGGATTTCCTTCCAAAAACTGGGCCGATGATACGCAGTCACCGCGCTACCAAAATGAAAACACGGGCCGCGGCCCGTGTCGTGTGCTGGTGGAGTGTCAAGCCAGCTTGCCGTGGCACTGCTTGTATTTTTTCCCGCTACCGCAAGGGCAAGGGTCGTTGCGGCCCACCCGGCCACCGGCGGCCACCTTCTGCTGCACGCTCAGGGTGCGCTCGTCCACCGTGGTCTCGACCTCGCCCGTTTCGGTGGGCGCGGTATAGGTCACGTTGGCGATATTCTCGGCGCGCTGCTCCATCACCTCGGCGGCCTGGTCCAGCTCCGAAGGTGATTGCACCTGCACCGTCATCAGCACCTTCGTGACCTCGTTCTTGACCATGTCGAGCAGCTGGCGGAACAGCTCGAAAGCCTCGCGCTTGTATTCCTGCTTGGGCTGCTTCTGCGCGTAGCCGCGCAGATGGATGCCCTGGCGCAGGTAGTCCAGCGAACTGAGATGGTCGCGCCAGTTGGTATCGAAGGTCTGCAGCAGCACCACACGCTCGAATTGCGTGAAGTTCTCCTGGCCCACCATTTGCACCTTGGCGTTGAAGGCATCGTGCGCAGCCTGGACCACCTTGTCCAGAATCTCGTCGTCGGTGACCGACTGTGCCCCCTCAACCTCTTTCTGCAGCGGCAGCTGGATCTGCCACTCGTCGGCCAGCACTTTCTCCAGCCCGGCCAGATCCCACTGTTCCTCGACCGACTCGGCCGGCACGTACTGGCGAACGATGTCGGTGAAGCAATCCTCGCGCATGGCGCCGATCACGTCGGACAGGTCGGATGCATCGAGGATGTCGTTGCGCTGCTGGTAGATGACCTTGCGCTGGTCATTGGCCACGTCATCGTATTCAAGCAGTTGCTTGCGGATGTCGAAGTTGCGTGCCTCGACCTTGCGCTGCGCCGACTCGATGCTGCGCGTGACAATGCCCGCTTCGATGGCCTCTCCATCGGGCATCTTGAGCCGGTCCATGATGGCCCGGACGCGGTCGCCCGCGAAGATGCGCATCAGAGAATCGTCCAGGCTCAGGTAGAAACGCGAGGAGCCCGGGTCGCCCTGGCGGCCCGAACGGCCGCGCAGCTGGTTGTCGATGCGGCGCGACTCATGGCGCTCGGTGGCGATGATGCGCAGGCCGCCCAGTTCCTTGACCTTCTCGTGCTCGCGCGTCCAGTCGGCTCGCAGCTGCGCGATACGCGACTGCTTGGTGCCCTCGTCCAGGCTTTCGTCGGCCTCGATGGCGCCAATGTCTTTCTCGATATTGCCACCGAGCACGATGTCGGTGCCCCGTCCGGCCATGTTCGTGGCGATGGTGATCATGCCGGCTCGCCCTGCCTGGGCCACGATGTCGGCCTCGCGGGCATGCTGCTTGGCGTTGAGCACCTGGTGCGGCAGGTTGGCCTTGTTCAGAAGCTGGTCGATGATCTCCGAGTTTTCGATCGAAGTCGTGCCCACCAGCACCGGCTGGCCACGCTCATGGCATTCGCGGATGTCCAGAATCGCCGCTTCGTATTTCTCGCGCGTGGTCTTGTACACGCGGTCGAGTTGGTCATCGCGCTTGCTCGGGCGGTTGGGCGGAATCACCACCGTTTCGAGGCCGTAGATTTCCTGGAACTCGTAGGCCTCGGTATCGGCCGTACCCGTCATACCGCAGAGCTTGTTGTACAAGCGGAAGTAATTCTGGAAGGTGATCGAGGCCATCGTCTGGTTCTCGGCCTGGATCTGCACGCCTTCCTTGGCCTCGACGGCCTGGTGCAGGCCCTCGCTCCAGCGCCGGCCCGACATCAGACGGCCCGTGAATTCATCGACGATGACAATCTCGCCGTTCTGCACCACGTAGTGCTGGTCACGGTTGTAGATGTGGTTGGCCCGCAGCGCCGCATACAGGTGGTGCATGAGCGTGATGTTGGCCGGGTCGTAGAGCGAAGCGCCCTCGGCGATCAGGCCATGGGCCGCCAGCACACGCTCGGCCGTTTCATGGCCTTGCTCGGTCAGGAACACCTGGTGCGACTTCTCGTCGATCGTGAAGTCGCCGGGCTTGGTCACACCCTCGCCCGTGCGCGGGTCGGCCTCGCCTTCCTGGCGCACCAGCAGCGGCACGACCTTGTTCATCGCCAGATAGGTCGCGGTGTGGTCCTCGGCTTGGCCGCTGATGATCAGCGGGGTGCGCGCCTCGTCGATCAGGATCGAGTCCACCTCATCGACGATGGCGTAGTTCAGACGGCGCTGCACGCGGTCATGGGCCTCGTAGACCATGTTGTCGCGCAGGTAGTCAAAGCCGTATTCGTTGTTCGTGCCGTAGGTGATGTCGGCACCATAGGCAGCCTGCTTCTCCTCGCGCGGCATGTTGGGCAGGTTGATGCCCACCGTCAGGCCCAGGAAGTTGTACAGGCGCCCCATCCACTTGGCGTCGCGGCTGGCCAGGTAGTCGTTCACCGTGACCACGTGCACACCCTCGCCCGACAGCGCATTGAGGTACACCGGCAGCGTGGCTGTCAGCGTCTTGCCTTCGCCCGTGCGCATTTCGGCGATCTTGCCGTAGTGCAGCGCCATGCCGCCCATGAGCTGGACGTCGAAGTGGCGCATCTTCATGACGCGCTTGGAACCCTCGCGCACCACGGCGAATGCCTCGGGGAGCAGCGCATCGAGCGACTCGCCCTGGGCCACGCGGTCCTTGAACTCCTGCGTCTTGGCGCGCAACGCCTCATCGCTCAGCGCCTCGTATTCGGGCTCCATCGCATTGATGCGCACCACCGTCTTGCGGTATTGCTTGAGAAGCCGGTCGTTGCGGCTGCCGAAAATTTTGGTGAGGAAGTTGGTGGCCATGCGAACAGGTCCGCCCTGCGTGCCAAAGGGTACGCCGAACGTCCAGAATCCCTATGAAGAAGTGAGTTCAATTGGGGCCATCACCCTGCATTGCAAGCGACCCGCCCAAGGCAGGCACCGACCCCGAAGGCGCGATTTTACCTGCCGGCGGAGCCCATGGCCGGCGCTCCGGCCCGCAGAGCCACCTGACGAGCGGACGAGCTGCCCGCAGCCAGGAATTTCTGCGGATCCTGAGGCACCCCCTGCACCAGCACCTCGAAGTGCAGGTGCGGCCCGGTGGAGCGCCCGGTGGAACCGACTTTGGCGATTTTCTGGCCCCGGCGTACCAGATCCCCTTGCTTGACGTGGACCTTGGAGGCATGGGCATAACGGGTGACCAGCTGGTTGCCGTGGTCCACCTCGACCATGTTGCCGAATTCCGGATGGTATTCCTGGGTCACCACCACGCCACCCGCTGCGGCCACGATATCGGTCCCTGTATCCGCGGGAAAGTCCAGACCGGCATGCAACGCCGACCGGCCGGTGATCGGATCGATGCGGAAACCGAACGTGGAAGTGGCGATCCCGCCAGGCACCGGGGTCTCGGTGGGCACCATGTGCTTGCGGATGTGCTGGTCGAACAGGCGGGACTCGAGCACCGTCATGAGGTCAATGCGCTGCCCCGCCACTTGCTGCAACGCATTAAGGGTCTCATCCAGCTCCTGCATCGACAACGGGCGTGCAGCGATCAGCGCGCCCCCCATGCCCGGAGTGCGCGCCTTGTCACCTGTAGTGGCCATGCCGGCCAGGCCCGAAACCCGCTCGCCCAAGGATTCCAGCTCCACCATGCGCGCCTGCATTTCGCCCACCTTGCGGGCCATGGCATCCAGGTTTTGCCGCATGAAGCGATCTCGCTGATCGAACTCATCCTGCACCACCAGGCGCACGAGGGAGCCCACGACGGGCCAGCCCTCTCGCGCGCCCTTGAGGAAGACCAGGTGGTACAGCATGGCGGCCACACACATCAGCACCAGGGAAGCGGCCAGCACGGCGGCCAACAGGCGCGGCCCCGACAGATGGATGGCCTGGCTGCGCGCCAGCCGGGAGTCCATGATAATCAGCTGCATTCTTGATTTCCTGTGTATTCAACGCCCATGCACCGCCGCCACCACGCCGTCACGCTCCAGCAAGCCGCTGACGCGTCGCCCATGCTGGCGCAACTGGTGGCACTCACGCGTGAATCGAGCGAACGGCTCAAGGCCGTGGAATCTCTGGTTCCGCCGGCACTGCGCCCGGCATTGCAGGCCGGCCCGATTGAGGGTACGACCTGGTGCATCATGGTCAAAAGCAATGCAGCAGCGGCCAAACTGCGCCAGTTGCTGCCTGCCATGCAGGCCCATCTGCGCAGCAAAGGCTGGCAGGTTAACGTCATTCGCCTGAAAATTCAAACCTGACGCATCAAAAAACCAGGGTAAACCCTTGAATTCAGGTGCGACTGCGCAGGGTCCGGCTGAGCAACACCACCGGCACCAAGCCCACCAGCACCAGCGCCAGCGAGGGCAACGCGGCCTCGCCCAGGCGTTCATCGCGGGCCAGCTGATAGGCCACGACGGCCAGGGTGTCACTGTTGAACGGGCGCAGCACCATGGTGGCGGGCAACTCCTTCATCACGTCCACAAACACCAGCAACGCCGCCGCCGCTGTGGAGCGGCGTAGCAACGGCCAATGCACACGTGCCAGCAAGCGCACCCCGCCGGCGCCCAACATGCGTGCAGAATCGTCCAGACTGCCCGGAATGCGGGCATACCCACTTTGCACCGATTGCAGCGCCACAGCGCAGAAACGCACCAGGTAGGCCCAGACAATGCCGACCGCCGTGGTGGTAACCAGCGCCCCGACGCCCCAATGCGGCACCACCCCCTGCAGCCAGCCCACGGGCAGCAGCAGGCCCACCACGATCACCGCCCCCGGCACGGCATAGCCGACGCTGGCCAGTCGCACCACGCCGCGCGTCAGCAGATCGGGCCTGCGGCGCACGGCAAAGGCCAGCGCCAGCGCCACGGCCACCGCCAGCCCCGACGTGATGCCCCCGAGGCGCACGCTGTTCCAAGCCCATTCCAGAAAACGCTCCCAGGGAAGTACCGACCAGTCGGCCGCCAGCGGACGCAGCATGAAGACCACCGGCGCCACGAAGCCCATGAGCACTGGCAAAGTGCACACCACCCAGGCTGCCATGCGCGCTCCTCCCTGCAGCGGCACCGGCTGGGCCTCGGTGGCGCCCGCATGGCCACGCGGTGCGGCAAAACGCATGCGCTGCTGCGCGCGGTGCTCCAGCCACAGCAACAGCAGCACCAGCGCCAACAACATGGTCGAGAGCTGGGCAGCTGCTGTGCGGTTGTCCATGGACAACCAGGCCTTGAGGATGCCGGTGGTGAAGGTCTGGATGCCGAAATAGCTGGTCACTCCGAAGTCGGCCAGCGTTTCCATGAGCACCAGCGCCACGCCAGCAGCCACCGCCGGGCGCGCCAGTGGCAGTGCGATGGTGGCGATGCGCCGCGACAGCGGCGCCCCGAGCAGGCGCGCAGCTTCCATCAGGTGGGCAGCGCGCTCGCCCAGCGCCGTGCGCGCCAGCAGGTACACATAGGGATAGAGCGAAAACAGGAAAACCCAGATGGCGCCCCAGAGGCTACGCACCTCGGGCAACAGACGGCCTTCGAGACCGAAAGCCTCGCGCAGGCCGACCTGCAGCGGCCCACTGAACTGCAGAAAGTCGGTATAGGCATAGGCCGTGACATAGGCGGGCATGGCCAGCGGCAGCAGCAGCAACCATTCAAACATCCGGCGCCCGGGAAACTCGAACAAGGTCACCACAGCCGCCGTCGCCGTCCCCACCACCGCAGCGCCCAACCCGACCCACAAGGCCAGCCAGAGCGTGGTCCAGACATAGCCCGGCAGCACCGTGGCCGCCATCTCACGCAGGATGGCCCCGGCGCTGGCCTCCGTCTGCCCCCAGGGCAGCCACGCGCCCAGCAGCGCCAGCACCGGCAACGACAGCAGGCCGGCCAGCAGGAGCAGGGGAACAATGCGCAGGGCAGCGAGGAAACGTGGCAAGGTGAGCGACTCGGACGGCAATATGGAAAGCAGCAGAGGGTGCCGCAGCGGGTGGCCACAAATACAAATGCGAATTTTAAGCATTTGCCAAGACCTACAATCAAACCATGTTCCTAGAGGTCTCCCAACTTGAAGTGCGTTATGCCGGCCAGACCCAGGCGGCTGTGCAAGGCGTGTCCCTGGGGCTGAGCGCAGGACAGATCGGCGTGCTGATCGGCCCCTCGGGCTGCGGCAAGACCACGCTGCTGCGCGCGGTGGCGGGTCTCGAGCCCGTGGCTGCCGGAACCATCCGCCTGAGCAAGCAGATCGTCGGCAGTCCGCAGCGCAGCATGCCCCCCGAAGAGCGACGCATCGGCATGGTGTTCCAGGACTACGCACTGTTCCCCCACCTGAGCGTGGGGCGCAACGTGGCCTTCGGCATCCACGATCTGCCGCGCGCCGAGCAGGCCGCACGCGTGGCCGAGGTGCTGCAGCTCGTGGGCCTGGAAGGCAGCGAACACCGCTATCCGCACGAACTCTCGGGCGGCCAGCAGCAGCGCGTCGCGCTGGCACGCGCCCTGGCGCCGCGCCCGCAGCTCATGCTGCTCGACGAGCCGTTCTCCAACCTCGATGTGGACCTGCGCGAGCGCCTGGCCCATGAGGTGCGCGGCATCCTCAAGCAGGCGGGCGCCACGGCGCTGTTCGTCACCCACGACCAGCTCGAAGCCTTCGCGATCGGTGACGTGATCGGTGTGATGCACCAGGGCCACCTGCACCAGTGGGACGACGCCTATACCCTCTACCACCGCCCGGCCACGCGCTTCGTGGCCGACTTCATCGGCCATGGCGTGTTCGCTCCGGCCACGCTGGTGCAGCAAGGCCAGAGTGTGGTGGTGCGCACGCCGCTGGGCGACCTGGGCAACCTCACCGAGTGCCCGCTGCCGACCAGCTACCCCGCCGGTGAATGCGATGTGCTGCTGCGCGCCGACGACATCGTGCACGACGATGCCGCGCCGGTGCAGGCGCAGATCGTGCGCAAATCCTTTCGAGGCTCGGAATTCCTTTACACCCTGCGCCTGGAAAACGGCCAGGCACTGCTGGCCCATGTGCCCAGCCACCACGACCACGCCATCGGCGAATGGATCGGCATTCGCGCGCTGGTGGACCATGTGGTGACCTTTGACCGATCGGTCTGAATTTTCTATGAAAATAGCCAAAATCGCTTATCTATAAAGCGCTGACAGCTATTATTTTAGTAGCAAAATTTTTCACTCTGGCAGTGTGGACAACGGACAGTCACTGGCCGGTTCGCAGGGTTCCGCTCACCGCGTCATGGTGTCGTCACAGGGCGCAGCAAGAATCGGTTGCACTTGGTTACCCCTGACGCAACCGCATGACCCACATTGACCGGCTTTACGACAGTCTGGCCGCAGGCGCCGCCGACCTGCATACCGCACAACCCCCGCTGGTGACCCGTGCCGAACAGCTCGGCAACCCCACCGAACCCGTCTCCCCGGAGCACACCAACGAGGAGGTGCGCGCACTGTTTGCGCGGCACGAGGCGCAGGAGACCGTGGCTGTGGTCGAGGAAGGCCGGCCCATCGGGCTGATCAACCGCAACACCTTCATGGAACACTACGCCCGCCCCTTTGCGCGCGACGTGTTCGGGCGCAAGAGCTGCATCGCCTTCATGGACAAAAGCCCGGTGGTGGTGGACCGGGACACGCCCATCGAGACCCTGGTGAAGATCGCCGTGGAGGCAGGCACGCGCGTGCTCCAGGATGGTTTCATCACCACAGCCCACGGCCAGTACCTGGGCTTGGGTACAGGCTACGGTCTGATGAAGGCCATGTCTGACATCGAGGCCGAGAAGACGCGCCAGCTTCTCTCAAGCATCAGCTACGCCAGCCTGATCCAGCGCTCGCACCTGGCCGAGTCCGACCGTGTGCTGCGCGCCCACCTGCCCGACCACGGCCTGCTGTGGCAGCCACGCGACGTGGTGGGCGGAGATGCCTACTTCTTCCGCCACACTCCCGGCGGCCTGTTGGGCTGCGTGTTCGACTGCACCGGGCACGGTGTTCCCGGCGCCTTCATGACGCTCATCGCGCTATCGTTCCTGGAGCAGGCCATCGACCCCGCCAACCCGGCCGTGGACCCCGGCGCCACGCTCTCGGCCATGAACCGCTACATCAAGCGCGTGCTGCAGCAGCGCGCCAGCGAAGACGATGCCCCCGCAGAAAAGGAATCCAGCGACGGCCTGGATGCCGCACTCTTCCTGCTCGCGCCCGATGGCCGCAGCGTACAGTTTGCCTCGGCACGCCTGACACTGGTGGTGGCGCACGAAGGCAGCGAAGAGGTGCTGCTGGTCGATGGCGACAAGGCGGGCATCGGTTACGCCGATACGCCCGACGACCAGGCCTGGACCACACAACAGGTGCCGCTGGCAAGGCACAGCATGCTGCTGATCCCCACCGACGGGGTGATCGACCAGATCGGGGGCCCCAAGCACATCGCGCACGGCAAGCGCCGTCTGGTGCAGTTTCTGGCCGAGCGGCGTGGCACCAGCGCCCGCGCACTGTGCGCCGACTTCGCCGAGCATTTCGCCCAATGGCAGGGCAGCCAGCGGCGGCGTGACGATGTGTCGCTGCTGGCGTTTCGCACCAGCGCGGAGGCCCTGGCATGAACCCGCCGGAATTTGAACGCTTTCAGGGAAATGCACAGGATCGGGGGGTGCTGTTCTATTACGCAGGCGCTTTCAGCCCACCGGTGATCGCCGCCGCCGCCGATTCGCTCAAGACCCGCCTGGCCACCGAAGACGCCTCCGGCCCTGCCAAACGCAAGCTGTTCTCCACCTTCGTGGAAATGGCGCAGAACATCCTGCACTACGCCGCAGATACCCCTGCCGCCGATGGAAGCCCACCTGCACCGCACGGTGCCATCGCAGTCGGGCGCGAGGATGACCCAGGCAGCACCGGTCATTACTGGATTGTTTGCCGCAATCCGGTGGACCAGGCCTATGTCGAACGCCTGGCCTGCAAGCTCGATGCCGTGCGCGCCATGAGCCTGGAGCAGATCAAGCAGAGCTACCGCGAACAGCTGCGCAACGCCGAGCATGCCCGGACCGACACCATCAGCCGGGGCGCAGGGCTGGGCTTGCTGACGATTGCCCGCGACGCCTGCGCCCCCCTGGAATACAGCTTCACACCCACCACCGACCCCTCGGGCCGCACCACGCTTTTCTATGTGAAAGCGTGCATCTGACCTTTTCCCTGACTCCCCTGAAACCCGGAGATCTTTCCATGCAAGCCCTTCACGCCGAACGCACCACCGTCACCCCCGAAATCCGCTTCCTGCCCGCCGAAAACCGGCTGCTGGTGGCGGGCGAGTGCTACCCCGAGAACCCCCTGCCGTTCTTCAACCCCATCCTGGCCACGCTGAAGCACTACTTCGAACTGCACAAGCCCCCGCACTTCGAGGCCCGTATGCAACTGCAGTACATCAACAGCGCCTCCACCATGGGCCTGCGCTCGTTGTTCTCGCTGTTCAACGAAGCGGGTGAACGCGGCACCGACATCCGCGTGCTGTGGGCTTACGACGCCGAAGACGACGCCATCGAGGAACTGGGCACCGATCTGGTGGAAGACTTTCACAACGTCCTGCTGGAACGCCAGCCCTACAACGCCTGAGGTGGATGGCCGACCCGCGTCGGCCTCCCCCGCGCTCACGCCGGGTCCAACGCAGCATCAGGACTTGCGCTGCAGCCCCTCCAGGGTCGAAAGGTTCACCTGCGACATGAGGCGGCGCACCGCCCCGATATCCATGTCGTCAGCTTCCAGGCTGACCACGATGCCGTTCTTCAGCACCACCCGGAATTCCGCCTGGCTACCATCTTTCTGGTAGCTTTGGTGCAGGGTCCGGCCCCCTTCCTGCCAGGTTTTCTCGGCATGCTGCGGGTCTTCTTTCTCCCCTTGCGCCATGCCCATGGCCAGCACGGCCATCTGGCCCAGGCCGCCCATGTCGGTGATCTCCAGGCGCGCCTCTGTCTTTCCGTTGCTGTACTGTGCGCTCGCCTGGCTGGTGGGCAGGCCCAGGGCCGCGCCATCCTGCACGTCAAATCCCGTGCGGGCCATGTCCGCCAGTTGCTCGGGCAAACCGGCCTTGAGCGACTGCGCTGCAATGGCCTGCCCACCGCCCAGCATTCCAGCCGCCGCCGCGGCGGCATTGCCGGTAGCCGTCGCCATGGCGGTCGGGTCCTGGCTTTTTTGCGCCTGCTCCATCTGGCGTGCAGCCTCCTCCATCTTCTTGCTGGCCGCCTCCAGCCCCGCCGTGTCAATGCTCACCGAGCCCCCAGGCGTGCTGACGGAAATCGCAGGAGCGTCCGCACTGCCCAGCAAGGCACCACCACGGGGCATGAAAACACTGCTCACCGCGCCCATCACGAGTCCCATCACGATGGCGGCTACCAGCACCACGGCGGTATAGGCCAAGGTTTTTTCGGGCGGGTTTTTCATCAGCACAGGAAGGCCGACATACAGAAGGTAGATCGAATACAGCGCCGCCAGCAGCCCCAGCATGGCCAGCGAAGGCAGCAGGCTGAACACGCCGCCCAGCATGGCAGCCGTGCTGGCATACACCGACAGCTTGAGCGCCTGGATGGAGCTTTTTTGCCCGCCAAAGCGGGGCGCCAGGGCATCGACGATCAGCGCCAGCACGAACACGCCCACCAGGCTCAGCACATACGACACCACCATGTTCGCCAGACCCGAGACCAGGGGCACACGCAAGGAGACACCAAAGGCCCCCATGCCGATCAGCGACATGCCAATGAATCCGCAGACAGCGGGGATGGCCGCCAGAACCATCAGGTAACGGGTGTAAAGACCCGCCACGTCGGCCGACTCGGCTTCGATGGTGGCCCAGGTGGGCGTGGGTTGAAAAAGAATGCTCTTGACGCGCTCGATGATGTCCATGGGGCCCTCCCGACAATATGAAGAGTCCGTGCCAACGGACACGGACCGGAAAGATGCGGACGATACGGGAACCGTGTGACGATTTGCGATCACCGGCAGCCCAAGGTCGCCAAACGTGTGCAATATGCACGCTTTGTGGCCCAGACGCCACCCCCAGCCCGATCAATCAGGCAGGCAGCCGATCAGCTGCGGCGCAGGCTGTCGACCGTGCGGTGCAGGTGCAGCGCCCACATGCGCCGGTCGCGGCCATGCGCGAATTCAGGCATGCCGAAGTGCACGATGGCCACGATGGACGGCGCGCACAGGGTGCGCCAAATCGATCCGACCAGGGTTTCGTCGCCAATGTAGCTGGGTGCAAAGCTGGTGGTACCCGTGGCCTGGTCGGTAAAGCGCAGGCCCACCGGCTGCACCGCCGCGTCCGCCTGCACCGCCGCCTGCAGGAGGTTGGCATGGAAGGGCAGCATCTCGCGCCCGTCTCCCGTAGTGCCTTCCGGAAAGACCGCCAGCACCTCGCCCTGCTCCAGGGCCTGCTGCATCGTGCGCACCATGCGCATGGCATCGCGGCGCACGTGGCGCTCGATGTAGAGCGTGCCGGCCGCCGTGGCCAGTGCGCCAATCAGGGGCCAGCCCTGCACGTCCGACTTGGAGACAAAGCGGCAATAGCGCGCCGCGTGCAACACCGGGATATCCAGCCAGGAAAGGTGATTCGACACCAGCATCACCGGGCCACCGGCCGGGGGCTGGCCCCGGATGGCCAGCGACACCCCGACGCAAGCCAGCAATTTGAGGGACCACGCCTGCACCCGCACCTGCTGCTGCTCGGGCGACAGCGCCGGAAAGCGAAACGCCACTGTCCACAGGCCCTGGAGGATGTGCACCACCAGGCGCAGCAGGCGCCAGCAAGCCTTGAGATGCTTCACACCGGAGAACGCATCAGACGGTCATGCCCCACGGCTGCCGGGCACAACCGGCTGCCGCGCGACGCAGGCGCATGCTCAGCCACGGTCGAATGCCACCTGGCCACCCACGAGGGTGCAGCGCACGCGGCCCGGCAATTCGTAGCCCGAAAAAGGCGTGTGCTTGCCCTGGCTGCGCAGCGTGTCGGCCTGCACGGTCCAGGCGTCCTGCGAATCGACGATGCAGACATCACCCACCCCGCCCTCGACCAGCTGGCCCACGCTGGCCTGCAGCGTGCCCAGAGCATGGCCCAGCACCCGCGCGGGCTCGCTCGTCACCACGGCCAACGCCCGAGCCAGGGGTGCACCGCCATCCTGCGACCACTTGAGCGCCAGACTCAGCAACAGCTCCAGCCCGGTGGCGCCGGGCTCGGCCTCGGCAAAGGGCAGGGTCTTGGCGTCCTCATCCACGGGGGTGTGGTCGGACACCAGAGCGTCGATGGTGCCATCGCGCAGGCCGGCCTGCAGGGCATCGCGGTCGCGCTGCTGTCGCAAGGGCGGCGTCAGACGGGCGCGGCTGTCGAAAAAACCGATGTCGGTGTCGGTCAGATGCAACGAGTTGATGCTGACATCACAGGTCACCTTCAATCCCTCGGCGCGGGCCTGGCGCACCAGTGCCACGCCAGCGGCGCTGGAGATGCGGCACAGGTGCACGCGGGCATCGGTACTTTTGAGCAACTCGAAGATGGTGTGCAGCGCAATCGTTTCGGCGGCCACTGGCACGCCCGACAGGCCCAGCCGCGTCGCCAGTGCCCCGCTGGCGGCTACACCCTTGCCCAGATGCAACTCCTGCGGACGCAGCCACACCGTGTAGCCATAGGTGGCGGCGTATTGCAGCGCGCGCTGCAGCACCTGGGTGCTGGCCAACGCCACCTCGGCCTGGCCAAAGCCCACGCAGCCCGATTCGGTGAGTTCGGCCATTTCGGTCAGCACCTCGCCGTCCAGGCCGCGCGTGAGCGCCCCCAGCGGGAACAGGCGCGACTGGTGCAGTTTTTCGGCACGGAACTTGAGCATCTCGACCAGACCGGGTTCGTCAAGCACCGGGTCGGTGTCGGGCGGGCAGACCAGACTGGTGACGCCCCCGGCCACGGCCGCGGCCATCTCGGATTCGAGCATGCCCTCGTGTTCATGGCCGGGCTCGCGCAGGCGCGCCGCCAGGTCCACCAGACCGGGCAGCACCAGGCAACCCGTGGCATCGATGCTGCGGTGGGGAGCGAAGTCGGGCGGCACGCGCCCGATGCCCACGATGCGGCCGGCCGCCAGGGCCACGTCGCATACCTTGTCAAGACCGCTGGCAGGGTCGATGACCCGGCCGTTCTGGATCAGTATCTTCATGGTTTCAAGCAAAATTGGCCACTAACGCTTATTCAGCAAGCGCAAGCAGCTATGAAAACAGGAGCATTTTCCACGGACATCACGCCTCGTTCCCCGCGACGATGGACATGACGGCCATCCGCACCGCAATGCCAAAAGTCACCTGCGGCAGGATCACGGCCTGCGGGCCATCGACCACGGCGGAGTCGATCTCCACGCCGCGGTTGATGGGGCCGGGGTGCATGACGATGGCATCGGGCTTGGCCAGCCGCAGCTTCTCGGGCGTGAGGCCGAAGCTCTTGAAATACTCCTGGCTCGACGGAAGCAGCGCGCCGCTCATGCGCTCGTTCTGCAGGCGCAGGGTGATGACCACGTCGGCATCCTTGATGCCCTCTTCGAGCGTGTGGCACACGCGCACGCCCATCTCGGCCATGTTGGACGGCACCAGGGTGCGCGGGCCCACCACACGCACCTCGGCGCAGCCCAGCGTGGTCAGGCCGTGGATGTCGGAGCGCGCCACGCGCGAGTGCAGCACATCGCCGACGATGGCCACCGTCAGGTTGGCAAAATCCTTCTTGTAGTGCCGGATGGTGTACATGTCCAGCAGCCCCTGCGTGGGGTGGGCGTGGCGCCCATCACCGGCATTGATCACATGCACATGGGGCGCCACATGCTGGGCGATCAGGTAGGGGGCCCCCGATTCGCTGTGTCGAACCACGAACAGGTCGGCCGCCATGGCCGAGAGGTTGGCGATGGTGTCGAGCAGCGACTCGCCCTTGGCGGCCGAGCTGCGCGCGATGTCGAGGTTGAACACGTCGGCCGACAGGCGCTTGGCCGCGATCTCGAAGGTGGTGCGCGTGCGGGTGCTGTTCTCGAAGAACAGGTTGAACACGCTCTTGCCGCGCAAGAGCGGCACCTTCTTGACCTCGCGGTCGTTGACCGAGACGAAGTTGGCGGCCGTATCGAGGATGTGCGTCACGATGTCACGCGGCAGGCCCTCGACGGAGAGCAGGTGGATCAGCTCGCCATTGCGGTTGAGCTGGGGATTGCGGTGGTGCAGCACGGCTCAGGCCTCTTTAACTTGGAAATGAAAGTTGCCACCTTCGGTGCGCGCCAGCGCCAGCGACTGGCTGGCAGGCAACGCCACCCGGGCCGCGGCAAAATCGGCCTGCACCGGCAGCTCGCGCCCGCCCCGGTCCACAAGCACCGCCAGGCGCACGCGCGCGGGGCGGCCGTAGTCGTACAGCTCATTGAGCACGGCGCGCAGCGTGCGGCCGGTGTAGAGCACATCATCGAGTACGAGGATGTCGGCACCGTTCACATCGAACGGGAGCTGGGTCTGGGCGCTGGCCGCCAGGCCACGCTGCGCGAAGTCGTCGCGGTGCATGGCCGACGACAGCACGCCGGCGGCACCATCGAGCCCCAGGTCTTTCTGCAGGCGCTCGGCCAGCCAGGCTCCGCCCGAGGCGATGCCTGCCAGCTGTGTATGGGGTTCGCGCAGCGAGCGCACGCCGCGCAGCAGCTCGCGGTACAGGGCCTCGGCATCAAGCACCAGGCTGCCCTGGGCGCCGGGGGGGGATACGGTCATGGAAGACTCCTCAAAAACTGTTCCAGAATGATGCAGGCCGATGCCGCATCGGCATCGCGCGCACCGCCGGCCAGGGCCTCGGTCGTGCTGTAGCGTTCGTCCACCTCGAACACCGTCAGGCCAAAACGGCCCTGCAGCTGACGGGCAAAGCGTTGCGCACGACGGGTGTTGTCGTGGCTGGCGCCATCGGGATGGTAGGGAACCCCCACCACCAGCGCATCGGGCTGCCACTCCTTGATGCGCTCTGCCACCAGGGCGAAGCGGGCATCGCCTTCGGCCTTGATCGTGGCCTGTGGCGTGGCACTGCGCAGCATGCGGTTGCCCACCGCCACCCCTGTGCGCTTGAGGCCAAAGTCGAAGGCAAGAAACGTCTGGAAATGCGCGGGAACCGCCGGAGCATCCGCAGGCATGGCCAGGGCGCTCATGCGTGGCCCGCTCCGGGCGACAGTCGCCATGCTTCCAGGCCCAGCAGGCCCAGTGCCGTGTCATAGCGCTTCTCGACAGGGGTATCAAAAATCACGCCCAGGTCGGCCTCCACGGTGAGCCAGCTGTTCTCGGCCAGTTCCGACTCCAGCTGCCCTTCGCCCCAGGCCGCGTAGCCCAGCGTGACAAGGACACGGCGCGGCCCCGCACCCGTGGCAAGGGCTTCGAGCACATCCTTGGACGTGGTCATCTCCAGCCCGCCCGGTATCACCATGGTCGAGGCATAGGCGGGCTCTTGGTCCGCCTCGTTCTCGCCGTGCAGGGATTCGTGCAGCACAAAGCCGCGTTCCGTCTGCACGGGGCCGCCCAGAAACACCGGGGCATCCGTCAGGTCGGCGCGGCCCAGGGAGAGATCCACCTTGTCGAACAAGCCCTTGAGGTTGATATCCGTCGGCTTGTTGATGATGAGGCCCAGGGCGCCGCGTTGGCTGTGCTCGCACAGATACACCACGCTGCGGGCAAAAGACGCATCCTCCATGCCGGGCATGGCAATGAGGAAATGGTGCGTCAAATTCATGGGCGCAGAATGGGCAGACATGCTTTGATTTTACGGTGAACATGCCTGCCAACTACCGCTCAGGGCTGGTCTGGTTCCGGCGCGACTTGCGCGCGGACGACCATGCCGCCCTTCACCACGCCCTGCGCCTATGCCGCCAGGTGCATTGCGTCTTTGTCTTCGACACCGCCATCCTGGACCCCTTGCCGCGCAACGACCGGCGGGTGGAGTTCATTCGTGCGTCGCTGGTGGAACTGGATGCCCATCTGCGTCAGCTGAGCGGCCACCCTGAAGGAGGCCTGATCGTGCGCCACGCCCTCGCCTCCGATGAGATACCCGCGCTGGCCCGGGCACTGGATGTGGACGCCGTGTTCACCCACCATGATGATGAGCCGCAGGCGCTGGACCGCGATGCACGGGTCCGCACAGCGCTGGCGCACGATCGCCGGGCTTTTCATACCTTCAAGGACCATACCGTCTTCGAGCGCGACGAGCTGCTGACCCAGGCGGGCGCACCCTACAGCGTGTTCACGCCCTACAAGAATGCCTGGCTGCGCAAGGTGAACGACTTTTACCTCAGCGCTTACCCGGTCGAACGCCACGCCCGTGCGCTGGCTCCCCGCCCCGCAGGGGCACTGGCGGGCGTGCCACCGCTGGAGGCCCTGGGGTTTGAAAGCGGCAGCCTCGACCCGCGCGTCCTGCCCGCAGGCAGCCAGGGCGCCGAGCGCCTGTTGAATGACTTTCTGACGCGCATCGACCGCTACGATCAAACGCGGAATTTCCCTGCGATCAAGGGGCCCAGCTATCTCAGCACGCACCTGCGCTTTGGCACCATTTCCGTGCGCCGCCTGGCCCGGACGGCCCACCAGCTCGCCCTGTCCGGCAGTCCGGGGGCTGCGGTCTGGCTGAACGAACTGATCTGGCGTGATTTCTATTTCCAGGTGCTGTTCCACCATCCCCATGTCGTGTACCGGAGTTTCAAGCCCGCCTACGATGCCATTGCCTGGGAGGATGGCCCACACGCCCAGGCGCTGTTTGAGGCCTGGTGCCAGGGCCGCACGGGCTATCCGCTGGTGGACGCTGCCATGGCGCAGATCAACCGGTCAGGCTACATGCACAACCGCCTGCGGATGGTGGTGGCCAGCTTTCTCACGAAAGACCTGGGACTGGATTGGCGCTGGGGTGAGCGCTATTTCGCTGAGCACCTCAACGACTATGACCTGTCCGCGAACAACGGTGGCTGGCAATGGGCCAGCTCCAGCGGATGTGACGCCCAGCCGTACTTTCGCATTTTCAATCCCGTCAGCCAGAGCCGCAAATTCGACCCCCAGGGGCGCTTCATCCGGCGCTACCTGCCCCAACTGGCCGCCCTTCCGGATGCGGCACTGCATGCGCCCTGGCAGGCCAGCCCGCTGGAACTGCAAGCGGCGGGGGTCAAACTGGGCCGCAACTACCCGCACCCTGTCGTGGACCATGACACCGCCCGCACGCGAACCCTGGAGCGCTATGCCGTCGTCAAACGCGTGGAGATGCCATGACGGACGCAGCGTGAACGGTGCGGCCGCGCGCGGTCCTCGCGATGGGCGGTGGTTCAGTGCGTAGCAGCCGGAGGCGCATCCTCGTCGTCCCGGGCCATCTGCATGCCTTCGACGCCCAGCGAAGCTCCGGCCGCCAGGCGCATGCGCAACGTCACATCGGTCTTGTTATCCGCGTTGGCAACGGCTTCAGCCTGCGTGATCTCTCCGCGCTCGAACAGGGCAAAGATAGACTGGTCAAAACTGCACATGCCCACTTCACCGCTGCGCTCAATCGCGGTCTTGAGCCCTTCAATCTGGCCTTTCTGGATCAGATCGGACACGTAGTGCGACAGCAGCATCACCTCCACAGCAGGAACCAGCTTGCCCCGCGTCCCCGCTATGAGGCGCTGGGCTACCACCGCTTTCAGATTGAGGGACAGATCCATCAGCAACTGGTTGTGGGCATCTTCAGGGAAAAAATTCAGGATGCGCTGCACCGCCTGATTGGCATTGTTGGCATGCAAAGTGGATACGCACAAATGGCCTGACTCTGCATAGTGCAAGGCATGCTGCAAGGTGAGCCGGTCACGAATCTCGCCAATCATGATCACGTTGGGCGCCTCGCGCATCGCGTGGCGCAACGCCTCATCGTAAGACAGCGTATCGAGCCCCACTTCCCGTTGGGTCACCAGCGACTTCTTGTGCGTATGCAGGTATTCGATGGGGTCTTCCACTGTCAGGATATGGCCGGTCGTATGCTCGTTGCGGTAGTCCAGCATGGATGCCAGCGTGGTCGACTTGCCCGAGCCTGCCGCACCAACGGCCAGCACCAATCCACCCTTCAGAAAGGCCAGCTGCTTGAGCACGGGGGGTAGCCCCAGTGCATCCAGTGATGGAATTTTCGGGGAAACGTAGCGCACCACCATGCCCACCTGGCCCCGCTGCAGGTGCACATTCACCCGAAAACGGTCGGCCTGCCCCGTCTGGAAGGCCAGATCGCATTCGAGGCGCGACTCGAATTCCTCGATCTGCGCCGGGCGCATGATGGAATAGGCCTGTTCCCGCACGTCCTGCGCAGACAGTGCAACGGACCCGATAGGAGTGAAAACGCCTTGCCGCTTGAGCGTGGGCGGGGCTCCGGCTGTCAGAAACAGGTCGGAGGCCCCTTCCTGCACCATCTGCGCTAGACAAGAGAGCAGCCGGGCATCACCTGATGGTGGCTGTTCATGCATGCCGCAGGCCCCTCCCGTGGCTCTCTGGCCCTGGGGTCACCCGACCCTCAAGCCGCCACCTCACCCGCTGCGAGTTTGGCGTAATGCTGGATCAGGCTGAGCAACTCATCGTCGGAGTAGGGCTTGCCCAGATAGTGATTCACGCCCAACTCCATCGCATGCTCGCGGTGCTTCTGAGCAATACGCGATGTGATCATGATGATCGGGAGATCGCGCAGCGCCGCATCCGCGCGGATGTTGCGCGCCAGGTCGAAGCCGTCCATGCGTGGCATTTCGATGTCGGACAACACCACCGTGGGGCGCTCTTCCTGCAGTCGTTCCAGCGCCTGCAGACCGTCGGCAGCCAGCACCACTCGGTAGCCTTCGCGCTGCAGCAGGCGCTGCGTGACGCGGCGCACAGTGATCGAGTCGTCCACCACCAGCACCAGCGGCACCTGGCCCGATGCCGGAGCTACCGGGGTGGGCATCGCGCTCCCCGCTTCGGGCACCACATTCACCGCCACGCCACCCAGCGGCAAGCTGCTGCCTGCGGCGCGCACCTGTTCGCCATACACCGTGGCCAGGGCCACCGGGTTGTAAATCAGCACCACTGCACCCGAAGCGAGCACCGACATGCCCGCCAGGCCGGGAAGCCGCGACAGCTGGGGCCCCAGGTTTTTCACCACGACTTCTCGGTTGCCCAGCACTTCATCCACATGCATGGCGATGCGCTGCGCTGCGCTGCGCAATACCACCACGGGGCGGGTCTTGCCGGTTGTCGCTTCGCTGCTGCGCTGCGAGGCCTGGAGCAATGCACCAGACCAGAAGAACGGCAGTTGCTCACCTGCCACCTCGAAGGTGCCGGTGCGGTACGCCGCTTCCAACTCCACCGTGGGCACCCGGCGCACGATTTCCACGATATTGGCCGGCACGCCCACCGCCAGGTCTCCTGCGCGCAACATCACCACTTGCGTCACCGCCGTGGTCAGAGGGAGCACCATGCGGAATGCCGCACCCTGACCCGTTTTGGTGGTGGTCTCGATGCGTCCGCCGAGTGAATTGACCTCGGCGCGAACCACATCCATCCCGATACCGCGCCCTGCAAGACCCGTCACCTCGGTGGCAGTGGAGAAACCCGGCAGAAAGATCAGGTTGGCAGCCTCGGCGTCGCCAAGTTCTGCCTCTGGGGCAATCAAACCCTGCGAAATCGCCTTGGCACGGATTCCCGGCAGATTCAGGCCTGCACCATCATCCCGGAACTCCACCGACACGTCGTTGCCTTCATGGCGCAGATCCACCGTGATCGTTCCGGTGGCCGGTTTACCTTGGGCCACCCGCTGATCCGGTGTCTCGATCCCGTGGGCCACACAGTTGCGCAGCAGGTGTTCAAACGCCGGCGTCATACGATCAAGCACGCCGCGGTCCATTTCAATCGAACCGCCCGTGATATCGAGCTTGATCTGCTTGCCGGTTTCCTTGGACGACTGGCGCACCACGGCATACAGCCGCTCAGCAATGCCTTCAAACTCCACCATGCGTGTACGCAACAGGTCGCGCTGAAGTTCGCGGGCCTGACGGCCTTGGGCAATCAGGTCGTCCTCCGCACCTTCCACCGTGCGCTGCAGGTTGCGTTGAATGGTGGCCACGTCATTGACAGACTCGGCCATCATGCGGGTCAACTCCTGCACCCGGGTAAAGCGGTCGAACTCCAGGGGGTCGAAGCCTGCAGCCGAATCCTTGGACAAGGCCAGACGCGATTGCATCTGCGACTCCGACTGCACTTCGATATCCCGCAATTGCTGGCGCAGGCGCTCCAGGTTCCCCGTGAGGTCGGCCATGGAGCCCTTGAGCTGTGCCAACCGTGCCTCCATGCGCGAACGGGTGATCATCACCTCGCCCGCTTGATTGACCAGACGGTCCAGAAGCTGTGCACGCACCCGCACCGAGTGGCCCGCCGTCGCCCTGACAGGTGCCAGCTCAAGCGGCCCCTGGGGTTTGGCCACCGTTGCGCGCACCACCTGCGGCACAGGCAGTGCCGCATCGACTGCTTCCGCGGCCTCGACCTTGACCGGGGCTACGGCGACGGGTTCCGTCGGCGCCTGGGCGCTGATGGCCCGCAATGCCGCAAAGGTGGTCTGAAGGCCATCAAAACTGCCCTGCAACGGCTCGATGTCCTGCGTCTGCACGCTCTCCACATCCAGCTGTTCGATGGCCGATTCCAACCGATGGGACAACTCGCCGAGCCGCATGGCACCAGCCAGTCGTGCACTGCCCTTGAGCGTGTGCAATGCCCGCAGCACCTCCGTGCGCGCGCCCATGTTGTCGGGCCGTGCGGCCCACTGGCGCAAGGCGCCTCCCAGAACCGGCAGGAGCTCGGCCGCTTCTTCCTCGAAGATGGGGAAGAGGTCAGGATCAATGACGTCGATGGCATCGATGTCGTCGTCGATGTCAGCCGCTGCCGCTGGCGCCTGAGCCACCGGCTCATTCGCAGGAGCCGCCGCATGGCGCACGGGCACCGAGAGCGCAGGAGCCACATGGCCGCGTTCCGGCTCGGCCCTGAGAGGCTCAACCAAGTCGGCGACAGGCTCAGACACTTCAGCCGCTGACACCGGTATAGGCTCTTGCGCTTGCGGGCTGTCCAGCCGCTCTTCCGCCATGCTGGCCGCCACTGCACCATCGGCCAGGAAAGCGTCCAGCGCACGGTCGGCATCCTCGAGGGGCGGTGACTGCGTGCTGACCACCTCGGTCTGCAATATGCGGCGCAATTCCTCCAGCACCTGCGGATTCGATTCCTTCAGGAAGCCTGCTGCAAACTGGTGCAGAAGCCGCCGGATATCGTCTGCGGCATTCAGGAAAGCCCTCGCCTCTTCCGGAGCACCCTGGGACTGCAATTGCACATGCTCCAGGGCATGCTCCAGCAAGCGCGCAGTGTCAGACAAAGCCTCGAAGCCCACCGTGGCCGAACTGCCCGCCAGTGAGTGCGCAAGAGCCACTGCCGTGTCCGGCACGCGCTCATGCAACTCCATCGACCATTCCTGGAGCGATGTCACCAACCTGCGCGACCATTCGTCGGCCTCGTTCAGGTACACGTTGTACAGCGGAATGCTGATGCGCAGGTTGTCGATGACCTTGACGTTCTCATCGGGCGCCGCGTCCTGTGGCGCCAAGGGCTCGGGAATCTGTGGCTGCGTTGCATCCACAGCCTGCAACGGCTCCTCAGGCAGCGGCTCTTCTTCCGGCTGCATGTCCTGCGGTACTTCGAGCACCTCAGGCATGGCGGTTTCCAGAGACTCTTCCTGAAGAAGCGGGACATTCAGGGCGTCGCCGTCCTGGGGAACGTCTTGCCATTCGGCCGCAGGCAGATCCAGCAGCAGATCGACATCGGCTGCTGGAGCCACAGGTTGCTGAGGCTCTTCCAGAGCCGCAGAGAACTCGGAAAAGTCGATATCTTCTGCCAGAGGCACTTCTGTCGCCTCGGTCGGCACGGTCGCAGGCTCGTCCTCCAGCAACAAGGGCGCAGTTTCGGAAAAATCGGGCACCGAAAGACCGTCATCGAGGCCATCGCGGTCCGGTATCGATGCAACGGCGGGCTCGGCAGCCTCCGCCACCCCTTCCTCCATCGGGGCCATCGGCAGACCCGGCACTTCCACGTCCGCCTGCGTCGGCAGGCTCGGCATCGCATCCGCTTCACCGGGCAACACCAGGGGCACCACGGTACCGTGCAAGCGCATGGCATCAGCGGCGTCGCTGAATGCCTTCACCTGCCAGCCGCCCGCATGGCCAGCGGCAATGTCGTCGGCCCAACGGCCAAAAGCCCGCAAGGCCTTTTCCGACAATTGCAGTAACGGCGGCTGCATGGGCTTTTGCTCGGCCAACCAGGCGTTGAGCATCTGCTCCATGGACCAGGCCGCCTCGCCAAAGTCGTTCAGACCCACCATGCGGGAACTGCCCTTGAGCGTGTGGAAAGCCCTGCGCAGAGTCGTCTGTTCGCTGAGATCCCCCGGTTCGGAGACCAATGTCTCGACCGCAGCCAACCCATTGGTGACCACTTCACGGGCCTCTTCGAGGAAGATGTCCAGCAGCTCTTCCTCCACCTCGGGAATCACCACAGGCACCGGCAACGGCAACGCCGATGTCTCGGCCACGGGCACTTCTGCGGCACGGGCTGCCTCTGCAGCATCAGGCTCGCTTTGCAATGCCTCGGCCGACTCGACCGGAACCAACGCTGCCGCCTCGATGGTCTCGGGCATTTCCAGATCCAGGGGCGCTGGAGCGACCGCATCCTGTGCCTCGTCTGGCACCGTCGATGGTGCAACCGCTGGAGCCGCTGCTTCAACCGGGGCATACAGAGATGCACGCGACACCACATCGGGCAGCGGTATCGGGCTGCGATCTTCGATCTTCTGGGCCACGACCTCCTGGTTTTCATCCGTGTCCGATGCACGGGCACGGGTACGCCCCATCAGGATGCGCAATTCGCCCAGTTCCTCGTCATAGACAAACAGCTTGCGCGCCATGGCGCGCTGATAGCTGAGCATGTCGATCAGGAAACCCAGTGCCCCTAGGCTGTTGCCCAGCTTTTCAAATATCTGCTTGCGTTCGTCGTCCGACGCCACATCATTGGTGAGCAGCCGCTCCACCGTGTCCCGCATGCGCAAAACCGCCAGCGACGCCTGGTCCAGCCCCAGCACCGAGAGCACGCCCCGCATCTGGGCCAACCGGCCAGGCACTGTGGCCAGCGGCGACACATCCTCCGGATTGCGGAAGAACTGATCCATGGCCCGTTCGGCCTCGCCCAGCGTGGAGCGCAACTCACCCACCACGCTGCCCATGGTCTGGTTATCGCTGACGCGCCGGTACAGCTCCTCCATCCAGGGTTCCAGCGGCTCGGGTTCCCCCCCGGCACTGACGCTGTCGAGGCGATCTGCCAGACGCCGGGCACGTGCAACCATCTGCTCTTCGGCCGTGTCGGTTTCTTCAAGCGCCGCCTGCAAATACAGCACTGCAGTGGCCACTTCCATGGCCAGTGCGGGAGAAGGGGGCTCTCCAGAACGGGTCGTCGTATCCAGTGCCTTTGTCAGGGCCTGCGCCAGGCTCTCGCTGTTGCGGTGAAGCTTGCGCAAGGAATCGCACACCAGACTGAACTGATCAGCCGCAGGTTTGAGCTTGTTGCGATCTCCCCCGGCCAGAGCCGACCAGGTTTCCGCAGCTGCCGAGATCCGCTTGCGGGCCTGAACCAGCACTGCCGGATCAAAGCGGCCAAAGCGCCGGGCTTCATAGTCCACCGGGACGTTGCGCTCCAGTCCGAACGCTGCGCGCACAGCACGCAGACAGGGAACCTCCTCACCGTCCGAAGGCTGGGCCTGAGAACAGAAAAACAGCAGATCCTGAACCAGACGGTCTGCAATGCCTGCGTCGCCCCGTGCCAGCGTGGCGTACTGCATGAGAATGCGCGAAGCGACCCGCTTGGCATACACGTCCGGCGCGAACAGCCCCCGGCTGAACGCCTCGAAGAATCCGGCACAGATCTTCCAGAACGCGCGGGACTGACGGTCGGTCTGCCCGGCCGCGAAGCCAAGGGAAAGATCACGCAGCTCCCGGGCGGCATCAAAATCAGCTTCCTTGACGATCTTCAGCACGGCCGTATCAAGGCGTGCACGGGCCGCAGGACCATAGTCGAGCGGCTGCGCCGTGACTTCAATGTCCGGCTCACGAAAGCGGCGCTCCACAGGCCACAGGTCTGCGGGATGGACGCGATCAGCCCCTGTCAACGCCTGGATGTCCCGGTACTGAGGGAACAGGGACACGGGGGACACAACCTTGCCCGCCAACACACTTTCCAGGTATTCGCTGAGCGCAAAACTCGCACGCTCCAAGGCACCCGCCGCATCGTCCGTGCACAGTTCGGGACGCTGCACGAACTTCTGCACCGCAGATTCCATGGAGCGCAAGACCAGTGCGGGAGAGGCCATGCCGACCATCTCCAGGGCACCGCTGGCCTGATGAAGTTGCTGGCGCGCTATGCGCAGCGTGGCGACATCGAGCGTCGCCAGATCGGACTCGCGTGCCAGATCGGCATCGTGCACAAAGCGCCGCAGCGCCTTGACAGCACCGTCCAGGGACTTCCGCAGCTCCTCCAGCACCCACGCCAGCGGCCCCAGATCCTGTTCGCCCGGGCCTCCTTCTGCGTTAGGTGCGTTGACAGCATCAATAGATGACATGAGTTCGTTCCCGGCTGCACAGAGCCCGTTCGTTGTTCGGTACGTCAGGCGATCTTGAAACGTGCCACGGACTGGCGCAGTTCCTCGGCCATCGTGGAGAGTTCGCGGACCTGTTGTGCCGTGGTACGCGTACCTTCACCGGTCTGCTCCGTCACCGCAAAAATGTGCTGGATGTTGTCGGCTACTTCGTTGGCCAGCGTGGCTTCACGCGACGTGGATGACGAAATCTGCTCAATCAGTTCGGCGAGGCGCCGGGACACATGGTCAATCTCGGTCAGTGCCGTACCCGCACTGTCGGACAGTCGGGCACCTTCCACCACGCCCTGCGTGGAACGCTCCATAGCGGCCACTGCGTCCTGGGTGTCGGTCTGAATGGCTTTCACCAGGGCCGAGATCTGGCGCGTGGCGTCTGCAGAACGTTCAGCCAGACGCTGCACTTCTTCCGCCACCACCGAGAAGCCGCGACCGGCTTCACCGGCGGACGCGGCCTGGATGGCGGCGTTCAGGGCCAGCACGTTCGTCTGCTCGGTAATGTCGGAAATCAGCTCGGTGATTTCACCAATCTCTTGCGAGGATTCACCCAGGCGCTTGATGCGCTTGGAGGTGTCCTGGATCTGGTCGCGGATGGAGTTCATACCACCGATGGCGTTCTGCACAGCCTGCAGACCCGAGTCGGCAGCCTGCAGCGATTGGCGGGCCACCGTGGCGGACTCCTGCGCCTGCGTGGACACCTCGTTGATTCGGGCTGCCATCTCCAGCACCGACTGACCGGTTTCGCGGATTTCCCGCAGCTGTTCGGTAGACGCGGCCAACAGTTCGGTCGAGGTGTTGTCCACCATGGCCGTGGTCTGCGCCACACGGGTGGCCGTGTTCTGCACACTGCCCACCAGCTGGCGCAACTCTTCCACCGTGTAGTTCACCGAGTCAGCGATAGCGCCCGTGATGTCTTCTGTCACGGTGGCTTCCTGGGTCAAGTCACCCTCTGCAACCGATTGCAGTTCATTCATCAGTCGCAAAATGGCGGCCTGGTTGGCGTCATTGACACGCTTGGCCTCCTGCTCCTGGCGCTGGGCGTCTTTCTGTTGCACTTCAGCCATTTGCTGACGATTGCGGCTATCCAGCAGTTGTACACGCGAAATGCCCACGCCGCACAACAGCACGAACACAGCCGCCAATGCCAACGCAGCCAACTGACCGCCCCCCACACCCGTCTGCGCGGACAGCTTGGTTTGCAAACCTTCCAGCTGACGGCGCAAGGGTTCGCTGTCACTCAAGATGGCCGTCTGGGCTTCGCGGGCAGAGACCAGGCCTTGCAGATTGCCCAGAATGGCGCTGGCCTGGTTACGGGTGTCTTCATAGAGCTTGATCAGGGCTTCGAGCTGTTCACGCGTCTGCGCGTCCTTGGTGGCCGTCAAACGCAGTTCCGGGCTGCCGTCGAGCAGGCCCTGGGCAATTTCCTTGAAGGAGTTCAAGTCCTTGCCGAGCAGGAACACGGCCTCGGGGCTCACGCCTTCGGCCGTCTGGAATTCGTTGGCCGACTTGCCGATACGCTGCGTCAACATCACCAGCTGGCCTGCCGCAGAAATTTCGGCTGCCTGTGCATTCTGTTGCAGCTTGAGTGACGAGACGGTTTCTGCAATCTCGAGCAGGTCGGACGACTGGCGGTTGATGGTGCGCAGCGCGTCACCCACCTGCGTCAGGATCTTCTGCTGCCCCATCACGACGCCGGCATTGCGTTCTGCGCGTTCCATCAGAGGGGTGATGGCTTCCAGATCCGGCTTGAAGGGCTCGCCCAGCGATTCCACGCCGAGTTCAGAGTCACCCGTATTCAGTGCCCGCACGTTGCGCGCCAGAACGCCCGAACTCTCGACCACATCCGGGAAGGCCTGGGGGCTTCCCACCAGCGCCTGGGACACCGATTTGGCCAGACGCTGCGACTGCATCAGCGATTGCCCGGTGGCTGCCAGCTGCTGTGCGGAACGATCCGCCTGCTGAAGCACCCAGAAGGCAATGATGGCCAGAACAGCCACCCCCAACCCCAGCAGAATCAGCAGCCGCCGCTGGTGGCTGGCTGCCGTGGCTTCACCCAGCAAGGGCAACGCGATCAGGTCTTCCGACTCCGTATCGGAGCTTTCCATGACTGCCGCACTGGCGGCCGCCCCTTGGGGGTCTCCCTGAACGCTGTTCAGGGCCTCGGCGGGATAGTGCGGCATATCGTCGGTGGACAGAAGATTCTGGTCCGTGGATGACCCGGTATCAGCCTTTGGGCTTTCGGGCTTGCGGTTGAACAGATTTCCAATTTGTTTGACGACAGACATGGGGCAGCCTTACAGAAGAACTCAAGCACTGATGCTCAGAAATGCGGTGTGTTGAGACAGGGCCTGCAAATTCAGCTCCTGCCAGCGTGTACCGTCGGAATCGATATAGGTCGTACCAAAAAATACCGGCGCATCTTCCGCCGGAGGCTCGGAAGCAACGAAGGCATCGGTGCTGCGCAAACCCGCCAGCCGGTCCACCAGCAACGCAGCGTTGACTTCCAGTGCCGCATTGAACGCGAGCAAACTGGACTCCGACAGCGCCTGCTCGGTACGCACAGGCGACTCGCCGAGCAAGCCCGCCAGATCGACCACCCCCGTCAGGCCCCCACGCAGATTGGCCACCCCCATGAACCACTTCTGGGTGTAAGGCACATGCTGCACAACAGTCCAGGGGAAAATTTCGCCCGCATGCCCCAGGGGCAAAAGATAGTATTTCCCGGCGGACTCGACGGCCAGCCAGGAAGAAACGGACAAACCCTCGGTCCGGGCCGCCTGAAGGCGGCTGGCGAGTCGAATCTGGAGCTCTCTGAGCGCTTCGCGATTGGCCATAGAAGATGCCGGACTCTCAGTTCAGCGCATCAATCTTGGCCTGCAACTCGGCTGCATCCACCGGCTTGGTGATATAGCCGCGGGCACCCTGGCGCATGCCCCACACGCGGTCGGTTTCCTGGTTCTTGCTGGTGCACATGATGATCGGCACATCGGCATAGAGCGGATCGCGCGAGATGGCGCGGGTGAGCTGAAAGCCGTTCTGACCCGGCATGACCACGTCCATGAGAATCAGATCCGGCTTTTCTTCGGCCAGCCGGCGGAAGGCCTCGTCGGCATTTTCCGCCGTGCGCACCTGCATGCCTTTTTTCTGCAGCAGGTCGGTCAGGAACATCAATTCTGTCTTCGAATCATCGACGACCAGCACTTTCTGAATCGGCATTACATTGCTCCTTGATCGGGATTGCCAAACTGCTGCACCGCTTGCAGCAGTTGATCTTTGGTAAAGGGTTTAGTGAGATATTCTTGGCATCCCACCATGCGCCCCCGCGCCTTGTCGAAAACACCATCCTTGGATGAAAGCATCACCACCGGAGTGTCCGCAAAACGCGCGTTGCGCTTAATGATGGCCACCGTCTGGTAACCATCGAGCTTGGGCATGAGAATGTCGCAGAAAATCAGCTGCGGATGGTAATCGTTGACCTTGGCCAGTGCGTCAAAACCATCGTCAGCCAATAAAACCTCATGCCCGCCCTGCTTGAGAAATATCTCCGCGCTGCGTCGAATGGTATTGCTGTCGTCCACCACGAGCACTTTGAAAGATGCGCCGGTTGTAGTCAATTGTCACTGCTCCCGATGGGAAAAATAAACAACGCAGGCCAGTGCCGCGCTTCAGATCCGAACCATTTCAAAATCATCCTTGCCTGCGCCCCATTCCGGGCTGTCCCAACGGGCTGGAATCCGATCCCAGGGTGTATTGGGAGCGATGCCGCATTCGGGAGAACCCTTGGATTCGCCGTAAATCCAACCGCATCGCACGCACATCCAAGTTAATGAGTCGGTCACAGCTTAAGGGGCCTTCACATAGAATGCAACGATTGTATCTAGACACCATCGCTGGTTGCCGTTTTCGCGCCACCACCCGCAACGCAACGGGCCCATGTCACACCAGTCGTCCCCTCCCCCTTCCGACGAAGCCGTTTCCCTGGCCAGCCAGGCCCAGACCAGTCCCGCCTGCGTCATGCTGTTCAACGCCAGCGACCCCAGTGGCGCCGGTGGGCTGACAGCCGACATCGCGACGGTGGCCTCGGTGGGTGGCCATCCGGTGGCGGTGGTGACCGGGGCCTATATCCGCGATACGGCTGAGATTTTTGATCACTTCTCCATGGATGACGAGGCCGTGACGGACCAGGCACGCGCCGCGCTGGAAGACCTGCCGGTGCAAGTCATCAAGATCGGTTTCGTGGGCAGCCCCGAGAACATCAGTGCGATCGCCGAACTGGCGGCAGACTACGCCGAACTGCCGGTGGTCAGCTACATGCCGAATCTTTCCTGGTGGCAGGACAGCCTGATTGACCAGTACCTTGACGCCTTCCGCGAGCTCATCCTGCCGCAGACCTCGGTGTTGGTTGGAAACCACAGCACACTCTGGCGCTGGCTGCTGCCGGACTGGAGCAGCGACCGCAGCCCGGGTGCACGCGACATTGCCGCCGCCGCCGCCGAGATGGGCGTCCCCTATACGCTGGTGACCGGCATTCCACTGCCGGAACAGTTCATCGAGAACGTCCTGGCCTCCCCCGAGGCAGTGCTCTGCAGTGGCCGCTTCGAACTGTTCGACGCCACCTTCACCGGCGCCGGGGACACGCTGTCGGCGGCGCTGACCTCGCTGCTGGCCTGCGGCAGCGACCTGGCCGAAGCATGCACCGAGGCCCTGGGCTACCTGGACCACTGCCTGGACGCGGGCTTTCGGCCCGGCATGGGCCATGTGGTGCCCGACCGCATGTTCTGGGCCGAGCCCGAAGACACCGACGATTCCACACCCGACGACAAAGACGACCAACCCAGCCTTGAAGGCTTCGGCTTCCCCTCCCATGACACAAAACACTGATCTCAACGTCCCCCTGTTCGAACGCGCCAAGGCCGTGATCCCCGGCGGCGTCAACTCTCCCGTGCGCGCCTTCCGTGCTGTCGGCGGAACTCCCCGCTTCGTCCAGCGCGCCCAGGGCGCCTATTTCTGGGACGCCAACGGCCAGCGCTTCATTGATTACATCGGCTCCTGGGGCCCGATGATCCTGGGCCACGGCCACCCCGCCGTGCTCGAAGCCGTGCAGAAGGCTGCACTGGAAGGCTTCTCGTTCGGCGCGCCCACCGAGCGCGAGGTCGAACTGGCCGAAGAAATCCTCTCGATCGTGCCTTCCATGGACATGGTGCGCCTGGTCAGCTCGGGCACCGAGGCCGGCATGAGCGCCATCCGCCTGGCGCGCGGTGCCACGGGCCGCAGCAAGATCATCAAGTTCGAGGGCTGCTACCACGGCCATGCCGACGCGTTGCTGGTCAAGGCCGGCTCGGGCCTGGCCACCTTCGGCAACGCCACCAGCGCGGGCGTGCCGCCCGAGGTGGTGCAGCACACCCTGGTGCTCGAATACAACAACGTGCAGCAACTCGAAGAAGCCTTCGCCCTGCACGGCAAGGAAGTGGCCTGCCTGATGATCGAGCCCATCGCCGGCAACATGAACTTCGTGCGCGCCAGCGTCGAGTTCACGCGCCGCTGCCGTGAGCTGTGCACGCAGTACGGCGCGCTGCTGGTGTACGACGAAGTGATGACCGGCTTCCGCGTGGCACTGGGCGGCGCGCAGAGCGTCTATGCCAAGGCCATCCCCGGCTTCGAGCCCGACATCACCGTGATGGGCAAGGTCATCGGCGGCGGCATGCCGCTGGCGGCCTTTGGTGGCAAGCGCGCCATCATGGAACACCTGGCGCCGCTGGGCGGCGTCTACCAGGCCGGCACGCTGTCGGGCAACCCCGTCGCCACGGCCTGCGGCCTGGCCACGCTGCGCGAGATCCGCAAACCCGGTTTCTACGAGGCCCTGTCGGCCTCGACGCGCTCGCTGGTCCAGGGCCTCAAGGCCGCCGCCGACGCCGAGGGCGTGCCCTTCAGCGTCGATAGCGAAGGCGGCATGTTCGGCTTCTTCCTCATGCCCGAGCTGCCGCAGAACTACCCGCAGGTCATGCGCACCGATGGCGCGCGCTTCAACCAGCTGTTCCACGGCCTGCTCGACCGCAGCGTGTACATCGCCCCCGCGCTGTACGAGGCGGGGTTTGTCAGCGCGGCCCACACCGCCGCCGACATCGAAGCCACCGTGGCCGCCGCACGCGAGGTTTTCAAATCGCTATAAATACAAGAGCTGACAGCGCTTACCCAAAAAGCGCTGGAGGCCAAAAATACTCTATTTTTCATACCTCCTGCCTCCCCCCTTCTCCATGCTCGCTGCGCTGAAGTTCCTGTTCGCCACACTGATCCTTGCGGTCAACACCCTCGTGCTGTGCAGCTCGATGATCCCGTTCGCGCTGGCCAAGCTCATCCTGCCCATCACGCCGGTGCGCCACGTCTGCGACCGCGCGCTCATGGGCATCGCAGCACTGTGGATGGACATCAACAACTTCTGGCTCAGCGCCGTCAACCCGGTCCGCTGGCAGGTCAGCGGCGTCGATGGGCTCGACCCGCGCGGCTGGTACCTGGTGGCCAGCAACCACCAGACCTGGGTGGACATCCTGGTGCTGCAGCGCGTGTTCAACCGCCGCATTCCCATGCTCAAGTTCTTCACCAAGAAAGAACTGATCTACGTGCCGGTGATCGGCCTGGCCTGGTGGGCGCTTGACTTTCCCTTCATGCAGCGCAAGGGCGGCGCCAGCGCGCGCGCCGACCTTGCCGCCGGGCGCAAGGCCTGCGAAAAGTTTCGCCTCGTGCCCACTTCGGTGATGAGTTTCGTCGAGGGCACACGCTTCAAGCCCGCCAAACACGCCCAGCAGAAGTCGCCCTATCGCCACCTGCTCAAGCCCAAGGTGGGCAGCATCGGCATGGCACTGGAAACCCTGGGCGACGCCTTCACCGGCTTCCTCGACGTGACCATCGTCTACCCGCAGGGCGCGCCCACGTTCACCGATGCCCTGTGCGGCCGCATCCGCGAGGTGGTGGTCCACGCGCACCTGCGCACCCTCCCGCCCCAGGTGCTGCCCGCAGGCGGCGAACCCGCGCCGCGCGCCCCGGTGCAGGCCTGGGTGAACGAGCTGTGGCAGGCCAAGGACGAGGAAATCGAACGGGTGCTGGCTGAGCGCAAGAGCCAGGCCGGCTGACCTGCCCAACCCACCAGACAACAAAAAAAGCGGCCTCGGCCGCTTTTTTTGTTTTTGGATCAGTACGGCCCTCAAAATCGGCGCCGCTCAGACCAGTAGCACCGCGCAAGGGCCGCCCCGCCGCGCTGGCGGTGTCCCCCTTCCGCATTGCGCAGCAATGCCAGAGAAGCAACCGTCTTGAAAGTCAAGCGCGATGCAGGGCTGGATTCCAGGGGGTGCCGTGTTTAGCGATCGCGTTGAGCATGGTCAGCA
>Ga0156178_145_pt1 | contig 43668 bp, 36 predicted proteins | sample RifCSPlowO2_12_FD_107831 | JGI IMG/M metagenome (GOLD analysis project Ga0156178, IMG submission 107831) | Burkholderiales bacterium RIFCSPLOWO2_12_FULL_65_40 | reverse complement strand
ATCAGCGTCTGATCACGAAGCCCCACCGCACCGATGAACGCCCGGCCAACTTGACGGTGGCAGGGTGCTATAGGTGAATCAGGAAATGTGTCGAGGAGGCCGTCGCAAGCCGTCCAGGTAGGGCGCAGGGCCTGCAGATTCGGCGGTGACTGCCGGTGCTGGCGAGCGACCGACGTGAAACGGCGGTTGGGGAAACTGGAAAAGTGCTACCGCGCCAGATCCTGCATCAGCAAGCATGTGCTGGATCGACTCTTGAGAGTCATCCAGATGCGTGACCCCCTGCTCATCATGGTGGTGCGCTTCACTCTCCAGATGCAACTCGGCATGGGCGGCCTGAAATCCTCCCGCATGGTCGAGCGCTACCATCTGACCGGCTGTTACGTAGGCCTGGCAGAAAAAGGAAAGCAACAGAAAGACTGCGAGCAGTCGGCGCATGAGCAGAGGACGTGCAATTGAAAAGCAGGCTTGATCATAGCGGCTGCAGATTGACCAGGGACTCAAAAAATAAAAAACCGCGCCAGGAGGCAGGGACACTGCCATGGCGCGGAAAAGCGGGGGTTCTGAGGAGAAAACCGGGCCAACCTGCGGCCCGGCAGGGCTTACTTGGCGGCGGTGTTGCCCTTGAAGACGTTTTCCACCAGGGGCTTGGCGTCGATTTGCGGCACATGGCACGAGTTGCACTGCCAGCGCGACTTGTCGATTTCGGGCGCGGCGGCGTTGACCGGCTTGATCAGGTGGCTTTCCTTGACCTGCGGGATTTTCTGGCCGCGCACTTCCTTGTGGATGTGGCAATCCAGGCAGACGTTGTCTTCGTTCGTGATGTCGTCGAACCCCTCCACCTTGTGGGGAACCAGCGGGGGCTGCTGCAGGAAGGTGCGCTGGATCAGTGCGTGGCCCCCCGGTTTGCTGCCCAGGTAGGGCTGGACTTCCGGGGCTTTGTCCACGGCCGGCACTTCGCTGCTGCGCAGGGTGCTCACCGTTTGCGCGGCGCTCCAGCATGCAGCCACGGACAGGAGGGCGGCCAGCGAGATTTTGAGGGTCGTCTTCATGATGGGGATCTCCACGTTTGAAAGGTGTTTGGAATCATTGCGGCGGTTGTTGGCCCGCGCCGGTTGGGGTGACCTCGTTCGGCGCGAAGCGCGGAACAAAGGTGAATACGTCTTTCGAGCAGACATCGATGCAGCGCCCGCAACTGGTGCAGTTGCTGTCGAGGATCATGGGGCCCACGCCCTTGCTGGCGCCCTTGAGCGGCATGCGGATCACCTGCTGTTCGGGGCAGACGACGAAGCAGTCGAGGCAGTTGTTGCAGGCCTCGCGCTTCGTCGCCGACACGCGCACCAGGCTCCAGCGGCCCAGCAGGCTGTAGAAGGCGCCCACGGGGCAGAGGTGACCACACCAACCGCGCTTCATGACGAACAGGTCGAACAGGAAGATGCCTCCGATGAGCAGCCAGCCCGCGCCCATGCCGAAGATCAGGCCCCGGGGCAGGAGCGACACCGGGTTGACCAGCTCCCAGACGATGCCGCCGGTGGTGGCCGCCAGCACGAGGATGAGGGCCAGGATCCAGTAGCGCGTCTGGCGCGGCATGTCGCCGCCGCCACGGATGTCGAGTTTGCGGCGCAGCGCGCTGGCGGCGTCGGTGACGACGTTCACCGGGCAGACCCAGGCGCAGTACACCCGCCCGCCCACCAGAAGGTAGAACGCCAGCACGATGCACACGCCGATGATGGCATTGCGTTCGGGCACATGCCCGGTGACGAGCGATTGCAGCATCACCAGCGGGTCGGCCAGTGGCAGCGTGCCCAGCGTCAGGCTGTAGTTGAGGTTGCCCTTGACGATCCACCAGCCGAACCACGGGCCAACCAGGAACAGTGCCAGCACGCTGAGCTGTACGAGGCGGCGCAGCACCAGCCATCGGTGAGCACCCCACCAGCCCTTGGCCTCGATGGCTTCGCGGGCGAAGGCATTGTCGGCGGGCTTCATCGGGGGGCTCCGTCGGGGAGTTTGCCTTCGGAGCCGAAGGGGCTGGGCAGACCTTTGCTGCTGCCCGGGTCGAAATGGCCGGGCAGGGTCACGCCCTCGGGCATGCGGTCGGGCAGGTCGATCAGACCCTTGTCTTCCACCAGCGACTGACCGGCCTTGCGCTTTTCTTCCCAGCCCAGGCGGTAGTGCGAGCCCAGCTCACCCTTGGCCTGCGCTACGGGATAGACCTTGATGGCTGCCACCTCCAGCACGCAGGAGGCCTCGCACTTGCCGCAGCCCGTGCAGTGCTCGGAGTGCACCGTGGGCAGGAACATGGTGTGCTTGGCCGTGCGCGTGTTGTGCTGCACTTCGAGCGTGATGGCCTTGTCGATCACCGGGCAGACGCGGTAGCACACATCGCAGCGCAGGCCGAGGAAGTTGAGGCAGGTTTCGTGGTCCACCAGCACTGCCAGGCCCATCTTGGCCTTGTTGATGTCGGTGAGGCCATGGTCCAGCGCGCCCGTGGGGCAGGCCTTCACGCAGGGGATGTCCTCGCACATCTCGCAGGGCTTGGCGCGCGCCACGAAGAAGGGCGTTCCCGTGGCCACCTGCTGGGCTGGCGTGGCCAGCTCCAGGATGTCGTACGGGCAGTCGCGCACGCACAGGCCGCAGCGGATACAGGCCGATTGAAAATCCTCTTCAGTCCCCGCGCCGGGCGGCCGGATGGCTCCCGCCGGCAGGGCCTTGGCCTGCTTGTTCAGCAGCCCCAGCCCGAGGCCGAGCACGCCCATGCCGCAGGCCATCTTCGTGGTGTCGAGGATGAACTGGCGGCGCGCGGCGGCTTTCGCGGGGTCGGGAGCGGTCATGGCGATGGGGCGGGTCAGGGGCGGGCGACCCGGGCGCATGTCACCATGCGCCCGGGGTGGGTCAGGCCTTCACGACCTTGCAGGCGCACTTCTTGAAGTCGGTCTCTTTCGAGATCGGGCAGGTGGCGTCCAGCGTCAGCTTGTTCACCAGGCGGTGCTCGTCGAAGAAGGGCATGAACACCAGGCCTTGCGGCGGCTTGTTGCGGCCCCGGGTTTCCACCTTGGTGCTGACTTCGCCACGGCGCGTGGATACCTTGACGGTGTCACCGCGTTGCAGACCGCGTTTTTTCGCGTCCTCGGGGTGCATGTAGAGCCAGGCGTCGGGCATGGCGCGGTACAGCTCGGGCACGCGGCGCGTCATCGACCCGGTGTGCCAGTGTTCCAGCACGCGGCCGCTGGAGAACCACAGGTCGTACTCGGCGTCGGGCGCTTCGGCGGCGGGGGCATAGGGCAGGGCAAAGATCCAGGCCTTGCCGTCGGGCTTGCCGTAGAACTTGACCACTTCGCCTTTCTTCACGTAAGGGTCGTAGCCTTCGCGGAAGCGCCACAACGTTTCCTTGTTGTCCACCACGGGCCAGCGCAGGCCGCGAGCCTTGTGGTACACGTCAAACGGTGCCAGGTCGTGTGCATGGCCGCGGCCGAATTCGGCGTATTCCTCGAACAGGCCTTTTTGCAGGTAGAAGCCCAGTTCCTTGGATTCGTCGTTGTCGAAACCCTTCTGCAGATCAGCGAGCGGAAACTTGTTCACCTGGCCGTTGGCGTAGAGCACGTCGTACAGGGTCTTGCCCTTGTACTCGGGGTTCTTGTCCAGCAGTTCGGCGGGCCACACTTCATCGGTCTTGAAGCGCTTGGAGAACTGGATGTATTGCCACAGGTCGGATTTGGCCTGGCCTGGGGCCTGGACTTGCTGGCGCCAGAATTGCGTGCGGCGCTCGGCGTTGCCAAAGGCGCCTTCCTTCTCCACCCACATGGCCGAGGGCAGAATCAGGTCGGCCGCCATGGCGGACACCGTGGGGTAGCAGTCCGACACCACGATGAAGTTGGCCGGATTGCGGAAGCCGGGCCAGATTTCGCCGTTGATGTTGGGCCCCGCCTGCATGTTGTTGGTGGTCGTGGTCCAGTAGAAGTTGAGCTTGCCGTCCTTCAGGGCGCGGCTCTGGGCCACGGCGTGCAGACCGATCCAGTCGGGCACGGTGCCGGCGGGCAGCTTCCACAGTTTCTCGGAAATTTCGCGGTGCTTAGGGTTGGTCACCACCATGTCGGCGGGCAGGCGGTGGGCAAAGGTGCCCACTTCGCGCGCCGTGCCGCAGGCCGAAGGCTGACCCGTCAGCGAGAACGGGCTGTTGCCGGGTTCGGAGATCTTGCCCACCAGCAGGTGGACGTTGTAGATCATGTTGTTGACCCAGGTGCCGCGCGTGTGCTGGTTGAAGCCCATGGTCCAGAACGATGTGACCTTGGTCTTGGGGTCTGCGTAGGTCTTGGCCAGTGCTTCGAGCTTGTCCTTGGGCACGCCCGAAAGCTCATGCGCCTTGTCGAGGGTGTATTCCGAAACGAACTGCTTGAATTCCTCGAAGCTGATGGGCGCGGAGGCATCGGGGGCGCCCTTGGGCTTGCCATCGGCGCCTGGGTAGCCGTTGTTGCCGGCAGCCTGCTCCAGCGGGTGACTGGGGCGCAGGCCATAGCCGATGTCGGTCACGCCTTTGCGGAAGTTCACGTGCTTCTTGACGAAGTCCTCGTTCACCGCGCCGCTCTGGATGATGTAGTTGCAGATGTAGTTGAGGATCGCCAGATCCGACTGGGGCTTGAAGATCAACTCGCTGTCGGCCAGCTCGCACGAGCGGTGCGTGAAGGTGGACAGCACATGCAGCTTGACATGCTTGGCCGTCAGGCGCCGGTCGGTCACGCGCGACCACAGAATGGGGTGCATCTCGGCCATGTTCGAGCCCCACAGCACGAAGGCGTCGGCGTGCTCGCAGTCGTCGTAGCAGCCCATGGGTTCGTCGATGCCGAAGGTGCGCATGAAGCCAGCCACGGCCGAGGCCATGCAGTGGCGCGCGTTCGGGTCGAGGTTGTTGGAGCGGAAACCGGCCTTGAACAGCTTGGCGGCCGCGTAGCCTTCCCAGATAGTCCACTGGCCGGAGCCGAACATGCCGATGTTGCGCGGGCCGCCTGCCTTCAGGGCGGCCTTGCACTTCTCCTCCATGATGTCGAAGGCCTTGTCCCAGGAGATGTGGGCAAACTCGCCGTTCTTGTCGAACTTGCCGTCCTTCATGCGCAGCAGCGGCTGCGTGAGCCGGTCCTTGCCGTACATGATCTTGGAAAGGAAGTAGCCCTTGATGCAGTTCAGGCCCTTGTTCACGGGTGCATCGGGGTCGCCCTGGGTGGCCACCACGCGGCCGTCCTTGACGCCGATGAGCACACCGCAGCCGGTGCCGCAGAAGCGGCAGGCGCCCTTGTCCCAGCGAACGCCGTCGCTGGAGGCGGTTTGCGCCAGCGCCTGCGCACCGGGGACGCTGATGCCGATGGCGGTGGCAGCAGCGGTGACAGCATGGGCCTTGATAAGGTCACGACGGGTTACTTGCATTTCACTAACTCCTGATCAGGGTGGGATTCGGTTTGCTGGAAAATCATGGCGACGTTCAGAACGCCATCCAGCCGGCCAATGGCCTCATAGGTATCAATGGCGTCGCGATCGTTTTCGGCTTCGATCGTGACGATGATCTTTCCGTCCTCGGTGGAGGCGTGAACCTCGACGCCCTGCACCTGGAGGAGTTGCTCGCGCAGATCCGGCTCGCGGTCTGACTTGGCATAGACGATGGCGCTGGAGATATTCAAGGCGTTGCTTTCAATGGTTTTCTGCGTGCACTGCAGTAATGCCCCAGAGCTTGATATTCATTACCATGGCATTGATTCGGTCAAAACTAATCTCTGCACAAATGGTTTGCGCATGGCTTCGGGCAAGAGGAATGGGGAACCCGACAAAATTAGTCGGAGATTTTCTTCGGCCGGGTAACTACATATTGATTTGATTACTAGGTATTTCCCCGATACTGAACTTGAATGCCGAGTTCCTCTTTGAGCAGGATCAATGACCTGCACAAATTGGGGTTTTTCAGACAGAAGGGCCTGCACGTCTGTCGCCACGTTGGCGGAGTCCGTCCAGGGCATGGCCCAGCCCCCGTCGCCATGGCAAGCCGCCTGCGGATGCAGGGCATGCGCGATGATCGATGGTGGATTGCCGACAGAGCTTCTGCGCAGTTGCGGCAGGGACAGTGCAGTGGTCTCGTGGTGTGTCAAGCCATCCCGCTGGATGAGTCTCCTGCGGGATGCTTGGATTCAGGCGCCTTCTATGGAAATCGTGGTGCCTGAAGCTTCCAACGGCTCTTGGAAACCATCAAGAAATGCAGCATTTTTGACATATGCCAAAAAATCGGTTTCTGAAATCCGGATGCGTTCCGAATATCGCACCTGGTTGGTGCAATTATCCGAGTAATTTATTCGGGATTTTCTCGGTGTTTCTGGCGTGAAAACCAGGATTTTCCCGCCTGTTGCCCTGATGCGCGCAGTCAGCGGCTGGCCCACGGCAGCGGAGGGGACGCAATACGCCGGCCTTCTCCGCCCGCGACGGGACCGAAGCGGGGGGCATTGCTTTCCCATGCCTGCTGCGACTGAACAATGGCCTGCCGGCTGAAATCGACAAAATTCCACCACATGACAATGGTTTCATTCATCGGTTCACCACCCAGCAGCAGGATCCGGCTGCCCGGGGACAGTTCGAGCGAAATGCCATTCCGGTGCAGCCCCAGATAGGCCAGCTCGTCAGGACCGAAGCGCTCTGCGTCGATGCCGACGCTGCCCTCCAGCGGCAGGATGCCGTACTCGAACGCCGGATGCAGCGGCAATGTCAAGGTGCTTGCTTGCGGGCTGGTGATGTCCAGGCCGACCAGGGGCGAATAGAGCCGGGTGGGTGCGGTGTACCCGGCATGCTGCCCGGCCAGGAGGGTCAGCGTGCATCCCTGTTCAGTCCAGAGGGGAAGCTCGGCATAGTGGTCGAAGGCCGGCGCACAGTCGGCAAAGCGGGGTGGCAGGGCAATCCACAGCTGGGCGGCATGGATGCGGCGGGTGCCTGGCAACGAGTCTTCCGTGTGCACGATGCCGTGTCCGGCCGTCATCAGGTTGACCTGACCGGGGCGGATGACCTGTTCGCTGCCCAGGCTGTCCCGGTGCAGAATTTCCCCTTCGATCATCCAGGTGAAGGTCTGCAGGCAGGTGTGCGGGTGGGCGCCGACATGCATGCCCTGTCCCGCTGAGAATGTGACGGGGCCGATATGGTCCAGAAAACACCAAGCCCCTACCATGCGCAGTTGCCGTGTGGGCAACGCGCGGTGGATCATCAAACCCTCTCCCAGTTCGGCTGCGCGTGCCGTGATGCGTTCCACCGCCGTGGGGCCGGTGTTGCCCGGAGTGTCGGGAAATGAAGCGGTCATGGTGTGTCTCCGGACAGAAAGAACTGTTGCAGACTGTCTGCTCGCCCGCCCGCACTACGCAACGAGGGACGGAACGCAGCGCGGACTGCGCACCACTGTGCCACAGTGGCCGATGGCGTGCCTGCCCGCCCCGCCCGCAGCCGGTTACCGGGTTGACTTGCACCCGGATCGGGTCGATAGTTTTCAGTTGGCCATCTGCACCGACACCCCCGAGGAGACAGCTCATCGAGACCGCCACCCAAGAACAGGCCTGGAACAGCCTCCAGATGGCCGAGCCCGTGACGCAGCCGCGCTTTCGCGTCTGGACCTACCGCGATCCCGCCATCGTTCTGGGGTGCTCGCAGCGCGCCCGGCAGGCCGATGCAGCGGCACGGCTACCGCCCGGAATGGGCATCATGGTGCGCCCTTCGGGAGGGGGCGCGGTGTTGACCGGGCCCTGGATGGTCAGCGCTTCGGTGGTGCTGCCGCTGGCGCATCCGTGGGTGCAGGGGCGCCTACCCGAGAGTTACCGGGGTCTTGGACAACTGCATGTGGATGTGCTGGCCGAGCTGGGCGTGAGCGCACGGGCGCTGCCCGAGGCGGAGGTTGCTGCGGTCAATGAGCGACGGGGGCCTGTGGTGGGCTGGGCCTGCTACGGCAGTCTGGCGCCGTGGGAGGTGGTCGATGCGGCCGGGCGCAAGCTGGTGGGCCTGGCGCAGCGTCGCCAGCGCACGGGCGTCCTGCTGGTGGCGGGCACCCTGGTCACGGTGCCCGACTGGGCGCTGCTGTGCGATGCGATGGGACAGCCCGGTGATGCCAGCGCCATGCTGCGCCGCACTGTATCGTGCGATGTGCTCGCCGGGCGGCCCTGGGATGGCGCGTTGCTGGCGCAGAAGCTGCACCAGGCGCTGGAGCGCGTGCTGGGCCAGCCAACCTGAGCGGGGTACCCGGTCGGCCTTGCGCCCGCTCAGGCCGCCTGCTGGGCCCGTGCCTGGTTGGCGGCTTCGCCAATCTGCACCTGGGCGGTGCTCAGCGCGCTGGCCTTGGCGGCGTCGCCCATGGCCACGCCCTCGGCGCGCACAAAGCGGACGTCGGTCACGCCGAAGAAGCCCAGCACGGTCTGCAGGTAGCTCTCCTGGTGTTCCATCGCGCGGCCGCCTTCGCTGGTCGAATACACACCGCCGCGGCTCGACACGATGATCACGGTCTTGCCCTTGGCCAGGCCTTCAGGGCCGTTGGCGGTGTACTGGAAGGTGCGGCCGGGCTGGGCGATGCGGTCGATCCAGGCCTTGAGCTGCGTGGGAATGCTGAAGTTGTAGAACGGTGCGCCGATCACGACCACATCGGCAGCAAGGAACTGGCTCACGAGCTTTTCAGACACGGCGTTCTCGCGCACCTGCACCTCGCTCAGGCCGTCGGTCTGGCCGGTGCGCGGTGCCATGGCATCCATGGTGAAGTGCGCGGGGGCGTTGGCCACGAGGTCCAGGTAGTCCACCTGCGTGCCCGGATGGGCTGCGCTCCAGGCGGACACCACTTCTGCGGTGAGCTGGCGGGACACCGAGTGGGAACCGGTGATGGCGGAATCGATGTGAAGCAGTTGCATGGTGATCTCCTGAAGGGGTAAGCCACGGTGTGTGGCGATGGATAGATTGTCGAGATCGCGCCAGTTTTTGATAAGTCGGCAAAATTGCGATAGATTGTCCTGTTTGTGGAACGATGAATTCGCAAGGAGCCGCCATGCAAGACCTCAACGACATGCTGTATTTCGCCGAAGTGGTGGAGCGGGGCGGCTTTGCCGCCGCCGGCAGGGCGCTGGGCATTCCGAAGTCGCGCCTTTCGCGCCGGGTATCCGAGCTGGAGGCGCAACTGGGTGTGCGTCTGCTGCAGCGCACCACCCGCAAGCTGTCCCTGACCGATGTGGGCGAGGCCTTTCTGCGCCATTGCCAGGCGGTGCGCGAGTCGGCGCTGGCAGCGCAGGATACGGTGGCCCAGGTGCAGACCGAGCCGCGCGGCACCATCCGCGTGAGCTGCCCGGTGACACTGGCGCAGACCGTGCTGGCCGAAATGATGCCGGGTTTCCTCGCGCGCCACCCGCTGGTGCGCGTGGAACTGCAGGTGAGCAACCGCGCGGTCAACCTGGTCGATGAAGGCGTGGACGTGGCGCTGCGCGTGCGGCCCACGGTGGAGGACAGCGGCAGCATGGTGGTCAAGCGCCTGGATGTGGCACGCCAGGTGCTGGTGGCCAGCCCCGAACTGCTGATCCGCCAGGGTACACCCAACACGCTGGCGGACCTGGCGCGCATGGACAGCATCGCCATGTCGGCCCCCGACGGAAAGGCCACCTGGCAGCTCATCGGCCCCCACAACGCGCAGCAGGTGGTACAGCATACGCCGCGCTATGTGGCCGATGACCTGCTCACGCTCAAGTTCGCGGCATTGGCCGGCACCGGCATCTGCTGGCTGCCCGACTACATGTGCCACGAGGAAATCCGTGACCGCCGCCTGGTGCGCGTGCTGCCCGAATGGGCGCCCACACAGGGCATCGTGCATGCCGTGTTCCCTTCGCGCCGGGGCTTGTCACCCGCAGTGCGGCATTTCCTGGATTTTCTGGGGGAGGCCATGCCCGGGCGCAGCAGTCTGGCCACGCGCGAGCCTTTGCAGGCGCGGTAGCAACAACGGGTTTTGTGGGGTTTCCCGGTCGGGAGGGCGTTTTCCCGCCACAATGCAACCAATTGAAACAAATGGGCGCAGCGGCGGTTGCGTCCAAGGCATTGCCGGGGAAGCGCCGTGACCACCCATCCCATCGACCAAGACATCCAGAAGGTCCGCCTGCTCCCCGCCGTGCGGGCCATCGTGATCCCGCCGTGCCCCGAGTCGCTGCTGCGGCTGCAGGCCATTCTGGCCGCGCCCGAACTCGATGCGGGCGCCATCGACCAGCTGGCCTCGTCCGATGTGGCCATGGCGGCGGCGCTGATCCGCCAGGCCAACAGCCCGCTGTACGCGCTGGCGCAGCCCGTGCAGACCGTGGGCATGGCCCTCACCGTGCTGGGGCTGCGTCCGGCCGTGGAACTGCTTTCGGCCTTCATCACGCGCCATGCGCTGCAGGTGCGCTCGCCCCTGCTGGAGCATTTCTGGGAAAGCTCGCAACGCCGCGCCATCGCCTGCGAGCACATCGGCCGCCAGCTCTACAGCTTCGATCCCGGGCTGGGCTACAGCTTCGGCCTGTTCTGCCACGTGGGCATGCCCGTGCTGGTGAAGGCTGTGCGCGGTTACGCCAGCACCGTGACAGAGGCCCTGGCGCGGCAGGACCGCACCTTCACCCAGACCGAGAACGCCAACCACCGCACCGATCACGCCGTCGTGGGGGCCATCGTGGCGCGCACCTGGCACCTCACGGGCGATGTGGCGCAGGCCATCTGGTTGCACCACGATTTCAGTTGCCTGCAGGAAGGGCAATTCAGCCCCACGGTGCGCCACCTGGTGGCGCTGGGCCTGCTGGCCGAGTACCTCGTGCACCACCACGAGGGCCTGGAGCCCTCGCGCGAATGGCGCCAGCATGGCGAAGCGTGCATGGCGTCGCTCGATGTCACCCACGACGAACTCAACCACTGGGTGGACGACCTCTTCCCGGCGTTCGAGGCGGTGCGCTTCTGAATGCGCCGCCCCGGCACTGCGCCGGGGCATTGGGCAGCCGGGTTCAGCGGGCGGGCGAGGGCAGGGCCGGCGATGCCCCGCCGCCATCCACCTGAAAAACTGCCACCAGCGCGTTCAGGTGCTGGGCCTGCGCCTGCAGGTTGTCGGCCGCCGCGCTGCTCTGCTCGACCAGCGCGCCGTTCTGCTGGGTCATCTGATCGAGCTGGCTGACGGCCACGTTCACCTGAGAGATGCCGTCGCTCTGCTCGCCCGCGGCAGTGCTGATCTCGCCAATGATGCCGGAGACCCGCTGCACGCCTTGCACGATCTCGTTCATGGTGGTGCCTGCGCTGGTCACCAGCTGGCTGCCCGATGCCACCTTCTCCACACTGGCCTGGATGAGCGCCTTGATCTCTTTGGCCGCTTCGGCGCTGCGACCGGCCAGGCTGCGCACCTCGCTGGCCACCACGGCGAAGCCCCGGCCCTGCTCACCGGCGCGGGCGGCTTCGACCGCAGCATTGAGCGCCAGGATGTTCGTTTGAAAGGCGATGCCATCGATCACGCCAATGATGTCGGCAATCTTCTGGCTGCTCTGGTGGATGTCCTGCATGGTGTTGACCACCTGCTGCATCACCTCACCCCCCTTGCTGGCCGTGGATGCGGCCTGCGTGGCCAGCTGGTTGGCGGTGCGGGCCGAGTCGGCGCTCTGGCGCACGGTGGCGGTCAGCTCCTCCATGCTGGCGGCGGTCTGCTCCAGGCTGCTGGCAGCCTGTTCGGTGCGCTGGCCCAGGTGCTGGTTGCCGCTGGCAATGTCGGTGCTGGTGGCGCGCAGCTGGCCGATGTTGTCACGCACGGCGGACACCAGTTCGTGAAAACGCTGCTGCATGTCGCGCACCGCCACCATCACGCTGGTGGAGTCGCCCGGCTTCACCGGCACCTGCACGCGCAGGTCGCCTTGCTGCATGGCCTGCACCACTGCCCGCACCTCGCGGGGCTCGGCGCCCAGCTCCCGGGCGATGCTGCGGGACACCAGCACGGTGGCACCCACGCCAATCAGCACGGCCAGCAGGGTGATGGCCAGCATCACGCTGCTGAACTGGTTGGCATCGCGGTTGGCGTCGGTACTGTTCTTGATGATGCGGGTTTCTTCGTAATCAATCAGCTTGTTGATGGTGGCCAGCCATTGCTCGTACTGCGGTTTGGCCTCGGTCCACAGCAGGGCTTCGGCTGCGGCACGGTCGCCCGTCTGCATGAGCGCCACCACCTTCTGGGTTGTGGCGACGGTGCGGGCCTCGATGTCCTTGATGGCCTGAATCATGGGGCCCACCTCCGGAGGCACCGCGCCTGCGCCCTGCAGTACTTTGTCCAGCTGCTGTCCCGACGCGGCATAGAAGGCTGCCAGCCGGTCAATGGCTTCGATCTCGCGCTTGCGTGCACCCTCATCAGGGGCCAGGACCACGTCGCGCACGGCAATGGACCGGTCGTGCGCCGATCCGCGGAAATTGATGGCGGCCCGCTGGATCACCGCATTCTGGGTGGCGTTGGCCGTGAGGGCAGCATCAATGCCGCGGGCGATGTACACGCTGTACACCGACATGCCCAGCAACATCACGATGACCAGGCCAAAGCCCGCCATCAAGCGTTGGCTAATTTTCCATGTCTGCATAGGGTTCTACCTTGGTTGGGTGGGCTGGGGTCCACCCCTCCAGGAGAAGGATGGATGTAATTTATTACATTTCAGGTGTAATTGTGTCGGGCCGGGTGCCCCAGCGGCAAGATCGTTGTCTCTATCGCTGCGATAGTCCCCGGCGAACAGGGTTGGGGCAGCGATGCAGTTGTTTTCTGAATAAAGTAACAACTATTTATTCGTTTGGGTTTTAAAGAGGGGGTCGCAGAATCCGTCGCACCTCAACCCACAGGCAGATGCATGGACGTTTGAAGGCCGCTTCAACTCTGGGCGACGGAGCGGCCATCCATGTCTGCCGGAGCCTCGCAGCGTGTCCACCCTCTCCATCATCATCGTGCCCGGCTGGCGTGACTCCGGCCCTGGCCACTGGCAAAGCCTCTGGGCTGAACGCCTTCCGCAAGCCTGCCGTTCCGTGCAGGACGACTGGATCACCCCGACGCGCTCGGCCTGGGTGGGCCAGCTGGAGAAAACCGTACTGGAAGCCCCGCACCCGGTCGTGATCGTGGCACACAGCCTGGGCTGCATCGCCACCACCCACATGGGCCCCGAGGCCGCTGCCCGTGTGCAGGGCGCCCTGCTGGTGGCACCCGCTGACCCGGAACGCCGCGCCATCCTGAGCGATTTCGCCCCGGTTCCCCATGCCACACTGCCGTACCGCAGCATCCTGGTGGCCAGCAGCAACGACCCGTACTGCCCCATCCGGCTGGCGGGGGCCTATGCCCGCGCCTGGGGCAGCGAGTTCGTGCGCCTGCAGCGGGCAGGGCATATCAATATCGGGTCGGGCCATGGTGAATGGCCTTTGGGATGGGCGCTGCTGCAGTTGCTGCAGCAGGCCGGCTTCGATGGCGTGCCCTCTTTCGCTCCGCGCCCGGCGGAGCTGCACGGCGCCTGATGTGCTACTGATAAGATAGCTTGAGACGCTTTATCCATAAGCGATAGAGCCGATTTTCGCTTGAAATTAATGGTGCGCTACTCAACGACCAGCGAGAGGCTCGCAGTATGCGCGTGGTTTCTTTATGCGATTTATCGATAAATTAAGAAAAATATATTCTTTTGAGTTTTATAAGCTGGTTTGCACAATGTGCCATCCTCCGCTTTACCGGGCTACGACCATGAACTCCCTGAAAATCAAGACCCTCCTGGCCTCCCTGGCCCTGGCCGCCAGCGGCGTGGCATCGGCGCAGAACCAGCTGCTCAACGTGTCGTACGACGTGGCGCGCGAGTTCTACAAGGACTACAACGCCGCTTTTGTCGCGCACTACAAGAAGACCACCGGCCAGGATGTGAAGATCGACCAGTCGCACGCCGGCTCCAGCGCCCAGGCGCGCGCCGTGAACGACGGCCTGGCCGCCGACGTGGTGACCATGAACACCACCACCGACGTGCAGTTCCTCGCCGACAGCGGCGTGGTGGCGAAAGACTGGACGAAGAAGTTCCCGCACGACGCATCGCCCACCACCTCGACCATGCTGTTCCTGGTGCGCAACGGCAACCCCAAGGGCATCCGTGACTGGGACGACCTGATCAAGCCCGGCGTGCAGGTGATCGTCGTCAACCCCAAGACCGGCGGTAACGGGCGCTATGCCTACCTGGCCGCCTGGGGCGCCGTGCGCGAGAAGGGCGGCACCGAGCAGCAGGCCGCCGACTTCGTGGCCAAGCTCTACAAGAACGTGCCGGTGCTCGCCAAGGGCGGGCGTGACGCCACGGCCACCTTCCTGCAGCGCAACCAGGGCGATGTGCTGATCACGTTCGAGTCTGAAGTGGTGTCGATCGACCGTGAATTCGGCGCCGGCAAGGTCGATGCGATTTACCCCTCGGTCAGCATCGTGGCCGAGAACCCCGTGGCTGTGGTCGAGCGCACCGTGGCCAAGAAGGGCTCGGCGCAGCTGGCCAAGGCCTATCTGGATTACCTGTATTCGGACGAAGCGCAGGAAATTGCCGCCAAGCACGCCATCCGCCCGCGCTCGGAAAAGGTGCTCAAGAAGCACGAAGCCACCTTCAAGCCGCTCAAGCAGTTCACCGTGGCCAAGTACTTCGGCAGCCTGACCGAAGCGCAGAAGGTGCACTTCAATGATGGCGGCCAGTTCGACAAGCTCTACAGCGCCAAATAAACCATGACCGCCGCCACCTCCGTGGCCGCGCAGGGGGCTTTTCCTGCGCAGGCCGGTCGGCGCGCGCCCAAGCGGGTTCTGCCCGGCTTCGGGCTGTCGCTCGGCTACACGCTGTTCTATCTGAGCATCATCGTGCTGATCCCGCTGTCGGCATTGATCTTCAAGACCTTCACGCTGACCTGGGAGCAATTCTGGGCCGCCATCAGCGCGCCGCGCGTGCTGGCTTCGTACCGGCTGACCTTTGGCGCCTCGTTCCTCGCGGCGCTGGTCAACCTGTTTTTCGGCCTGCTGATCGCCTGGGTGCTGGTGCGCTACAAGTTCCCCGGCAAGAAGATCGTCGATGCGCTGGTGGACCTGCCTTTTGCGCTGCCCACGGCCGTGGCGGGCATTTCGCTGACCGCGCTGCTGGCCAGCAATGGCTGGATCGGCAGCATTCTGGAGCCCATGGGCATCCAGCTCGCATTCAAGCCCGCCGGCATCGTGATCGCGCTGATCTTCATCGGCCTGCCTTTCGTGGTGCGCACCGTGCAGCCCGTGCTGGAAGACGCCGAGAAGGAGCTGGAGGAAGCCGCCACCTGCCTGGGCGCCACGCGCTGGCAGACCTTCCGGCTCGTCATCCTGCCGTCCATCACGCCGGCGCTGATGACCGGCTTCGCCATGGCGTTCGCACGCGCCGTGGGTGAATACGGCTCGGTGATCTTCATCGCGGGCAACATGCCCATGGTGTCCGAGATCACGCCGCTCATCATCATCGGCAAGCTGGAGCAGTACGACTACGCTGGCGCCACCGCCGTGGCGGTGGTGATGCTGGTGATCTCGTTCATCCTGCTGCTCGTCATCAACGCGCTGCAGGCCTGGCAGCGTCGCCACGCAGGGGCTCCAGCATGAGCGGCAACAACTCTCGAACGGTTCGCCGCGCGCACGCCGGCACCACCGAGGCCACTTGGGTGCGCTGGACGCTTATCGCGCTGGCGCTGGGCTTCATGCTGCTGTTCCTGGTGCTGCCGCTGGCCGCCGTGTTCGCCGAGGCGCTGCGCAAGGGCCTGGGTGCCTACCTCGAAGGCCTGCGCGAACCCGATGCCTGGTCGGCCATCAAGCTCACCTTGATCACCGCCCTCATCGCCGTGCCGCTGAACCTGGTGTTCGGCGTGGCGGCGGCCTGGTGCATCGCCAAATACGAGTTCAGGGGCAAGGCCTTTCTGACCACGCTGGTCGATCTGCCGTTCTCGGTCTCGCCGGTGGTGGCGGGCCTGATCTATGTGCTGATGTTCGGCGCGCAGGGCTGGTTCGGCCCATGGCTTGCCGAGCACGATATCAAGATCATCTTCGCAGTGCCGGGCATCGTGCTGGCCACCATCTTCGTGACCTTCCCGTTCATCGCCCGCGAACTCATCCCGCTGATGCAGGCGCAAGGCAACGACGAGGAGCAGGCGGCCATCGTGCTCGGCGCCACCGGCTGGCAGACCTTCTGGTATGTGACGCTGCCCAACATCAAGTGGGGCCTGCTGTACGGCGTGATCCTGTGCAACGCGCGCGCCATGGGCGAGTTCGGCGCGGTGTCGGTGGTGTCGGGCCACATCCGGGGGCAGACCAACACCATTCCGCTGCATGTCGAAATTCTCTACAACGAATACCAGTCGGTGGCGGCGTTTGCGGCGGCTTCCCTGCTGGCGCTGCTGGCGCTGGTCACCCTGGTCATCAAGTCGATTGCCGAGTGGCGCAACGAGCAGGAGATGAAGGCCATTGCCGAACTCCCGCCGGAGCGACCCGCGCCCGCCGTGGCCTCGCGCTGAAGGAACAAAAAACATGAGCATTGAGATCCGTAACGTCAGCAAGCAGTTTGGCGACTTTCAGGCCCTGCGCGATGTCAGCCTGGACATCCAGTCGGGCGAACTCATCGCGCTGCTCGGCCCCTCGGGCTGCGGCAAGACCACGCTCTTGCGCATCATCGCGGGGCTGGAGACGGCCGACGTGGGCACCATCCACTTCAGCGGCGAGGACACCACCGACGTGCATGTGCGCGAGCGCAACGTCGGCTTCGTGTTCCAGCATTACGCGCTGTTCCGTCACATGACGGTGTTCGAGAACGTGGCCTTCGGCCTGCGCGTGAAGCCGCGCGGCGAGCGCCCGAGCGAAGCGCAGATCCGGCAGAAGGTCATGGACCTGCTCAAGCTCGTGCAGCTCGACTGGCTGGCCGAGCGCTATCCCTCGCAGCTCTCGGGCGGGCAGCGCCAGCGCATCGCCCTGGCGCGCGCGCTGGCCGTGGAGCCCAAGGTGCTGCTGCTCGACGAGCCCTTCGGTGCGCTCGACGCCAAGGTGCGCAAGGAACTGCGCCGCTGGCTGCGCCGCCTGCACGACGAGCTGCATGTCACCTCGATCTTCGTGACGCACGACCAGGAGGAGGCGCTGGAGGTGGCCGACCGCGTGGTCGTCATCAACCAGGGCCGCATCGAGCAGAGCGGCTCACCGCAGCAGGTCTGGGACCATCCGGCCAGCCCTTTTGTTTACGGCTTCCTGGGCGATGTCAACCTGTTCCATGGCCGCGCGCATGAGGGGCTGGTGCACCTGGAGGGCATGCAGATCGATTCACCCGAGCATGCCGACACCCAGGACACCAAGGCGTTCGCCTATGTGCGGCCGCACGACCTGGATGTGCAGCGCTATGTGCCCGGCGCCGGGCTGGATGCCGGGGGGCGCCCACGTGGCATCGTGGCGCAACTGAGCCGCGCCATTGTCGTGGGGCCCATTGCGCGGCTGGAACTTATTCCCGTGGACGACCACAAACCAGCGGACAATGCGAACCCCGAGTCCCTGATTGAGGCACAGATTCCTGCGCAGCAGTACCGGGACATGGGTCTGACCGAGGGAGACACGCTGGTGGTGACACCGCGTCGTGCCCGTGTTTTTCTGGACCAAGCCGCTGGAATTTGACCCCCCTGAGCCGCTTCGCGTCTTCCCCCCGTGGGGGACGCACCCAGTGGCCTGGCAGAGCCAGTTCCACGGGTGCACTGGCCTGGGCCGCGCCGGTTTTGTGGGCAATGCCTGCGGCAATCGCTATGAGGAGAATGAATGAATTGGTTGACTACGTCGCCCCGCCGGGTGCTGGCGCTGATCAGCGTGGCCTGTGTGGCCATGCTGGCTTTTGGCATGTATCTGCAGCATGTCGTGGGCCTGGAGCCCTGCCCGATGTGTATCGTGCAACGGTATGCTCTTATTTTGGTAGCTGTTTTCGCAGGATTGGCAAGCCTTAGCGGCAAAAAAGGCTGGTGGATGTCGTTCACCGTGCTGGCGGTGGTGTCGGGCGGTTTTGGGGCCTTCACGGCTGCGCGCCAGAGCTGGCTGCAGTGGTATCCGCCCGAAGTGGCCACGTGCGGACGCGACTTCTACGGCATGATCGAAAACTATCCCGTCAGCCGTGCCATTCCCATGATCTTCCGTGGTTCAGGTGACTGCTCGGCGATTGACTGGACCTTCCTGGGCGGGTCGATTGCCAACTGGTCCTTCGTCTGGTTTGTGGTGTTCGGCCTCGCCATGCTGTGGCTGCTGGTGCGCGGCATGCGTGCCGGCCGGGCCTGAAGCCCCCCATGACGGCCATGGCCCAGCCTCTGCGCCTGCTGCTTCTGGGCGCCACGGGCGCGGTGGGCCGCGAAGTGCTGGCCCAGGCCCTGGCTGATTCCCGGGTGGCTGAGGTGGTCGCCCCCACGCGCCGCCCGCTCGGGGCACATGAGCGGCTGCGCAATCCCGTCACCGATTTCACACCACTGGATGCGGCTGCTCCTTGGTGGCAGGCCGATGCCGTGGTCAGTGCACTGGGCACCACCATCAAGGTGGCGGGCTCGCAAACGGCTTTCGCTGCTGTGGACCGTGACCTCGTCATCGAAACCGCACGCCTGGCCAGGCAGGCCGGCGCCACGCGGCTGGCGCTCAACTCTTCGCTGGGAGCCAGTGCCCAGGGCAATTTCTATCTGCGCACCAAGGCGCAGGCCGAGGAGGGCGTGCGTGCGCTCGGCTACCCCTCGCTCACCATCGTGCGCCCCTCGTTGATTGCTGCAGAGCGCGAGACGGTGCGCCCGGGCGAGGTGGCCGGCCTGTGGCTGTCGCGTGCGCTCGGGCCCTTGATTCCCCGGCGCTACCGGCCGGTGGCGGCAGCGCGCATTGCGAGCACCCTGCTGGAGGCCGCACTGCAGGGCGCGCCGGGCGAGCACATCATCGAATCCGAGCGGCTGTAACCACACTGCGTGCGCTTTGGATACCATGGCAGTCTTGTCGGCCCGGGAGCGGCTGGCAGAAAAGGCCCGCCATGCTCAAGACCACCGCAAACCACCTTTTTCGACGCCTGGAGCAGCTCAACGGCATCGGCGCCGCGCTCTCGCGTGAGCGCGACATCGAGCGCCTGCTGGAGAACATCCTGGAGGCCGCCAAGGCGCTCACGGGGGCCGACGGCGGAACGCTCTACCGTGTGACGGACGACCAGGCGGCCCTGCGGTTCGAGATCATGCGCACCGATTCGCTCGGTATCCGCCAGGGGGGCACCACCGGGCAGCGCATCCATCTGCCCGAACTGCCGCTGCGCCGTGCCGATGGGACGCCCAACGACGCGCTGGTGGCCGCCTATGCCGCCATCCACGACCGCACGGTGAACATTGCCGATGCCTATGCGGAGGAGGGGTTCGACTTTTCGGGAACGCGGGCCTTTGACCAGCGCACGGGCTACCGCTCCCAGTCGTTCCTGACCGTGCCGATGAAGAACCACGACGGCGAACTGATCGGCGTGCTGCAGCTGCTCAATGCCCTGGACCCGGACACCGGCGAGGTGGTGCCGTTTTCCGAGGCCGACCAGAGCCTGACCGAGTCGCTCGCCTCGCAGGCCGCCATTGCGCTGAGCAACCGCCTGCTCATCACCCAGCTCGAACGCCTGTTCGAGTCGTTCGTCAAGCTGATCAACGTGGCCATCGACGAAAAATCGCCCTACACCGGCGGGCACTGTGAGCGGGTGCCCGAGCTGACCATGATGCTGGCCGAGGCGGCTGACGCCACTACCACCGGGCCCCTGGCGGACTTTCGCATGACCGAGCGCGATCGTTACGAGCTGCAGATGGCGGGCCTGCTGCACGATTGCGGCAAGATCACCACGCCGGTGCATGTGGTGGACAAGGCCACCAAGCTGCAGACCCTCTACGACCGCATCGGTCTGATCGATACGCGGTTTGAGGTGCTCAAGCGCGACGCCGAGCTGGCCGCGCTGCGCGCGCAGCTGGCGCTGCGGCCGGTGGTGGATGCCGAGGCCGAAGGCATGGCCCTGTCAGGCCTGCAGCGCGAGATGCAGTCCATCGAGTCCGACCGCGCCTTCCTGCGCCGCTGCAACCAGGGCACCGAGGCCATGCAGGAGGCCGACCAGCTGCGCGTGCGCGTCATCGGTACCCAGCGCCACTGGCGCAACGTGGACGGCGTTCATACGGCCTTTCTGACGGCCGAAGAGATGGAGAACCTTACCATTCGCTCGGGCACGCTCACGCAGGCAGAGCGCGACACCATCAACTACCACATCGTCGCCACCATCAAGATGCTGGAGACGCTGCCCTGGCCGCGCCACCTGCGCAACGTGCCGGAGTATGCGGGCGGCCACCACGAGCGCATGGACGGCAAGGGCTACCCGCGCGGCCTCACGCGGGCGCAGATGTCGGTGCAGGCGCGGATGATGGGGATTGCCGACATTTTCGAGGCGCTCACGGCCGCAGACCGGCCCTACAAGAGCGGTATGAAGCTGTCGCAGGCGCTGGCCATCATGCAGAAGATGAAGGACGGCGGCCACATCGACCCGGACCTGTTCGATGTGTTCGTGCGCGAGCGCGTGTACCAGCGCTACGCGGAGCGCTTTCTGGACGCCGCGCAGATCGATGCCGTCAAAGGCATCGTGGTCTGAGCCTCAGGCGGTATCGGTCTGCATCGGTAAAACGGGCGCCTGCGGCAGCGGCCGCCGCTGGCGCGCTGCGCGCAGCTTGAGCCCCACGCGCCGCCAGCCGATCACCACCCCCGTCAGGCTCATGGCCACGCCGCCCAGGCTCAGCACGATCATCACGATGTCCCACAGCGGGCGCAGGGTGATCAGGGGCAGCCAGTCCCAGCTGTGCAGCATGCCGAACAGCCAGCGGGACAGGCGCCGGTAGCTGTCGATGCGGCCGAGCACCGTGCCGGTGTGCGGGTCCACATGCACCCAGCTGGCCTGCGCATCGGCAAACACCACGCGCAGCACGGGCAGCGGCTTGTCGGCGCCGCCGCCCATGGTGTGGGCATCGCGGGTGTAGTAGTAGGTGTCGTAGGCCTGCAGTGTGTCGATGCGCGCGACCGGGGCGGGCAGCAGCCGTGCCACGGCGGCTTCCAGTGCGCCTTTGTCCCAGGTGTGGACCTGGGCCGATGCCGCATCGAGCAGCGCGGTGCGCACGCCCGGGGCCGTGGCCTGTACCAGCGTGTGGCCCGCCGTGCGCGTCCAGCGCAGTTCGCGCACGCTGGCCGGTGCGGCGGCCAGCAGGGCCTGCACGCTGGCGGGCTGCTCCGGCAGCAGGAGAGAGCCGCCATGCATGGCCTCCATGCGCAGTGGCGCCGCGCCGCTGTCGAAAATGCGCCAGGGGTTCATCGACATCAGGCCGCTGAAGATCCAGGTGAAGGTGATGACCGCGAACAGCAGGCCCGCAATGTGGTGCCAGCGCATCATGGCGCCAGGGTAGGGCGAGCGCGTGCCGTTGCGGTAGGTGCCGGAAAAGCGCCAGCGCATCACGCCGACCACGGTGCCCAGCACCGTCACCGCGATGCCCAGGATGGACAGCCAGTTCACGATGTCGGTCCAGTAGGCATTGAACACATTGCCCCGGAAAGGGTAGAGCCAGTGAATCCAGGCGCCCGCGTAGTTCCAGACGCGTTCGGTGCGTGTGGCGTCGCGCACCACCTCGCCGGTCTTGCCGGAGATGTAGAGCACCGTGCCCTCGGCGTCGTCCAGCCGCACCCGGTGCAGCGGCCGGTGGGCATCGAGCGCGCGCGAGTGGGTGAAGGCGTCTTCGTCCACCGCACCTTCATGGGTGACAGCGATGCCCGTTCCTGCATAGGCGGCGGCGCTGGCCAACGCGTGCGCTGTGTCCACGCTGGTGAGCACCGTGCCGGTGGTGGCGTCGATGACCACCGCGCTGGGGCGGGGAGCGCGGGCATTCTTGGCGCGTGCGCCGGGCGCCTCGTGCGCGGGCGTGGCCAGGTATACGGCCCGGCCGGCGCTGGCCAGGGACAGGCGCAGGTCCTGCAGTGGGCCGCCGTGCAGCCCGGCCGCCGCCAGCGCCTGCGCGGGCTCCAGCACCACTGGTGCCGAGCGCAGGGGCGGCAGGTGCTCCAGCCGCTCTGCGGGCGTGAGCTTGGGGTAGCCCACGTACATCATCACCACGCCCGAAACAAACCACATGGCAAAGAAGGCGCACAGCAGCACGCCCAGCCAGCGGTGGATCAGGAACAGCCAGCGTTTGGCATGGACCATACGGTGCTCCCGTGCGTCAGAAAGCGACGTGCAGCGTCACGTCGGCCGTGCGTGGTGCGACGAGGTAGGCCTGGCTGCCCAAGTTGGCGGCATAGACGCGGTCGGTGGCGTTGCGGATGCGCCCGGTGAGCGTACTGGTCTTGTTGATCTTCCAGGCCAGGCCCAGGTCGAGCAGCGTGTAGGCCGCCTGCCACTGCGTGTTGGCCGCATTGGCGTACACCTTGCCCACATGGCGCACGCCTGCGCTGGCCTGGAGCTGGGGCGTGAGGGCGTAGCCCACCCAGAGGTTGGCCACCGTGGCTGGGGTGTTGGTGGGCACCTTGCCAGCCAGGGACACACCGCCCTGCATGAAGTTCTCGTAGCGCGCATCCACATGCGTCAGGTTGGCTTGCAGCTGCCAGCGCGCCGATGGGCGCAGGCCGACCGACAGCTCGGCGCCTTTGGACGACTGCTCTCCCACCAGAATGGTGACACCCGGGTTGTTCGGGTCCTGGGTGGCTATGTTGCGCCGGGTGATCTGGTAGAGCGCCAGGGTGGCGGTGCCCTTGCCGCCCCAGAAGTCGAGCTTGCTGCCCACCTCAGCCTGGCGGCCGCTGGTCAGTTCGCTGTTGTTCATGACGTCGGCGAACGAGGCCGTGGACAGGATGCCCGACGGTGGATCAGCGGCCGTGGAGTACTGTGCGTAGAGGTTGGCCCCCGGGGCGATGTCCCACACCACTCCGATGCGGCCCGTGGTCGGGCTGTAGCCACGGCTGTAGGTCGCGGGCATGGCGGCGGTGATGGCGCGGCGGTTGGTCAGGTCCAGGTCGATGCGTTCGTGCCGCAAGGCGGTGATGAGGTTGACCTTGGGCGCCACGGCGGTGCGGTTCTCCAGGTACAGCGCGGTGGTGGTGACCTTGTTGTCACGGTCGGGCTTGAAGCCCGGAACCATGCCGGGGATGTCGAAGAAATTCTCCGTGCCGAAATGGTAGGGATCGACCGTGCTCACCGTACCCGATCCGCTGTTGGGGAAGCGCGTCTGACGGTTCACACTCACGTCCAGGCCGAAGGCCCAGTCGCTCTTGTGGCCCGCGATGCTGCTCTTGTAGGTTCCTTCGACGCGGTCACCCACCACCTCGTGGTCGTGGCGCTGCAGGAACGCGGCCGAGCGGATCACCTGGCTGTTGCTGGCGTTGAAGCGGTAGGTCTCGACATTGCGGTAGTCGCGCAGGGCGTCGTACACGTAGAAGGTGTTGCGCAGCTCCAGCGCGTCGGATGCGCGCCACTGCGTGACCGAGCGCAGCCACTGCACGCGCTGGGCGTACAGACCATCGGCGCTGTTGTAGTTGGCAAAGCGCGTGCGCGGGTCGATGCGCAGCTCGCCCGCTACCGGGTTGAGCAGCGGCGTGCCCCAGTAGGGGCGGTCCACATGCTCGTTTTGGTACTCATAGGCCAGCGTGTGGGTGAGGCCGCCGCCCAGGTCGGAAAGCAGCGAGGTGGCGAGCTGCGTGGAGCGCGTGTGCATGCCATCGACCCAGTGGCCGGCATCGCGGTGGTTCAGGTCGATGCGCGCGAAATGCTGCGGGCCGGCCGTGCCGTCGCCGCCGGCGATGCGGCGGTTCAGGCCCAGCGAGACTTCCTTGAGGTTGTTCTGGCCTAGGCGCAGCTGGCCTTCGGTGAAGTCGTGCCGATCGGCCGTCTTGGTGATGTAGTTGATCGAGCCGCCCACGGCGCCCGAGCCGAACAGGAAGCTCGACGGGCCACCAATGGCCTCGACCCGGTCATAAATCCAGCTGTCCACGGGGCGCGCTGCGATCGAATACTGCACGCTGATGCCGTTGAATAATTGGCCAATGGAGCCACTGCCAAAGCCCCGGTAGCTCACGCCGATGCTGCCCGGCGCGTTGTGCGCGGTCACGCCGGGGATGGCGCGCAGGATTTCCTGCGTGTCCTGGGCACCGCGCGCCTCGATGGTGGCGCGGTCCACCACGGTGACGGAGGCGGGCGTCTCGCGCGGGCTCAATCCCAGGCGGCTTCCGGTTTCGACCGGGGTGTCGAGGTTGAGGCGGCCATTGGGTGCGGGCGCGGTGTCAACCACCTGCACGGATTGCAGGGTGGGCGTATCCGTCGCGGGGTTCTGTGCGGTGGCCGTCAGAGGCGCGAAGGCCAGGCCTGCCAGCAGGCTGGCGTACAGCGGGGACAGGGTGAACGAAGGGGTCTGGGCGCGCAGGGCGGGCACACGGGCGGGGGCGGCGGAACGGATCATGAAAACTCTCTCTGACGGATGGCTCGGAGGCACGCCATGGCGCCGTAGCGCTTGTCCCGGGTGGGCAAGGCGGTATGCGGGCCGTGGGCATGCAGGCCGGCCGCCGCGCGCAGGGCGTAGCGGATGGGCCGGAGGGGCAAGGGTCAGGAGAGCGCGGGGGGGCCGCGCGCCGGAAGCGGCGCGGCGGTGGCTGCGGCAATGCGCGCCGACTCGATGGGCAGCAGCGCGTGGGCCAGGGGGAGCGGAGGGATCAGCGTGCCGATAGTGGCGGCTGGTGGCGCGCCCGCAGGGGAGCACAGCGGGCAGTCCATGCCCACGCTGCCCATTTTCTCGACGGTGCCGTCATCGCTCTGCATCATCAGCATGAGGGTGCCGGTGCTGGAGCAGATGATCTGGATGGGCTGCGGGTGCACGATGGGTGCGGCGATGGCGACACCCAGCGACGCCATGAACCATGCCAGCACCCACAGGCGCATTGCAGCAAAGGTTCTTGGCATCTTCATGTTTGTCATCATACCTGCCTGCGCCCCGGATGCAGCCCGCCGGGGCGGCCGACGCAAGTCTCATCAGGGACTGTACCCAGTAAAGACGCTACGTTTTTAATAGCTATTAGCGCTTTATGGTATTGGGCTATACCCCAAAAACGCTTAAAGTTTTTTGACCAGCACCTGGCTGCGTCGGTCCCAGTTGTACTTGCGCTTGCGTGCCTCGGGTAGCCAGTCGGGGTCCACCTGAACGAAGCCACGCTTGATGAACCAGTGCATGGTGCGCGTGGTGAGCACAAAGATGGATTCGAGTCCCAGATTGCGCGCGCGCTGCTCGATGCGCTTGAGCAGCTTCTCGCCATCCCCCGTGCCCTGGCTTTGCGGCGAGACGGTGACGGCCGCCATTTCGGCCGTGCGCTTTTCCGGGTAGGGGTAGAGCGCGGCGCAGCCAAAGATCACGCCATCGTGCTCGATGATGGTGTAGTTGGCGATGTCGCGCTCGATCTCGGTGCGGTCGCGCTTGACGAGGGTGCCGTCCTTCTCGAAGGGTTCGATCAGTTGCAGAATGCCGCCCACGTCGTCGGCGGTGGCTTCGCGCAGTTCTTCGAGCTTCTCGTCCACGATCATGGTGCCAATGCCATCGTGCACATAGATTTCAAGCAGCAGCGCACCATCGACGGCGAACGGGATGATGTGGCTGCGCTCCACGCCGCCCTGGCAGGCCTTCACGCAGTGCTGCAGGTAGAAGGCCGTGTCGGTGGGGCGCTGGCTGGGCGGCACGCGCGCCAGCAACTGCTTGGCCTGGGCCAGGGGCAGCTCGGTGTCGATCGGATTGTCGTCGCCCTCGGGGGCTTCGGGGTCGGTGCGGATGCCGGGCACCTCGGACAAAAACAGCAGCTTGTCGGCCTTGAGCGCAATCGCCACCGAGGTGGCGACTTCTTCCATGTTCAGGTTGAAGGCCTCGCCCGTGGGCGAAAAACCGAACGGCGAGAGCAGCACCAGCGCATCCATGTCCAGCGCGCGCTGGATGCCCGCCACATCGACCTTGCGCACCAGGCCCGAGTGTTCGAAGTCCACGCCGTCGACAATGCCCACCGGCCGCGCCGTGATGAAGTTACCCGAGATCACGCGCACCGTGGAGTCGGCCATGGGCGTGTTGGGCAGGCCCTGGCTGAACGCGGCCTCGATCTCGTAGCGCAGCTGGCCGGCGGCCTCCTGGGCGCAGTCGAGCGCCACCGAGTCGGTGATGCGGATGCCGTGCGAATACTTGGCCTGGTGCCCCTTGGCCTGCAGCTGCTCGTTCACCTGCGGGCGAAAGCCGTGCACCAGCACGATCTTGACGCCCATGGCCTTGATCATGGCCAGGTCCTGCGCGATGTTGTGCAGCTTGCCGGCCGCGATGGCTTCACCCGTGAGCCCCACCACGAAGGTCTGGTGGCGGAACTTGTGGATGTAGGGCGCCACCGAGCGGAACCAGGGCACGAAGGTGAAGTTGAAGACGGTGGACATGCGGCAGGGGCGTGGCAGTCAGAGGGGTGAAATGGAGAAACACCGGCCGACTGCCGGTGTGCAATTTTCACCGATATTGCCGCGCCGGGTGGGTTGCGGCTGCTGCGGGCACCTCAGGCGGCCCGGGTGCAGCCCGCCAGCATGTCAAGGCCGGCGTTCTGCGCGCTGGTGTGGACGCGGGCGAGGTCCAGCAGGGTGTGGAACAGATTGTCGTGTGACCAGGGCTGATGGGCCCTGGCCTGCAGGCAGGCCATGTTCCAGTGCATGTCGCGCTGCAGGGGCTTGGAGGCCCAGGCCAGCATGGGCACATGGGTTTGCTCGGCTGGTGCCATGCGGTACGGCATGCCGTGCAGGTAAAGCCCTTTTTCGCCCAGCGATTCGCCGTGGTCCGACACATAGAGAAGGGCCGTGGGGCGCTTTTGTGCCTGCAGCCAGCGCACCGTGTCGGCCAGGAAATGGTCGGTGTAGCGCAGCGAGTTGTCGTAGGCGTTCTGGATATGTTCTACCGGGCATTCCTGCAGGGCGTGGCTGGTGCATTCGGGCAGGAAATGCTTGTCGGACTCGGGCGAGCGCTTGTAATAGGCCGGCCCGTGGCTGCCCATCTGGTGCATCACCACCACCGTGCCTTTGGCGCGGCGTTCGGCGGGTAGTTTGGCCAGTTCCTGGGGCAATTGGTGCAGCATCACCTGGTCAAGGCACTGGCCGTCCGGGCACAGGCCTGCAATGCCCAGGGTGCGCGTGTCCACATTGGGCACGCGCTCGCACACCCCCTTGCAGCCGGACTGGTTTTCCATCCACAGCACAGCCAGGCCGGCGCGCTGCAGCACGTCGAGCAGGTTTTCGTACCGGTCGTTCGAGTCTTCAAAGCCCTGTTTGCCCAGATGCGAGAACATGCAGGGCACGGAGGCCTGGGTGTTGGTGCCGCAGGAGCTGACGTTCGAGAAATACACCATGTCGCCCTGGCCCTGGAGCTCCTTCAGGCGCGGCGTGGTGTCGCGCGCGTAGCCACCCAGCCCGAAATTGGCGGCGCGCGCCGTTTCGCCCACCACCAGCACGATCAGGGGGGCGCTCTCGGGGTCGGTGGCGGTGGCAGCAGCTTGCGCGTCCGTGCCCAGAGGTTGCAGGGGCTTCTGGGCCTGCGCGGTGCGGCCCACCGCGACCCGGCCCACGGCGTACACCGAGTTGAACGGGTTGATCATGTAGCGCAGCTGCTTGTGGTTGCGCATGAGCGAGGCCACGTCCTGGAACGACGTCCATAGCAGTGCCACCGCCACCAGCAGGCCCAGCAGGGCGGCGCCGAGCTGGTGCGCCATCAACCGGACTTTGCCCACTGGGCGCACAGGCTGGCGCCACCACCAGATGCCCGGCAGCACCACACCGAGCGCCAGGGTGACCAGCAGCGGCCAGGACAGCAGATCGAGCGCCTCGCCTGCGTCCGTCTGGACCACATTGGTCACCATGGTCGGGTCGATCACGATGCCGTAGCTGGCCATGAAATAGCTGCTCGATGCCGTCACGGCCAGCAGCAGCAGGCCCGCGGGCTTGCGCCAGCGCGGCCAGACCAGCAGGCTCAGCAGCAGCAGCGTGGCCGCCAGAATCACCAGCACCAGGATGCCAAGGGTTGCGATCGCCTTCAGGCCGTGCGTCTCGGGCAGCTTCCAGAGAGCCGTCCAGAGCGGAAAGTTGCCGATGGTGGCCAGCCAAGTGGCCAGAATCAGCAGCAGGGCAGTGGGGTGCCAGGCGGGCTGGCGCAGGGAGGAGGGGGTCATGTACCAGGAATCGGTGCTTTGGGTTGCACGATTCTTGGATGCCCGCCTTATCGCAGCATTAACGATTTAAGGTTGGCCGGGCGGTCGGGTGTGGCCAGGTCAGGGTCCAGCGGTGGGGTGTTGACGGGCTGCCGGTGGTGTGCTCCAGGGCAACGCCCTGGGCGTCGGCAATGCGCTGCACCAGCGTCAGGCCCACCCCCATGCCCGGGTTGTCGCTGGGTTGGGCGCCCTCGCGTGCGCCGTTGTCGCTGACGGACAGCATGGCATGGCCTGCGGGGGTGTGCCCGATGCACACCTCGACCAGCGTGCCGGTGGGTGTGTGCCGCAGGGCGTTGTCAATCAGGTTGCGCAGTGCCAGTTCGAGGATGGTTCTGTGGCCCGGTACGCACACGGGGTCGGTCGGGGCTTGCAGTGCCAGTTCCTGCCCCCGCTCGTAGGCGATCGGAGCATGGGAGGCCAGCTCCTGCTGCGCCAGGGCGCACAGGTCCACGGGCTCCAGGGCCAGGTTGTCCAGGCTCTGGGCCCGGGCCAGGTCGAGCAACTGCCCCAGGATGTGCCCGGCGCGCAGGGCGCCCTGTTCAACGGCCGCCAGGGCCTGTGATCGCTCTGCAGGGTTGTCGCAGGCGCGTGCCAGGCGGGATTGCAGGAGCATGGCGGTGAGCGGGGTGCGCAACTCGTGCGCCACATCCGAGGTGAAGCGGCGCTCGCGCTGGAGCTGCGCCTGCAGGCGCTGCACCAGCGTGTTGATGGCGTGCACCGTGCTGGACAGTTCTTTGAAGGGCTGCTTGGGGGGCAGCGTCTGCCCCGTGTCGAGATCGAGGGCCAGGATTTTTTCCGACAGGCGCTCGACAGGCCGCACGCCCCGGCGAATGCTCCATGCCAGCAACAGCGCGACCAGCGGCAAGAGCACCAGCGCGGGGCGAATGATGTGCTCGGCAATGTCCCGTCCGAGCGTCTGGCGCCAGCCCATCTCGATCAGCACCGCAACGCGCCGGGCCGGGCCGCTGGCCGGCGCAGCATCGGCCACAAAGGCGCGCCAGGTGTGGGCGGGGCGCGTGGGGTCGGGGGTGAGGGTCTGGTGGCCTGGTGCCAGCGGGTCGGGCAAAAGCGCTGCCATGCCGTGTGAGTCCCACACGACGCGGTCATCCTGCCAGGCCACGATGCGCAGTTCGGGCGCATAGCCCGTCGCGTGGGGGCTTCTGCCCGCAGGGAGCGACAGGGGCTGGTCGTGGGCGCCCAGGCCCATGCCCGGGCGCAGCAGCAGTTCAGCGGTGGATACGAGCTTTCCGTCGGTGATTTCGTCCGCCTCATGCAGGCCGGTGTAGTACGCGACGCCGGCCAGGGTGAGCCAGATAGACGCCAGGGTGAGCAGGGTCCAGGTCCAGAGATAGCGCCTGAGAAGGCGCTGTGGCCCGGCGGGAGGGGTGAGGGCGCTCACGGTGGACCCGAATGGGTGGCCCCCGCACCGGCCTGCCCTGTCTCGGGACGCGGTACGAAGTAGCCCACGCCGCGCACCGTCTGCAGCAGCTCGCTGCCCAGTTTGCGGCGCAGGTGGTGGATGTGCACTTCCAGGGCGTTGCTTTCCAGGGCGTCGTCAAAGCCGTACAAGGCTTCTTCCAGGCGCTGGCGGCTGAGCACCTGGCCGCTGGCACGCAGCAGGGCCAGCAGCAGCGCGAATTCCTTGGCGCGCAGGGGTACCAGGGTGCCCGCCTTGCGCACCGTGTGCGCGGCAGGGTCCACTTCCAGGTCGCCGTGGTGCAGCAGCGGCGAGGCGCGCCCTTCGCTGCGGCGCAGCGCCACGCGCATGCGGGCGAGCAGCTCTTCGGGGGCAAAGGGTTTGACGAGATAGTCGTCCGCCCCCTGGTCCAGGCCGGCCACGCGGTCGGGCAGGGCGTCGCGGGCGGTCATGATGATCACGGGGAGCGTGCGGCCTTCCTGGCGCAGGCGGCGCAGCCAGTCGATGCCGTCGCCGTCGGGCAGGCCCAGGTCGAGCAGCACCAGGTCGAAGGCTTCCACCCGCAGGGCGGCTGCCGCATCGGCCAGCGTGCCGCAGACATCCACGGCATAGCCGACGGAGCGCAGCGTGGCCTCCAGGCCGCCCGCAATGCCCGTGTCGTCCTCGACAATCAGAATCCGCATGTGTTTCCTTCTTCGACCTGCCGCCGGGCATGATTGTCTCTGCAGTGGCCCGATTGTGCGGTTAAGCCTGCGTTAAAGCGCGCTTGTTCCAATGGCAGGCATGTCACAGACCTCTGTCAGCACGCGTTTCCTGGCCGATCTTTCCCCTGCCGCACGCCTGTGGCTTGCCACACCGGTGTTGTTCATGATTCCTCTGTTCTGGGATCTGACGGGGCTCGATGGGTGGGTCATGCAGCAATTGGCGGACAGCAGCGGCTTTCCCCTGCGCCACCAGTGGTGGCTGGAGAAGGTCATGCACGATGCGGCACGCCACCTGGCCACAGTGGTGTACATCGGTGTGCTGGTGATGGTCTGGCGCCCGGTGGGGCCGTTTCGCAGACTTTCGCGCATTTTTCGAGTGGAAGCGGCCGTGGGGGTGACGCTGGGCTTGCTGGCGGTGCGCTGGATGAAGCGTCTGAGCATGACCAGTTGCCCGTGGGATCTGCAGGATTTTGGCGGCGTGGCGCGCCACGTGTCGCACTGGAACTGGGGCACGCTCGATGGCGGGCCCGGGCAGTGCTTCCCCGGAGGGCATGCGTCGGCCGCGCTGGCCTTTGTGGCGCTGGCGCTGCCCTGGTTGACCTCGGTGGTGGGCGAGGAGCGGCGCATGGGGCGCCAATGGCTTCTGGCCGTGCTGTGGGGCGGGCTGGCCCTGGGCCTGACGCAGACCCTGCGCGGCGCGCATTTTCCGAGTCACACCCTGTGGACGGCCCTGGTCTGCTGGGGCGTGGCGCTGGCCAATCACCAGGTTTTCCGGTGGGTGCGGCGCGCCTGAGGGTCAGGCGGCTGTGGCCCAGTTGTCCAGTTGCAGGCCGGGCACCTTGGCAAATTCGCGGGTGTTGTTGGTGACGAGCAGGGCCTGCTGGCTCAGCGCGTGCGCGGCAATCATGGTGTCCAGCGAACCAATGGGGGTGCCACGCCGCTCCAGGTCTGCGCGCAGGTCGCCGTAGGCCCACACGGCGGCGGTGTCGAAGGGCAGAACAGTGAGCGGGGCCAGAAACATCTCCAGCGCGTGGCGGTTGCGTGCCGAACCGCTTTTGGCTACACCAAAGGCAAGCTCTGCAGCCACCACGCTGCACAAGCCGATATCACCCATGCGGTATTGCTGAAATCGCGCCAGAACCTCCGGGGGCTTGGCGTTGATGATGTAGATGCAGATGTTGGTATCGAGCAGGATCATGGACTGATCTCGGCACGTTCCTGCGCGTCAGGCTGCTGGCGCGTCAATACAAATCCGGGCTCAAAAGCGGCCAGCCCGGCTTGCAGCGTTTGCCAGGGGTCGTCTGCGGGCAGCAGCAGCACGCCGTTGCCAAAGTGCTGCACCACCACCTCGGTACCCGCAAAACGGTACTCTTTGGGTAGCCGAACGGCTTGGCTGCGGCCGGATTGGAAGAGGCGTGCGGTGTCCATGGTGGGCTTTCTCGTTGATGGTCACCAATGGTAGCTACCAAGTGCTCTGTTGTCCAGCACGCAGTGCAAGCGGTGCTCCCTGTGTCCGGTATCCCAGCACCTGGCCGGTCAGGGCCGTCGCGCCTGCCGATAATGCAGGCCTATGTCTTTTTCCGATCCGCGTCCGTCCGAGCCGTCCCGTCCCTTGACCCTGGAGTTTCCCGAATCCTTGCCGGTGTCGGGCCGGCGCGACGAGATCATGGCGGCGCTGCGCCAGCACCAGGTCATCATCGTCTGCGGCGAAACCGGTTCGGGCAAGACCACGCAGCTGCCCAAGATCGCGCTGGCGCTGGGGCGCGGAAAGTGCAATGCCCCCGCAGGCCAGAAGGGCCAGCTGATTGGCCACACGCAGCCTCGCCGCATTGCCGCCAGCAGCGTGGCCAAGCGCATCGCCGAGGAGCTGAAAACCACGCTGGGCGAGGTGGTGGGCTACAAAGTGCGCTTCCAGGACCGCCTGAGCCGCGACGCTTCGGTCAAGCTCATGACCGACGGCATTCTGTTGGCCGAGACGCAGACCGACCCGCTGCTCAAGGCCTACGACACGATCATCATCGACGAGGCGCACGAACGCAGCCTGAACATCGACTTTCTGCTGGGCTACATCCGGCAGATCCTGCCGCGCCGGCCCGACCTGAAGGTGGTCGTCACTTCGGCCACCATCGATGCGGACCGCTTTGCCAAACATTTTGCAAGCGCCCGCCCGGCGCCGGGCCGCCCCAAGCCGGGCGCGGCCCCCTCGGGGGGCAGCGACCCACACGCAGTGGGGGAGCGTGGGGGCGAACTGATTCCGGCGCCGATCATTCAGGTGTCGGGGCGTACCTTTCCGGTGGAGCAGCGCTGGCGGCCGTTCGAGGAAAGCCGTGACTACGGGCTGAACGAGGCCATTGCCGATGGCGTGGACGAACTGTGGCAGGGCAACGTGGGCGGTGACATCCTGGTCTTCCTGCCCGGCGAGCGAGAGATCCGCGAGGCTGCCGACCACCTGCGCAAGCACCTGGCGCACAACGTGATCACGCGCAACGCCGAGGTGCTGCCGCTGTTCGCGCGCCTGAGCCAAGCCGAGCAGGACCGCATTTTCGACGGCCATACCGGCCGCCGCATCATTCTGGCCACCAACGTGGCCGAAACCTCGCTCACCGTTCCGGGCATCCGTTACGTCATTGACGCAGGCACAGCGCGCGTCAAGCGCTACAGTTTGCGTAGCAAGGTGGAGCAGTTGCTGGTCGAGCCCATCAGCCAGGCGGCGGCCAACCAGCGTGCCGGGCGCTGCGGCCGCGTGGCCAACGGCATCTGCATCCGGCTGTATGACGAGAAAGATTTCATGGGCCGCCCGCGCTTCACCGACCCCGAAATTCTGCGCAGTTCGCTGGCGGGCGTGATCCTGCGCATGAAGTCGCTGCACCTGGGCGTGGTCGAAGACTTTCCGTTCATCGACGCGCCCTCGGGCCGGGCGATTGCCGACGGCTACCAGTTGCTCGTTGAACTGGGCGCGGTTCATGAGAACAACGAGCTGACGCCCTTGGGGCGCGAACTCTCGAAACTGCCGCTGGACCCGCGCGTGGGCCGCATGATCCTCGAAGCGCGCACGCGCGGTGCCTTGCACGAGGTGCTGGTCATCGCCAGCGCCCTGAGCCTGCAGGACGTGCGCGACCGCCCCATGGACGCGCAGCAGCAGGCCGACCAGCAGCATGCCAAGTTCGACGACGACAAGAGCGAATTCAGCGGCTACCTCAAGCTCTGGCAGTGGCTGCAGGAGGCGCGTGGCGGCGCCCCCCAGTTGCCTTCGGCGCGCGTGCAGCAGGCCCAGGCGCGCGCACGCGGCCCCTCGCAGGCCGTGTTGCCGGTGGCGCAGCGCAAGGCCGCTGCCGCACCCGCAGTTGTGCCTGCGGCCGTGGTTCCCACGCACAAGCTCAGCAACCGCCAGTACGAGCAGCTGCTGCGCCAGAATTTCATCAACGTGCGCCGCGTGCGCGAGTGGCGCGACGTGCACAGCCAGCTGCTCACCGTGGTGGCCGAGCATGGCTGGGCCATCAACGCCAACCCGGCGGGCTACGAGCAGCTGCACCTGTCGATGCTGGCCGGCCTGCTGGGCAATATCGGCTTCAAGCCCGAAGAAGACGATGCGTACCTGGGCGCGCGCGGCATCAAGTTCCACCGCCATCCGGGCGCGCACCTGCGCAAGAAGCCGGGGCGCTGGATCGTCTGCGCCGAACTGGTGGAAACCACGCGCCTGTTCGGCCGGGGCATCGCCGCCATCGAGCCGCAATGGCTGGAAGAGGTGGGCGCGCACCTGCTCAAAAAACAGGTGCTCGACCCGCACTGGGAGAAAAAGGCCGCCGAGGTGGTGGCCTTCGAGCGCGCCACGCTCTACGGCCTGGTGGTCTACAGCGGGCGCCGCGTGGGCTACGAAAAGGTGGACCCGCACGCCGCGCGCGAGCTGTTCATCCGCGAGGCGCTGGTGGCGGGCGAGGCGCCGCAGGACTGGGAGAAGCGCCTGCCCTTCCTGGCCGCCAACGAGAAGCTGATTGCCAAGGTGCAGGAACTGGAGCACAAGTCGCGCCGCCAGGACGTGCTGGTGGACGAAGAACTGATCTTCGCCTTCTACGACCAGCAGGTGCCGCAGGACGTATGCAACGGCCGCAACTTCGAGAACTGGTACCGCGCCGAGAGCAAGGCACGCCCCGACCTGCTCAAGCTCACGCGCGACGAGCTCATGCGCCACGAGGCGGCGGGCATCACCACCAGCGCCTTTCCCAAAATGGTGCGGCTGGGCGGCGTGGACTGCCAAGCCAGCTACCTGCACGAGCCCGGCGACCCGCGCGACGGCATCACCGTCACCATTCCGCTGTTCGTGCTCAACCAGGTGCAGGAGGAGCGCTGCGAGTGGCTGGTGCCCGGCATGCTCAAGGACAAGATCCAGGCCCTGCTCAAAAGCCTGCCGCAGCGCCCGCGCAGCCGCTTCGTGCCTCTGCCCGAGAGCGCCACGCGCCTGGCGGCTTTGCTGGGCACGCCCGACCGCGTGGGCCACACCGGGCTGGTGGACGCGCTGCTCAAGCAGGTGCGCGACGAGACCTCGCTCGACGTGAAGCGCGCCGACTTCAAGCTCGACATGGTGCCGCCGCATTTATTCATGAACTTCCGCGTGGTGGACGAGCACGGCCGCCAGCTCGGCCAGGGGCGCAACCTGGGCGCGCTCAAGGCCGAACTCGGGGCCAAGGCGCGTGGGGCCTTCCAGGCACTTGCTTCATTAAAGATAGCGCCTGGCGCTTTATCCAAAACAAATTCAGATATAAAACAATCTGAAAATTCCGTAGATAAAGCGCAAGCAGCTCCTGAAAAGAGAGCGAAGCCCGCGCCTGCCGCGCAGGCCGAAGCGCGCTACATCGCCTGGACCTTTGGCGAACTGCCCGAGCTGATGGAGATCGGCAAGGGCGGGCAGACGCTGATTGGTTTCCCGGCGCTCATCGACGCAGGCGATGCCGTCAGCATCGAGGTGTTCGACGAGCCCGAGGTGGCGGCGGCCAAGCACCGCGCCGGCCTGCGCCGCCTGTGCGCGCTGCAGATCAAGGACGCGCTCAAATACCTCGAAAAGAACATCCCCGACCTGCAAAAAATGGCCGTGGCGTACATGCCGCTGGGCACGCAGGAAGAATTGCGCCAGCAAATTCTGGACGTGGCCATGGACCGCGCCTTCCTGCTCGACCCGCTGCCTACCAACGCCCCCGATTTCGAGCGCCGTGTGCAGGAAGGGCGCGGCCGCCTGACGCTGATCGCCAACGAGGTGGCGCGACTGGCGCTCACCATCCTGCAGGAATACGCCGCTGCGGCGCGCAAGATCAAGGACACCAAGGGCGCGCCCGAGGCCGCGCAGGATGCGCAGCAGCAACTGCAGCGCCTGGTGCCCAAGAACTTTCTGGCGGCGGCGCCCTGGCCACAGCTGGCGCACTTTGCGCGCTACCTCAAGGCCATCGTGCTGCGCCTGGACAAATACCGGGCTGACCCGGTGCGCGACGCTACAAAATTGGCCGAGCTGCGTCCGCAGGAACAGCGCTACTGGCGCCTCGTGGCCGAACGCAAGGGCCAGGTGGACGCGCGCATGCAGGAGCTGCGCTGGCTTCTGGAGGAACTGCGCGTGAGCTTCTTCGCACAGGAGCTGCGCACGCCGCAGCCCGTAAGCACCAAGCGATTGGACAAGCTGTGGGCCCAGATCAACAGTTGAAGTCGCGCAACCCGGCCTCGCTCATGCGCTGGGGCACGCTGGGCATCCTGGCGTTCTGGCTGGCCGTGATGGCCGTGCTGTATGTGGTGATGGATCGTGTTCGCCAGCCGCGTGCAGCGGTGGTGGCGGCCGATGGCGCGCTGATCATTGCGCGCGGCAATGACGGCCACTTTCGCGTGCCGGGCAGCATCAACGGCCAGCCGGTGGTGTTCATGGTGGACACCGGCGCCAGCCTGATCGCCGTGACCGATGCGCTGGCGCAGCGTGCGGGCCTGACGGGTGGCGAGACGACGCAGTTTCGCACTGCCAATGGTGTGCGCCAGGGGCGCACTGTGGCGGCGCAATCGGTCGTGGTGGGGTCGTTTGTGGTCTCGGGTCTGCGCGTGGGCACGGGTTACACCGGCGATGCGGTGGGTGACGCGCTGCTGGGGCAAAACTTTCTGCAGCACTTTGATGTGCAGATGCAGCGCGACCGCATGGTGCTTCGGCCGCACCCGTGAGGGGTTGAAAAGTTCAAGCGATTTAGGCCTCCAGCGCTTGCTGTAAAAGCGCTAGCAGCTATACCTTTTGAATAGTTTCGGTGTGCCTTCATGGCTGATTTGCATAGAAACGGAGTGTGCAGCGAAGGCAGTTTGGCGGGATTTGGGAAATTTTAAATAAGAGTTATTCTCATTTATACTGTCTCAAAATTCTTGATCCGTCTTTGTCCATGCCTATGCCCAGCTTTTGCCCTCTTGCCGACCCCATACCCGCCGAGCACAGTGCCCTGTGCCGCGAGTACGCAGCGGTGCAGGAGCGCTGCAGCCGCATGCTGGCCCAGCAGCGGGCTGAAATCGACCGCCTGCAGGCCCAGGCCATGCGGCTGCGGGCGGCGGTCATCGTGCGTGAGACGGCGCTGGCGCTGGCACGCGAGGACCATGCGCGCCTGGTGGCACGACTGGCCGGTGAGCGAGACACCGCAGCCGTGGCGGCCGATCTGGTGATCTGCCAGACGGGGTGCCTGGGCCATGGTGACTATTGGCGCGAGCAGGACCAATGCCGCCGAACCGGGCTCAGCTGTGTCCTGGTGGACGCAGCAAAGCTCACAGCCTGATATCGACGCTGTTGCGCAGGGCGGCCTCGGCCACCGCGTCCAGGGCGCCTTCCACCACCGTCTGCTGCGAAATCACGCGCATCGAGCCTTGCGCCACCAGCTTGTCAAGCAGCCGTTTCGTCATGGACTGGGTGCGGCCATAGGCGCTGGTGAAGAGGAACAGGGTGCCATGGGGACCGATCCAGGACAGCTGGGTGCGCTCCCACTTTCCGGACACCAGCAGATCCACCCAGGTGCCGATGGTCATGCCCTGCAGGTCGGCAGACCGCGCCTCGCCGGTGGCCTGTGCGCCGGCCGGGGCGAAGCTGTCGCCGGAGGCCTCGGCAGTGGTTGCCTGGGGCTCACCCGGTCCGGGCTCCGCGCCGACATCCATGAACCCGGACTGCTGCGCTTCGGAAGGGGCGATCCAGGGTTCCTCGGCGTCCCGTGCGGGTGCGTTGCGGGGGGGGCTGGGCGGTGGTGGGGCTGAAGGCCGTGCCGAGGCAGGTGCGGGCCGGAAGGCTTGCTGGTGCAGCTTCATCAGCAGGTCGAAAAAAGCAGCGGTCTTGGTGGCCGGGTAGTCGATGGTGGCCAGCCCCTCGCGCAGTTTGCTCAGCAGCTTGGGCACCAGGCGCGCCAGGCGGCCCACGTTGATGCGTGTCTGTTCGGGTTGGGCACTCCAGAGCAGCGCGTCCACCAGTTCGCGGTAGCGCCCCGGGTCGTTGCTGCCACTGTCGTCGGTCAGGCGCGCCTGGGCCATCACCTGCGCCCAGGGGCCTTCCAGAAAGCGGTGAATTTCTTTCGGAACATGGTCGATCTGGGGAAGCAGCCAGAGGTCGCGCACCATTTTGGCGGCCAGCAGGTTGCGCTGTTCGGCGCGGCGCAGGGTTTCGATGGCCTGCAGGCGCTCGCGTGCGCGCTGCTGTTCGCGTTCTGCCCAGGTGGCGAGCAGTTGCTCCAGCGCATGTTCAAAGGGCTCTTTGCTGTCGATGTGGGCGTTGGCCAGAGGCCGGGCGACGTCGATCAGCGGCTGCATGAAGCTCTCGAATCCATGGGATTCCAGGCTGTCAAAGGCCAGGCTGCGGTCGGTCATTTCTTGGAGCAGGCGGCGTGCGGGGTGCTCCTTGTCACTGAAAAAGCGGGGGTCGGCCAGGGCCAGCTGCAGCAGTGCGGGTTCCAGTTCCTTCACCAGTTGCTGCACGGGCCAGAGCAGGCGTCCATCGTGCGCAATGTTGTCCACCATCAGGGCCACCACTTCCAGGCTCAGGGCCTGACCGAGCCCGGTGGCGCTGCTGCGCATGGCATCGCGCCCGGCGCTGCCCGGGTTGGGCGTCGCATCCGGCGCGCCGGGCTGGCGCTGGGCTCCCAGGCGCTGCACCATGTGGCTCACCTGGTTCATTTCCTGCAGGGCCTCGAATGCCGCCGGAACCGTGATGTCGAAATCCGGCGGTGGCGTATCCGCCAGAGAGTCCGGGCCTTCAAATTCGCGTGAAAACCGTTCGGCAAACGATTCTTCGGGCATCGGCGAAGGGGCGTCGGACAGTTCACCCGCCAGCAGGCGGCGCAGCCGGTCCAGCGTCAGCAGGGATTCGTCGTGGGCGACAGTGGCGGCCTGTGGGCCCGGGGATGCGGATGCCGATGCGTCCTCGATGGGCCCGGCTGCAGTCTCCGGCCCGAAACCGGGGGCATGGCCGTGCGGACCCGTGGGCTTCATGTAGACATAGTCGCCGCCGGCCTGGCGCACGGCGTATCCGGCGGGCTGGACGCCGCCGTCCTGCAGCCGGTCGATCAGTTCGAGGTACAGCACCCGCAGCTCATGGCCCAGGGCCTGGGCCAGGTGCCACATCCAGTCGCGCCGCACCGTCTCGGAAACCTGCATCTGCCCCACCACGGCCTGCAGAGCCTGCAGGAATAGCTGGGGGTGCAGGGGGTTGTGATCGGTGCTGACGGTGGCCTGGCCCTGGGCTGCGCTCAGGAGCGCATTGAGATCGGCCAGAGGGGTCTGCACCGCCTCGGCCACCACCTGCCCGGCGCGGGCACGTTCGACGCTGTCGTTGATCTGCGACTCGTCCATCAGCTCCAGTTCGTCGAAATGCACCGCGAACAGCGAGCGTGTGCTTTTCTGCTTCTGCACGGCCCCTTCGGCCAGCGCCTGCTGCAGCGCGGCGGGAAAGCGATCGCACAGCACGAATGTCAGCCGGGTGAGGTGCTGGCGGGCATCCATCACGCTGTGGCGCTCGCCCGGGGTGCGCGCGAGGTCTTCGCGGGCCTGCAGGGACTGGCGGGTGGATTCGACGACGCGTTCCATCAGGTGGCCGGAATGCGCCAGTGCGTCCTGGATGACGCGCTGGTACAGCGCGGCATGGACTCCGGTGGCAGGCGGTGCAGCGGAATTCAAGGGTGCATCCTTATGGGGTATCGATACAAACGGGGCAAGGCAGATCGACCAGCGTGGGCATTGTGGCGCCCGAAGCAAGAAAGGGGGCGCAATGCCCCCTTTCGTCGGCCGCCATTGTCGGAGGCCATTGCTCGGCGTTCAGCCCCCGTGGAACTTCACCACCAGCGGCACGATGAGCAGGGCCACGATGTTGATGATCTTGATCAGCGGGTTCACGGCCGGGCCGGCGGTGTCCTTGTAAGGGTCGCCCACGGTGTCGCCCGTGACGGCGGCCTTGTGCGCCTCGCTGCCCTTGCCGCCATGGTGGCCGTCTTCGATGTACTTCTTGGCGTTGTCCCAGGCGCCACCGCCGGTGCACATGGAAATCGCCACGAACAGGCCGGTCACGATGGTGCCCATCAGCAGGCCGCCCAGTGCTTTGGGGCCCAGGGCCAGGCCCACCACGATCGGCACCACCACGGGCAGCAGGCTGGGGATGACCATTTCCTTGATGGCGGCGGTGGTGAGCATGTCCACGGCCTTGCCGTACTCGGGCTTGCCGGTGCCGTCCATGATGCCGGGAATGTCGCGGAACTGGCGGCGCACTTCCACCACCACGGCACCGGCGGCACGGCCCACGGCCTCCATGGCCATGGCGCCGAACAGGTAGGGAATCAGGCCGCCGATGAACAGGCCGACGATGACCATGGGGTCGGACAGGTCGAAGGTGATGGCGCGGCCGTAGCTCTCGAGCTTGTGCGTGTAGTCGGCAAACAGCACCAGCGCGGCCAGACCGGCCGAGCCGATGGCGTAGCCCTTGGTCACGGCCTTGGTGGTGTTGCCCACGGCGTCCAGCGGGTCGGTGATGTCGCGCACACTGCTGGGCATCTCGGCCATTTCGGCGATGCCGCCAGCGTTGTCTGTAATGGGCCCGTAGGCGTCCAGTGCGACCACGATGCCGGCCATGCTCAGCATGGAGGTGGCTGCCACGGCGATGCCGTACAGGCCCCCGAGCTGATAGGCCGCCAGGATGGCGATGCAGACAAAAATCACCGGCCAGGCGGTGGAACGCATGGAGACACCCAGGCCCGCGATGATGTTGGTGCCATGGCCTGTGGTGGAGGCCTGGGCGATGTGCTGCACGGGCGAATACTGCGTGCCGGTATAGAACTCGGTGATCCAGACCAGCGCCGCCGTGAGGACGAGGCCCGTGGCGCAGGCCCCAAACAGACGCATCTGCGCGCCCGTGCCGCCCAGCGCGTTGTCGGGAATGATCCAGGCGGTGACGAAGTAAAACGCGATCAGCGAGAGCACGCCCGCAATGGCCAGGCCCTTGTAGAGCGCGGGCATCACGTTCTTCATGCCGGGCGAGGCCTTGACGAAGAAGCAGCCGATGATCGATGCCACGATGGACACCGCGCCCAGCGCCAGCGGGTACAGCACCGCGTTGACCGGTGCGGCCGCCACCAGCAGGGCGCCCAGCACCATGGTTGCAATCAGCGTGACGGCGTAGGTCTCGAACAGGTCGGCCGCCATGCCGGCGCAGTCGCCCACGTTGTCGCCCACGTTGTCGGCAATCACGGCGGGGTTGCGCGGGTCGTCTTCAGGGATGCCGGCCTCGACCTTGCCCACCAGGTCGGCGCCCACGTCGGCACCCTTGGTGAAGATGCCGCCGCCCAGACGAGCGAAGATGGAGATCAGCGATGAGCCGAAGGCGAAGCCGATCAAAGGGTTGAGTAGACCGGCCAGGGTTTTGTCGGCCACCGGGTTGCTGCCCACCAGGAACCAGTAGAAACCGGCCACGCCCAGCAGGCCCAGGCCCACCACCAGCATGCCGGTGATGGCGCCACCCCGGAAGGCCACGTCCAGTGCCGGGCCAATGCCTTGCGTGGCGGCCTGGGCGGTGCGCACGTTGGCGCGCACCGAGACGTTCATGCCGATGAAGCCGCAGGCGCCCGAGAGCACGGCACCAATGACAAAACCGATGGCAGTCTTGCCGTCCAGGAAGACGCCGATCAGCACCGCCAGCACCACGCCCACGATGGCAATGGTCTTGTACTGCCGCGCCAGATAGGCGGCGGCCCCCGCCTGGATGGCGGCGGCGATTTCCTGCATGCGGGCGTTGCCCGGGTCTTTTGAAAGAATCCAGCCACGGGCCCAGATGCCGTAGGCCACTGCAATCAGCCCGCAAACCAGGGCCAATATGAGAGGGGAAGTCAGCGCTGTATTTCCAGCCATTCTTTTTCTCCAGGGTGTTGTTTCGCACGGGAGGAGACACAACGCACGGGAGTGTCTCCGCTGCGTTGCTTCCTCGTGCTCCATGCCTGAAGACGATTGGCCAACTCGGGCAATTTACCCCGAAAAAATGACATGCAAGCGTCGAGAAAGGGGGCGACCGGTAAAATGAGGGTTAATCCTGACGTAAATCCTTAACCACCATCAACAACGCGAACGACAACATGTCTCTCAACAGCGTCACCCCCGGCAAGAACCTTCCCGAAACCTTCAACGTGGTCATCGAGATTCCGGCCGAATCCGATCCCATCAAGTACGAAGTGGACAAGGAGTCGGGCGCCGTCTTCGTGGACCGTTTCCTGACCACGGCCATGTACTACCCGTGCAACTACGGCTATGTGCCGCGCACCCTGTCGGGTGATGGCGACCCGGTGGATGTGCTGGTGATCACCCCGTACCCGCTGCACCCCGGCGTGGTGGTGCCCTGCCGTGCCCTGGGCATCCTGAAGATGGAAGACGAGGCAGGCATCGATGGCAAGGTGCTGGCTGTTCCCACCACCAAGATCCTCAAGATGTACGAGCCCTGGAAGACCGTGGCGGACGTGAACCCCATGCGCCTGAAGGCCATCAGCCACTTCTTCGAGCACTACAAGGACCTGGAAGAAGGCAAGTGGGTCAAGGTGCTGGGCTGGGAAGGCGTCGAGGCCGCCCACCAGGAAATCATGGAAGGTCTGGCCAGCTACCAGAAGTCCCTGGGCTGAAGTCCTGGGCGTTCCCAGGTTGACAGCGCCCTGACAACCCCACCCCAAAGCATGCCCACCGCGACGTGGGCATGCTTTTTTTATGGATAACCCGCAGCGCTCTCCGGGAGGGCGTCGCTAGACTGGGCCGCATTCTTTGAAGCGGTACGGTGAAGGGGGAGGGTCATGAAAATTTCCGATCTGCGCATTGGCGTCAAGCTCGGGCTGGGGTTTTGCATTCTGGTGCTGTTTACGGCGTTGCTGGGGGCGGTTGCGCTGGTGCAGATGTCACGCATCCACAGTACGGCCGATGAGATGGCATCCCGTGTTCTGCCCATCGTCTCGCAGACGGGCGAACTGCGCGTGCTGCTCAACCGTATGCGGCGCTCCGAAGCCGGGATGATCACGGCCAACAGCGCAGCGGAGGTGACGGCCTTCGTAGACCAAGTGGCAGCACGCACCAAAGACATTGCCAGCGTCGAGGCCCGCTACGAAACGTTGCTGACCAGCGCCGATGAGCGCAAGGTTTTTCAGACCTATCTACAGCGCAAGGGCAGCTACCTCCAGCAACAGGCCAACTTGATTGAAATTGCCAAGGGGGTGGATTTCAGCAGTTCCGAAACTATGGAGCTGACGGGCAGCACGCTGGGCCAGCTCTACACAGGTGACTCCGAAACCGCCTTCGTGGCCACGGCCGAAACCCTGGGAGAGCTGCAAAAACTCAATGCCGATGCCGCGCGCCGCGCCAGCGAGAGTGCGGGTGATGTCTTTGCCCAGGCGCGCCTGTGGGTGATGGCCACATTGCTGGCCTGCGTGGTGCTCGCCGTTTTTCTGGGGGTGGCAATCGCACGCGCCGTGGCCCGGCCTGCGCAGGGGGCCATGGTGGCTGCACGGGCCATTTCGGAGGGCAATCTGGCCGTTCACATCCCTGCGGGGGGCCGGGACGAGATGGGCCAGTTGCTGCGTGCGTTGGGCGACATGCGTGACAACCTGGCCCGCGTGGTTCTGGGCGTGCGCACCAACGCCGAGGGTGTGTCCACGGCGAGCGCAGAGATTGCCCAGGGCAACAACGACCTGTCGGCCCGCACGGAGCAACAGGCCAGTGCGCTGGAAGAGACAGCAGCGTCGATGGAGGAGCTGGGCAGCACG
>Ga0156178_157_pt1 | contig 45311 bp, 37 predicted proteins | sample RifCSPlowO2_12_FD_107831 | JGI IMG/M metagenome (GOLD analysis project Ga0156178, IMG submission 107831) | Burkholderiales bacterium RIFCSPLOWO2_12_FULL_65_40 | reverse complement strand
TAGTGCGGGTTCCCGTGTGAAAGTAGGTCATCGTCAGGCTCTTACAGCCCAGTAACGCCCCGCTCAGCAATGAGCGGGGCGTTTCTGCTTGGGGAGGGCATTATTGAATAGCCAAACCCGACGGTGGGACTGGTACGACGAGAATGGAGTCTGCCTGCTTGCCAACGATCGGACGCATCAGATCCGATGCATCCTTGATGCCCAGATAGAGTCATGTTGGCACGCCATACTTCCTGTTCGCGCAGTCATGCGAAAGCCGACGGGAGGTGCCGCTGGATACGGTGTCCGTTCAGTGAGAGCACCGATGAGCGTAGCAAAGGTGAAACAGATCCATTAGGCCCGGAAATCGGCGAAAAAAAGGGAACGTATGTACGTTCCCTGATTTCGCTAGAGAAAGGGCTGCTTGGTGGCGCCCAGAGCCAACTCAGCCTTTGCGCGCCACACCGACGAGATGCTCGACCACCTGCAGCACGGCAGTCAGGCTGCCGGCCATGGTGCCATCGGTGTAGAAGCGGCCCGCCACACCCATGGAGGGGACGCCCTCGACCCCGTATGCCTCCTGGAGCTGTCCCGCGCGGCGCACCTGGCTGGCCACATTGAAGGAGTTGTACATCTCTTTGAACTTGGCCATGTCGATGCCGGGCTGTTTGGCCATCCAAGCCAGGATGGCGTCTTCCTTGGACAGGTTCACCTTTTCAACGTGGATCGCACGGAAAACACGGGCGTGAATCTCACCGAGTTTGCCCATGCCCTCCAGCGTGTAGAAAAGCTTCTGCTGAGGTGCAAAACTGGCATTGAAGGCGACTGGAACACGGCGGACGCTGATATTTTTGGCATCGGCAGCCTTGGCCCAAGCGTCGAAAGTGGGTTCGAAAGAATTGCAGTGGCCGCAGTTGTACCAGAAGAATTCGATCACCTCGACCTTGCCCGCGGGGGCATCCGTACCCACGGGCTTGCCCAGCTTCACATAGTCCTTGCCCTCCTTGGGTTGCCCGCCCTGCGCCAGCGCCGGCAGGGACAGGGCCGCAGTTGCAAGGGCTGAGGCTGCTGCGGTCAGGGTGAACGTACGTCGTTGCATGTCAATTTTCTCCGGTTGGGACTCGGCTGTGTGAGCCATGAGAGGTTGGAAAGTTCAGCGTTGAACACGCACCAGGGCCGACTCGACACCTGCGCTTGCCAGCTTGTCCTTTAGCTGTTCTGCATCGTCACGTTTGGCGAAAGGTCCGACGCGAACCCGGAACACATTGCGCCCATTCTGTTCGCGCTCGCTCACACGCGCTTCCCAGCCGAGCATGGCCAGCTTGGCGCGCTGGGCATCGGCATCCTGCTGGGTGCGAAAGGCTCCTGCCTGGACAAAATAGTCAAACGGATCCACGCCGCCGGACGCAGCGGCCCTGGAAGCGGCAAGGTCTCCGAGGGGATCGGCGGCAACCCTGCCTGCGGGTTTGCTGGCCGCAGGCTGGGCGGCCGAGGCTGCCGCCCCGGCGGGCGCGACAGTCGTGGAGGCCGTAGCGGCCACCGAGGCGGGCGTGCGGGAAGGCGTCTTTCCGTAGAGCGGAGAATTCGGATCCCAGTTCTTGTTCTTCTGGGCCTCGGCCGCGTCCTGGGTGCCGCTGCGGGTCGCCCCCTTGTTCAGAAAGGGGACCGGCACCTTGGCCACGTAGACCGCCACGCCCAAGGCCACGCCCAGGCCCACGATCAGGCCGATGATGAAACCGACGATGGTTCCGCCCAGTTGCTGTTGCTTCATACGTTGGTTACCACTCACATTCTGCGGGGGGCCGAAACGCCCAGCACCGCCAGGCCATTGTGCAATACCTGCGCGGTGGCGGCGACGAGCGCCAGGCGCGCGCGCTTGACGGCTTCGTCGTCCACCAGGATGCGCTCGGCATCGTAGTAGCTGTGGTAGCTGGCCGCCAGGTCGCGCAGGTAGAAGGTGACGTCGTGCGGCGCCTCACCCTCGGTGGCGGCGGTGAGCATTTCGGGGTACTTGGCCAGCTGCAGCATCAGCGCCTGGGCCTGAGGGCCGTCAAGCGCCCCAAGATCGGCACCGGCCAGGCCGGCCACGTCGCCACCCCAGGCCGTGAGCACCGAGCAGATGCGTGCATGGGCGTACTGCACGTAGTACACCGGGTTGTCGTTGTTCTGCTGCACGGCCAGATCGACGTCGAATGTGTACTCGGTGTCGGGCTTGCGGCTCAGAAGGAAGAAGCGCACCGCGTCCTTGCTGGTCCACTCGATCAGGTCGCGCAGCGTGACGTAGCTGCCCGCGCGCTTGCTGATCTTCACCTCCTCGCCGCCCTTGACCACGCGCACCATGGTGTGCAGCACGTAGTCGGGGTAACCTTGCGGAATGCCCACGTCGGCCGCCTGCAGCCCGGCGCGCACGCGCGCGATGGTGCCGTGGTGGTCCGTGCCCTGGATATTGACGACCTTGGTGAAGCCGCGCTCCCACTTGGCGATGTGGTAGGCCACATCGGGCACGAAGTAGGTGTAGGTGCCGTCGCCCTTGCGCATGACGCGGTCCTTGTCGTCGCCGTAGTCGGTGGACTTGAGCCACAGCGCGCCGTCCTGCTCGTAGGTCTTGCCGTTGGCAACGAGCTTGTTCACCGTGGCTTCGACGCGACCGCTGGTGTACAGGCTGGATTCGAGGTAATACTCGTTGAAGTGCAGATTGAAGGCCTGCAGATCCTTGTCCTGCTCGTTGCGCAGGTAGGCCACGGCGAACTGACGGATGTTGTCGTAGTCCTCCACGTCGCCGTTGGCCGTGAACTCACGGTCGTCGGCCTTGACGGTGGCCTTGGCCTTGAAGGCCTCGGCAATGTCGGCGATGTAGTCGCCGTTGTAGAAGTTCTTGGCCAGCGGGTTGTCGCCGTCGGTGGGCCAGCAGTCGTCGCCGGGCTTGAAGCCCTTGGCGCGCAGCTGCGTGCTCTTGGTGAGGGTGTCGATCTGCACGCCCGCGTCGTTGTAATAGAACTCGCGGTGCACGCTCCAGCCCTGCGTGGCGAACAGGTTGCTGATGGCGTCGCCAATGGCGGCCTGGCGGCCATGGCCGACGTGCAGCGGGCCGGTGGGGTTGGCAGAGACGAATTCGACCAGCACACGCTCGTTGCGCGCGCTCTGGAAACCGAAGCGCTCGCCCGCGGCCAGCACCTCGCGCACCACTTCCTGCTTGGCGGCGGGTTTGAGGCGGATGTTCAGAAAGCCGGGTCCTGCGATCTCGATGGCATCGACCCAGCGCTGAAAGGCGGGCGTGGCCTCCAGCGCCGTCCTGAGCTGTTCGCCCAAAGCGCGCGGGTTGAGCTTGAGCGGCTTGGCCAGTTGCATGGCGGCGGTGCAGGCAAAGTCGCCGTGGGCCGCCACCTTGGGTGATTCAAAGGCCGCCCGCGCACCTGCGCCGGGGGAGAGTTGTTCCAGCTCGGCTGCCAGGGCAGCGAGCAATTCGGTTTTGACGGAAAGCATCCGGCGATTTTACGGGCGGGCGGTCCGGCAGCCGGGCAAGCTGCCGGGCGGCTTCAGCCGCGCGTCCCCACGCCCCGCGCCAGGAACACTGCCGCCAGCAACAACGCGCCCAGCAAGTGGGTCTCGATCATGATCCAGCGGCGTGCTGCGCGGATTTCCGCTTCGGGCGGCAGCGCGCCGGTGGCCAGCAGATTGCGGCGCCAGCGCAGGAAGGCGCGCGTGGGTTGCAGCGACATGAGCCAGATCGCCACGAACAGCGCTAGTTTGAAGTGCAGCAGCGGCTGTGCCCAGTACCAGTCCGCCCCCTTCATGCCCCACCCGATGCGCGCCAGCCCGGCCAACAGCACGCAGGCGGCAGACACCATGTAGATCAGGTCGAGCCGCACCAGCCGGTGCACGATGGCGGGGCTCATCCATTCGGTGCGGCACAGCGCGGTCTCGCTGGCCATGAAGACCACCATGGTCATGATGGCCACGAGGTGGAAAAAGGCGAGCAGGGCTTCCAGGGTCATGTGGGGGCTCCGGTTTTCCAGAATTGGGGTTGTTCGTAATGGTGCCGCAGGTGCTCGATCCACAGGCGCACGCGCAGCGGCAGGTGCTTGCGCTGCGGAAACAGCACGTAAATACCGTTGGGCGGTGCGGCATAGTCTTCCAGCACCGCCACGAGCTGGCCGGAGGCGACTTCGCCCTCCACCTCCCAGGTGCTGCGCCAGGCGATGCCATGGCCCGCCAGGCACCAGTCGTGCAGCACCTGTCCGTCCGAACAGTCCAGCGGCCCGCCGGGCTTGAGGTATACCACCTCGGTGCCGCCACTCTCGGTGGGCATGCGAAACGCCCAGCCGCGTGTCTGCGAGGCTTCGCTCGACAGCGTGAGGCAGTCGTGCTGAGCCAGCTCACTCGGATGGCGCGGTGTGCCGTGGCGGTGCAGGTAGTCGGGCGTGGCCACGCACAGGCGCCGGTTGTCGGCGATGCGCACGCTCACCAGCGAGGAATCGGGCAGGTCGCCCACGCGCACGGCGCAGTCGAAGCCTTCGCCGGCCAGATCCACCACGCGGTCGCTGAGGTTGAGCGAAATCGTTACGTCGGGGTGCTGTGCCAGGAAGCGCGGCACCAGCGGCGCCACATGGCGGCGGCCGAAGCCTGCGGGCGCCGTGATGCGCAGGTGCCCGCTGGCCTTGACGCCACCGGCCGACACGCTGGCCTCGGCGTTGGCCACGTCGGACAGCAGTCGCTGGCAGTCTTCCAGAAAGGCGCTGCCCTCGTGCGTGAGGCTGATGCGCCGCGTGGTGCGCACCAGCAGCTTGACGCCCAGGTGCTCCTCCAGCGCGTCCAGGCGGCGGCCCATGATGGCGGGCGCCACGCCTTCGGCCCGCGCGGCGGCGGTCAGGCTGCCACGCGTGGCGACCGACACGAAAGACTCGAAAGCCTTGAGTTTGTCCATGGACGCTGATTATGGAGACAAATACCGGCGCGCACTGCAAGGGGTGCAGGCGGGCGGAAACAGGCGTAAGAATACAGATAAAAAGTGCCTGCAGCGCTTATTCATAAGGCGCGTACAGCTATTTATTCAGTAGCATCCTTGAGCCGCGACTTCAGAAAACCCATGGTGCCGTAGCGCTGCACGCCGGTGTAGTGGTCGCGCATGAGCCGCTGCACCATGGCCGTGTAGGCCTCGGCCCATTCGGGGGCGATGGTGAAGTGGTCGTAGTTGACCACCACGGCCACCCGTTCGCCCAGGTCCGCCAGCAGACGGCGCACCTCCTGCTCGATGGCGGCGATGGTGGCGGCATCGCCAATCTGCAAGGCAGAAAAATCGATGTGCAACAACCGCCGCTCGGTGTCCAGCGCAAAGCGCTGTGCCAGCGGGCGGTTTTGCAACTGCGCGCGCAGGCCCAGCAGCTCGGAGCGGAACAGCCGTTCGTCCATAGGGCGCAGGTCAGCGCTGATGCGCGGGCGGAACGCCATGTGCGCCAGCACGTCGCGCTCCAGGTCGATGCCGGGTGCCAGCTCGATGAGTTCCAGCGCGCCACCGCCCCCGGGCTCCTCTGAAGGCACCAGACGGAACACGCAGCGCTCGGTGACATACAGCACGCGCTGGCCCCGGCGCAAGGCCTCGGCGCCGCTGAAGGTGCGGTGCTCCACCGCGCGCACGAACTTGCGCGCGCCGCCCTCGTGCACGATGCGCAGGCGGCCATCCAGGGCCTCCACCTGCAGCGCACCGGCCGTGAAGGTGCCGACAAACACCACCGTCTTGGCGTTCTGGCTGATGTTGATGAAGCCTCCGGCGCCCGCCAGGCGTGGCCCGAACTTGCTGACATTGAGGTTGCCATGCTGATCGGCCTGGGCCAGGCCCAGGATGGCGAGGTCCAGCCCACCGCCGTCATAAAAGTCGAACTGGCTGGGCTGGTCAATGATGGCCTGCGGGTTCACCGCCGCGCCAAAATTCAGCCCGCCCGCCGGGATGCCGCCAATCACGCCCGGCTCGGCTGTCAGCGTGACGAGGTCGATGATGCGTTCCTCGGCCGCCACGCTGGCCACGCCCTCGGGCATGCCTATCCCTAAGTTGACGACCTGGTGCGGGCGCAGCTCCTGCGCGGCGCGGCGCGCGATCACCTTGCGCTCGGAGAGCGCCATGGTGGGCAGGTTGTCCATGGGCACGCGCAGCTCGCCCGAGAACGCCGGGTTGTAGGGCTCGGCAAAGGTCTGCTGGTGGTGCGCGGGCTCGGTGGCCAGTACCACGGCGTCGACCAGCACACCCGGCACCTTGACCTGGCGCGGGTTGAGCGAGCCGCGCTCGGCGATGCGCTCGACCTGCGCGATCACCACGCCGCCCGAGTTGCGCGCCGCCATGGCGATGGCCAGCGCCTCCAGAGTGAGCGCCTCGCGCTCCATGGTGAGGTTGCCGTCCGGGTCGGCCGTGGTGGCGCGGATGATGCCCACATGGATGGGAAAGGCCTTGTAGAAAAGGTAGTCCTCCCCGTCGATGGGCATCAGGCGCACCAGGTCTTCCCGGGTGCGCTCGTTCAGCTTGCCGCCGCCGTGGCGCGGGTCCACAAAGGTGTCCAGGCCCACGCGCGTGAGCGTGCCGGGCTTGCCCGCAGCAATGTCGCGAAACAGGTGCGAGATCACGCCCTGTGGCAGGTTCCAGGCCTCGATCTGGTTGTCCACCGCCAGCTTCTGGATGCGTGGCACCAGCCCCCAGTGCCCGCCGATCACGCGCCCCAGCAGCCCCGGCTCGCCCAGGTGGTTCAAGCCGCGCTGCTTGCCGTCACCCTGGCCTGCGGCATAGACCAGGGTCAAATTGCGCGGCTGCTGCGTGGTGGCGAAGCGCTGGGCCAGTGCCACGGCGATGCTCTCGGCAAAGCCGATGCCCACAAAACCGCCGGTGGCCACCGTATCGCCGTCGTGGATGAGCTGCACCGCGTCGGCGGCACCCACGATCTTGTTCTTGTGGCTCACCCGCACGGCCTGGGCCAGGGGAGCGAGCATGTTGTCGGTGGGGTGTGTCATGGGTGAAGCGGGGGTGGTGCGTGCCGGGCAGCGTAGCGCTCACTCCGGTAGCGGGCTATCCGTGCGACTACCACTTTTGCAAAAAAGTCACTGGTTTTGCGCTTTTCAGGCTATTTATGTCTTTCAATCTTTGCAATAAAGTGCTGACATGGCCCTCCATCCCCGGTAGGCCGCCGTTTATCTCCATTACCATAGGCAACTCCCATGACCGACCGCACCACCGTCCACGGCCTGCAAGTGGCCACCCCGCTGTTCCGCTTTGTCGAAGACCAGGTGCTGCCCGGCACCGGCATCGACGGCGCCACGTTCTGGAAAGGCTTCGACGCCATCGTGTCCGACCTGGCCCCGCGCAACATCGCCCTGCTGGCCGAGCGCGACCGCCTGCAGACCGAGCTGGACACCTGGCACAAGGCCAACCCCGGCCCCATCAAGGACATGGTGGCCTACCGCGGCTTCCTCGAAAAGATCGGTTACCTGGTGCCCCAGCCCGCCAACGTGCAGACCACCACGGCCAACGTGGACGACGAGCTGGCCACGCAGGCCGGCCCGCAACTCGTGGTGCCCATCCTCAACGCCCGCTATGCGCTGAATGCCGCCAACGCCCGCTGGGGCTCTTTGTACGACGCCCTGTATGGCACCGACGCCATCCCCGAGACCGATGGCGCCGAGAAGGGCAAGGGCTACAACCCGGTGCGCGGCGCCAAGGTGATCGCTTTCGCCCGCGACGTGCTCGACCAGTCCGCCCCCCTGGCCAGCGGCTCGCACAAGGATGCCACCGGCTACCGCGTCGAAGGCGGCCAGCTCGTGGTGCAGCTCGCCAGTGGCAGCACCGGCCTGAAGGACGCCAGCCAGTTCAAGGGCTACCAGGGTGATGCCGCCGCGCCGTCGTCGGTGCTGCTGCAGCACAACGGTCTGCACCTCGATATCCAGATCAACCGCGCCACGCCCATCGGCCAGTCTGACGCCGCCGGCGTGAGCGACGTGGTGCTCGAAGCCGCGCTCTCCACCATCCTCGACCTCGAAGACTCCGTGGCCGCCGTGGATGCCGAAGACAAGCTGCTGGGCTACAGCAACTGGCTGGGCATCATCAAGGGCACGCTGACCGAATCGTTCGACAAGGGCGGCAAGACCATGACGCGCGGCCTCAACGCCGACCGCGTCTACATCGCACCCAACGGCGGCGAAGTGCGCCTGCATGGCCGCTCGCTCATGTTCCTGCGCAACGTGGGCCACCTGATGACCAACCCGGCCATCCTCTGGAAGGATGCCCAGGGCCAGCAGCGCGAGATTCCCGAAGGCATCATGGACGCCGTGGTCACCACCGCCATCGCCGTGCACGACCTGCAAGGCCATGGCGCGGGCCTGCGCAACTCGCGCAAGGGCTCGGTCTACATCGTCAAGCCCAAGATGCACGGCCCGACCGAAGTGGGCTTTGCCGCCGAGCTGTTCGGCCGCGTCGAAAAGCTCCTGGGCTTGCCGGACAGCACCGTCAAGCTCGGCATCATGGACGAAGAACGCCGCACCAGCGTCAACCTCAAGGCCTGCATTGCCGCCGCCAGCAGCCGCGTGGCCTTCATCAACACCGGCTTCCTGGACCGCACGGGCGATGAAATGCACACCGCCATGCACGCCGGCCCCATGATCCGCAAGGGCGACATGAAGACCAGCGCCTGGATCCAGGCCTATGAGCGCAACAACGTGCTCGTGGGACTGTCCTGCGGCCTGCGCGGCAAGGCACAGATCGGCAAGGGCATGTGGGCCATGCCCGACCTGATGGCCGAAATGCTCAAGCAGAAGATCGCCCACCCCAAGGCTGGCGCCAACACCGCCTGGGTGCCCAGCCCCACCGGCGCCACGCTGCACGCGCTGCACTACCACCAGGTGAAGGTGAGCGACATCCAGATCGAACTGGAAAAAATCGACGCCAACGCCGAACGCGACAACCTGCTGACCGGCCTGCTGACCATTCCCGTCGCCGCCAGCCCGAACTGGACCGACGCCGAAAAGCAGCAGGAACTGGACAACAACGCCCAGGGCATCCTGGGCTACGTGGTGCGCTGGGTGGACCAGGGCGTGGGCTGCTCCAAGGTGCCCGACATCCACAACGTGGGCCTGATGGAAGACCGCGCCACGCTGCGCATCAGCAGCCAGCACATGGCCAACTGGCTGCTGCACGGCGTGGTGACCGAAGCCCAGGTGCGCGAGACCTTTGAGCGCATGGCCGCTGTGGTGGACCAGCAAAACGCGGGTGACTCGCTGTACCAGCCTATGGCCGGCCACTTTGATACCAGCATGGCCTACAAGGCGGCGTGCGACCTGGTCTTCAAGGGCATGGAGCAGCCTAGCGGCTACACCGAGCCCCTGCTGCATGCCTGGCGCCTGAAGCTCAAGGCAGCGGCGTGATTAATCGCTATTAATTCAATAGCTTGTGACGCTTGATGGATAAGCCCTGGAGGCTGTTTTCATTCATAAAAAAAATCAACGGCACCCTCGGGTGCCGTTTTTCTTGACATGCCTCTCAGCCCTTTCGCCGCTCGGGCACTGCGCCGTCAGGCACGCGCGCCCGCGATGCCAGATTGAGATGCAGCGCCGCCTGGGCCATGAGGTTGGCTGACACGGGCGCCGTGACGAACACAAACAGCGTGATCAGCAGCTCGGCAATGCCGGGGCGGCCCTGGCTGAACGCCACCAGCATGGATGCCAGCAGCACGCCGCCCACACCCAGGGTGGATGCCTTGGTGGGTGCATGCAGGCGCATGAAAAAGTCGGGCAGGCGGGCCAGGCCAATGGCGCCCACCAGCAGGAAGAAGGCCGCGATCACGATCAGGGCAGCGGCGGACCATTCGATCAGGGGGTGCATGTTCGCTCCTAGGATTTATTCCACCACGTCGCCGCGGCTCAGGTAGCGCGCCAGCGCCACGGTGGAGGCAAAGCCCAGCATGGCCACCAGCAGGGCGGCCTCGAACAGCAGCGCGGTGTTCCAGCGGATGCCCAGCAGCACGATCAGCGCCACGGCATTCATGTAGAGCGTGTCCAGTGCCAGCAGGCGGTCGGTCATTTCGGGCCCGCGCAGCAGGCGCCAGGCACACAGCACCACGGCCACCGTCACGGCGGCCACGCCGATGTTCAATGCGATGTCGAGTGCGTTCATGCGGCCCTCCCGGTGGTGGCGCCAGCGCCGGGCGCTGCGGTGCGCGGCTGCTGGCGAAAAATCTGGAGCAAAGGCGCCTCGTAGCGCGTCTTCATGTCGTCGATCATGGCCTGCGCGTCGTCGCAGGTCAGGGCATGCACCAGAATTTCATGGCGCTGCTCGTCCACCACGCACGACACCGTGCCGGGCGTGGTGGTGATGATGGTGGCAAACAAGGCATTCACGCGCGGGTGGTCGCAGGCCAGCGGCACGGGCAGCCAGGCGGGCTGCATGCGCGGCAGCGGGCCCAGCACCAGCCGGGCCACCGTGATGTTGGCCACCACGATGTCCTTGAGCACCACCAAGGTCAGCCGCACGGCGGCCCCCCAGTGGATGCTGGAGCGTTCGCCCAGAAACGGGTGCAGCAGGCGCGGCACGATCAGGGCAATCAGCAGCGCCGACAGCAGGTGCACGGGCTCCAGGCTGTGCGACAGCGCGAGCCAGCTGGCGCCCAGCAGCAGGGACAGCAGCGGATGGCTGAGCCAGCCCGGTTTGCGCGCCGGATTGGCGGGGGGCGAGGTGTTGGGGTTCATCGGGTCTCCTCGGTGGGGGCCGCGGCCGGTGTGCGTTGGCCGTCGTAGGGCCGGGTGGTGGGGGCGCCGGTCATGCCCAGCACGGCGCGGGCGTAGGCGGCCTGGTCGGCCAGTTGCGCTGTGGCGGCGTCGGTGTAGCGCTTCACTGGGGAGGCCAGCACCGCCATGGCCAGCGTGAGCGCCATGAAGGCCCACACAGCAGACAACAGCTTGACGCTGGAGCCCGAGCCAGGGTTGCCCTGCCCTTCGTCGGGCTGGATATGCCAGAACACGATGACCCCGGCGCGCGCCAGGCCCACGATGGTGAAGAAGCCCACGCTGAGCACCACCGCCCAGACCCAGGCCTGCGCGGGCAGGCCCGACGAGCTCTCCAGAATCATCAGCTTGCCCAGAAAGCCCGGCAGGGGGGGCAGGCCCGCAGCCGAGGCCGCGCCAAAAATCATCATCAAGCCCAGCAGCACCGGCTCGCGCACCGCCGCAGCAGGCCGCAGTTTGTCCAGTGCCTCACCGCGCTGGGCGGCCATCAGCTCGACCAGCAGGAACAGGCCCGCAATCACCACCGTGCTGTGCAGCGTGTAGTACAGCGAAGCCGACAGGGTTTCAGGGGAATACAGCCCCACGCCCGCCAGAATAGTGCCCACCGACGAGACGGTGAGGTAGGCCACCAGCCGGCCCATGCTGTGCGCGGCCAGGGCGCCCAGCACGCCGAGCACGCTGGTGGTCAGGGCCAGCGGCAGCAGCCAGGCCTGGGCCGCAAAGGCGGCCTCACCGGCCTCGGCGCCAAAAATGCCCCAGTGCACGCGGATGATGCTGTACACGCCCACCTTGGTCATGATGGCAAACAGCGCGGCCACCGGCGCACTGGCCGAGGCGTAGGTGCCCGGCAGCCAGAAGTACAGCGGCACCAGCGCCGCCTTCAGGCCAAACACCACCAGCAGCACCAGTGCCGCCGCCCGCGCCAGCACGGCGCTGTCGCCCGTGAGCTGGCCCACGCGCAGGGCCACGTCGGTCATGTTGAGCGTGCCGGTGACGGCGTACACCAGCGCCAGCCCGATCAGGAACAGCCCCGAGGCCGCGAGGTTGAGCACCACATAGTGCACGCCCATGCGGAACCGCTCGCGGCCCTGGCCGTGCACCAGCAGCACATACGAGGCGATCAGCAGCACCTCGAAGAACACGAACAGGTTGAACAGGTCGCCGGTCAGGAAGGCGCCGCACAGGCCCATCAGCTGGAACTGGAACAGGGCATGAAAGTGGCGGCCCCGCGTGTCCCAGCCACCGGTGGCATACCAGAGCACCGGCACCGCCACCAGGTAGGTCAGCAGCACCATGAGGGCCGACAGGCGGTCGAGAACCAGCACGATGCCAAACGGCGCGGGCCATTCACCCAGCTGGTACACCAGCAGCTCGCCGCCGTTGGCGTGGCGCACCAGCTGAACGGCCATGAACAGGCCCAGCAACACCGACGCCATGGACAGCCGTGCGCCCCAGCGCTGGCGGCCGTCCGCACCGGTGCCGCCGGAGCTGGCCGAATCACCGATCAGCAACAGGCCCACGGCCGTGAACACCGGCAACAGCACCGACAGCACCGGGGCGTGCTGCAGCCAGAAAGCAGAGATCACATCCCACATCAGGCCTGACCTCCACTCTTGCCCGCAGGTGCCTGTGCGGCGCTGCGGTAACCCGGGGCGTGGCCGGGCTCGTGCCCGTCCACGTGGTCGCTGCCGCTCTCATGGCGGCTGCGCAGGGCCAGCTCGATCACAAAGCCGGTGGTGGCAAAGCCGATCACGATGGCGGTGAGCACCAGCGCCTGGGGCAAGGGGTCGGCCACGGGGCCATCACCCACCAGGATGGGCTGGGCGTTGGACCACAGGCGGCCCATGGCAAAAATGAACACGTTCACCGCATAGCCCAGCAGCGACAGGCCCAGCACCACGGGAAAGGTGCGCCCGCGCAGCATCAGGTAAATGGCGCAGGCCGTGACAAAGCCGATGCCGGTGGCCAGCAAAAATTCCATGCTCATGTGGGTTCCTTGGTGTGTCGCACGGCGGTGCAAGGGAAGGGGGGGTGGCGGGTGGCGGCGGTCATGCGGCGGGCTCCGGCGGGTGCGGGCTTGCGGCCTGCTGGGTCTCGCGGCTCACGGTGCCCAGCACCGAGATGGTCAGCAGCGTGGCGCCCACCACCACAAGGTAGACGCCCAGGTCAAACAGCGCAGCCGAAGCCAGCGGCAGCTCGCCCAGCAGGGGCACATGGGGGTGGCCATGGGCGCTGGTCAGGAAGGGGCGGCCGAACACGAATGCGCCCACGCCGGTGAGTCCGGCAATGCCCAGACCGGCACCAATCCATTTCACGAAGCGGCGCCCGCCCTGGCCGCGCAGCAGCAATTCGGCCTTGACCTGTCCCATCGACATGAACTGCAGCACCAGCGCCACGGCCGTGATCAGGCCGGCAATGAAGCCGCCGCCCGGCAGGTTGTGGCCGCGCATGAAGATGTAGAGCGTGAACACCAGCGCCACCGGCAACACCACCGCCGCCGCCACGCGCAGCAACAGGGGCTGCGCGGCAAAGGTCCAGCGGCGGCCCTCGGTGTCGGCCGTGGAGCGGCGCGTGCGCATGCCTTCCATGAGCGCCAGCACGCCAATGGCGGCAATGCCCAGCACGGTGATTTCTCCAAACGTGTCGTAGCCCCGGAAGTCCACCAGGATCACGTTGACCACGTTGGTGCCGCCGCCCACCGGCATGGACTTGTCCAGGAAGTACCAGGAAATGGAGTCGTGGTCGCGGGTGAGCAGCACCCAGGCCAGCCACGACATGCCCGCCCCCCCGGCCAGCGCCAGTGCGCCGTCGCGCATGCGGCGCAGGCTGCCGGACTCGCGCGGCGAGTGCTGGGGCAGCAAGGCCAGGCCCATGAGCAGCAGCACGGTGGACACCACCTCCACCGACAACTGGGTCAGCGCCAGGTCGGGTGCAGACAGGCTGACAAAGGTCAGCGACGTGACCAGCCCCACCACGCCCACCAGCACCACCGACTGGAACCGCTGGTGGTGCGTCGCCACCAGCGTCAATGTGGTGCCAGCCAGCAGCAGCCAGATGGCAATGGCCAGCGGCGACGCCGGTAGCAGCGCGCGTGGCCCGGTGCCCATGGGGCTGCCACTGCCCAGCACGGTCACCGCCACCACCGCAATGGCGGCGCCCAGCGTCCAGGCCAGGTAATGCTGCAGCGAGCCGCTTTCCAGCCGCTCCGAGATGCGCCCCGCCAGGCCGAACAGCCCGTCGATCAGGCGGTCGAAGATCTGGCGCCCGGTGGCCGCGCCAAACCAGGCCTCGGACTCGATGCGGTGCAGCCGCTTGTGCGCCGCCAGCAGCAGGTACAGGCCCACCCCCGCCACCAGCGCGATGGCGCTCATGAGCAGCGGCAGGTTGAAGCCGTGCCAGATGGCCAGGTGGTACGCGGGCAGCGGCTTGCCGGCCAGTGCCGTGGCCGCCACGTCCACCAGCGGGCCGAAGGTGATGGCGGGCAGCAGGCCGACCGCGATGCACATCGCCACCAGCAGCATGGCGGGCAGCTTCATGCCCAGCGGGGGCTCGTGCGGGTGGGTGTTGGGCACATCGCCCAGCGGCCCGTTGAAATACGTGTCGTGCACAAAGCGCAGCGAATACGCCACGCTGCAAATGCCGGCCAGCGTCACCGCCGCCGGCACCAGCCAGGCCCACACCCCGGTGGTGCCCACCACCGCTTCGGTGAAGAACATCTCTTTGGACAAAAAGCCGTTGGTCAGCGGCACACCGGCCATGGACGCCGCCGCCACCATGGACAGGGTGGCCGTCCAGGGCATCAGCGCCCACAGGCCGCCCAGCTTGCGCATGTCGCGGCTGTGGGTTTCGTGGTCCACGATCCCGGCGATCATGAACAGCGAGGCCTTGAACGTGGCGTGGTTCAGCACGTGGAACACCGCCGCCACGGCCGCCAGCGGCGAGCCCAGCCCCACCAGGAAGGTGATGAGGCCCAGGTGGCTCACGGTGGAGTAGGCCAGCAGCCCCTTGAGGTCGTGCTTGAAGATGGCGATGAAGGCCGCAAACAGCACCGTGATCAGGCCCACGGTGGTCACGATCGCCTCGAACCAGCCCGAGCCCGCCAGCACCGGGTACATGCGCATGAGCAGAAAAACGCCGGCCTTCACCATGGTGGCCGAGTGCAGATAGGCCGACACCGGCGTCGGGGCGGCCATGGCGTCGGGCAGCCAGAAATGGAACGGAAATTGCGCGCTCTTGGTGAAGGCGCCGATCAGGATCAGCAACAACGCGGGCACAAACATCGGGTCGGCCTGGATGGCGGCCACCTTGCCCAGCATGGCGCTCAGTTCATAGGTGCCAGCGATCTGGCCCAGCAGCACAAAGCCGCCCAGCATGGCCAGCCCACCGCCGCCGGTCACGGCCAGCGCCTGGCGGGCACCGGCGCGCGCGTCGGCCCGGTGGCTCCAGTAGCCCACCAGCAGGAACGAAGACAGGCTGGTGAGTTCCCAGAACACCACCAGCAGCAACAGGTTGTCTGACAGCACCACACCCAGCATGGCGGCCATGAACAGCATCATCTCGCTGTAGAACTTGCCCACCGAGTCCTTGGGGCTCAGGTAGTAGTGCGCGTAGATGACGATCATCAACCCGATGAACAGAATCAGCCCGGCAAACATCATCGACAGGCCGTCCAGCCGGAAGGTGAGGTTCAGGCCGATCTCGGGCACCCAGTCCCAGGCGTTCAAGATGACCTCGCCCGCCATCACCGCTGGCGCGTGGCCCAGCAGCAGGCCCAGGCTCGCCGCCGTCACAGCCCCGGCCGCCAGCGCAGTGAGCCAGCGCGACCGCGAACCCAGCCAGAACGTGGCAGCGGTGCCCAGGAAAAGCGGAAGCAAAACGATGAGTAACAGCACGGCTCTCCCTTTGGTTGTCTTTGACCCCGGCTTTGCCGCCGGGTGCGATGGTGCGTATCGCTCTCATCGCTGCGGCAAGCGGTGACCACCATCGTGCGCAGGCGGGTTGAGTGTCTGGTGATCGTTGCGCCTCTGCGTTGCCGGGCGACTGCGACGGTGCCGCTGGTAGACGCGGGAGGGCGGACAGGACGCACATCAACAACGTGACCGGTGACTGTACCGCCGGTGCGCCGGAGCTCGGGCACAAAAAACAGTCGAACCGCTGGGGAATTCCCTGCACGGCGTGCATCCATCGATCGTCACCGGCCGTCTGGACAGTCAGTACATGCCTCGCAGAGTGCTATTAATTCAATAGCTACTGACGATTTCAGGGTGGGCTTTATGGCCTGTTTTTATCTAAAGTTCACCGGTGCCTTTGGGTGCCGTTGCGCCGGGCCTTGGCCTACACTCCAGGCCCCGCCCGCCCCTCTTTTTCATGAACCCCTCGTCCCATTCCTCCCCGAACACCTGCCCCGCCTGCGGCCAGCCCAACCAGTGCGCCATGGCGGGCGGCGCCGACCCGCAGGGCTGCTGGTGCATGCAGACCCCGGTGTCCCGGGCGGCGCTGGCCCGTCTGCCTGCGCAGGAGCGCGGCCAGCGCTGCATCTGTCCCGTCTGTGCCCGCGAGTCTGATCCGGCGCCAGTGGCCGCGCCAGCGCAACCCCCCGCGCCTTTATGATCGATTTTTTGCCCCCGGAGCCCCCCCATGCCGACCTACCACATTGAAATGATCGAAGGCCGCACGGTCGAACAGAAGAAGAAACTTGTCGAGGAAATCACCCGCGTCTCGGTCGAGGTGCTGGGCGGAACGCCCGAGATGGTGGACATCCTGATCACCGACGTGAAACGCGAGAACTGGGCCACCGGCGGGCGCCTGTGGTCCGAGCGCAGCTGAGCACTGTCGCTGCATGAGCGGTTCCGGATCCCTGCAGGCGCTGCGCGCCAGGTATGGCGAACGCTACCGCTGGCTGGTGCTGCTGGCCGTGATGGTGGGCACCATGGCGTCGGTCATGTCATCAACCGTGGTCAACGTCGCCATTCCCGACATGAGCCAGCACTTTGCGCTGGGCCAGGAGCGCGCGCAGTGGGTGGCCTCGGGCTTCATGGTGGCCATGACGGTGTCCATGCTCACCACGCCCTGGCTGCTGTCGCGCTACGGCTACCGCGCCACCTATGCGGGCTCGATGCTGCTGCTGCTTTTGGGTGGCATGGTGGGCGGGCTGTCCAGCCACTACGGCCTGGTGCTTGCCGCGCGCGTGGCCGAGGGGCTGGCCGCAGGCATCGTGCAGCCCATTCCGGCCATCATCATCCTGTATGCCTTCCAACCGCACGAGCAGGGGCGCGCCAGCGGCATTTTTGGTATGGGCGTGGTGCTGGCACCCGCGCTGGGCCCCAGCATCGGCGGCCTGCTGGTCGATTGGTTTGGCTGGCGCTCCATCTTCTTCATGGTGGTGCCGCTGTGCATCGTCTCGCTGTGGCTGGCGTACAAGCTCGTGCCCAACACCGCGCCGGGCGGCCTGGCGGCCAACCGGCAGAGCCAGTCGCTGGACTGGCGCGGGCTGCTGCTGGGCAGCGCCGGCACGCTGTGCCTGCTCAACGGCCTGGTCGAATTGCGCAGCGGCCCGCTGCTGCAGGCCCTTGTGCTGCTGGTGCTGGCGGCCCTGTGTGCGCTGCTGTTCGTCGGCTGGCAGCGCCGCCTGTCGCGCCAGGGGCGCTCGCCGCTGATGGAGTTGGGCCTGTTTCGCTACCGTACGTTTGCCATGGGCAGCATCGTGGCGTTTATCTATGGCACGGCGCTGTTTGGCTCCACCTACCTGCTGCCGGTGTTCATGCAGATGGGGCTGCAACTGTCGGCCTCGCATGTGGGCACCATTTTGCTGCCTGCGGGCGCGGTGCTGGCGCTCACCATCCCGCTGGTGGGCCGCCTGGCCGACCGGCAGCCCACCCATCTGCTGGTGAGCATCGGGCTGTTTCTGCTGGCGCTGTCGTTCGCGCTCATGGTGCTGATCGGGCTGGAGTCGCCCCTGTGGTGGCTGGTGGCCTTTGCCATTCTGGGCCGCATCGGGCTGGGTTTCATCCTGCCTTCGCTCAACCTGGGCGCCATGCGGCCGCTGGACAAATCGCTCATCTCCCAGGGCTCCAGCACCATCGGCTTCCTGCGCATGCTGGGGGGCGCGGCCGGTGTCAGCCTGTGCGGCATTGTGCTCGAATGGCGCCTGGCGGCGCACGGCGTGTCGCTGGCCAGCAGTGGCAGCAGCCCGGCGCGCATCGCGGCGTTCAGCGAGTCGTTCCTCATGCTGGCGGCGCTGTGTGTGCTGGCGCTGGTCGCCGCCTGGCAGTTGCGCGACGCGCCGCGCGCCCCTTCCGCCCCTGCGGCCTGAACTGGATACGAGAGTGCAACCATGTGCCAACTGCTCGGAATGAATTGCAACACCCCCACCGACGTGACCTTCAGCTTCACGGGCTTTGCCCAGCGCGCGGGCCACACGGGCGACCATTGCGACGGCTGGGGCATTGCCTTCTTTGAAGACAAGGGCGTGCGCCACTTCGTGGACCACGAGCGCGCCGTGGACTCGCCCATTGCCGAGCTCATCCGCCGCTACCCCATCAAAAGCTGCAACGTCATATCGCACATCCGCAAGGCCACGCAAGGCGTGGTCGGGTTGCAGAACTGCCACCCGTTTGTGCGCGAGCTGTGGGGCCGCTACTGGGTGTTTGCGCACAACGGCGACCTGAAAGACTTTCGCCCCCGGCTGCACAGCCACTTCCGCCCCGTGGGAACCACCGACAGCGAACACGCCTTCTGCTGGATCATGCAGGAGCTGGCCAAATCCCACGCGGGCGTGCCCAGCATTGCCGAGCTGACGATCACACTGCGCGACCTGGCTGCGCGCATCGCGCCGCACGGCACCTTCAACTTTTTGCTATCCAACGGCCAGGCGCTGTGGGCCCATGCCTCCACCCACCTGTATTACGTGGAGCGCCGCCACCCCTTTGCCCAGGCGCACCTGTCCGACGAAGATCTGCAGGTGGACTTTGCCACCCAGACAGCCCCCACCGACCGCGTGGCCATCATCGTCACCGCGCCGCTGACGCGCAACGAAACCTGGCACGCCTTCGCCCCGCAAACGCTCAAGGTGTTTGTGGACGGCGAAGCGCAGGCACTCTGACGGCTGCCGTCGCGTCGACTTACTGAGGGGGGCGGTGCAGGGCGCAGAGCTTGTGGCCGTCCGGGTCGCGCAGGTACGCCAGGTACAGCTTGCCCCCCGGGGCCTCGCGCAGGCCCGGCGGGTCTTCGCAGGTGGTGCCACCGTTGGCCACACCAGCCGCGTGGAAGGCATCGGTCTGCTCGGGCGACTGCATGGCAAAACCGATGGTGCCGCCATTGCCCACGCAGGCCGGCTCGCCATTGATGGGCGTGGTGATGCCAAACGTGCCGTGGGGGCCACGGTAGAAATAGCGGTTCCGGTTGGCCACCCCGGGGCCTATGCCCATCGTGGCAAACAGCGCGTCGTAAAACTTTCTCGACCGCTCCAGGTCATTCACACCGACCATCACATGACTGAACATTTCTCTGTCTCCTTGAAAGCCCGTGGGGGCGAATTGGCGCCGCGTTGAGCGCGTGCACCACACGCCAGACTGTACTGGCTCCAGCGCGCGGGCAGCTGGCAAAAATTTTGTTCAAGCTGCAGCCTGCGCCATCCACGCAGCAAACTCCGATGGCCGCAACCCATAGCGCGCGTCACAGCGCGGCCTGCTCAAGTCCGCCTCGCCACAAGGCAAGGTGCGCTTGGGCTTGCCGCAGCATGCACTGCGCTATATGTTCCCGCAGCTGTGGCCCGAGGCGGAGGCGGAGGCGGATTCAGCAACGCCTGGCCTTCTGCACGGCAGCTACCTGCTTCGCCGCAAATCCACCGGCGTGCTGGAGCTGGAGATCGTGGACGCCTGGCAGGGCTCCGTGGCGCGGCAGCAAGCACCCTGTTCAGGTCAATAGGCGCCCATGTAGTCGCGCTTGCCAATGGGCAAACCGTTGTGGCGCAGGATGTCGTAGGCCGTAGTCACATGAAAGAAGAACTGTGGCAGACCATAGTTCGCCAGGTAGGCCTGCCCACTGAGTTTTTTCTCTTTCGGCGTGCCGGGGCGCAAGACGATCTCAACGCCTTCCTTGCCTTCAAATTGCGCTGCGTTCACGCTGTCCAAAAAGGCCAAGGTCTGCGCCAACAGCGCATCCAGATCAGCAAAGCTTTTCTCGTCGCCTGCAAAGATCGGCACATCCACCCCCGCCAGTCGCGCCGCGATGCCGCGTGAAAAGTCGGCGGCAGTCTGCACCTGCTTGATCAGCGGAAACATGTCGGGCGCCAGCCGTGCCTGCAGCAAGGCGTTGGGCTCGATCGACTTGGCGACTGCGTAGTCGCTCGCCTGCGCAAGAATGGTTTTCAAGGCTGTCAGCATCTGCTTGAAGACGGGAACCGAGTGGGAGTACATAGGGCTGGTCATGGGGTGGTCTGATGAGTGTGGGAAAGGGAAAAAGCCAGGGGCCCTGTCGCGCCGAGGGGCCAAGGGCTGCCAGGTTCGTGCCGGCTTTTGCGCCGCCGGGCACTGTAACCCGCCTGTAGCGACGGGCACTTGCCAGGCGATACCACCCTTGCCTTGCAAACGGGCATTCACGTGCCAGGCGCTGTCGGATCTAGCAGATCGGCCGCCCCGTGCAAGGCGGCGAGCGCAAACTGGTGATCGGCCACGCCGCGCGCAGCTACGTGGCGCTGTACCACTACATAGAGGCCCGGGACACGGCGTTCGTGCTGGCCGTGCGCAGCCAGCTTGAGTCCGGGGTCAAGCGCTAGGTTTGGAGCAAAATTGGCCGCTAGCGCTTATGAGGTAAGCGCAAGCAGCTATCAAAACGAGAGTAACTGCCAGCCTGGCTACGCGTGTCAGAGGTGCCCCTATCCGTTCGGGCTGAGCTTGTCGAAGCCACCCGCAGGGCGTCGTTAACACGTCAAATGTGAAATACGACCCAGCGCTTGAGGTTCATGCGGTGAAAAGCCCGTTTATTCACCGCACATTTTGCGGCGAATAAACGCCATAATCACCGCATGTGGACCGAAAAGAAAGCCCCTCGCCGCCGCACTTACCTGTGGCAACGCCCCGACTGGCCGCAGTGGCGTTTTGACGCGGCAGCCTTGGCCGCCCCGCTGGCCGAAGTGCACCGCGCACAGGGCCACCTGGCCGGGCGCATGGCCGACTTGGGGCTGGTGCAGCGCGACCAGGCCACCCTGCAAGTGCTGACGCAAGAAGTCATCACCACCAGCGCCATTGAGGGCGAACGGCTGGACCTGGACGCCGTGCGCTCTTCCGTGGCCCGCAAGCTGGGCCTCGACATCGGGGCTCTGGCCCCCAGCGACCGGCATGTGGACGGCGTGGTGGACGTGGTGCTGGACGCCACCCGCCACTTTGACCAACCCCTGACCCCCGAGCGCCTGTTTGGCTGGCATGCCGCGCTGTTCCCCACCGGCTACAGCGGGCGCACGCGCATCACCGTGGCCGCATGGCGCACCGATGCCAGCGGCCCCATGCAAGTGGTCTCCGGCCCCGTGGGCAGAGAAAAAGTGCACTTTGAAGCCCCGCCCGCCGCCACCCTGCCCGCGCAAACCCAGGCCCTTTTTGACTGGTTTGAGGCCGCCCCAGCGGGCGACGCCCTCATCAAAGCCGGGCTGGCCCACCTGTGGCTGGTCACCCTGCACCCGTTTGACGACGGCAACGGCCGCCTGAGCCGCGCCGTGGGCGACATGGCCCTGGCCCGTGCGGAAGGAACACACCAGCGCTTCTACAGCTTCAGCGCCCAGATACAGCGCGAACGCAAAGACTATTACGACCAGCTGGAGGCCACCCAAAAAGGCCCGCTGGATGTCACCCCGTGGCTGCATTGGTTTCTGGGCTGCCTGCTGCGCGCCGTGCAGGGCGCAGACGCCACGCTGGCGGGCGTGCTGGACAAGGCCCAGTTCTGGCAGCGCTGGGCGGGCACGCCCATGAATGCGCGGCAAACGCTGGTGCTGAACCGTGTGTTGGATGGCATGGAAGGCAAGCTGACCAACGCCAAATGGGCGGCGATTGCCAATTGTTCATCCGACACGGCGCTGCGGGATATCAACGACCTGTTAACCCAGGGTGTGCTGGCGCGGCTGGAAGGTGGTGGGCGGAATACCGCCTACGTTTTGCTCAAATAGGCTGCTAGCGCTCTAACTATAAGCGCTGGCAGCTATAAAAATCGCAGCGAAATATGTTCCCGCATCCGCGCTTGAGCCGTATTGCGGCGTTATTCACCGCGCAAAGTGCGGCGATGAGAAGCGACGCATCTCCCAGTCGGCAACGCAGCAGGTCAACCCGCCCGCTAACCCCTGCGCATACCGCGCAAAACAGGCTATTAAATGTTACTTAACTTATTGTCATTATTGATTTTTCGGTAAAAAATCTAGAAACACAGAAATATACCGAAATGCTCGAACTCAGCCCCGCCATCACCCGCCAGTACATAGACGCCGTTGCCGTGTTCGATGCGCTGGCCGAAGCCACCGAAGAAGCCGACCAAGTGCGCGGCGGAATGTACTGGCACGCGGGGTCAGCCTCGTCGCCAGAATCAAAGTACCTGGTACGCACCTCGCCTGCTGGCGCGGAAACCAGCCTCGGCCCGCGCACACCCGAGACGCAGGCCATCTACGACAAATTCATGCAAAGAAAGCAGGCCAGCGCCGAACGGCTCACCGGCCTGAAAGCCGCGCTGGAGCAGCAACAGCGCATGAACCGCGCCCTGCGGGTTGGCAGGGTAGACCCGCTGGTGGTGGCGCTGCTCAACCGCCTGGCCAGCACCCACCTCAGCGAGCACTTTCGCGTGGTGGGCACCCACGCTCTCTACGCCTACGAGGCCGCCGCCGGGGTGCGGCTGGACGCTGACGCACTGGCCACGCGCGACATTGACTTGCTATGGGACACCCGCAAACGCATCATCTTCTCCACCCAGCTCGCCCGGGTGGACAGCTCCATGCTGGGGGTGCTCAAAAAGGTAGACCCCACCTTTCGCATACGGCAGGGCCAAAAGTACACCGCCGTCAACAAAGACGGCTTTGAGGTGGACATCATCCGCCGCGAGCAGACCGGTGACGACCCGCACCCCATCAAACTCAGCAACGCAGACGAAGACTTCTGGGTGGCCCAGGCCCGCCGCGCCAGCATGCTGCTGGACTCACCGGGTTTCTCTGCCGTCATCGTCGCCACCAACGGCACCATGGCACGCATGGACACCGTGCACCCGGCCACGTTTGCAGCCTTCAAGCGGTGGATGGCAGGGCAACCCGACCGCGACCCGCTCAAGCGGCGGCGGGACGTGTTGCAGGCCGATGCGGTGCAGGTGTTGCTGGAGCAGTATTTGCCGCAGGTTTAAGAGTCAAATTTGGCTCTGGCGCTTGATATACAGACGCAAGCAGCCATCAATACAGGAGCAAACCGGCACACCACACCTTTGAAACGCCAGAGCAACTCCACGCATGGCTTCAGGCCAACAGCACCCTACGCCCCACAAAATGAGCCGCATTTTGAAGAAAGCGGCACATCGGTGTAGTGAATAGCTTTGTCACTCACCGCATATAAAAAAAGGGGCTCTCTTCCGTTTTGGGTGGAACGCTACAGTTCAAAAAAATCTGTTGACACCCCCTAAACAGGAGCCATCCCGATGCAAGAAGCGTTGTTTTGCCAAGCGTTAGGCCTTGCAGCTCCCTGGGCGGTCGAGCGTGTTGAACTGGACGTGGAGCGCAGCCGCATCGACCTGTACGTTGTCTGGCAGGCCACCAGTGCAGCTTGCCCGGCGTGCTCGGCTGCTGATCAAAAGCTCCATGACCACCGTCAGCGCAGCTGGCGGCATCTGGACTTCTTTCAGTTCGAAGCCTACGTGCACTGCTCGCTACCTCGCGTGGCCTGCAGCGTCTGCGGTGCCACCACCCAACTGAGCGTGCCCTGGGCACGCGAGGGCAGCCGCTTCACGCTCATGTTCGAGGCGCTGGCACTGACGCTGGCCCGGGAGATGCCGGTGTCGGCGTGCGCACGCATCCTGCGCTGTGCGGACAACACCTTGTGGCGCCAGATCGACGCCCATGTCTCTTTGGCCCGGGCCCAGGAGAGCTACGCGAATGTCAAGGTCATCGGTATTGATGAAACCAGCTGCGCCAAAGGCCACAGCTACATCACGCTGGTGCACGATCTGGACAAAGCGCGGCTGATCCATGCCACGCCTGGCAAGGATGCCAGCACCGTGCAACGATTTACCGAAGACCTCAAGAGCCACCAAGGCCAGCCACAGGCCATCGAGGTGGTGTGCATGGACATGTCCAAAGCCTTCATCACAGGAGTAGCCCAGCACCTGCCGAAGGCGGCCATCGCCTTTGACGGATTCCATGTGGTTCAGCTGGCCAACCGGGCGCTCGATGCCGTGCGCCGTGAGGAAGCCCGGGGCGAGCATTGGCTCAAGAAGACCCGCTGGTGCTGGCTCAAAGACAAAGCCAGGTGGACGCTCAAGGAGCAGGACAAGATGGATTGGCTGCCCCATACCCGATTGAAGACCGCCAGAGCGTGGCGGCTGAAAGAGGCGCTGCGGGATATCTACAGAAGTGCACGCTCTGATGCAGCAGACCAAAGTGCTCAGGCCCTCACAAAGTGGCTGCACTGGGCACAGCGCAGCCGCTTGGCACCCTTCAAGGATCTGGCCAAGACCATCAAGCAGCACTGGGCGGGGATTCTCAAAGCATTTGATGCCTCTCACTTGCACACCGGCTATGTGGAAGCAGTCAACTCATTGCTGCAAGCGGCCAAGGCCAAGGCACGGGGATACGGCACGACCGATCACTTCATCGCCATGGCGTTCCTGATCGCCGGCAAACTAGCCCACCTGCCCGGCAATCCTCTGCTAAAAGCAAGGGCCTGACCATGGACTCAGTGGGGAATGTTGTATGCCACCCGAAATAGAAGAGACCCAAAAAAGGGGACCATCGCCCTTTTGGAATGGGTGCGAACAGCTATCAATATTGAAGCAGTTTATCGTTCAGCTCGGCCACGGCACTCAGCGCATCCGCCACCGCGCCGCACCCCAAACCCCATCAGTGCCAACGCTCACTCAGTCACGCATCGGCCCCTGCAACTCCGCAAACTTGGCCGCCATCGTCGGGTTGCTGCGGGTCAGCTTCTTGATCGTCAGGTCGTCGGCCTTGTCGTTGGCCAGGCGCAGGTTGTTGGCTGACTTGTGCAGCGCTTCCTTGGTTTTTTCCAGGTCCTTGATGGCTTCGTCAATGCGCTTGACGGCTTCTTCAAAGCCTTCGGAGGCCAGGCGCCAATTGCGGCCAAACGCGGTCTTGAATTCGTCGAGCTGGGTTTCGAACTTGGTGATGTCCACGTTTTGCGAGCGCACCAGCGCCAGCTCGGACTTGTACTTCATCGAGTTCAAAGCGGCGTTGCGTAAGAGCGTGATCAGGGGCACAAAGAACTGCGGCCGCACCACATACATCTTGGGGTAGCGGTGCGACACATCGACGATGCCACTGTTGTACAGCTCGCTCTCCGGCTCCAGCAGGGACACCAGCACCGCGTACTCGCAGCCCTTTTCGTTGCGGTCCTTGTCCAGCTCTTTCAGGAAGTCTTCGTTCCGCTTTTTGGTGGCCGTTTCATCGCTCTCGTTCTTCATCTCGAACATGATGGAAACGATCTCGGTGCCGTGCTCATCCATGTCGCGAAAGATGTAGTCGCCCTTGCTGCCGGTGCGGGCGTCGTTGTCCTTCTCAAAATGCGCCCGCTGAAAGGCTGCCGCGCGGATGCGGTTGAACTCAATCTCGCAGTGCTGCTCCAGCGTCTCGCCCACCATCTTGGTCGATAGCCGCGCCTTGAAATTCCGCAGGCTCTCAATCGCGCCATCGCGCTCCTTGATCTGCAATTCGTACTTTTCCTTGATGGCCTTTTCTTCCAGCTGACTCTTGACGGTGATAAGGCTGAGGTCATTCTTCAACCCATCGCGCTCCCTGGCGACCACACCCACAGCTTCATTCACGGCCAACTGGCGCGCAGTGTCGCTGGCCGCCAGCTTGGCTTGCAGCGCCTGAATCTCGGCGTCCTTTTTGGCGGCCTCGGCCTGCAGCGCATGGGCCAGCTTGGCCTCGGCTAACTGGGCGGCCGCTTGGCTGCTGTTGCGCGCTTGGGCCAACTCGTTGGCCAGCGCATCGCGCTCTTGGTTCACCGTGCCCAAGGCCTCTGCCACCGCCAGCTTGCGCGCCACCTCGCCCGCGTCGAGCTGGGCTTTCAGCGCCTGAATCTCCGCATCTTTGACAGCTGCAGTCTTTTGCAGCGCATTGGTGACCCTGGCTTCGGCCAAGGCAATCGCGTCGCGCTTCTCCCGCTCGGCCAGTTCCAGCCGCTCGTGCAACTGCTGCTCGAACTCGCCATCGCGCACCTGCTTGAGGATGTCGGCATACCCCGCCTCGTCGATCTTGAAGGCTTTGCTGCAGTGGGGGCAGATGATTTCGTGCATGGGGGATGGTGCTCTTCTTGTTGGTTGAACTGGTATCTGCCTAAACGCTAGACAGCCCGCTTCGTGAATTCGCTGTGCCAAGCAATAAGTCGTTCGATATCAGCCTTCAATTCATCTGGCTCAGGCAGCTCAACAGGAGCCTCACTTGACTGACTGTGCTCGTAGCTGGAGTACTTGGTCATCAGCTCTTCGATTAGCGCGCAGTCTGTCGTTGTGATCTTGACGAGATTTTGGATTTTGCCCAAGGTGTTGACTGCGCGCCGATGCCGTTGAATTACGTCGGCAAGCAAAACGAATTCGACCATGCGTTCCAGCAGAATTCGGAAATCACTGCAAATTGACTTGCCAAGTGGGTAGTAGGCAACTGTGCCGTGTTCTTGAAGGGAATTTCGTGCCTGCGGAACCCGCGCGCTAAGCAAATCCTTCAATGCGGCCTCTGGCTTCTTGCCGTAGAGAGGCACATCCCCCGTCTCACCCGCCCCCCAAGGCTCTTGGCGGATATGGACCGATGCCATGTCGTCAGCCTTCTCGCCGATAAGCCCCATGAAACTCAGGCGATGGGTAAAGACAATGACCTGGCGCGTTTCACTGAGCTGAACCAGCCGATCTATGGTTCGCTCCTCCCAAGTTTGATCGAGTGAGGAAATGGGATCATCAAAAATGAACGGCGCATTACTTGGCTTCTCCGTGAGGTCAGCCAAATAGGCCGCCAAAGCGACGACCCGTCGCTCACCCTCACTCAAAACCTTGTCAAGGGTCTGTTTGCCCTTGACCCCTTTGAGTTGCAAGCGGTGGAGAACTTTCCCCTTTTCGGCTTTAGTCTTCACCAATTCGACCTTTACACGCGTGGCACCTAGTGCCAGCAACTCTCGGTTGAAGCGGCCAACATAGGCATGAGTGATGACCTTCTCGGCAACTTCGGCAGACTTCAGTGACACGCCTTTCGAGTTGGCCAACGACTTCCAGTCATCGTACTGCTTGTACTGCTTGAGTCGCACGACTTCAGCTCGAACGGCAATCGCCTGCTGGGTGACCCATTTCTTGGCCTCCAACTCCACCTTGCTCAATTGAAGTGCTCCGCGATCAATGCCATGAGCGTCTAGTTCGTGTTGCGCAGCTTCACTCTCTAGAGTGTTTGCGAATCCGGTCAAGGATTTGACGGTCTCTGCAACAACATCGACAGGTTTGGCGTTCGAGGCCGCCTCATCGGTAAGCAGTGCAGCCTTGGCGTTTTCAACGCTGAACCAGAACCCCCGCAAATAGGTTAGCCAACTTTCATCTGCGGTTAATCCCGCTGCTTCAGCTTGTGTGTTTATGGATTCCAGGTTCAAGGCAGCGGGTAACTGGTTTTTTGCTTGGGTGTAGGCTGATTCCGCCTGAGTCGCTTCTGCCGCCAGCTTGCTCAGCACGAAGCTCTCGAACGCTTGTAGACGCTCTTGCGCAACTGGAGACAGCTCCTGATGGCACAACACGCAACGGCCTGCATCCGTGACGGGGAACGGCTTGGCCGGATACGCCTCCTGCGAATACTCCCGGGCTGCTTCCCACATGGCCCGCCAAGTCACTGACCCCACATGGTCCAACTGGGCGGATTCCACCTTCGCAGCCTCGGAGGCGATTTGCCTTTTGGTTCGAGCCGCCGTGCGCAATGCACGTAGGTTCTCCAGAGCTGTGCTGCTGTAGGCGGCAAAAGCCTGCTGCAGTCCGGTAGCAACCTTAAGCACCTCGGTCTTCTTTGCACGCTTTTGTTTGGCCAAGGCCGCATGGTCAGTCGTCTTCAAACGCTCTGTAGCCTGGGTCAGTGCTATTTCGCTTTCACTTGGCCATGTGAGAAAGGCGCTCAGCGTGGCCTCGGCCACATCAGATTTCAGAAACGAGTAGTTTTTGCCTGCGACTGTGGCCGAGTACTCATGCGGCAGTGCAGGCAGAGCTTTGACCAGCTTGCCTTGCTCATCTTGGAGTTGCGCCTTAACTTGATCACATGCCAAGGCTAGGTTCTCGAAGACGGCGACAACGGGTGGGGTGTATGCTGCCGCGCTTTCACCATTCAGGTAATGCCCCGCTTCATCGGCATCGAAGATGTCCACCGCGCGCAGTGCAGCTATCGGCGCTGCGTTCGATAGCCATTCTGTGGACATCTCCACACCGCCTAACTCATAAGTGAGCTGGCACTGTCCTTGACTGGACACTGCCTGAAAAACATTGGGCTTGAGATCCAATGCCCGAGGCTTTCCAGTCACCTTTTTCAACAAGCGTGCGTAGCTGGACTTTCCTGAACCGTTGTGCCCATAGACCACTGTGAGATTTTTTTGTCCAAATGTTAAGGGGCGACGGGGTGCCAAGCCTTCGATCCCAGTCAACGCGCTGATGCTCTTCAATCGCAAGTCCAAACCTGCTGTGCTCGATTGCGCCAAGCTGTCAAAGACTCGATGCCCGGTGACTTTCTGTCCATCCGCTGTTTTCACACGAGCAACAAGCTCTTTGATGTCAGCCGGATTCAAAGAGCCTTGTTTCAATAGCCGCTCAGACGCGTCTTGCAGCCAGTCCGGCTGTTTGTGTAGCCATTGGCGGATGTCGTCACTCGTTGATTTCATTTAGGTCCCCTACTTGTTCTATTGATCTCGAAATTGACTGCTCACCCCGGGTATGCGCTAAAAGCGGCTGTGCTCTGTTTGTGGAAGGTGAAACACTGATGCAGTTGTATTCCCGTACTTCAGTGCCACTTTGACCCAAAGCCGCTCTGGCCCCCCACCCCCATCACCAACCTCTGTGTAGCCCGCGTAGCCGCCACATAAAACACCCGCGCCGCTTCCTTCTCATCCTCCCCCGCCGCTGGCATGTGCCCCACGCCAGGCAGCGCCACCACGGGGAATTCCAGGCCCTTGCTGACCTTCATGGTCATCACCTTGATCTTGTTGCTGGTGGGGTCAAAGTCACCCGAGCCCAGGCGGTTCTCTACCGGCAGCTTGCGCTGCGCCAGGGTGCGGGCGCACAGGTCGCGGGTTTTGGTGTCTGCGCACAGCACGGCCATGTCGCCCCACGCAAAGCCTTCTTGGTGGGCTTGGGCCAGGTGGTCGGCAATGGCTTGCGCTTCTGCCTGCAGGGTGGGCAGTTTGATGATGAGGGGTTCTTGCCCCTCGCGCCCGCAACTCACGGGCTTCAGCAATGGGATGCCGTCGTCGTCTTTGTCGTCTGCGGTCAGCAGGTCGGCGGCGACGAGGCTGGCGGTGTGCAGTATCTGGCGGGTGTTGCGGTAATTGATCTTCAGGATGGTGGTGCGCCCCTGCGCCTGGATGCCCACGCTCTTGAAGCTGAATTGTTTAGAGCGCGCGCGCTCGTAAATGCTTTGTGCGTCGTCGTACAGCACCAGCAGGCTGTTGGTGGTGGGGTCCACCATCTGCGTCACCAGCTTGAGCCATTCGGGCGCGAAGTCGTGGCCCTCGTCGATCATCACCGCCTGGTATTGGCCGCTGGGGATTTGCTTGCGGTCCACGCCACGGATGACGTTCTCCACCATCTCGTCAAACATGCGCGGGCCTTGCGCCGGAATGGTTTGCCCATAAGCCACCAGCTGCTCGCGGCACCATTTATGAAAATGGCGCACATGCACCCGGCCGCCCAAGCCCTTGGTTTGCATGACGCTGTGCAGCTTCACGCCCAGCGGCTCGTTAAAGCAGAGGATGAGGATGGGTTTGCTGGCCGCTGTGCTGGCTTGCGCCAAATACTCGGCGCGGTAGCCCAGGATCATCGTCTTGCCCGAGCCCGCCACACCGTGGATGACGCGGTGGCCGTCGCCCAAGCTGCGGGCCAGCTGCTCTTGCTGGATGTCCATCACGCGCATGATGTCGGGCATTTCCGCGTCGGCATCGCTGTCGTCGAACAAGGTGGCTTGTGTCTGCACACGCACTTGCGGGAACATGATCCAGCGCACGCGGTCCAGCTGCGGCAAGCTGATGGCGCCGCGCATGCCGTAGGGGAACATGTCCCACAAGCGGCTTTGCAGTTCTTCCGCTCCCACGGTCTCCAGCATTTCGTCTTGGCACACCACGCGGTGCGGCTCCAGCGCGTGGTGCAGCTCGGCGCTGTCAAATTGCTTGCGGGTGATGTTGGTCAGCACCACGCCGTAGCTCCACGGAAAGGCCAGCTTGCCCTGGTAGCGGCCCTCGGCCTGCACCAGTTGCGGGTCGCGCTCCAGCGCGTTGACGATCTGGTGGGCGTACTGGCGGGCTTGCTCCAGCGGGCTGGCCACGGTTTTTGGCACGCCGTCGGGGGCGATGACCCAGCCGTTTTTGTCGGCGTGCTGGATGGTGGACAGCTTCCAGTCTTTGACTTCCAGCACCAGGATGCCGCGGCTGGGGTGCAGCACCACAAAGTCGGGGTGCGAATATTTGGGGCCCACAGGCACGTCGTACCAGAGCAGGTAGTCAGCGTCGAGCTTTTGCTCCAGCCGCTCGGCCAGGCGCTTCTCCCCGTGTGTCATGCGCGGCAGGCATGCGCCCAGTGCAGGTATCAACGTGGCCATGTCGCCGCCTGCCTCCCTTTATGTGTATGCATTTGCAACGCACTCTAGGAGGGGAATGCCAATGGCGCAACCCACGGCGGTCAAGGCCGGTGTGTTTCTGCCAGGAGCCAGCGGCATTGCATCGCAGTGCAATGGCCCAATACTTCAAGCAAAATCAGCCTCCAGCGCTTATCCATCAAGCGCCAATAGCTATCAAAAACATACCAGCCGAATGGGAGCACTGCAGCCGCCTGTACCGTGTCGCAGCTCTTGCCGCCCCTTCAGTTAAATTGCCCCGTATGCCCCACACTCCCGCTTCTCCCTCTGCCGCCGCCCCCGCATCCCTCATCGACTCCCGCCAAGCCGCCTGGCGCCTGCTGGTCACCCTGGGCCTGGTCGTGCTGGGCAACAGCAGCATGTATGTGGTGTCGGTGGTGCTGCCTGCCGTGCAGGCCGAGTTTGGCGTGGGCCGCGCGGATGCATCTTTGCCCTATACGCTGATGATGGTGTGCCTGGGGATTGGCGGGCTGTGGACGGGGCGCATGGCCGACCGGCATGGGCTGATGCCGGTGCTGTGCGTGGGGGCGGTGGGGGTGTGCGGTGGCTTTGTGTGGGCGGGGCTGTCGGGCAGCATTTGGGGGTTTGGGCTGGCCCATGGGTTGATGGGGCTGATTGGCGCGTCGGCCACGTTTGCGCCGCTGCTGGCCGACACGGCGCTGTGGTGGAACCGGCGGCGCGGCATTGCAGTGGCCATCTGCGCCAGCGGCAACTACATCGCCGGGGCGCTGTGGCCGCCCATCGTGCAGCACGGCATCGACACCATTGGCTGGCGCCACACCTATGTGCTGATGGGGCTGGTGTGTGGCGTGGGCATGCTGCTGCTGGCGCTGCGCATGCGGCAGCGGGCGCCGATGGTGCTGCTGGATGTATCTGTGTCGGCGGTGCCTGCATCGCCAGGCGGTGCAGCGGCGGCTCTCGCGCCTGTTGCGCCAGACCGCAGCCGCCCGTTTGGCCTGCGCCCGGTGCAAGCGCAGTTGCTGCTGTGTGTGGCGGGCGTGGCGTGCTGCGTGGCCATGGCGATGCCGCAGGTGCACATCGTGGCCTATTGCACCGACCTGGGTTTTGGCGCGGCGCGCGGCGCAGAGATGCTGTCGCTGATGCTGGCCTGTGGCATTGTCAGCCGCCTGGTGTCGGGTGTGATCTGCGACCGCATTGGCGGCGTGCGCACGCTGCTGCTGGGCTCGGCGTTGCAGGGGGTGGGGCTGGCGCTGTTTCTGCCGTTTGACGGGCTGGTGCCGCTGTATGTCATTTCGGCGATGTTCGGGCTGTTCCAGGGTGGCATCGTGCCGGCTTACGCCATCATCATCCGCGAGTATTTCGCGCTGCAAGAGGCCGGCGCCCGGGTGGGTGCGGTGATCATGGCCACGCTGATCGGCATGGCGCTGGGGGGCTGGATGTCGGGCTGGATCTTTGACCTGACGGGCAGCTACCAGGCGGCGTTCATCAACGGCATGGGGTGGAATCTGCTGAACCTGTCGATCGTGGGCTGGCTGTATTGGCGCATACGCCACCAGCGTGGCGTAGTGGGCCGGGCGCAACCCCGTGCGGGGTGAGCGCGGTAGCACCAGAAAAAATATGAGTCAAATGGGCCTCTGGCGCTTTATTAGCAAGCGCTAGTAGCTATGAATTACGAAGCAAATGGGTGGGGTGGCTGCGTCAGGGGCTCGTCGCCTGCCCGATCAATGTCCGCACGTCGGCAATCAGTTGCGCGGCCAGCGTGCTCATCTCTGAGATCGTGGCTTCTTCCACCTCCAGGTAGCCTTCGTATTCGGCGAGGTTGCGCTTTTGGTGGGCGGCGTCCAGCACGCGCCAGCGTGCGGGCGGCCAGTTCACGGTGTGGGCCAGACACTGGAACACGGTGAACCGGTTCTCGCTGCGGTAGCCGTGCCAGCGCAATGCGGCCAAAGCGGCGGCGTGGGCAGCGTTGTAGGCACTGGTAAAGCGGCCTTCTTGTGATACGTGGCTCAGTTGCGCATCTGCCCAACGGGTCTGGGCCATGGCCAGCATGCGCTGCACCTCGGCGTCGTTGCGGGGCTCAGCCTTGAGCTGGCCGATGCGCACCAGGTTATCCAGCGCGGTCAAGGCCATCGATGTCTCCGATCAGAGCAAGGGTGGGGCGCGACAGCACGCGGTTGACGAACGAGTCGGGCTCAGCGCGGCGCTTGAGGAATTCTTGCGGTGAGTACATGGTGGGGTTGATTTTGCGCCCCCACTGTTGCTCCAGTGGCGCCAGTTGCTCCAGCACTTCGCCCAGGGTGAGTTGGTGCCCCACCAGCATCACATCCACATCGCTTTGGGCGGTGTCGGTATGGGATGCCACCGAGCCAAACACCCACGCGGCCAGCAGGCGTGGCACCAACGGGGCCAGGGCGTCGCTCAGTGCGGGCACCAGCCCCAGGGTTTTGTGGGTAAGGGACACCAGCTCGCCAAAAATCGGGCTGTCGGCGTTGGCTTTGAAGCAGCGCAGGTTGCCCACACGTTCCGACACCAGCAAACCGGCATCGGTCAACCGGTTGAGTTCGCTTTGTACCGAGGCACTGCCCAGCCCCGTCAGGCGGCGCAGCTCGCTCAAATGGAAGCTGCGCGTGGGTTGGCCGAACAGCCAGGCAAAGAGCCGGGCTTGGCGGTCAGTCAAAAAGGCGGAGGCGACAGACATTGCCAAATACTAGCATGATCATGCCAATTTTTGGCTATTGACTAGTCGGGTTCGCCGCCCAAGGCATTGGCAGCACCCCGTACGGTCCATTTCGGTTGGGAAGTGATGGGGTCAGGCGGGTTGATGCTGGCTGGGCTGCTGAAGAGGCTCGTTGCCGGTCAAGCCTGTGTGTTGAAGTAGCGGGCGCACAGTTGCCCGATGGCATTGCACAGCGTGTCTGTGGTCGGGGGTGTGCAGGGCACCATGGGGAAGTCGATCACCTCGCGGCGCACCCAGGCGTCGCCCTCCTGCTGAGAGAAGCCGACGCTCATGTTCGCCCAGTCGAACACCCGCGCCTCCAACGTCACCGCACCGCTGCGACTGAGGTACGACTTGGTACGGGACAGGCGCAGGCAGCGAAAGTAATCGTCGTATTCCAGATACAACATGCCCGGCGGCACGCGCGGGTCAGCGCCCGAGCCCAGCCGCAGGGCCACCTCCTTGAGGCAGGTGCGCAGCCACTGGGGGTACTGGTTGGGCTGCCAGTCGGTGGGGCCATCGATCAGCCCAGGGGCGCGCGCCCAGGTGGCGCGCTGGGCCGTGCCGTCGGGTGCCGCTTTGGCTTTGGCTGGCTTTTTGGGTGGCGCAGAAGGGGTCAGCCCGGCAACACGGGCCTCGAATTCAGTGCCCCGGAACAGCCGCACATCGGCCGCCACCAGCTTGCCCTGGGCTGCCAAGGCCTCGGCCAGCACGGCGGCCACGTCCAGGTTGCCTGCGCTCACGGCCAGGCGCAGCGGTGTGCGCCCGCGCGCATTGGCGGCAGCAGGGGCCAGGCCCCAGTCCAGCAACAGGCGCGTGGTGGCTACCGGGTCACCCGTGCGCTGCCAGGTGGTCGAAAAACCGGCGCGGCTTTGGGCCAGGCCGTCCACATCGCCCGCTGCGTACATCAACGCATTCGATCCGTCGGGGTTGCTGGCCTGCGCATTGGCACCCCGCGCCACCAGAAACTGGAGCAAGGGCACGCTGCCCATGTGGGCCGCCATGAACAGCGGCGAGTACATGTTGCGGTGGTCCAGCGCCTCGATGTCGGCACCGGCCTGCAGCAGCATGTCTACGGCCTGGTACACCGTGTCGGCATGGCCTGGGGGCGCATCGCCGCGAAACGGCATGTCAAAAATCTCGCCCCGCATTTCGCGCAAGCCCAGGGCCATGCAGAGTGCGGGGTCCTTGGTCTGGCGCGGGTCGCCGCCCGCTGCCAGCACCAGCGCCAGCTTCTCCAGGGCGCGCTCCTGGAAATAGGTGGCGAACTGCCGGCAGCACACGGCCAGGGGCGTGGAGTTGCGGTTCTTGCGTTTGTTGGGGTCGGCCCCATGCTCCAGCATCAGGCGCAGCAGCGCGAGTTGTGCATCCACGCGCCGGGCGGCGCAGGCGTCGTCCGGACCGTCGGCGTAGACCCAGTGGGCCTCGCAGACCCATTGCACGGCGGCATCGTGGGACACGCTGATGCGGTCCGGCGGCACGCCAGCGCGCACCAGACAATCAAGTTCGGCAATGAGGGCATCGAAACCGATGCCGTCGTCCAGGGTGACTGAGGAGGAAGTGGCCATGGAAGATAAAAGTATGAAATTGGAGTCGAAGTTGGTAAGCCTGGAATTCCCACAGTCATGACGCCTAAAGCCTGCAAAACTGGCGCAGCCCGAGCCAGCGCCACCGTGCAAGGGCCGCCCCGCCGCACGGGTGGCGTTCCCCTTCCAGGGGGAAGGCGCGAAGCGACCCAGGGGGTCATTCAGTTTTCGCCAGCACCGCCAGCTCCTGGTGCAGCAGCAGCTCCACCTCGGCTGGCTCGAACTGGTCTTGCAGCAGCGAGATGGCAAAGCGGTATTCGGCGTCCTTCTTGCGCAGCACATAGGCCAGTTGCAGACGGGCCAGCGACTGGCGCAGCGCCTGCGCGTCGGCAGTGATGCCGTGGCTGTGCAGCAGCTGGGCCAGGGCCACCAGGCTGGTCTGCCCGGCCTGGGCGGTGTGATAGACGACGATGCGGTCGAGGCGGCAGGCGGCTTCGTCGTGGCTCAGGCGCCCCCAGCCGGCCAGGGCATCCTGCACCGCTTGCGAGGCCAGGGCCTGGGTGAGGTGGCGGGCTTCGATGACGCGTTCGCCGGGCGCCAGCGCCTCCAGGCATTCCTGGCACAGAATGGCGACCAGGTTGGCGCGCTGGCCGCTGGCGTCGATGAGGCGGTCCACCAGGCGCTCGTTGTCAAAGCCCAGGCGCAGCCTGCGCAGCGGCTCGGTGGCCAGCTCGCGGCAAGCGGCGCGCTCCAGCCCGCCGATGGCCAGTACCTCGCCAAAGTTGCGCAGGGGGCTCTGGTAGTCGAGCACAGCCGTGGCATACAAGTCCCAAAAGCCCGCCAGCATGAACCAGCAGCGGCCTTCTTCGCTGAGCGCGCGCAGCGTGGACAACTGCGCGTAGCCGTTGTGTGACTCGTCGCGAAAGAACAGGTCGGCCTCGTCGATCAGCAGCACCAGGCGCTTGCCCTGGTACTGCGACTGCAGGTGGTCCACGATGGCTTCAAGCGGCGTGTCGGCCGGCAGGCCAAACTGCAGCGCCATGCGCGGCGCCAGGCGGTGGTCGCGCAGCGACACGTAATGGCACACGGTGTGCGGGTGGCCCTGCATGCGGCGCTGCACGGCCTTGAGCAGGCTGCTTTTGCCCAGCTGTCGCCCGCCCACCACCAGGTAGTTGGCAGGCTCGCGGTTGATGACGCGGGCCAGCAGCTGCGCGCGGCCAAAGAAGGCGCCTTCACGCGTCACACCGCCGCGCGTCTGGTAGGGCGAGATGCGCGTGATGCGCAGCTGCGCGGCCAGCAGGCGCAGCAGCACCTGCAGAGCTTCGCCGCCGATCAGCCATTCGGTCTGGCTGGCGCTGTCCACCATCACATGCAGGTTGGCGCGGTCGTCGGCGTGGGCACGCAGCATCGGCCAGGGGGTGTCCACGCTGTGCCCGCTCAGAATCAGCAGCACATCGCTGCCGGTCTGTGCGGCGCGCAGCTGGCGCAGCACGGTGGCTTCGTCGATGCCGGGGCTGGGCACAAACACCATGCAGCGGTCCAGCGAGACGGGCAGGTCGGGCGGAAACTGCCACTCGAACACCTGACCAGGCAGCGCCCAGTCGCTGCTCGGCTGGCAGCGGGCCGACACGCGCTCGGCCAGTGCGCGCGCCAGGGCCGGGGCGTGCTCGGCGCCTGTGGTCTGCGCGCACAGCACGGCGCGGCGCCAGTCCACCATGCGGATGTCGGCGGCCAGCAGGGTGGCCTCCAGCCGCCGCAGCCAGCGCAGCAGCCGGTCGATTTGCGGCAGGCGCGCCAGGGGCGTGCGGCGCAGGCGCGCGGGGCGCAACTGGCCCGCACCGATCATGGGGTGGCGCACCACCCACACCACGGCGCCCACGGCAAAGATCACGCCGCACCACACGATGAGCGAGCGCAGCCAGCCGAACGGGTCGACATCGGGTGCGGGCTGGGCGGGCTCGAAGTCGTCGGTAGCGCCCTCCAGGCAATTGAGGGGCAGGTAGCCGGGGGGAATGGGCGGGTTGCCGGGGCGGCAGGTCCATGTGTGGGTGCCGGGTTTCAGCACCACCACCACCTGCGTGCCGGCCAGCTTGCCCAGCTCGGGGTGGTGGGCAATGTCGGCCTGCAGCACGTTGGGGCGTGGGGAGGTGACGCGCAATTGCGGGTTGGCAATGGGCGGCGCGTATTTCTGGATGTCCTTGGGCCAGCCGTCCAGCTCGTTGCGCGCCTCGATCATCGCAATGCGCCACTGCACCAGCTCGCCCCACACCGGGCCGACATTGACCGACGCGAGGAACGAGCCGCGCGTGACCGGGTTGAGCTGCGGCGTGAACAGCGCGCTGGCCACAAACAGCGTGACCGCTGCAATGACCACGGCACGCACCACGGCCCTGGAGAAAAAGGGGCTTAAGCGCTCAAACATGATTCGAGCACCATCAAACCGGCATCCCGGATGGTGGCGCAGCGCCAGTGCAGCCGCGCTGCATCGCCCGTGCCGCGCACATGGATGAGGTTGCCCCAGAACAGGCTGCGCAGTTCGTCGTCCTGCAGATAGGGCCGCGCACGGCCCAGGTCGTCGGCCTGCAACAGTTGCTGTAAACGCGTGCGTGCGGCAGGAGCCTGGGCCAGCGGCAAAAAGGTTTGCCACAGGCGCGGGCTGCTGGCCAGGTGCGTGCGCAGGGCGCTCGACGATGCCTGCCCATCACCCACACCCTGGTCCACCAGCCACTGCAGACCTTCTTCAAACAACGCGGGGTGGCCGCCGCTGAGCGCCTGCAGCGCTGCCACCACCGGCTCGGTCCAGCGGTGCTCGGGCCAGCGGTGGCGGGCCAGTTGCGTCAGGTCGTCCAGCGACGGGTCGGGCCAGTGGTGGACCTGCGCGATGTTGAGCAGCGACAGGTCGCCGCTGCGGTATTTGAGGTCGGCCAGCGCCTCGCCGCCGCACAGCAGCAAATGCAGGCGGCCGCTGTGCATCTCGCTCAGGCTGCGCAAGATGCCGGCCAGGGTTTCGCGCAGCGCGGGCGTGCCCTGCTCGAAGCGGCTGACCAGGCAGAACAGGCGCTCGCCCGCCAGCAGGCGGCGCTCCAGCGCGGATTCAAATTCGTAGTCGGACGCCACCTCGCCCAGGCCGCACTGGCGGCCGATGGCGGCAAAGTAGTCGGCCTGCGCGGTGCTCACGCTGTAGGGCGGCTGGATGTGCAACACCGACGCCTCACCGTACTGCGCCCGGGCGCGTTGCAGCAGCTCTTGCCGAAACGGCGGCTGGCCCCAGTGCGCGGGCGACAGCAGCAGTGCAATGGGGTAGGGAACGGCCTGCGCCAACTGGGCGAACACCTTGTCCTGAAACGCGGCAAACGGCTGCGTGCCCACCGACTCGGCCTGCAGCGGGAACTCGGGCGCGAACCCGGCGGCACTGAGCAGGCGGTTGGCCTCGCTCTCCGTCAGGCGCAGGTAGCGCGTGCAGGCCACCACGCGGTCGCGCGAGCGCGGGTTGGGCGCCGACACGCCGTTGCGCCAGTTGTTCACCGCCTCGCGGCTCAGGCCGATTTCGGTGGCCACGCCCGAGGCGCTGGCGCGGATGCGGCGCATGTAGATCGACAGCAGGTCGGCAAAGGAATCGGTGGCCATGGGCGGTGGAGTGGGGGGCGGTGCAAGGGTGCCAGCGCCCCGAGAACGGTTCAGACAGAAAAAGGCGATGGACGGCTGGCACGGATTGTCATCTGTGCCAGAGCCTCTGGCGGCCGAAAGGCTGGCAATGGGCTGCAGAAAGCTTGCGGCCTGCTACACCAGCCCTTGCACCATGGGCCACGCCTTGGCGCAACCCAGCCCGCAGGCCACGAGCACCGGGCTGTACAGCACCACAGCGCCCAGCACAGACGCCCACCCGTCAGACGCTTCGGCTTCTGCGGGGGGAGCCTCGTCTTCGCTGGTGTCGCCCGTCAGTTCCTGCGCCAGCATCACCAGCACCATCACCAGCGATGCACCCAGCACGGCCAGGTAGGCGTACTGCAGTGCCGTGCGCTCCAGCGGATAGAAGTAACCCGCCAGAACCACTGCGGGCAGCAGGTAGAACGCGTGCATCTGCAGCCGGTACCAGGGGATGCCTTCGTCCTCTGTCTCCAGCGCGCCCATCACCATCCGGTAGGTCAGCGCGCCCACCACAAAGATCAGCCCGCCCCACCATTCAATTTGCGTCAACATGGTGCCTGCCTCCGGGTTCAATGGCTGGCCATGACGGTGACCGGGCCGCCGTCCTCGCCATCCGCATCGCTGTCGTCGTTGTCCCCCTTGAGGGTCTTGTATTCGCTGAGCATGTAGTACAGCGGCAGCACCACCGCCAGCACCAGCCCCAGGCCCAGCCAGAGCCAGAAGCCCTTGAACAGCAGCACCGCGAGTACCGTAAAGACGAACGCCTGCAGCAACCCTTTGAGCCCGGCGCGCAGCAGCAGCACCGCAATGAGTCCCTGCACCGGCGAGGTGCCGCTTTTGCCCATCGCCTGGGCCAGGCCGACAAAGGCTTCCACGGCTTCCTGGGCCTCGCGCTTGCGCTGTGCCTCCTGCTTGCGCAGTTGGGCGACGGAGAGGGGCTTGACGGGGTCTTTGGAGCAGCCATAGTCTGCGTCCTCATCGCCCTCGCTGGCATCGCCTGCTTCGTCGCGCCCGGCCTGGTGCTCCACCACGGGGAGCCACTGCGGATTTTTCTGGATGAACGCCTGGCGTGACACCCATTGCCCGGCGTCGAAATGCATGCGCTCGGTCTCGCCCACCTGGTCGTAGAACACCTCCAGCACGGCCGCCTGCAGGCCGTGGGCAAACAGAGTCTCCAGTGCGTGCAACGGCAGGTCGTCGCTCGTGCCGGTGTCAAAGCGCAGTGTCAGGTGGTCGGGCCTGGCAAACACCTCCTGGTTGAACCACTGCGCATCCCACAGCGCGTGCAGGTCGGAGGCGCCGAGCCTGTCGGCCCAGCGCTGGGCCTGTTCGGTATGGCCCGTCGCCAGGTATCGGTAGATCAGTTGGGCGAGCTTGAGCTTGACCGGGTCTTGAAAGAAGAGGTGCAGGGTATGGGTGTTCTGGGACATGGCTCGGCGGGGGTGTTGGGCTGCAAAGGGGTGTGCGTTGATGAGGTCCATTGTTCCGGGCGGGGCTGAGCTTGTCCTTCGCGACCTTGTCCATGGGTGCGCTGCCCGGTCTTGACAAAACGTCCACCGCTGGCGGGCGGGAGCCGTCCAGAGGCCATGCACACACCGGGGCGGCCCGCGTGGTAAGTTGGGGCCGACAGCCGCCCCATCTTTCTGGAGGATTCGCTTGATCGCCCTTGCCACGGCCCTTGGCCGTTTTGTGCTGCGCCACTTCTTGACCTTTGTGCTGATCTGCAGCGTGCTGCTGCTCGCGCAGTGGGGCTGGGCGCAGTGGCGGGCGTGGCAAGCCTTGCAGGGTGAGGCCGCGCAACTGACGGCAGCCCAGGCGGCGCTCTCGGGCCACATCCAGGCGCAGGCCGCTGCCAGCCGCCAGCGCACCACGGGCCTGGCAGCTGCCCCGCTGGCCTTGCTGACTGAGCGGTTGCAGACGCTGGACGAGCGCCTGCACCGCCTGCAGCAAGAGCGCGCGGGCCTGGGCGGCGTGGTGCTGCTGGACGCGGAACGCACCCCCTTTGTGCAGGCGCACCTGCGGGCCCTGCGCCTGGACGTGGACATCCAGTTGCTGCAACAGGAGCGCGCCTACGTGCAGGAGCTGCGCTGGCGCCTGCAAGCCACCCAGAGTGCAGAGCGGCAGCGCGCCGAACTGGAGCGGCTGCGCCAAAGCCATGAAAAGCTGCACGCCCAGTGGCAGGCCGTGCAGGCCGAGCGCCAGGCGCTGCTGGGGAAGCACCCCATCAAATGCCGCCTGCCCGTGGCATCGCCCGAGCGCACGGCCTGCGAAGACCTGCGCCACCAACAGGTGGCCCTGTTGGCTGCCAACCAGCGCGCTGCCGCCGACCACGCTGCGCAACGCACGCGGGTGGTGCAGGCCGCACCCACCCCCGCGCCGCTGGGCGCTTTTGAGCCCCACCAGGCACCGCTGCAGGCGCTGGCCGAGACGCTGCAGGCGCGCCGTACCGCGTTGCTCACCGAGCAGGGCCAGCACTGGACCCGCCGCCTGGCCGTGCCGGTGCAGCAGGTGGTGCCCACGGCACTGCTGATTCTGCTGGGCATCGTGCTCGCGCCGCTGGGCGTCAAGGCGGTGCTCTACTTTGTGCTGGCGCCACTGGCGCAGCGCCGCCCGCCCGTGTGCCTGCTGCCGCAAACCCTCGGCGCGGTGGAACTGGTGCCCGGCCCCTCGGCCGTGTCGCACGAGGTGTGGGTGGACCCGGACCACGAACTGCTGGTGCACCCCGAGTTTTTGCAAAGCACCGCCGTGCAGGGCGACAAGGACACCTGCTGGCTGTTCAGCACCCGCTACCCCTTTACCAGCCTGGCCTCGGGCATGGTGGCACTGACCCGCGTGCGCACGCAAGAGACGGCGCGCTACGTGGTGTCGGCCACGCAAGACCCGCACAGCGAGATCGGCATGCTGCACCTACCCGCTGGCGCGGCCCTGGTGATGCAGCCACACAACCTGGTGGGCGTGCTGCAGCCCCGGGGTGCGCCCGTGCGCATCACGTCGCACTGGCGGCTGGGCAGCCTGCATGCCTGGCTGACGCTGCAGCTGCGCTACCTGGCGTTCCATGGCCCGGCGCAGCTCATCGTGCAGGGCTGCCGCGGCGTGCGGGTGGAGCGCGCCGGCCAGGGGCGCAGCATCCAGCAGGCGGCCACCATTGGCTTCAACGCCAACCTGGCCTACACCACCCGTCGCAGCGACACCTTCGGGGCGTATCTGCTGGGCAAGCAGGGGCTGCTGAACGACAGCTTTGGCGGCGCCAGCGGTTTTTATGTGTACGAGGAAATGCCCCACACGCTGGTGCGCGGCGGGCGCGTGCGGCGGGGGCTGGAGGGGGTGGCGGATTCGCTGCTCAAGGTGTTCGGGATTTAAGAGCCTGCTCATGATCTTTTCTTGCTGCCTTGCCCGAAGGGTTGCCCCGCCCAGGCGGCGTCTGCGGCGTTGCAAATCCTCGCCGGGCCACCAGCCCGGCTGCGGTGTGTGCCTTGCAGCCACCATCTGCGCGGGGCAACGGGCACCATGAAAACATCATGAACAGGCTCTAAGCCCCGAGCGAAAACAATTTTTAAACAAAATGGCCTCTGGCACTTATCAATAAAGCGCTGTCAGCTATTAAATCAATAGTAACTATCCCAGGTAGCTTGCCCCGGCGGAAGGGGCTACCGGGGCACGATCACCATCCAGCCCACGCCAAAGCGATCGGCCACCATGCCGAACGCGGTGGCAAAGAACGTGGGGCCGAAGGGCATTTGCACCTGACCTCCATCGGCCAGGGCGTCGAACAGGCGCCGGGCCTCCGCGTCCGAGGCCGGGGCGATGGAGAGCGAGAAGCCCTTGAACACACCTTCGCCCGGGCGCTGCCCGTCCGAGGCCATGATCTGTGTCTCGCCAATCTGCAGGTTGGCGTGCATGATTTTTGCACCGTCCATGGCGTCGCCGGGCGGCGGTGGCTCGGGGCTGTCCCGGTAGCGCATCAGCGCGGTCACCTGGGCACCCAGGGCCTGGCTGTAAAAGGCCAGCGCCTCTTCGCAGCAGCCATCAAAAAACAGGTAAGGCTGGACTTGCATGGCGTCTCTCCTGCAGTGGGGGTGTGCAGGTATACAACTTTTGGAGGCGGCTGTCTCGCCCGGTGCGGGGCGCGACACCGGTGCTTACAGTGCTTGCAAATAGCGCTGTGCCAGCTCTTTGCGGGCGGCGCTGTCCACCCCCAGCACATCCTCCAGGTAAGGTGTGATGCCGCCATATCCGGTGTCCACCAGGTGCAGCGCGGCGTCGAGAAAATCCTCCTGCACGCGCCACAGCACCTGCAGCACCTCGTGCGGCGCGGGGCCGGCCAGGCCGGCGGGTGGGCGGTAGAGGGCGTTGGTCAGCAGGTAGTCCTGCATCACCACGTCGCGCGGCACGCCCAGGGCCAGCAGGATGAGGGCGGCGGCAAAGCCCGTGCGGTCTTTGCCGGCGGTGCAGTGGAAGACCAGGGGCGCCTCGTTTTCCAGCAGCAGGCGGAACAGGGCGGCAAAGCGCGGCGCGTTGTCGCCCACGAAGCCCCGGTAGGTGTCCTGCATCAGCCCCACGGCGTCTTGTGCCGTCAGCGGCTGGCCCGTGCGCAGCAGCTCCTGGGCGCGCTGCACCACAGTGGGCTCGATGGTGAGCGGGTGGTAGGCCACGCCGGGGAGCTGGTAGGCCATCGCGTTGCGCTCGGCCTCGCCCCGGAAATCCACCGCACGGGCCACACCCAGGGCTTGCAGTTGGGCCAGGTCGGGTGGAGTGAGCGCGGCAAGGTGGTCCGAGCGGAAGATGCGGCGCCAATGCAGCGCGCGCCCGTCGTGGCTGCGGTAGCCGCCCAGGTCGCGGAAATTGGTGGCCCCCTGCAGGGGCAGCGAGCGGGTGGGACTGGAGGGCGGCGTGTGGGGTGGCTGATCGTGCATGGCCAGAGCGCAGGGAGGTTGCGGAGGTGCGGTGTCCCAGCTTAGCCCATGCGGGTGACATGCCATGTCACCCGGGTGCGCAAAGCCCTTCGGCGTGGTCTGGCTGTCGGAATGTCAGCGCGGTAGCGAGGTGACGGCGCCATCCACCGGCCGCTCCTGCGTGCCCTTGGGGCAGGGCTGGTCGGTGTAGGTGGTGCGGCCGTCCTTCACGCATTTGCGCGGGCGTGGGGCGGCGGGCTCCGAGGCGCCTGCAGCCGCCGGGCGGTCCGGCGCGGCGCGCTGCTTGGCGGGTGGCAGGGAGTCGGGGCCGGGTCGGGTGATCTTTTTCCAGGTCTGCTCAGTCCACGGCCCGGCATGGGGCTGCCAGCGGTCGGCCGTCCACCACGCGGCCGCGGCAGCGGCCACAAGGGCCACCGCGATGCCGGTGAGGACTGTGCGTTCGGTGCGGCTGCGCATGGTGATGGGGGGCGACCGCTATCGCTCTGACGGTCAGCCCAGGTGCTGGCCCAGAATGCCCGCCAACTCGAACATGCCCGCGCTGTCCTTGCCAAAGACGGCGCGCAGCTTGTCGTCGGCGACGATGGTGCGCTTGTCCTTGGGGTCTTGCAGGTTGTGGGCCTTGATGTATTCCCACATCTTCTTGACGGCCTCGGGACGCGCCACCGGTTCGGTGCCGATCACTGCAGCCAGGGCGGCGCTGGGCGCCTTGCCGGCGGCGGCCTTGCGCGGTGCCTTGGCGGCAGCGGTCTTGGGGGCCGGGGTCTTCTTGGCGGCAGCAGGTTTTGCAGCTTTTTTGGCTGCAGCGCTTGTCTTGCCTGCCTTGGCAGCTATCGTTTTTGCGGCGACGCCTGGGCGCGGCGGGAACTTGCTGGGGGCAAATTCAAAGTTGACCTTGCCCGCCTCCTTGTCCCAAGCCAGGAAGGCCTTGAACGCGCGGCGCGTGCGCATGCTCACAAACTTGTCGAGCAGATCCGTCTTGCCTGTCTGCAACAGCTTTTGCATCTGCTCGCGCTCCACCGGTTGCTGCAGGATGACCTTGCCGCTTTTGAAGGTGCACGATGGCGTGGGCTGCGCGGCGGTGGGCACGGCCTTGCTGCACACGTAGTTGCTGCCGTGCTCGTGCACGTCGGAGCCACAGATGGGGCAGGCGCCCAGCGAGGCATCGGCAAACTCCACCAGTTCGCCCGATTCCTCCCCCTTCTTGTCGTCGCCAAAGTCGAATTCGAGCTTGTAGTTGTGCGCCTCGTCGTCGTACTTGATGACGATCTCGGACGTGAAGGGCCAGCCCGCCTTGGAGCGGAAGCCTTCCAGCGGGCCGATCTTCTTGTCGCGCAGCAGCGCGTTGGCCTCGGCCGTTTCAAAGGTGCGGCCTGCGGGCGACTTGCCAAAGCTGAAGCCGCAACCTTCGGCACCGGGCTTGCCCACGCAGGCAAAGCGACGGTAGTTTTCCTTCACCACGCCGCCGCAGTTGGGGCAGGGTGATTCGAGCGTGGCGTAGTCGCCGGGGATGGTGTCGCGGTCGTATTCCTTGGCCTTTTTCACCATGCGCTCGGTCATGGCGGCGATCTCCTGCATGAAGGATTCGCGCGTAAGCAGGCCCTTTTCCATCTGTGCGAGCTTGAACTCCCATTCGCCCGTGAGGTCGGCGCGGCACAGTTCTTCAACCTCCAGCCCGCGCAGCAGCGTCATGAGCTGGAAGGCCTTGGCCGTGGGGATGATCTCGCGGCCTTCGCGCAGCATGTATTTTTCGGTCAGCAGGCCTTCGATGA